>Ga0206945_1172_pt1 | contig 12843 bp, 6 predicted proteins | sample Alteio_BWOrgHeat_5_FD_152982 | JGI IMG/M metagenome (GOLD analysis project Ga0206945, IMG submission 152982) | Enriched cells from forest soil in Barre Woods Harvard Forest LTER site, Petersham, Massachusetts, United States -... | ecosystem: Environmental > Terrestrial > Soil > Temperate forest > O... | reverse complement strand
TTGTATCTGTTGCCGGTCGCGGGCCGCTCGCGAATATGAATGAAAAGGAATATTTCTCCAGTGAATTGGCCGCGATTGAAAATAGCGGCGTGCCCCTCGCTTCGGTCTGGGTGTATGATCGGAAGCTGGTTGCTGATCGTTCCAATATGACTTTTGAAAACGATCGCGCCTATATGCTGCGGATGATTGCAGACTTTGACAAGTCAGTGCATGTGCGGAACTAGGACGGGTTCGGCTGCGGGGGTGTTTTTATGAATCGTGTGTCTTCGATCTTTCCCGTTTACGCAGGTTACAGCCGCCCGGCGTGAGAACGCGATCCCGATGAAGCGCAACGTGATTTGCATTGCCGGTGCTCACCGGTCCGGAACTTCGATGCTGACGCGATTGCTTCATCAGTGTGGCCTGCATCTGGGACCGGAATCGGATCTGATGCCGGCGGCAGCCGACAACCCGGACGGCTTCTGGGAAAATCTTAAATTCGTTAGCCTAAACGACGAGGCATTAAATGCGGTCGGCGCCGCCTGGGACTTGCCGCCCTTGCAGGATGAAACTTTCGTCGAGGAGTTCTTGCAGCCACTCCAACTTAAGGCACAGCTGCTAATCGATGGGTTCAAGGCGAAGCCAGTCTGGGGTTGGAAAGACTCACGCAACTGCCTCACGATCCGGTTTTGGCGCCATCTCATTCCTACCCTCAAGACCGTAATCATCGTTCGCCACCCACTCGAGGCTGCCTACTCGATGAACAAACGAAATGGCGTCTCCTACGCCCTTGGCCTGCGACTCTGGGAAATCTATAACCGGCGGTTAATCGCAACCACTGATCCGGACACGCGCATCATTTCGCATTACCAGACATTCTTTGAAGATCCGGAAGCGGAATTGCGCCGGATCGCCGCTTTCATCGACCTAACAACCGAGGGAATCACTCAGGCGGCGGGCCTGGTCTCAACCACGCGCCGGCACACCCAATTTTCCCTCGAGCAGATGATCGACACTGGGGTCGCGCACTCCACGATCGCGCTTTACCAGGAGTTACTCGAAGGGATGCCCAGCCGGCTCCAGTCAGAATCTCAATCATCAAAAGATCCACTCGCCGGTGCCGCCCACCGCTTGAATTTAGGCGTTCCCGGCGCCGAAGCGGCGCGGCAAGAATTGGCCACTCGGCGCGGGGCCGAAATTCAGCAGCGGGAAGAAATCGCGCGACATCAACAGGTGATAGAAAATTTGCGTCGTGAGTTGGCCGTCAAGTCGGTTACCGCCTCGGCTGAAATTAATCGGCGCGACGGCCGGATCGAGGAATTGCAAAAAGCTTACGCGCACCTCGATGGCGTGCTTCGTGGAGAGCAGGAGCAGCGAACGAAGGATTTGGAGCGCACCCGGGCCGAGTGGCAGGAGCTATATCAGCACTGGGTCGAAGCGCGAAACGAATTAGAAACCAAGTCTGTCACGGCCGCGGCTGAAATTAACCGGCGCGACAGCCGGATCGAGGAATTGCAAAAAGCCTACGCGCACCTCGATGACGTGCTTCGTGGAGAGCAGGAGCGCACCCGGGCCGAGTGGCAGGAGCTATATCAGCACTGGGTCGAAGCGCGAAACGAATTAGAAAAATTGAGCCAGGTTCAAAAGGACCTGGCACAGGTCCGCGAACGCTTTGTTCAAACGAACCAGCTTTTACAAAAAACAACTGTTCGCCTGAATGGCTTTGAATCCACGACCATTCAATTGCGCGATCGGCTGCGCAAACAGCTGATCGAGATGAAGCGCATCCTGCGTTTCATGGATCAAACGGCTGACGCGGCCGAGCGCCTGCGAAAGTCTCGCCGCTGGAAAATGGCGAATCCATTCGCCGCCCTCCGAGCTGCTTTAACCGGCCAGCCATTGCCTGGCTTTGGACATCTCGACCGCAATGTCGAGAAATACCGGTCCTGGCGCCCGGGTTATCCCGAAACCAAAGAACTCGAGAAAGAGATCCAGGAGCTTCGTCCCCGGGAAATTCTCTCACCTGCGCCAGAGATTCCGGCCGCTATTCCTTCCATGGCCTCAGTTGAGTCATCGATTTCACCAGCAGCGATTGAGTTTCAGCGACCCGCTGAGCCCGAGATCTCGATCATCATCCCGGTTCATAACCAGAGCAGGTTTACCCTCGCTTGTCTCCAATCCGTGCAACAACACACGGCCGATTTGAGTTATGAAGTCGTCGTGGTTGATGATTGCTCGAGCGACAATACTCCGGAGCTGATGCGCCAGATTTCGGGTCTAACTTATCTGCGTTCGGAAACGAACGCCGGATTCGTCGCCTCCTGTAATCGTGGCGCCAAAGCCGCCAAAGGAACCTATCTGTTGTTTCTTAACAACGACACCACCGTTACCTCCAATTGGTTAAACAGCTTGCTCGAGACTTTTGCCCTTGACTCTAAAGCGGGATTGGTTGGTTCAAAACTCATCTACCCCGATGGGCGGCTGCAGGAAGCGGGCGGCATTATCTGGCGCGACGGTTCGGGTTGGAACCGAGGCAAATACCAGGATCCAAATCTTCCCGAGTATAACTATCTTCGCGAAATAGATTACTGTTCTGCCGCCAGTGTCATCATCCCAAAGTCACTCTTTGAAGAACTCGGGGGATTTGATCAGAAGTATTCACCGGCCTATTACGAAGACACAGACCTGGCCTTCAAAGTGGCGCAGACCGGCCGCAAGGTCTTTTACCAACCACTCAGCGTGGTGATTCATCACGAAGGAGCGACCGCCGGAACCGATACCTCGACCGGAGCCAAACGTTATCAAGAAATCAATCGTGCGACTTTTGTTTCGAGCTGGGCCGATCAATTATCGGCCAAGCCGGAAAATGGAGATATCGACGCCTGGGATACGCCGGCCAAAGGCCGGCAGCGGATTCTTGTCATTGATCATCACCTGCCTTTGGCTGATCGCGATTCCGGCTCGCTCCGGATGTTTCAGATTCTTTCAATTCTTTGCCGGGAAGGCCATCGGGTAACCTTTATCCCAGATAACCTGGCTGACATTCCACCTTATGGCGACAAGCTGCGCGAGCGCGGCGTCGAAGTGGTCCACCATCCTTACCTTAAGTCAGTGACTGACTATTTGCAGACTAACGGCTTCAAATACGACACGGTCCTTCTAAGTCGACGCGATTTTGCACGTAAGCACATCGACAGTGTGAGAGAGCACGCTCCCCAGGCGAAACTCATCTTTGACACGGTCGATCTTCATTTCTTGCGTGAAGAACGCGAAGCCGAGCTGAGGGCAGATGCCTCTTTGCAGGCTAAAGCGGCCGAGATGCGTCAAGTAGAATATGGCTTGATCGAGGCGGCCGATGAAACCTGGGTGGTAAGTCCCATCGAGCAGGAATTACTTCGAAGTGATCTCCCTCATAAACCGATCGAGGTGGTATCGAATATTGTCTCGATCGATGAATCGCCGATGCCCTTTGCTGGACGCAGGGATCTGCTTTTCATCGGGAGTTTTCTCCATGATCCAAACATCGATGCCGTGATTTATTTCGTGCAAGACATTCTTCCCGCGGTGATCGCGCATTTGCCCGAGGCAAAGTTCTACGTCATTGGCGACAAAGCCCCGGGAGAAGTGATCGGCCTCGCGAGCGAGAAGGTTATTATTACTGGCCATCAGGCGGATCTGCGGCCCTACTTTGACAGCGCCAGACTCTCCGTTGCCCCCCTACGCTATGGAGCTGGAGTAAAGGGCAAGATCAATCAAAGTATGGGGCTCGGTGTTCCGGTCGTGGCCACCTCGATCGCAGCTGAAGGCATGTCATTGCAGCCAGGCAAGGAGATCGTGATCGCAGATACCCCAGCGGCCTTCGCGGAAGCGATTATCAAGACTTACTCATCCGAGACCGATTGGAACAAACTTTCAGAGAATGGCAGAGAGAAAACGCGGGCCCTTTTTTCGATCGCCGCCGCCCGAAAACAGCTGAAACAATTGTTTGATCAAGGGGAAACCATTCCAGGAACCGCGCAAATACCTAGGCCGGATTACCCGGCGACGCCCGCGATGCCGTGATGCACGATCTCCCGTGCCTGATGCTTCCCGCCGAAAGTGGAGAGTTAGTCCTAGAACCTAACCCGCCGTCCATGAACGGCGAACCCACGATCCTCAAATGGCGCACCAGTGGCGGCCGAGCCGGACTGGTTTACGTTTCACGCGATGGTGATAACGAGCGCCTGCTGGCGCAGGCGCGAGATGGCGCAATTGAGATTGATTGGATCGCCGCAGAATCGGCCTATCAATTTGTCCTGCGTAGCGGCGCACCGGATCAACCAATCTTGAAACTGTTCGAGTTACCACGAACAGCTCCCCCCGAGACGGCGGAGCTCACGATAGAACCCGATCCACTCCCGTTTACATCCGGCCCCGTCCTCATCCATTGGCGAACGAACAGAAGGCGACCGGCAAACCTCTTTGTGGCCCGCAACGGCGCTGAAAAAAAGCTACTTTCCTCGGCGACCGAAGGCACGTTCGAAATTGACTGGATCGCCTACGGGTTAACTTACGAGTTCTCGCTTTATGGCGGAGATGATGGCCAGACCTTGTTGAAGCGTCTTATCGTTCAGCGGCCTGCGATTCCGTGGCAGGATTTGCACCGAGAAATCTCGCGGATCAAACTGTCGGAAACTGAAAGAGACGCGGCCGCAACCTTAGTAGGGCAGCTCGTTTCGCGTCAATTGCTTCATGCAAAAGGCTACAAGAGTTACTTCAATCTCTGGGAGCAGAATGGATTGCACATCACTCCGGTCCATTTTTATCAGCCAATCCCTGACACTGGAAAACTGCCGGATGCCATCTGGACCCGGCACGGTGTCCCGGCGATCGATATGCGGGTCAAGAGTCAACTCAAGTTGATTCGTACCGGTTTCGCCAAGTTTCGCTCTGAATACGATAGAATCCCGCAAACCGCTGATGATGCTTACACAGGCTACTTCATTGAAAATGGAAGATTCGAGGGCTTGGACGGCTTAACCGCCTATTGCATGGTGCGACACTTCCGGCCGCGCCGCATCTTTGAAATCGGTGGCGGCTATTCGTCACTTATCCTCGCCCAGGCAGCGGTCAAGAATGGCACGACTTCGCTGAAAACCGTTGAGCCCTACCCTGTGCCTCATCTTCGGCAGGGCTTTCCCGGACTAGCCGAACTTTACGAGCAGGATGTTCAATCGTTGCCGCCGGAATTCTTTGACGAGCTGGAAGCCAATGACATCCTGTTCATTGACTCGTCGCACGTGGTCAAGACAGGCGGTGACGTAAATTATCTTTTTTTGGAAATTCTCCCTCGCCTCGCACCTGGAACCTTGGTGCACGTGCACGACATCAACTTTCCCAATGATTATCCCAAGGACTGGGTCGTCGGCGACCTTCGATTCTGGTCGGAGCAATATCTCCTTCAGGCTTTCCTGTCTTATAACTCCGAGTTCAAAGTCCTCCTTTGTAACAGTTATCTCGCCACTTATCACGAAGCCCAACTTAGAGCGGCCTTTCCAACTCTGGAGCCATTTAAAGGAGGAAGCTTTTGGATGCGTCGCGAAGAGCCCTTCGGTTACAAACTGTATCGCCGGCTCAAATCAATCTTCCGATCACAATGAGCGCCGACATGTTCCTGGCCGCCGCCCTTTTGTTTTGATCGCTTCGCTCTCGGCATTGTTGCCCGCGACGTGATTTAGTCTAGTTTGCAAACTTTAATGCTTCTATGGATAATCTGGAGCTAAGCGTCGTCATTCCATTTCTAAATGAGGAACGTGTTCTTCCCCTCCTCCGGCAACGTCTTGAAGAAGTGCGCGCGCACGCGCCCGCCTGGGAGCTGCTGTTTGTTAGCGACGGATCAACTGATGCAAGCGTGAATTATATAGAGACCTGGGCGAAACATGACCCAGCGGTGAAACTCGCCATTTTGACCCGAAACTTCGGGCATCAAAGCGCGGTCTCCGCCGGGCTCTCCTTCGCCAGCGGCGATTTTGTCGGCGTAATGGACGCAGACTTACAGGACGATCCCGAGACTCTTCTGGCTATGTTGCAGGTGCTACGATCCGAAAAGGTGGAAATTGTTTATGCCGTGCGCACCAGCCGACAGGAGAGCCCCATAAAACGCTTTCTCTATTACGCCTTTTACCGAGCATATCGCTATCTTGCCGACACTCCAGTGCAACCGGATAGCGGCGACTTTTGCGTGATGACTCGGCGGGCGGTCGAGCTGCTCATCGCCTTTCCCGAAAAGCTTCGCTTTGTCCGGGGTCTGCGTGCGTGGCTGGGTTTAACCGGCAAAGCCTTCCCCGTGGCTCGATCGGCACGTGCGGCCGGCGATCCCCAATATTCTCTCGGCAAGTTGATTAAGCTCGCCCTTTCCGGTCTTACTTCTTTCTCTACCCGACCTTTGCGCCTGGGTTTTATTTGCGGAACACTCCTTTGTCTTTGCGCAGTGATCGCGGCAATCGTTTACCTGGGTTTAGCCCTTTTCACCGATACCCGGGTCGCCGCTCCTGGATTCACCACTCTGGTAGTCATTTTGCTTTTCTTTAACGGAATGTTTTTTCTCTATCTCGGAGTGCTCGGTGAATACATAGGTCAAATATTCATGGAAGTAAAAGCGCGTCCGTCGTTCCTGATTGCCCGAACAGTTAACCTTAACCAAGGAAAATAGTTTGTATGGGTGAGTTCCAAGTTCTTTCGCAGCCGAAAACGATTGGAATGGCCGATGAGTGGTTCCAATTCGTTTCGGCAGACCATTTCTGGATGCAATGGCGACACGCGGGAGTAATGCGCGCTCTGAAGAGGTCTGCGGTCCGTCCGGAGCGCGGCTTTGAAATTGGTTGCGGAAGCGGGGTCGCGCGCAAGATGCTCGAGCGAGATCTTAACATTCCAATCGATGGATGCGACTTAAGCCGCGCCGGACTTGAAATGGCCGAACCGGGGCGAGGAAAACTCTTGTTTTACGATATCCTGGAATTGGATCCATCAATGCTTGGGAAATACGACGTTATCTTCCTCCTTGACGTCGTGGAACACATTCAGGACGACATTACCTTCCTATGTGCGGCGCTGAAACATCTTCGACCAGGTGGTGTAGTTATCGTTAACGTACCGGCGAGCATGTTACTCTTTAGTCAGTACGATCGCGTCACAGGTCATGTAAGACGTTACACGCGCAAGACTTTGGCCAACCTTTTTCACCAATCCGGGGTTGAACTTCAGGGATTGACTCACTGGGGTTTATCCATGGTGCCAGTGCTCCTCGCGCGCAAAGCATATCTCACGATGATCCCACCGGCGGAAACGATGCGCGTCGGTTTCTCTCCCCCAAATCGGTTCGTCCAATTGATGTTCGGCACCCTTAAAGACATCGAGACCGCATTGCCAATCCCGATGCCTTTTGGAACCTCACTCCTCGCCTGGGGCCGGGTAGGCCAGACATTCAATGGATAGAACTGCCACGCTGCCCGAGCGGATCGTGCAGATTTGCGCGATTGCTTGCACCGTGATCTATCTGATCACTGGCTTGGCATATCTTTGCCTGGACTATTGGTCTGTAACCCAGGAGGACTTCTGGCGCGCCTATCATATCTGCCTGAACAACTCCTGGCTGCACAGCGCGCTTTACAAGTTCAACGGGCATTCGCTCTTTTTTCCCAGCTTCATCTGGCTGGCTGACCTTCGCTTTTTGCACGGTGACCAGGCCTTCATTTTCTACGCCAGCCTTTTCTTACTGATTGCTTCCACTGCCCTTCTTTTAGTTTGTGCATGGCGCGACAAATCGCTCGACCTGACGACTGGGCTGCTTGCCACCTTGGTCATTGCCGGCGTCGGCTTCTGGATGGGTCGGGAAAGCATTACCGCAGCCAGCGGTTTCAATTGCATGGCTTCCTTTGTGATGCTGGGACTGGCCTGGGCTCTCCTCCTTCTGCCACGGATGGGAGCACCCTTTCAACAGTGGTGGCGTTTATCCTTTCTCCTTCTTTTCGCGGGCTACATTGCTTCCTTCAGCTTTGCGACCGGCCTGGCGATCTGGCCATGTCTTATCTTTCTCGCATGGTGTATGCGGCTCCCCTGGCGGACGCTGGGTGTGATTATGTTTGGAGCGGTCAGTGCGGCGTTGATTTTTCATTTCCTTCCACCTAAAGGCGATCACAGCAACCTGCTACCACCTGGCACTCCGCCAGGTGCAATCTGTCTGGAAGCAGCGGATGATTTTTTCCGTCTGATGGGGGCACCGGTCCTTTATTGCACAACCGCCTGGCAAGGCATCCAAATTACCGAAGAGCTGACTAAGTCTTCTATCTTCCTGGTTTGCACAGGCGGCATTGGTGTTCTTCTGGCAATCACTGTCCTGGGCGTTTATTTCCTGCGCCGGCCGCTTGCCGGGAGGACCCTGGAGATGATTGGACTGGCCTTTGTCGGCTTCAATTTTGGCTCTTTGTTTCTCGTGGTTGCGGGCCGGCTCGTCTACTTCCGCGAATATCCCAGTCGAATTGCGGCGCCGCGGTATATATTCTGGAGTTCGTTATTCTGGGCCGGCCTGGTCCTTGTCACTCTCGGTCTGGCAACGCGACATCGATGGATGCGGGCGCCGACGGCTGTGCTTGTCCTTTGCCTGCCAGTGCTCGGGTGGCAAGCTCATCGGGATGAAGGGGCACACTGGCGATATTCACGCCTTCTCACCGAGAAAGCAGCAACTGGCCTAATCAATGGAGTCTATGATCCGGGCCAAGTACTCTTTCGAGAAATGGACAACGTTAAACTGCTAACTCCTGAGCTGCGAGCGCGCCGCCTCGATATGTTTGCGACTGGGTTGCAGGATTGGATTGGGAAGAAAAGCAGTGACCTTTTCAAGGTCGACCCACTGGCCAATCATTTTCTAGGCGACGCGCACATCGAACCACTGTCAGCGGATGCCGAGCAGAAGGACGCAGTCCAGGTGGTTGGGCACCTACAGCCCGGAAAAAAACGCGCCCCCGCTCAGGTCATGGTCATCCTCGACGAACACCAAGTCGTCGCAGGAATAGCGCGCTCCTTCGCAACCAGCCGCATGCTCGATTCGCTCCTTTTCCGTAACCGTATGCCGTATGCGCCTTTGTACGGATATATAAGGCATTATGATCCCGCCGCTCGTTACGTCCTTCGGTCGGCCGATAACCTTCGTTTGTCGGACCACGAAATCGAGATTGTTACGACTGCGCCGAAAAAATAGTTGGCGTTGAGAAGATTTTTGGAATTGTCTGTTCTCGATGAACAGATTTCCTGGATTCGCGGGCCAATTAACCAGCTTCGTCACCGAAAGGGAAAACGGTTTCCGGAATCGAAAAGTCAACCCGACCAAGAAAATAACTCCATCTCGTCTTACTTGCGTTCTCCTTGGGCTTGCGCTGCGTTGTCTCAGCGCGTCACAAGCTGACGACACAACCATCACGATCGTCGATACAACGGCCGGCGCCACGCCATTCATTAGCGAGGTTCACTTGATGGCGAGTAACAGCGACGTTTTGCAAGCAATCCAGTTTACCATCGCCCCCAAGAGTGGCTCTGTCACCCGGCCGCTCTCGGCCACCTATCAAAGGTCTTATCTACTCGATCGCGGGTATTTGATCGCGGGAGCCGCGGATATTTATCTTCCCGTCTGGGGCCTTTATGCCGGACTCACAAATACCGTAACCCTGTCCTATTCCTTTATCGATGGCTCCTCCAAGCAGGACACGACCAGTATCACCGCTGATTCTTTTACCGATAACTGTGGATGGGACAATCCAACTGTCATCCAGGCTCGCACGGATGATACCACTCTAAGCTATGACTACATTTTCGTAAAGGAACGTTGTAACAGTTTCTCCCCTTCGATTATTGATACCGATAGCACTCTGCGATGGGCCGGACCCGCTGGAATATTTAATTACACCTCAGAATTTTTCGATAACGCCGCTTATCAGGCCGCAGGGACGATTCTTTATCGCTTGGACCTCGACGGTACAGTCAGCCAATTGCATGACTATTCGGATATCGGGGTCGTTGGATTTCACCACAATATCGATCGCGGCAAGAATGGCCTTATTCTGGATGTCGACACTACGGACCAGTTCGAGTCAGTTAACCTCGAGGTCGATGCCGCGGGCAACGTTTTGAAAAGATGGGACTTGGCCGAAATACTTAGTGATGCAATGCTCGCGGGAGGTGACGACCCGAGCCAATTCGTTTATCCAAGTCCGACCGACTGGTTTCATAACAATGCCACAAGTTACAACCGCGCGGACGACACGCTGATCGTGTCGAGTCGGGAGAACTTCGTCATCGGCCTGGATTACGAGACCGGCACGATCAAATGGATTCTGGGCGACCCGACCAAAAAGTGGCACCAATTTTCCTCCCTCGCGGCCTATGCCATTACTATGGCGTCCGGTAGCCTTCCGCCGATTGGTCAGCATGCGCCGTCAACAACCTACGATAACGACCTGCTTGTCTTCGATAATGGACTTAACAGCCTGTTCGAAATGCCGCCGGGAGATCTCCGTCCCTTTGCCAGTCCGCGCAAATATCATCTAGATTTCGATACCCGTACGGCTACAGAAGTCTGGAATTACGAGCGCGGCCAAAGTGTTATCAGCCCGATTTGCGGCAGTGTCTACGAAGACGCACCTAATAATTACCTGGTCGATTATGCCTACGTCGGTGGTTTTAGCGCGACTTCCCCATTTGCCGAGCTTCTGGGGTTAAACGCGGCCGGGAACAAAGTCTTTCATTATCAATATCCTACCTTAAACTGTAACCAGGCGTTCAATTCAATTCCGCTGCACCTCGACCGGATATCCTTCCCAGCGATCGAGCCGCGGCCTCTCAACTTATCCAGTCGTGGCTTGATCGGCAGTGGCGACCAAGTGTTGATTGCCGGTTTTATTATCACTGGGACCGAAGATAAGAAGGTAGCCCTGCGTGTCCTTGGACCGTCGCTTGCGAATAACGGTATTTCCAATCCGGTAATGGATCCGATGCTCACCTTGTATGACGAATCCGGGACGATTATTGCCACGAATGACGACTGGAACTCGGGCACGAATGCGCAGGAGCTTACGGCGGATGGATTGGCCCCCGGCGATCCGGCAGAAGCCGGGCTAATTGAAACTCTATCTCCAGGGGCATACACAGTCATCGGCGCGGGCAAAGATCTGAGCCAGGGCACAGGCCTGGTTGAAGTCTACGACCTTTCCACGGCCGCCGATTCAATGTTAGCCAACATCAGCACTCGTGGACTGGTCGGCACAGGAGACAATGTCTTGATCGTCGGCTTTATTGTCGGTGATACCGCAAACGCAACGACAATCGTTCGCGCGCTTGGCCCATCGCTCGGACCGAACGTTAGCGGAGTGCTGGCTGACCCATCCCTGACAATTCATGACAGTAACGGGGTGGTTTTGGCGGCTAATGATAACTGGCAGGACGACCCGAATATGTCGGCGATCAACCAGAATGCCCTGGCTCCAACCAATGCAAGCGAGGCAGCAACCCTATTACACGCTCCACCGGGTGCGTATTCGGTCGTTGTCACCGGCGTGGATGGCGGCAGCGGAATAAGCCTGGTTGAGCTTTTTGATCTGGACTGACGCGGCGACTCCGTCTGATGCCTGCCATCCGGTCAGGCATCAGACGCCCGAATTAGTGGTTGACAATCTCCCCCTGGGCCAGAAAGAAAAGGACTACCTTACCGGAACCTTTCTCCTAAGTTACGCCATGCCTTCGCATGACCCAGTCTTTGTGGTTGGCGCGCCGCGCTCCGGGACCAGCATCCTGACCTGGTGCCTAGGACAGCACCCGAACCTGCTTGGTCTCGAGGAGTCCAACTGGATGGCTCCCTTTGCCGTCGATCTGGCGGTAGCTTTTCGCCGCGGCTCAGCGCGCGGAGAACGCTCCCAATTCTCTTCCATGGGAGTGGAACGCGACCGATTTATGCGAGAGATAGGCGAGCGCGTGAATGAATCCATTTTGGCTCATCGCGAAGTTTTCGAAAGTCGGCGTGCGCGATTAGCAAATCCGAACTCGCCTGAGTACGATCCTGCTTTTACGATATCGCGCAATCCTTCCGACCCAAAATCGCGTTGGGTCAATGGAACACCTGAGTATTCACTCAACCTTGCCGCTCTGCGCAAGATTTTTCCCAATACCCGCTTTATTCATATTGTGAGAAACTGCGATTTGGTCGTGCCTTCGATGTTGCACTTCGACCGCGTGGGTGGTTGCAAGTTAGCCGAAACCGAGGAGGAGGGTTATGCCAGCTGGCTCCGCTACGTCCACCCGTGCGTTATGGCAGAGACCGCGTACGGCCCCGAGGTCGTTCGGCGCGTTTTTCTGCAGGACCTGATCGATCATTCGGAACAAACGTTGCGCGTCATCCTGAATTTCATCAACGAACCATTTGATCCTGTTTGCCTGGAGCCGCTCGCGAGAACAATTAACAGCTCCGGCACTGAACCTTGTGGATCAACGGCGGGTGACAACATTTCCAGCTCGAAAGTTATCAGCGACGCACGTTCTTATTGGCGGGAATTGCGGTCGGGGAATTACCGGCCTTCGCAAGAGGAGGCTGCAGCCTGGATGGAGTCGGAGTTCGAAGAGAGAGTGAACTTTATCTATGGTCTTCAGCCTGAGTACGCCATGGCTCAACACGTCTATCGTTGCTTACAAGCGGAATTCGACGAGCGCTCGAAGTGGACGTTGCAACTCAATCATGAACTGGCACTTAAGGACGATCGAATCCTGTTAATCCAGAGTGAACTTGATGATCGGATTAAGTGGGCCTTGAGCCTTGACCAAGAGATTGCGCGCAAAGATGCGCGT
>Ga0206945_1171_pt1 | contig 13070 bp, 10 predicted proteins | sample Alteio_BWOrgHeat_5_FD_152982 | JGI IMG/M metagenome (GOLD analysis project Ga0206945, IMG submission 152982) | Enriched cells from forest soil in Barre Woods Harvard Forest LTER site, Petersham, Massachusetts, United States -... | ecosystem: Environmental > Terrestrial > Soil > Temperate forest > O... | reverse complement strand
TGCGGCCAGCGCCATGCGTATTCGCACCGGGGAAAAAGGCGTCTATGCGCTTTAAAAGCAAAGGAGAAAAATTATGTCTCAAACATTGGTTGCTACCATGAAAAAATTAGAAATCATCATCAAGCCGGGCAAGATGGACGCCGTGAAGAAAGCCATGGCCGCCGCCGGTTACACGGGCCTGACGATCTCACAGGCAGAGGGCCATGGAAACCAGAAAGGGTTGACCAAATCGCATGAGGAAGGCAGTTTCCGTATAGAACTGCTGCCCAAGTTGCGAATGGAGATCGTGGTCGCGGACTCTGACTTGGAAAAACTGATCACCGCCATTACGAAAGCGGCCCAAACCGGTCAGCCTGGAGACGGAAAAATCTTCGTCTCCGATGTTCAGGACGTGATCCGGATCCGGACGGGAGAGCGCGGAGCAAAAGCGCTCTGATGGCCGGACTTGCGCTCCGTGGTATAATCGTGAAAAGTTAGTTCATTCACTGCACTGTTGCAGAGTTTTGGGCATCGAAGCCCTCCGCCATTCAATTGGCGGAGGGCTTCGTTATTTTCGGGGGGAACCATTGAGAAGCGCCGTCATTTCAAATAGAGCCGTCCGATATGGGTTGGCCTTGTCCGGTTGTTTTGCCGCGTTGATGCTGACGTTGTGGACCCATTCTTTCATCAATGAGAACAATTTCGATTTCTTTTTGGGGGCGGTTTTTTTGACCGCGCTCTACGGCGGATTGGGGCCGGGGCTGGTCGCGTCGGTCTTGTCGATATTGGCGCTCGACTATTTCTTTATCAAGCCGCTTTACAGTCTCTCCTGCGGGGTCACCGATGTGCTGCGCCTCGGCATATTCGGATTGGTGGCCGCGCTCACCAGCTCTTTAAGCGCTCGCTTGAGGAAGATGGAGGCCGAACGGGCGGTTGTCGATATCAGCAATCAGGAACAGCGCCGGTTGGGACAAGACCTCCATGACGGGCTGTGTCAAATGCTGGCGGGCATCAAACTGACGGTCGAAAGCATCAAGACGCGTTCGGAAGAAATTGAACTAGTTGAATCGAGATTGACCGAAGCGCTTGCGCAGGCCGATTCGATCGCGCGCGGACTCTATCCGGTGGAACTGGAGATGAACGGATTGATTTCAGCTCTGCAGGAATTGTCCGAGAAATTGGCCAAGGTCTACCGTGCCCCTTGTGACTTCAAATTTTGGGGAAATGCGGTTTCGCTGGACAATGTCACGGCGACCCATCTTTATCGGATTGCCCAAGAAGCGGTGGTGAACGGATTTAAACGAGGCAAGGCCAAGCGCATCAAAGTGAGGCTTATTTATCGGAAGCCGGCGATCATTTTGGCGGTGGCGGATGATGGGGTCGGGTTCCCGTCGACGCGGGTGCGCAAAGGAATGGGGCTCCAGTTGATGGAAGGGCATGCGAATATCATCGACGCCGTCCTTCAAATTCGAGCGCGCCCCCAAGGCGGAACTTTGGTCAGTGTTGCACTGAGGAGGAATGGACCATGAAGACATTGGAACGCAAACGCAAGATCCTTATCGTGGACGACCACGCGGTTTTTCGCGAGGGTTTGGTCAGGATCATCAACCAAGAAAAAGATTTCGAGGTGTGCGCCGAGGCCGAAAACGCCGCGGAGGCGTTGAAGCAGGCCCAATCCGCCAGGCCGGAAATGATGATCGTCGACATTTCGCTGGAGGGAATGAACGGGTTGGACCTCACGAAGAACTTGCGCACCCGCTATCCCGATCTGCGGGTCCTCGTTTTATCGATGCACAAGGAATCCCTTTACGCCGAACGGGCCCTGCGGGCCGGCGCCAACGGGTACATGATGAAGCGGGAAAGCGCCAAAAAACTCATCGGCGCGATCCGGTTCATCTTGTCCGGCCAGACGTTTATCAGCGATGAATTAAACCAGGTCTTGCTGCAAAAGTTGGCGAATTCCGGCCGCGCGGAGGGTCTGCATTCGGTTGAGACCTTAAGCGACCGCGAATTGGAAGTATTTCGCTTGATCGGGCGGGGGTACGGAACCAGGCAGATGGCCGACGAGCTCAGCATCAGCATGAAAACCATCGAGTCCCACCGGGAGCATATCCGGGAAAAAATGGGGTTGAAAAACACGTTCGAATTGGTCCAGCAGGCCATTCATTGGATCCACACCGAGGAATTTAAATAGCCCACCGAAGTATCAGCCAATCGCTGATTATAAATTCAGCGCTTATCCTATTCTTTCCACCCCCCGCCGTGATTTATAGTTGCCCTGTTAAAAGGCGCAAAGAAGCGTTTTAAGGTCACAAGAGCATACTGCGATGTATGCAAATCAGAACGAAGGCGTTCGCCAGAAATATGGCGAATGCCTTTTTTTATGTCCAGTTGAAAAATTATCAGTGGGGGGAGACCGCCATGATGTTAAAGAGAGGAGAGATATGAAATTAATGAATAGGTTAAGGGAAAAAATGGGAAATCCAAAGGATCGGAAGTATTTTTACACGGTCTTGGGGGCGAAATTCCTTGGACTTGGATTGTTGTTCGTGATGTATTACCTGACGAAGCCTTACATCGCTTCCAAAGTATGGGCCGATGAAGCGCCGGCCACGCCAGCAGCGGCGGCTCCGGCAGCCGCGGCGGCCGCTCCAGCAGCTCCGGCAGCGCCCGCAGCGATTGATCCGGCCGCTCCTTATGTGAGTCCGATCAACACGACTTGGGTTCTCGTGACGGCCTTCTTGGTGTTCTTCATGCAGGCGGGCTTCATGATGTTGGAAGCCGGGTTTGCGCGAAGCCGTGAAACCGTTAATGTGTTATTGGAAGGCATCATCGATACCTGTCTCTGTGGACTTCTGTTCTGGGGCTGGGGATTTGCGTGGATGTTCGGCGCGGGCAATGGGTTTATCGGAAATCAGTATTATTGCCTGCATAACATTCCTGTGACCTATGGAACCACCGGCGTGCCCACGCTGGCCATCTTCCTGTTCCAGTTCGCCTTCGCGGACTGCACTTCCACCATCACATCGGGCGCCATGGTCGGCCGAACGGGCTTTATCGGCGACTTGATTTACAGCGTCGTTGTCAGCGGCGTCCTCTATCCCATCCTCGGTCACTGGTCTTGGGGTCCGGACGGCTTCCTGAACAACATTCACCCCGCGGCGTTTCATGACTTCGCTGGATCGACGGTCGTTCACACCATCGGCGGCATGATCGCGCTGGCCGGAGCCATTGTTCTTGGCCCCCGGTTGGGTCGCACATTCAAACGCGACGGCGGAGGTCCGATGCCCGGTCATGACATGACGATCGCTTCTCTCGGCACCATCATCCTTTGGTTTGGCTGGTACGGGTTCAATCCCGGCAGCACGCTGTCGGCGATGGACTTTGTCGGGATTTCGCGTATCGCCACCAATACGACATTGGCGGCTGTTACCGGAGGAATCGTGGCCATGTTCTACGTTTACCCCCGCAACAAGATATGGGACTGCGGCATCACGTGCAACGGTCTTTTGGCCGGACTTGTCGCGATCACCTGCCCTTGTTATTGGGTGTCGACGTTGGGGTCCATCCTCATCGGCGCCGGCGCGGGCGTGGTCGTGGTTTTGGGTACGGACTTGTTGGAATATCTTCGCATTGATGATCCAGTAGGGGCTGTCCCAGTCCATGCTTTTGCCGGAATTTGGGGAACATGGAGCTTGGGTCTTTTTGCGACGGGCGCGTATGGAGCTCCGACGTCTACGGGCGCGGACAATTCTGCGGGTTCTGTTGTGAGAGGCCTCTTCTATGGCGGCGGATGGGACCAATTCATCGCCCAAGTCAAGGGCAACGCGGCCATCGGCGGCGGGGCTTTTGTTGGGGGACTGATCCTCATGTACGCGGTCCATTATTTGACCGGCACGCTGCGGGTATCCAAAGAAGGCGAATTGCAAGGCCTTGATATCCACGAGCACGGCGGTTCCGCTTATCCGGAACTGACGCCGGGAGCTTAAACATGAAAAAAATTGAGGCCATTATTCGACCGGACGCTCTGGCGGTGCTGCGGTCGGAACTCGAGAAAGTCGGCTATCCCGGTATTATGGTGAGCGAAATTAAGGGCCATGGCAAGCAGCGCGGCGTGAGCCACCAATGGCGCGGCACCGAATACAAGGAATACTTCCTGCCGAAAACACGGATCGAGCTGATCGTGGCGGACAGTCAGGTCAAAAAATTGACCGACGTCATCACCGAGGTCTGCCGGACCGGGTCCGTTGGCGACGGGAAAATATTCATCACGGCAGTCGCCGACGCCATCCGCATCCGCACCGGCGAAACCGGCGACGGAGCGCTGGCATAAAATAAAAATAGCAGCCGTGTTGTTGTCACGGTCCTCCCGCCTATCAATGGCGGGAGGGCCGTTTCTTTTTAATTGAAGTAAACTGCGGGCCCGCATGGTTCAACTTTCAGCGCGAAAATTCTTGGCCCTTTGTGTCTTTATATCCGGGTTTATAATTTGCTTTGGCCTCCGCCGCCCGGTCCCGCCGGGTTTCATCGCAGCTGAAGTTTTTCTTACCATCCTCGGCCTTTTTGTTTTTGGTTCATTCAAATATCGACTCAGTAAAAATGCCTTGACCTACGGGTCTATTCTCGTGATCGGCTCCAGCTTTTGGACAGGCTGGCGGCCCCCATCGTCTTCTTTTTCCTCGCTTCCATTTTTGGTCCGCCATTTTCTGACTTTGCGGGGACTCGATGAGTTGGTCCATGCGGACACCATGTTGTTCATCCTCGGACTGACTTTTTTTGTTTCCGTGATCGCGCAAACGCGTCTGTTGGAATCGATCAGTTTTTCGGTTTTGAGGAAAAATAAGGGAGCGGTCCTTCCGACAATCGCCGTCATGACGGCGTTGGTGGCTGCGGCCTCGGGGGTGTTGGACGGCGTTTCGATGATCGGGTTGTTGATCCGGACGATGGCGATCATTCTTCTTCTGGCGAAGGCAAAAAAAGAGGACATCATTTTTGCGGTGATGATGTCGACGGTGGTCACCACGGTTGGCGGCATGTGGCTTGCTTACGGCGAGCCGCCCAATTTAATTATGAAGGAGAATCTACGCCCGTTTTTGACCAATGGGTTCTTCCTTCGCTATTGCCTGCCAGCGGCGGTGGGCAGTTATCTCATCGCGCTATGGAACTTGCGAAAGGTTTTGGGCGGGCGATTCGTCGACGCGGTCCCGGAAGAGTTGCCGGGAGATCGCGAACAAAGAAACCGTTCGCAAAAGATCGCGGGATTGTCGTTTGTTCCTTTCGTCGGTTTACTGATTTGGCATGCCTTCGACCACGCTGTTCCATTGTTCTTGGCTTCCTTCGGCGGTTTCGCGGTGGCTCTCTTGGGAATTGTTTCGGCTCCGGCTTTGCGCGCGGCGGCGTTCCGCGAAGCTGCGCAGGAATATAAGGAGTACCTGTTCTTATTTCCGTTGTTTCTGTCGATCACGCTTCTTCAGAAGTCCGGTTTTTTTGAAGGTCTGGCGGATTCGCTCCGGCATGGGGTTGAGGCGTTCGGAATTTCGCTGGTGGCGTTTCTTCAATTCATCGGCGCGGCCTTGCTCTCGGCTCTGCTCGATAACAATGTGGTCGCGGATTTCGCCAGCCGCGCTTTGCGCGGTCTCGACATGGCGGTCATGCATCTTTTCTCGATGGCGCAGATCGCCGGATATGCGGCCGGGGGATGCTGGACCCACATCGGCTCGGCGCAATCGGTGGTGGCCTACGCCTTCATCCTCAAGGAGGTGGATCCGCGCACCACGCCATTCCAGTGGGTCAAAGCCATGACTCCCGTCATCATTGAAATATTTGTTTTAATGGCCGTCGTGATCACCGCGGAAAGCGCTCTTCTAAAATACCTTCACTAAATGGGCAAGACCAGATTGAGACCCCTTTTGTTCCAGGAATCCTATCTTCCTCACGCCGAAGGCTCCTGTTTGATCACGATGGGAAAAACGCAAGTCCTTTGCGTGGCGACGGTCGAGGATGACGTTCCCAAACACGCGGAAGAAAAAGGCACCGGCTGGATCACTGCCGAATACGCGATGTTGCCCCGCGCCGGTGAGCGCCGCAGCGCGCGCAGCAAAGTGAACTCGGGCGGCCGCGTCCAAGAAATTTCGCGGCTGGTTGGGCGTTCGCTGAGGGCGGCCGTCGACCTGTCCTTGCTCGGCAAGCGCACCATCACCATCGATTGCGACGTGCTCCGCGCCGATGGGGGAACGCGGACCGCTTCCATCAACGGCGGATTTGTCGCGCTGGCGCAGGCGCTTTTGCTGCTGCGCAAGCGCGGCGAATTGGCCGTCTGGCCGCTCAAAGAATTTATTGGAGCGGTGTCGGTGGGAATTTTTCAGGACAAGCCGGTCCTGGATATGTCCTATGTCGAAGACAAAGACGCGGAAGCGGACGTGAATATCGTGATGACCGGCTCTGGCAAACTCATTGAAATTCAGGGCACCGCCGAAGGCCGTCCGTTTTCGCGCAAAGATCTTGATCAACTGATTGAATTGGCGGGCGGCGGCATCCGCTCCGTTATCAAAGCCCAAAAGAAAACGCTCGGCGCTCTCCCTTCCCGCTAGACCGTGCAGTCTCTCGTTCTCGCCACGAACAACAAGCACAAGGTTTCCGAGATCCGGACAATCCTCCGGAAAGCCGGGCTCAAAATGAAAATTCTCACGCTCGATGCATTTCCCAAACGCCGTCCCGTGGTTGAGAACCGAAAAACCATTCAAGGGAACGCCGCCAAAAAAGCGCGCGAGGTCGCCAAGAACACGGGCCATTGGGCGCTCGCCGACGACACCGGACTCTTCGTGAAAGCGCTGGGCGGCCGTCCGGGCGTCTATTCCGCCCGCTTTGCCGGCCCGGGCTGTACTTTCCGGGACAACAACAAGAAGATGCTTCGCCTGATGCGCAAGGTCCCCCCAAGCCAACGCCAAGCTTCCTTCCGGTGCGTGGCGGCCTTGGCCACTCCCAAAGGGAAAGTTGTCAGGGTTGAAGGACGCATCGACGGCATCATCTCATTAAAACCGCGAGGCACGATGGGATTTGGCTACGACCCCATCTTTCTCGTCCCCAATTTCAAAAAAACCTTCGCTGAACTTGGTTCAGCTCTTAAAAATCGGATCAGTCACCGCGCATTGGCATTTTCTCAAGTTCCTGCCCTCATCCATCAAATCTCAAAATTTTAATCATCTTCCGTCTGATTAATTCTAGACTCTCGCCGCTGTTGTGCCCGTAGCTCAGTTGGAAGAGCAACAGCCTTTAAAAATTGGAGCCTGTTTAGGGAAACCGAACTTAAACAGTGGACAGGGCCGTATCGGTGAACCCCCTCCTTCCGGGCAACACCGAGGAAACTTGCATCATGGAGCACCACACAAAAGATAAGGGTGATGTGGGAGTGTTGAAGGCTCAAGCTGACTTGGCGGCGAAAGGTTACATGGTTTTATTGCCATTAACCGAACACGCCGAGTTTGACTTGGTGGTTTATAAGGATCAAAAGTTCAGGCGCGTACAGGTGAAGTACCGCTCAGTGGATAAGCACGGTTGTATGTCCGTTTCATTTCGATCATGTTGGTCGGACAAAAATGGAACGCATATGAAGGCAACCAATAAAACTGAAGTGGATCTGTATTGTTTATATTGCGCAGAGACGGAACAATGTTTCTATTTTGATCCCGTTAAATTTAACAGGTCAATTTGTTTGAGGGTAAATGCTCCCAAGAATGGTCAGGCGCGATATATAAACTTCGCGTCTGATTATCTCAAGGTTCCGTAGAGACTATACGCCCTGGGGCTGAAACGCCCAAGATATAGTCCAGACCACAACGAACACTATTGGTGTTCGATCTGGGAAACCAGGGGTGGTACGCTAAGCTGTGGGTCGCAGGTTCGATTCCTGCCGGGCACATTTTCAAAATTTTCGTATATTTACACCCCTTCCTCTCTCACTACAAGCTCCAACTCCCCACAGAAAAAGAATTGCGGGAATTCATTGCCCAAGACGTCAAAACCATTGAAGAGAAGAGGGCCGACAACTAAGCCGCTCTCAAGAGACAGGTTCTAATCTGGTCCAGGTGGGCACATTTAAAGAACAATGATAAAAATCATCTTGAATTTCTCGCACCCTCCCTCCATCTTTATCCGAACAAACGCCTGACCCTCTTCGTATGAGTGATAGCAATCATCTTCGCCTTTTGGATTGAGGACAAGCAGGCCAATTAACTCACAGGGAGAAAAATCAAATGAAAAAAACATTACGTCTTCTCATCGCAATATTGGCGCTGGTTTCAACGGCGTCTTTTCTTCGGGCCGATACCACCCCAACCACCGCGAAACCCCACAAAACCTGGCGCCAGAAGCATCCACGCCGGGCCCAAGTGAATGCTCGCGACAAAAAGCAAGTTCGCAACACCAATAAAGACGTCAAAAACGGGAAACTAACCCAGGCCCAAGGTTCGCAGCTTAACAAGGAAGACCGGCAGGTCCGTCAAGAGGAGCGCGACATGGCGAGCCAAAATGGCGGCCATATCACCAAGCAGGAACAGGCGACGCTGAACTCACAGGAGAACGGGATCCGGAAACAGCGCGCGGACGAAATGAAATCCGACGCGGGGACCACCACCACCGGCCAATAAGATCCACGCGCAGCACAGCTGCCAGCTAATTGAAACCAAGCCGCCGGAGAGTCAAACTCTCCGGCGGCTTTTTTGTGTGAAATCCGGTCTCGCCGGTTACAACTAATTTACACCTCCTTAAGACCGTTTTAATCCCATTCAATTATGATTTTTGAATGCGTAGGGAATCACAATTAACTGGATGCATTGCCTGCCTCTTGACGGTGACGTTCTTGTCGACCAATGTACTTTGGGCCACCCGTGTCGAGACCACGGTTTGGACCGAGCGCCAAAGAGGACTTCGCGCCGAAAATAGCACTGTTTTCCATCCGCCATTTTCTCCGGCCACTCCGCAAAAGAAGACGGGTCCATTCGCGTCTTTGATCGAATCGTTGCCCGCCGCTTACGGTTCGGTCCGGAAGATCACCTTGCCTGACAACGCAAAAATATCGAAAGTGGTTATCCACATCGAAGATATCCACCTGAATGCCGAGGCTCAAAATAACATCGGTGCGGTCATCGAAGGATTGACCCGCTCGAACAAAGTGGACCTCGTCGGACTGGAAGGCGCGTTTGGCCCGCTTGATGTTTCCTCGCTCCAAAAATTTCCTTATCCCGATTCCGTCAAAGCCGTCGCGGATTATTTGTTCCGTAGGAAAAATATTTCGGGGCCCGTTCATTCGGCCCTGCTGAGCCGCCATCCGCTGCCGCCTTTCATCGGGGTCGACGAGCCTGCGCATTATTGGCGCAACGTCGAGGCCTATCAACGCTCTTCCCATCTGGTCGATTCCCTCAGATCCCAAATGGCGCGCACGCGGCAGGAAATGTCTGCGAAAAAATCTCAAACGTATCATCGCGAATTACGGGAGTTCGACGACCGGGTCGACTCGTATCGAAATGGATCGTTGGCGTGGGGGGGCTACGTTCGCTTGGTGGCGGCGATGTCGCGGCAATCTTCCGCGCCTGTACAGATATTCCTCGCCGCGTTGGACCGTGAGTCGGCATTGGATTTTTCGCAAGTGGAACGGGAACGCGCCGCTTTGTTGACGGACCTCGCTTCAAAATTAAATGCGCGGGACACTTCTGAGTTACTGGCGGAATCGGCGGCCTATCGCGCCGGAAATTTATTGCAGGCCGACTTTTATCGTCTTCTTAAGGCGCTTTGCGAGCGGAAAAATATCTCCCTGGCGCGATATCCGCAGATGGATGCTTACATGCGCACCCTTTTATTGGCAGACGCGATCGATGTCGAAAAAGTCGTCCGTGATGTGACGGCCATGGAAGCGGCCGCTTATGAGCTGCTGGCGCGAAGTCCCGCAGAGAAAGCATTGGTCCGGGAAGACCGCCGTTTGTTTCTCACATCCAAGCTGCTCGATTTCTCCCTGACGAAAGAGGAATGGGGGGAGTATGAAGCCTCAGTCCATGGTCTATCGACCATAGACCATAGACCAAATCTTTCGCCGTTTGAAAGATTTTATATCGAGGCCGAAGCCCGCGATGGCGCGATGACGGAAAACCTGCTTAAGGCCATGGCGGCATCGAAAGCATCGGTGACCGTGCTCGTCACGGGCGGTTTTCATTCCTCCGGCATAACCGAACGCCTGAAAAAAGCGGGGATCGCTTCCATCCAGTACGTCCCCAAATTGACGAAGAGCGACTCGGCTGCCGGCTCCGCTTACTTAAGCGTTTTCACCCAGGAAAAAACCCCGCTCGACAAATTGTTCGCTGGAGAAAAATTTTTCCTCAACCCGCCTCCGATGGTCGCGCGCAAGCCATTTCAAATTCTCGTTCTATTGAGAACATTGGCGACCTACGCCGGCATAAGCTTGGGTTCGTTGTTGCCGTACACTCCGGACGTCCCCCGCGACATTTCCATTCAAGCGCCGTACACCACCGCTGTTTACGAAGGCATTCGGATGACCACCGAGATCAATAGGCAAACTGGTGAGATCCGCGGCGCAACCGCCGGACCCGTTTTCACCAAGGCCGCGGCAAAGTCGGCCGAAGATAAAAGGAGTGAACGTCGCCGACAACTCTTCGTGGTCACCTGGAGCGAAGTGCTGCCGGAGGGGTGGCGGATTTGGGAATCATCGTTCATGCCCTGGTTCGCGCTGTTGCACGACAACACGCGCGGTGGGACCTTTTCCTGGAAATTATTCATGGGGCGTTTGGCGGGACATTACCTGATCATCGGGACTTTCACCGCGATCCCCATTCTGATGTCGTGGAATGCCTCGTTGGTCTTCGTTTTTCACGTTACCGGACATTTGACCCACAACTATTTTTTCCCTCATTTTGCTTTGTCTCTTATGACGGAGATCAATGCGGCGGAATCGCTGGTAAGGGCCCGGGCGGAAAAAGCGGGCCTCCCCTATCAGATAAATGTGGACGGCCTTTTTTTTCGGGTCCTCGTTTTTGAAAAGGAAGTCGTCAAATTCCCAACAAGTAAATTAATTCTAGACGGCGTCGCCGAGCATTTTTATCGCCCAGCCCTCCTGGCGAAGGCGCGGCTGGGCGGCCTGTTTGCCCCTTTCGAAACCTATGTATTGAAAGCGGAGTCTTTCTCAATCAATGCCGCCGAACCAACCATGGTGGTTCAAAAACGAGTTATGGGGAAAACTGTCGAGCAAAGATTCATCGAACTCCTTTCCGAACGCGCCACAACAGCAGCGCATCTCAAGAAATTTTTAGACGAATTCTGCGATTCGCTTGTTCGATTCTTTCAAACAGGGGTTGTTGACGCCGACAATAACAAGTTCTACATGAACCAAGTGGTCGGCGTTCCCTTCATGAGATTCGATCTGAACTTTCTTAGGGACATGGGTGAATTTCTGCTTGTGTGGAGAGATTTCAGAGAGCACCATCTAAATTTTATCGAGCATTGGTTTGTAGACCATCCGGGAGTCGCCGTTCGCCCAGATTGGTACTGGGCCCTGCAAGGTTTTTTCCTGGCGGAAAGACTGATGGATAAAGGATTTAACTCGGACGCCATCCCGGAAAAGCCCCAAGCGGCAGTCCCGATGGATCCATGGGAGTCGGAGCTCATGAAGAAGCTGTCCGGTCCCAATTCGATCGGCTATCTCTTTCGGCGCGCAAACGGCGTCTCGCATGAAGAAGCGATTCCCGCCGGCATCCGGTCCATGAAAATCGAAGCGTTGTCTTTAATTCTCATGCCGCTGGCTTTATATGCATTTGATTGGATGAATGTCTGGACCGTAATTCTACTAGCGGCCGGTTTGGCGGCCTTCTCGATTTATCATGCCGCTCTGTTCTCGAAGCTCCCCGAAAACGAGGAGCGCGGTTCGCCGCTGGGCTTCATCGCTCTCGAATCCCTGGTTTTCTTTTTTCATTTCCTGCCTTACGTCGTTTTTTGGATGGTCCTCGCCGTCGCTCCTCAATTCCCGCTCATGCAAACCACTCCCGTGATCGCCTTGTCCGCTTTGCTCGCGGTCCTGTGGCATGCGCGCCGGGACGCGCGCTTCTTCGGTGTTCCATTCGGCCAAATTTTCCGGGTTCCCGGACGAAAAGCATTCGTAATTTTTAAAGTTGCGATGGTTTTTGCCGTTGTGCTTTGCGTTGTGGTTCTAGGTCCCGCCGCTTTGGGCGGTCCGAAAGTGGACAAGGCCGTAGAGATATTGAAAGAGGCCAATGAATCGTCCTCGCTCGAAGCATGGGAGCTGCGCGCGGAATATTTCACGTTTTGGCTGCTCTTTATCCCGTTGGTTTATAAGCTGGTGCCGCGCTTCAAACGGTGGATCGTTCTCGGATTGGTCGTGTTTGCCGCCGGGGTCCCTTTCCTGCTACCTTACTTCCATTCCTTATTGGAATTTCGGACTTCTTCCGGCTTCATCTTTGTCCTGCTGGGGGCCGTGATTGCGGTGTCTTATCTCCGGAAAATATTCGGGCGTTCGGCCCGCCGCGCCAGGTTGGCCCGCTTCGATGCGATGTTCGATAAATTCATTTTGAGATATGGAAAGGGCGGGCCCGAATTCCTTTTGTACCGGCCCAGCATTACCGAAAAAATATTCACGAGGATATTCGATCCGCTGATTCTCGCGATCAATGTCCTCTCCCACCATTTCTTCACGCTGTCCATTTTTCCCGTTTTGAAAATAATCTGGAAGATGGTCATTCTCAAAACTTGGTTTTGGATCGTTATCGATCGTCCCGTATCCAAAGACGACCACGAAAAGATCATCGACGCCACAAAGCTCGCGTTGAAAACGGCGACGTCGCGCGATGAGAAGAGAAAACTCATGCAATGGCACTTCCGGTTGCGGCCCGGCGGGTATATCTGGGCCGAGAGCGCGATGAAAGCTTACGACGAAGAAGGAGACGAAGATCCCTCGCAGGAAGATTACATGGGCCGCCGGGAGAGGCTCATGGAACCATTGGCTGATTTCTTGGTCAGCATGGTCAGTTGGCGGGGGAAAATGACCGAAAAAGACTGGGAAATTTTTGAGTTTT
>Ga0206945_1170_pt1 | contig 13107 bp, 14 predicted proteins | sample Alteio_BWOrgHeat_5_FD_152982 | JGI IMG/M metagenome (GOLD analysis project Ga0206945, IMG submission 152982) | Enriched cells from forest soil in Barre Woods Harvard Forest LTER site, Petersham, Massachusetts, United States -... | ecosystem: Environmental > Terrestrial > Soil > Temperate forest > O... | reverse complement strand
CAGTTTGTCACGACCGGGAAACTGCAGCCGCGAGAACGCATACGCCGCGCAAGCGCTGGTCGTCACCTGCCCCAGCGTGACAACGACCGCCACGAGCACGCTATTCAGGTACCACCGCGCAAATCCGCCACCCATCCCTTGCGTTGCATCGTAAACCTTCCCGTAATTCCCCCACTGCACCTCGCCGGGCACCAGCGCCTTCAACGGACTATCCACCGACTTGAAAACTTCCCCCGCCGGTTTCACCGACGTCGAGAACATCCACAAGAACGGGAAAAGCATGAACAGCCCAACGCACCCGAGCACTACGTAACTGACAGTTTTGCGGAGCACGTTGCACATCTTAGTAGTGGACAACTCGTCCCCCAAACCGCCAGTTCACCATCGTCACCGCAAAGACCGCCGTAAACAGCACCCACGCCATCGCCGCCGCGTACCCCATGTGGTTCCAGGCGAACGCGTGATTATAAATGTAATAGCTGATCGTCGTGGTCGACCCCGCCGGCCCGCCGCGCGTCATCACATACGCCTGATCGAACCCCCCCTGCAACCCGCCGATCAAGCTCATCGTAAACACAAAAAATGTCGTCGGACTCACCAACGGCCACGTGATCGCCCGAAACTTCTGCCACCCGTTCGCCCCGTCGATGTCCGCCGCCTCATACAATTCCGGCGACACGCCCTGCAGCGCCGCGAGAAACAAAATCATATTGTATCCGCCCACCACCGTCCAAAATGTCATGAACATCAGCGCCGGCTTCGCCCACGTCACCGACGCCAGCCATTGCGGCGGCCATTCGACCCCGAGTCCGCGCATCCCGTCGTTGAACCAGTGCGGCAGCCAATGCACGAGGATCGCATTGATCGGTCCGTAATCCGGATTGTAAATCCACCGCCAGAGCAAATAGGTCCCGACGCCCATCACGATGGTCGGCAAAAAATAAATCGTGCGAAACACCACGATCCCGCGCAACTTCTGGTTCATCACCATCGCCAAAAATAGCGACCCCAAGATGTTCACGGGAATCATCAACATCAGGAACATGGTATTGAAAGCGTAACGCCAAAAATCGTGGTCGTGCAGTAGCGTGGAGAAATTATGGAGTCCCGCAAACTTCGGCGGCGAGAAAAGGTCCCACTCAAAAAAGCTCAACCCCAAGGAGACCGCCACGGGAATAAGCGTAAACGCCAGAAAACCGAGCAGATTCGGCAATAGGAATAAATACCCCGCGAGCGCCACGCCAGCCCTTTTCGTTCGTGCCATCCGAGATCTCCTTGGAATCTCGCCGCCTTCTTACACCGCCACAAGAGCCACCGCAAGCCAATTGCCTTGTAAGCGGGCTCGCAGTGCGCTAAATAAGCTGCCCAAGGAGGCCGTTACAAATGAAAGTCAGCAAACTCATCGCCATCACCGGCGTCATCTTCAGCCTGTCGTTGTTCGCGTTCGCCGACACTACAAATAAAGTCGTCGCCGCAAAAAACTACACCGAACAACAGATCCAGGCGTTCGACAAAAAGTCAGAACGGGAGTTTCGCAAACTTGGCAAGAAACTGGACGACCTCAAAGCCCAGTCCCAGAAGCAAACCGGCGACGCCAAAGCCGCCTTGGACAAGAAAATCGCTGAAGCCCAACAGAAGATCGACGACTTGAAACCGAAACTCGCCGAACTGAAAACCGCCACCACCAACGCCTGGTCCGATGTTAAATCCGGCTTCGAGAAAAGTCTCGATGACCTGAGAAATGCGCTGAAGTAGCGACCCGACTAAATCGTCTTCCCAATCGCCGCCGCCACCGCGCGCATTTGCGCCACAATGCCTTCGAACTTGTCCGGCAGCATCGCCTGCTCGCCGTCCGACAGCGCCGCTTCGGGGTCGTTGTGGACTTCAATCATGATCCCGTCCGCGCCCGCCGCCACCGCCGCCAGCGCCATCGTCGGAATCAAATCGCGATGACCCGCGCCGTGCGTCGGATCCACAATCACGGGCAAATGCGATTCCTTCTTCAATGCCGGCACCGCCGATAAATCCAGCGTATTGCGCGTATAAGTTTCAAACGTCCGAATCCCCCGCTCGCAGAGCATCACGTTCATGTTGCCTTCACTGAGAATGTATTCGGCGCTGAGCAACACATCCTTCACCGTCGCCGCCATGCCGCGCTTGAGCATTGCTGGCTTCTTGGACCGCCCGACCTCTTTCAACAGCGAAAAATTCTGCATGTTGCGCGCGCCGATCTGGATGATGTCCGCATATTCCTCCACCAACTCAATGTCCTTCGTGTCCATCAATTCCGTGATGACCGGCAATCCCGTTGCCTCGCGCGCCTCCGCCAGCAGCTTCAAGCCTTCCTTGCCCAATCCCTGGAACGTGTACGGCGACGTACGTGGCTTGAACGCCCCGCCTCGCAGCACCGTCGCGCCCGCCTTCTTCACAATCTTCGCAATCGACAAAATCTGCTCGCGGCTCTCCACCGAGCACGGCCCGCTCATCAACACGACCTTCTTCTGGTCGCCAATCTTCACGCCACGCACGTCGATCACCGTCCGCTTGTGTGTGAAATCGTAACTCGTCAGCTTATACGGCTTCATTACCGGCGTAACTGACGCCACGCCCGGAAACGCCGCTAGCGGCTTCTCGCGAATCAAATCTTCCGGCCCGATAACGCCAATAATCGTGCGCTCGACACCGCGGCTCGTGTGCGGCTTCAGCCCCCACTTGCGAATCGCGTCCTCGATATGCTCGATCTGCTCGTCCGTCGCTTCCGGTTTGCAAATAATGATCATGTTGGTTGGCTTCTCTTACAATGACGCCTTGAGCGCCCCAATAAATCTCCGGTTTTCTTCCATCGTCCCGACCGTCACGCGAATCCACGCGGGCATTTTATACCCCCGCATCGGCCGCACGATTACGCCGCCCCGCTGCAGGGCGCGGAATACTTCATCGCCATTGCCCACATTGACAAGCACAAAGTTGGCAGAACTCGGTACGAACTCGAGCTTCAACTTCTTGAATTCCCGGTAAAGATACGCCAGCCCGCGCCGTGTCAGTGCCTTCGTCTTCCGAATATGTGCCGCATCATTCAACGCCGCCAGCGCCCCCGCCTGCGCAATGGCATTCGTATTGAACGGCTGCCGCACCCGCGCCAACAACGCGATGCATTCCTTCTGCGCTACGCCGTACCCGATGCGCACTCCCGCCAACCCCACAATCTTCGAGAACGTCCGCAACACAATCACGTTCCGTTCCATCGCATACTCAATCGACGGTGGCGGATCATCCAAAAATTCAATGTACGCCTCGTCCACCACCCCAATCACATGCGGCGGCAACCGCCGAATAAAATCATCCAATTCCGCATTCGTCACCCGCGTCCCCGTCGGATTGTTTGGGTTCGCGACAAACACCAGCTTCGTCCGCGGCGTAATCGCCGCCAGCATGGCCTTCAGGTCGTGCGTATGCCCCTTGAACGGCACCTCCACGCACCGCGCCTGGAACATCTTCGCCATGATGCTGTAAATGACGAACGCCCGGTCCCCCGCCACCACTTCATCTCCAGGCCCCACGAACGCGTGATACAAAAATTCAATGATCTCGTTCGACCCCGTCCCCAGCACGATGTTGTCGATCTCGACTCCCAGTTTTTTTGCGAGCGCCTGCCGCAAATAAAACCCACCTCCGTCCGGATAAAGATGCGCCGTCGCCAACGCCTTCCGCATCGCCACCAACGCCTTCGGCGAAGGCCCCGACGGATTCTCATTCGAAGCCAGCTTGATGATCGACCGCGGATCCAACCCCATCTCCCGCGCCACCTCCTCAATCGGCCTCCCCGGCTCATAAACCGGCACATCACAAACAAACTGATTCGCCAAAAATTTAAAACTCATGGAGTGGGTACCTTATCACGTACTCGTCTTCTATGAAAAGGGCCAAGGATGATGACCTTATTTGAACTTTCCTCGTCCGATAGTACTGATAAACTTTACTCTAATGGCTAACCGGCCAAATCCTTGGGGACCCAACTGGCACAACGAGAATCATTCCTCGGCCGAGATGGACGAAGTGCTCGGACAAATTTTTGGCCCCAAGTGCGCGTTCATGGGTTTCATGCCCGCCGGTAAACGTAAGTGGGTCAAAACACGCCCCGACTCCACGATGGAGGTGATCAAGATCCACTCGAACACGGGAGGCCACTCGTACCCGAGTTTCGGACTTTCATTCCCATGGATTCCGCACGGAATATCGGGTTCACTGCGCTGGCACCGTACACCGAAATCCTCTGTCCTCGACCTGCCCTATGAGCATCCCCACGATTGGTCTATCACCAGACGACGAACTATCACCACCCAGCGCGCCAACGAGATTTCCGCGATCATTTGCGAAACCTGCGAACCGTGGTTCGCCCGCATGATGAACGTCCACAGCATTCTCGCGGAATTTGAGAGACGACGCGCCAACCCCCAGTTTCAGAATTACCCCCAGCTTCGGACCGCGTACGCGTTCTGGATGGCCCGCTCCGGAAAATGGTTTGGTTTCGATGACGCTGGCAAACGCTACCTCGGTTCTTATTTTGGAGAGGAAGGCGTCGTCGAAGTGACGCGACTTCTGGAAAAGGAAATGGCAGGCACGCCAAGTTAGGCATCGACCGCTGTTGTAGCAGCGCTTCTGTGAAGTGCTATCGCGGTTATCTTACGCCCCACCAAACCCCTTCGCATACTCCGGAAATGCCGCCAGAAACGCCTCGCCCAATTCATACCGGTGATTCGGCTGCAACATCGCAAACGCCAGTGCCACATACGCCAGTGATCCCACCACCTGCGCATCCGCCTTCTCCTGCTTCATGTCCGCCGCCAGCTTCCGCAATGGCTCCGCCTCAATAAACATCAACCCCTTCGCGTCCTTGCAACACTTCGCCACCCGCTCCGCCAATTTCGGGTTCACCACTGTCAGCCACTGCCAGATCGCGTTGTCCAGATATGTCGCCTTGTCCGCAGCCGCCACCCGCTGCAACGCCGCCCGCGCCGGCGGACTGTTAAACAAACTCAACAACAACTCCTCCAACTGCTCCGGCCCCAGCGCAAACGGCACCGGCGGCTTCCCGGGCCAGTTCGTCTTTTTGCAAAACGCCTTGATCCCATGCCGCAAACTCTCCTCTGAATAAAACCCCGCCAACAACTCCGCGTGGTTCAACAAAGGACACATCGCTCCATCCAGCTTGAAAGGATAACAAGCCGCCGCCTGCAAATTGGTAGTCATCAAGCCAATGAGACTAAGGTAAAAATCCGCTAACGGCAACAACCGACCTGCGCCAACGCGTGACGAAATCCGTCGAAACGGGTCAAACTTTAGAAATGCTCCGCATCCCCCAAATGGCCGGTAGCGGCAAGACGATTGCCACCTTCGGACTCATTCAGGCAGGGCTGATCGGGTACTCCCTGCTCGGGGCAGGACTTGCCAACAAGCTGCTCCCTCTATGGGGAACATACCCCTCGCCGCGATTGATCGCCGTCCGCGATCTCGGCGCATTCCTGTTCGTTTTGCCCCTGGCATGGACCTGCCTCGCTGCAATTACCGTGAATCGGGAGGTGCAATCGGAAGCCGCCGAGATCCTTATCGCCATTGCCGGCGTCCTCATCACTCTCGGATTGGCAGCCCTGGCCCTGTGGACAACTCTTTCCGCGCTCATGTTCTCCATGCTTTGAATCCTCTAGAAATCAGTAATAAGGAGAGCCAGCGGCTGGATCGTACAGCAAACGCGCGGTGCAGTTGGGACGACTTCGGGTCAAACAGTCACGGGCTTCACGAGAAACTACATCTACGGCTCGCGCTTCCTCGATAACCCGCCGCCCTATCACCCGGTGATCCTCAACCCAAGCCCGTAACTGCCTGTAGCCGAAGCGTGAGCTTCGGTCCCCCAACAAACCGGCACCACCCAGACCAACTACGAATTCGACTACGTGCTGACTCCCGTGCCGGAGCCATCCACGTTCTTACTAATGGGCTGTGGCTTGACGGCGCTTTTCACTGGCTGTCGTCACAAACGTCCCGAAAAATAGGTTCGCTACACAGTCCCTCACGGTTTGGTCGATGCACCGCCGTCAGGCGTGTCCGATCGATCGTGTGATTTACGCGGCGGTTCACCCAGCATCTGTCCGACGAGCGCGTCCGCAATGTCAGTCGGGCTGGGGTAGCGATGCACGGGGCCCTGCTGGTAACTCGCGGACGCCAAGACCGCTCCCGTGTGGCTGTCATGAAGTTGAATATCCAGCTTCGCCAGATACATCGTCATGTCCCACGCCCATCGGTCCGTGTAGGTAAAATATCCGTCAATGTCCGGCGGCGGTGGCGTATCTGCAGGAACGAGGACCGCCTCGATCCCGCGATGAAGTAACACATTGGCGATATCCACATCCACATGCCGCTTTTCCTTGGAAAGAGGATTATTGACCACTGCCACCTTCTTCAGACTGGATGGCACAAATTCCGGGGCGATATATGCGGGTTTGTAGGTCTCGCATCCGGCAAACACGAGACCGGAGAAGATCAGCACGGCAACGCAAACGCTTCTTCCACTCATGACACCAACCTCCGTTAGGACGACAGACATCTATCCATTCACGTTCGGATAGCTGCCGAGGATCTTCACGAACATCGTGTGTTTGGCCAACTCGGCGAGCGCTTTCTTCACCAGCGCATCCTCGCAGTGGCCGAGGATGTCCACGAAGAAGTAATACTCCCACGCCTTCTTTTTGCTGGGTCGCGACTCGATCTTGGTCATGTTGATCTTGAACTTCTTGAAGGACGCAATCGAATCATGCAACGCACCAACGTGGTCCTGCACGGAAAACATGATCGACGTCTTGTCGCTGCCCGTTCGCCCGGGATACTTGCGCCCGATCACCAGGAACCGCGTCACGTTCTCGCTCGAATCCTGGACGTTGGCCTCGAGAATCGTCAGCCCGTACATCTCCGCCGCCAACGAACTCGCCAGCGCGCCCGCGTGCGGTTCCGTCTTCGCAATCTGCGCCGCGCGCGTGCTACTCGACGTCTCAATCAACTCCACGTGCGACATATTAAGTTGCAGCCACTGGCGACATTGCGCCAGCACTTGCGGAATCGAGTAAATCTTCTTGATCTGGTCGCGCGGAATCGCCGCCATCAAGTTATGGCGAATGGGCAGCACGATCTGCGCGCAAATCTTCAGCTCGCTATCGAGGAACATGTCATACGTATGCGTGACTGCGCCTTCCGTCGAATTCTCAATCGGCACGACACCGTAGTCGGCGCGTCCCTTCGACACTTCCACGAACACGTCCGTAATATTCGGCAACGGCTCATACTTCAGGCTCGACCCGAATTTCTTGATCACCGCCAAGTGCGAATACGAAGCTTCCGGCCCGAGGTAGGCGATTACCAACGGCTTCTCCAGCGCCAGCGATGCGGACATGACCTCACGGTAAATGGCGCGCAATGAATCCCCGGGCAACGGTCCATCGCCCTTCTCCACAATCCGCCGCAGCACCGCATCCTCGCGGTCGGGCGCATAGATTTCCCCGCCCGACGTGTGCTTGATCTTGCCGATCTCGAGAACGAGCTTCGTCCGCTCGTTCAACAAGCGGACCAGCTTCGAGTCGAGCTCGTCGATCTTACTGCGGAGTGGTTGGAGCTTGTCCTTCATTCGATCCTGTAGTGGCGGTTGTTCCCGCTGCCTCTGTACCGGATGCCATGGCATCGGTCTTTTTCGCTTCTTGCGCCTGTTGTTCGGCGGTCTTCAAGCCCGCAGCCTGCAACCGCAACTCGGCCGCCTTGGGCATGTCATCCAAATCGCGCAGGCCGAAATGTTCGAGAAACTTCTGCGTCGTGCCATAAAGCATCGGCCGCCCGACCGCTTCGCTCTTGCCGGTGATAGTGATGAGATCACGTTCCAGCAAAGTCTTGATGACGCCATCGACTTCCACGCCGCGGATCGCCGCGATGTCCGCCCGGCAAATCGGCTGGCGCAAGGCGATAATGGACAGTGTCTCAAGTGAAGGCGGGGACAAACGGTGCGGGCGCGCTTCATCCAACAATTTCTTCAACCACGGCGCGTATTCCGATCGGCTCACCAGTCGCCAACCGCCGGCGATCTCCACCAACTGGAAGCTCCGCTGTTGCAGGTCGTATTCCGCCTTGAGTTCATCGAGCGCTGCCACAATTTGCACCTCACGACAATTGCGAAACGGCTCCGTCGTGCCAGCATGCTCTTCGTCCGTCGCCTCGGCGAAAATCGTGCGGATTTCCTTCGGCGAGAGCGGTCGCTCCGCCGAAAACATCAACGCCTCAACAATCTTTTTCAGCTCCAGTGTCATGACACCTTGATTACCTGTATTTCCCCGAACGCTTCTGTTTGCTGCACCTTTAGTCGTTTCATGCGAATCAATTCCAGCAACGCCAAAAATGTCACCACGACCTCCGCCCGCGAACCCGCGTTGGCAAACAGTTCGCTAAAAATCATCTCTGACCGGTCCCGCAGAGTATAAAGGATCTCCTCGATTTTGTCGCTAACCGTGAACCGTTCCTCCAAAATCTCATGGAAATCCTCACGCGCCGTCGCCTTCTTCAACACATCGTTAAACGCGTTGATCAGGTCAAAAATACTGACCTCCGCCAGTGGCACGTCCTTGCCCACTTCAATCCCAGTGTCGGGACCCTGGCGCGGAAAAATGTTCGACTGTTCCTCTTCGCGCTGGCTGAGCTGCACCGCCGCGTCCTTGAACTTCTTGTACTCGACCAACTGGCGGATCAATTCCCAACGCGGGTCTTCCCCCTCCTCGGCTTCCGCATCTGTTACCTGTTGGTCGACGGGCAACAACATCCGGCTCTTGATGTACATCAGCGTCGCCGCCATCACCAAAAACTCACCCGCCACTTCCAAATTGAGCATCTGCATCAACGTCAGGTACTCCATGTACTGGTTGGTGATGCGCTCGATCGGGATATCGTAAATGTCGACTTCCTCTTTTTTGATGAGGTACAGCAACAAATCCAATGGCCCCTCGAAGACCTCCAGCTTTACTTTGTAATCCGCTTCCATTCAGGGAATCTTCTCATTCGTCTCGGTGGCCAGCAAATCATCCACCGTTTCCCGTCGCGAAAATTGCGTGACCGACCCATCCGCTTCCAACATCAATTGTGGGGCGCGGCCCAACGAATTGTAATTCGAACTCATCGCATAGCCGTACGCGCCCACGTCGTGCAGGAGCAGCAGATCGCCCACGCGCGCTGTCGGCAAACGGCGCGGGACCAGCAATTCCTGCCCGTCGCGCGTGAAAATGTCGCCCGACTCGCACATCGGCCCGGCCACCACCACGTCCGACATCCCATCGCGCTCATGCCGTCCGGCAATGGTAATCCGATGGAACGACCCGTACATCGCGGGTCGCACCAGGTCGGTGAACCCTGCATCGACCATCACAAATGTTTGCCCCTTGCCACGCTCATTATCTTCCGTCCGCTTCACATCGGTCACGCGCGCGACCAGCGTCACCGCTGGCGCAACAAGATAACGACCCGGCTCGATCTCCAAACGCACATCCCGTTCCGCGGCGCTGCAAAAACCGGCCCGCGCCTCCTCCAATATCGACCGCAACGGTTCCAGCGACGGCTGGTCATTCGCATTGCGATAATTATACGGAATCCCGCCGCCCAGGCTGATGGCCGTGAGCTTTGGAAACCGTGGAATAAATTCGATAAATTCTTTCGCCAGTCGCCGCATGTTGTCCAACAACTCGGGAAACTTCGGCCCACTTCCGATGTGCGCATGCAACATGGTGACCGACATGCCGAATCGCTCCGCCCGTATGGCCACATCACAGACGTCATTGAACCAGATCCCGTGTTTGGAACTCGGCCCGCCTGTGTCGCAGGCGTTAACGTGGCCGTGGCCGAAGCCGGGATTGACCCGTAGTGAGATCGGCCCGTCATATCCGGCATCGTGCAGTTCGCGTAGCATCCCCGGCGAACCGAGGTTTGGCATCACACCCTGCTCGCGCAGGACCGCGATGGCGCCGTCGCGAAATACGTCGCTGGTGTACAAAATCGATGACCCCGGAAAACCCGCGCGTCGCGCACGCAGTACTTCGTTGCCTGAGACCGCATCGATCCAAATGCCGGCCTCCAGCATCTCCTTCAAGATCCGCGTCGCGGAAAGCGCCTTCATGGCGTAGCGCGCCTGCAACCCCTCACCCTCGGTAAGAAGTTTAATCGCGGTTATCCGCTGGCGGAGTAAGGTCGCGTCGCAAACCCAGAAGGGTGTACCGACCTTTCCCGCCAATTGCTGAAGCACTTCGGCGTTCATCGTAATCCCACGGCTTTTCGCACCCGCTCCATGGTCTCGTTTGCCACTGCATTCGCGCGCTCCGCACCTTTACGCAGCGTTTCATGGACATAATCCAGGTTCTTCACGAGCTCCTCGCGCTTCTTGCGAAACGGCGCAAAATAATCCATCAACGTCGTCAGTAATTCCTTCTTCGCATCGCCGTAACCAAAGCCGCCGGCCGCCAGCTTCGCCTGCAATTCCCGAGCTTTGTCGGGCGTGGCAACTACCTTGTAAAGCTGCAAAGGGATATTTTTATCGAGGTCCGTCTTGGGCGCTTCCACCGGCTGCGAGTCCGTGACGACACTCATCACTTTTTTCCGCGCCGCTTTCTCGTCGCCAAAAATCTCAATCGTGTTGTTGTAGCTCTTCGACATCTTGCGACCGTCGATCCCCGGCAACGTGGCCACATCCGGCCGAATGTCCGATTCGGGAATTGTGAAGACCTCCCCAAACTGTCGGTTGAATGCGCCCGCAATGTCACGCGTCATCTCGACATGCTGTTTCTGGTCGCGTCCCACGGGCACACGCTCGCCCTGCACGATCAGAATGTCTGCAGCCATGAGTACTGGGTAGGTAAACAGCCCCGTGTTCGGCCTTAGTCCCTGGGCTATTTTGTCTTTATAGCTGTGGGCGTTCTCGAGCATCGGCAGCGGTGTGACGTTGGCCAGGATCCACGTCAACTCGGTTACCTGCGGCACATCACTCTGGCGATAGAACACTGTACGATCCGGATCAAGGCCGCACGCGAGAAAGTCCAGAGCCACATCCAGGACGTTGGCGCGGAGTTCGTCAGGATTGGAGATCGAGGTCAGCGCATGATAATCCGCGATGAAATAGAATGCCTCGCCCTTTTGCGCCAGTTCAAGCGCTGGACGCATCATGCCGAAGTAGTTGCCAATGTGCAACTTGCCGCTCGGCTGGATACCCGATAGAATTCGCATGGCCCGTGCACCATACGAAATGCGCGGCAACGGTTGCGAGGAAAAAATCGGCCCCGTCGTGTCGTCAATATTTGTACACGAGCGCGCTGATTAACGTGATGTCATTCTCTTTGCGACCTGGCGCCGGCATGCTGTTGAATTTGTCACATCCGACAATGCGCAGACTGAGGCGGGTATTGAGTGCTGCTTCTGCGCCTACTTCTGAATTCACCAGGTAGTTATCGAATTTATCCACCTGAGGGTAATAATCGACCTCTTCCCAGATCTTTGCCCCTTTGGTCAGTTGGTGCTCGCAACGTTCCGTCACACGCATGGTCACATATGCCAGCGTGTTGCTGCCCAGTTTTTCATCCAGAAACGAAGGGCCGATTTCCAGGTTCAACTTCGTCGCATCACTCTTGATGAAATAATACCCCACTGCGGGGCCCACGATCAAACGATAGCGGATATCCGCGAGATCATCGTGGTATCCATCGATATTCACATCCCCATAAAACCGGTCCGTGAAAAGCCGCTTATAGTCGATAAGACCGTGGATGTTGTCTGCGGACTTGTTTGCGTTGGTCTGTGCCCAATTATTGATACCGTACTGGCCGTCGGCGGCGAACTTCAACTCATCATGTTCCCAGGTGCGCTGCAACAGAGCGCTGGCGTTCATCAGGAACGTATTGGCATTCCCACGCGCCAGCGACAGACCGAACGCCACGTTACCGTTCCAGTTCGTCGTGGGCAGGTCAGAGGCCTTGGCGAGTTGCGCCGAAGTTAAACCAACCGCTACGACCAGCAACGCCGAAAAGCCAACCGTCAAAGTTCTAATCTTCATGTGCATGATTTCTCTCCATTGAGTTTACGGGGAAGCGGTGCAAAGAATGGCGCAGTGCTCTGCGATGGTCAAGCGCTTTCAGTGGGGCTGCAACAAGCTGGTCCCGAGGGATTCAATTGACTGCGCCGCAGCGGCTGGTGTTACCTGCCCAAGAGCCACGGCATCAGTCGTTTCAAAGAATGCCTTCTGGTTGAACTCATCCCAAAAGGCGTAACCCCATGGATTATCCAAATGGGAATACTTCAGCGCTTCCATCATCGCTCGCGGAACTTGGGCCGATGCGGCGGCGACTTTCAATGCCGGGATCGCATTTCGACTCTTCGCGGCGATCTTCGCGCCTTCCATCGAATAAAATTGCGCGAACTCCCACGCTTCCCGCGGATGTTTCGTGCCGCTCCACACGCAATTACCACCAACCGACAACCGCGACCAGCGCGTCTTCCCCTTCGGCACAGGGGCAACGTCCCAGCGGAAACCAGTGATATGATCGAATTCCGTCAGCATATACGTACGCCCCACGAGCACGGGAATTTTCCCCTCGCGAAACAGATTCACACCGTCAAACGCTTCCACCTCGCCCATCGCGGCCGTCGTCGGCGCGACCCTGCGCGCCACCAGATCACGATAGAATTGGAGCGCGGCAATCGATTCCGTCGAGTTCGCCGTGCATTTACCGTCAGCGAACAATACCCCGCCGAAGGACTGCACCAAGAGTAATGGGCGCGGGAGCACAGTAGCTATCCGCGCCTGCCGTTGCGCTGCCAGCCGCGCGGCGACCTCGGCAAACTTCTGCCAATCCCACGACTCGTCCGGCACCGGTTCCCCGCCCTTTTCAAACCAGTCGCGATTATAGAACAAGACATCGGTGCTGTAGTGGAACGGCACCATCCAAAGACGACCATTGATCCGGCACGACTCAACGAGTTCGGGATAGAATTGATCCGCCAGCGACAAGAACCCTTCCGTCAGGTCCAAAACCTGGCCGCGCTGCG
>Ga0206945_1169_pt1 | contig 13228 bp, 14 predicted proteins | sample Alteio_BWOrgHeat_5_FD_152982 | JGI IMG/M metagenome (GOLD analysis project Ga0206945, IMG submission 152982) | Enriched cells from forest soil in Barre Woods Harvard Forest LTER site, Petersham, Massachusetts, United States -... | ecosystem: Environmental > Terrestrial > Soil > Temperate forest > O... | reverse complement strand
GGAGCAGACCTGAGGCAATTGCAGAGCGCGAATCAGCGAAGCGTTCAGCGAGGGCGAAAGCCATCGCCCAAACAACGGCGCTAAAAAGTCCGTTGATCACGCCGTTAATCAGACCACCGATGAAAGATGGCGGAAGTTTGCCGAGGACGAGAGATTCAAAAAGGCCCAGACCGATAAGAACGCCAATGACCTGGCCAAAGACAAAGCCGCGCGACCAACGACGCCACCGCATCCCGTTGATAAGAGTTACGAAGAGAAAACAAACCAGGCCGACCACAAGGGGGCGATAGAAGGGCAGCTCTTTGGGTGCAAGGATCAAGGGAATCTTATAAGCGGCGACGGTGAGCGCGGCGCTCAGGATCGCGACTGTCACTTCACGCCAGACCGGCAACCGTCGCCGTTGCGGGAAGACCGCGCATAGACCTACGAAAGCCCAGGCACAGACGGTACTGAGAGTAATGGCGTTGCCTAACGAGTATTGGCCGAAGATGCGCACCGCCGGTGCTTCCACCATCGCCTGGAAAGCAAGGATGAGAAACCCGACAAAAGCGGCGCCGATCCCGAGCAGGATCGAAACTACATAGCCCATGCCAATCATGTTGAAGACAGACCCGAATGCGCTGATTCCCTGCCCGCTGGGAAAGGGAAGCAAGGCCGCGAGCACGAAAAGACTGAGAAGCGCGGGACAAATAACATAAACCTGGAGAAGCAGTGCCCGCAGATCACGGTTGCGTTTGATCTGAACCCAGGTCAGGTCGATAACACTGAAGTTAGGCGAAAGGCGAGGATCGATCTGGGTTACGTGAGTGCGCCACTTAGAAGGCCGGGCGAGAAGCCAGCCGAGTATCTGCAAGGTGGCGACGATAAGACTGTGGCCCGCCGTGCCGAGACGTAACTCGCGCGGCCGGATCCAACCATCATCCATTCGAACGCGCGCCGGCACGAGCGCCGTGCCAACAGCAGGCCGGTGATAGTTATAGAGATGAATCTGCATCCCGTGCTTGGCCGAAGCCACACCAATGTCATGGCAATCCGCCGCCGCGGGGTCACCCGCGCGCTGTAACTCGGCTGCGTAGACCAGTGACATGAGGATGTGGCCGCTATCGCCGAAATCCATCACCCGTTGGGCGATGTTAATCCCGTCGCCACTCACATTCATATTTCCGTTTACATCGAGCTGCCGCACGACTTCGCCGGTGTGAAGTCCCATCCGCACGGCAAAGCCACCTACTTCGATCTGTTCCGCCAGCTCCCGGGCGCAGCGGATCGCATTCGAGCAATGACCGAAGAAGGCGAGCGCCATCCCATCGCCAGTCGGCGCGCGGACAACTTCGCCGCCGGCCGCAGCCTCAGCCACCGTAGGACTACGGTTAACGATCTCCTGCAAGTGGCGAAAAACAGCCGTCTGCCGATCGAGCGGAAGCGTCGAGTAACCGACTGCATCCAAGAAGAGAATGTGCGCCGTTTCAGCCTTGGGATGATTCATTGTCTCCGCGGTGCGGCGATAAGGTAATTGCTATTGTCGGTCCTTGGACCTGACTTTTTGTCGCCTTCGTAACTTCTGGTCTTCTGGCTGGCTAAACGAGTCCTCAATCGTGCGATATTCTGTGATGATCCCCGCCTGATTACATGCCGAGAAACTTCCGGCACTGAACTTTCGGGCGATTGATTGCCAAACGATAATCAATGTCCAATATTTAGATTTGAGCCCATACCAGGATCCGCTCATAGACCTCTATAGCAAAGGTTAAAGCCTAAAGTAGGTGGAGGACGGATTGCGGAAAAGTGTGGCAATTTGCGGAGCGCCGGGTTTCATACTGGAGGCAACCAACAAAACTATGTTTCATCTCATCTGGTACATCCTGGTCGGTCTGATCGCAGGGGTGATCGCGAAGTCCGTCATGCACGTCCACATAACGATTTTCTGGACCATCGTGCTCGGTATCGTCGGCTCGATTATTGGCGGAGCAGTAACCCATATGTTTACCCGACCGGCTAATCCCCGTTTTCATCCAGCTGGCCTCATTTTCTCCTCCCTCGGCGCGATACTCGTTCTCTACGCCTGTTACAAACTGAAGATCCATTTCCCGAGTGTAAGGTAGAGAGCGAAGAAGGCCGGAATTGTGAATGGTGATCCGTGATCGGCGATCGGTGCCGTAAACCAGCTCGCCTCAGGCGATCGAGGCTGGGCTTGATCGACGGGTGCCCGATGATGCCGAGCCGGAGCGCGCAAGGAGCTGCTGACCGCTTCGGCATCGGGGAAGATCCGAATCACGTCGGGGTTTAGCACGACGACATTTGTCCCCCCGGGGCGCAGCGGGGTCGGTGCGCAATTTCGTTGGATTTCGATTTTTTGCGGGAAAAGGCAACCGCGGCAGTGCCCGTGCCCGTATCCATGGCGCCGCCACTTTCCGTGGCTACCCAAAACACATGAAAAAAATTAGTTTATCCATTCTCTGTCTCTCCGTCCTTACCTGCGCTGTCATGGCCCAGGATAATTCTTCGCCGGCAGCCGATAACTCCGGCCGCAACACGCGGGATCGATCGGGCGAGACGCAAACCTCTGGCGATCAATCCAACAGCTCGGCGGATATCAAGGTCACGGCGGCGATTCGTCGCGCGATCGTGCACGATCATTCGCTGAGCATGATGGCCAAGAACGTGAAGATCATCACCGAAAACGGTGTCGTGATGCTCCGCGGTCCGGTCAAGAGCCAGGAGGAGAAAACAAAAATCGCGGAGTTGGCAAGGACGCATGCCGGCAACGTAAAGGTCGAGGATCACCTCGAAGTGAAAGCGTCAGAATAAAACAAACCCAACTAACTTAAGAAAGAACACACACACTATGGCAAAGACACAGGTTTTCTGTATCGCAAAGAGCCGCACTCAGGCGGAACAAATCGTCGAGGGGCTGCAATCCTCGGGATTTCCGAACTCGGAGATCTCGATTCTCCTCCCGGACACGGAAGGAAAGCATGACATTGGTCACGTGAAAACGAGCAAGGCGCCCGAGGGCACTGCCACTGGCGCAACCGCCGGTGGAATCACCGGCGGCGTGATCGGTCTGCTCGCCGGCATCGGCGCGCTGGCGATCCCAGGCGTAGGTCCGTTGATCGCCGCGGGTCCGATTGTGGCCGCGCTAACCGGCCTCGGCGTCGGTGGAGCGGCGGGCGGAATCGTCGGCGGCCTGGTCGGTCTCGGGATTCCGGAGATCGAAGCCAAGCGCTATGACGAGAAGCTTAGGGCCGGCAATTACCTCATCGCGGTGCACACCCGCACTGACGAGGAGGAAGATCGCGCCGAAGAGATCTTCAAGGATGCGGGCGCCGAGGACATCACGAAGTCGTCGATGTCGTCGACTCCGAAAGAAGAAGCTGCGCGAGTCTAATCCTCGGACAGCGAGAATCTTTATGCGCCCCGTGCTGCAAGGCACGGGGCGTTCTTTTTTGGCACGCCGATCGAATGCCGGGACCACGAGAAAGGATGAATTATGAAGGATTCGGCTTCGCCCTCGGCGCGATCAAATCGTTTGTGTTTCGCGGCGATTGGGCGATAGTTGGCACCTATTGGTTAGTCTGTTTGTCTTTGCCTGGTGGATTTCCAGCCGGCTTTCTGCCGGTGGTGATTTGAAACCCGATTCCCGGGAACGGCTCTGTAGCTGACAGTTTTTTCCGATTCAAATCACATATGAAACTCTATGTAGGTAATCTCGCTTTCGAGACCACAGAAAACGATCTCCAGGATCTTTTTGAACAACAAGGCACGGTGAGCGAAGTCTCTCTTATCACCGACCGAATGACCGGCCGCTCCCGCGGCTTCGCTTTCGTCACGATGGAGGCCAACACCGCCGGTCAAACCGCTATCTCAGCGCTCAATGGCAAGGAATTGCACGGCCGGGCGCTAACTGTAAATGAGGCTCGCGCGCGCGAAGAGCGGCCGCGCAATTTTGCCGGTCAACGCCGGTAGTTCGGAATTCCCATCCAACGGGCCGGTCGGGCTGGTCACCCTTTTTGAGGAGTGAAACCGGCCGGCTCGAAATACCGGAGAATAATTATGGCAATCGAGAAAGCGATCGATCTCGAAGGAGTCATCATGACCGTGCTGCCTGGGACGATGTTTCGAGTGGCACTGGCCAACAAGCAGCTGGTGCTGGCTCACATCTCGGGCAAGATGCGCAAGCGTTGGATCCGACTCACCGTGGGCGATCGGGTGCGGTTGCAAATGTCGCCCTACGACACAGCCAAGGCGCGAATCGTCTACCGGCTTGGATAGAGAAGCAGAAGTTAGAAGGAAAAGACATGATGCCGAGACGCTCATCGAAGATCCCGCCGGGGCCAGTGATCAAGCGGATCCTGATCCGTTGTCCGGCTACGGCGAAACTGATGATCACGGGTCTCACGACCGAGGCGAGCGAGTTCTCGGGGTTGAAGGTGACTGATAGCAAGTTGACTTGTAATCACTGCGGCGACGTGCACGCCTGGACGGAGGGGAACGTGGTCCTCGCGCGCAAGACCGAGGAAAAGAAGAAGAAATAAGCGATTCGGGGGACGAATCCGTTTCTCGATGGATTTCTTGTCCTTCGGGCCTGGCGGCCATCGGAAGGCAAGGATGAAGAATAAAGGATGAGTTATGAAGGATTCGACTTCGCCTTCCGGGCAATGGAAGTAACGATGGCGAGGAATTGATGATTCATCCCGACGCGCGGAATCGGATCTATCCTTTGTTTCCGAAAAGCGCTTTGCCCTCTTGACCCAGGCGTTTCGTCGTTTGGTGCGATCAAGCTGGCTGGCTGCCACATTGAGCCGGAGTTTTCCCGAGCGCGCTAACTGGCGCGGGCTCGATGCGACTAAGACGCAGGAACAGGATCGACAATTCGGCAACGGTCTTGCAGCCTCGGAAAATGAAAAGAGCCTTTCTTATTTTCCTTCTACTCCTCTTTCCCCTGGGACTTTTCGCCCAGGACAAATCGGGACCGGAGCGGAAACAACTCGCCGTCTCGACGACGGATTGGACCGGTCAGCAGCTTCCAAGTTATCCTTCGGGGCAACCTGAGATCAGTCTTTTCAAGATAACCATCCCGCCGGGCCAGCGTTTTCCGATGCATAAACATCCGGTGATCAACGCGGCAGTTGTTCTCAAAGGCGAACTCACAATCACAACCGACAAAGGCCAGGTCCTCCAGGTCAAAGCCGGCCAGCCGATGATCGAAGTGGTCAACCAATGGCATTACGGGGCGAACCTGGGAACCGAGCCGGTCGAAATGATCGCCTTTTATGCCGGGGTCAAAGGCACTCCCACTACTATCCCGCAAAAGTAACCGGGTTATAGGTCTTGGCTACCCCTTGCTCCAAAACTCCCGTCTTGGGAATGTATTTGTCTTAACCACATAAGCGGCGCCATTCGCTGCCGGTTATTCCCGGGTCGTTATAGTTACGGAAACAAAGTTTGTTCCGGGGATGGCGAGATATCGAACCGAACTTGGCAAAATCGTCTCAGTAAGAAAAAGAAAAGCGCACGACTCACCGCTTCCGCTTTCCCTTTTTTTCCATCAGCGCGCGCAGATGTCTGGTCGTGGTGTCCCGATCGACTTTACTCGCGGCGACATCGAGCACAAAGTTCTCCCATTCATCGGTCGGCAATTTTGCATCCGACCGCAATTTGTTCTCTTGCAGAAAAACGAGACACGCGCCGAGCGCGGTGGCGGGCAAGGGTCATTAGTTATCGGTGAGTCGTTAGGGGTGTTTTCGAGCCTCGGTAATCCGAAGACGTTTATGTGATTGACTGCCTTGGTAATGCAGATGAAAGATGGCGAGATGAAAAAGATTTGTAGTTTTTCGCTGATCGCGGCGGCTTTGGCGATCGGGCTGATAATAGTGAATCAGGGGGATCTGTTTGCCGGGCAGAAGAAAGAGGCTCCGGCGGGGATCCAGATGGCCCAGGGAGTAGGCCGACTGGTCATTGTGCGGGCAGCTAATCTTGGCGCGACGATTGTCGGGCTGAAGATTGACGGCAAAGAGGTCGATCGCATTACTTATAATCGGCGTTACGACGCACCGATCGCAGCCGGCACACATGTGCTCACGACTTATCCGGTGGTGAGTTATGAAAATGCGCGTCCAGTTGAGGCGCGGATTAATATCGAGCCGGGCAGGACTTATAGCTTTACCGCGAAGCGGCTGGATATACAGGTAGTGCTGCGCTAGGCGCGGCACAATCGGTTATTGGTTAGCCTACTCGTTAATCGGGAATTCTCGCGCGCGTCTGTCCATAAAATCGGAACGACGCGGGCAGGTCCGCGGATGAGGAACTTGCGTCATGATCCACTGACGGCCGCTATGGATGGAAACCGATCTGTTTCTTCTTCGCCGCGGGCGGCGCAATTAACTCCTTGATCGCCGCAAAGACGACCGAGAATTGTTCGTCGTATTTCTTTTCAAGCGCTTCGATCTTTCGGGCAAGCTCGCGGTTGCCATCCATCAGGCGACGGAGTTGAACGAACGTGCGCATGATCGCGATGTTTACTTCGACCGCGCGTTGCGAACGGAGGACGCTGGAGAGCATGGCCACGCCTTGCTCGGTGAAGGCGTAAGGTCGAGCGCGGCGAAGGCCACCCCAACTTGAAGTCACAAATTGTGACTTCAAGCCTTCGAACTCATCATTTGTCAGCTGAAACATGAAGTCAGCCGGAAAGCGCTTGATGTTTCGCTTGACGGCCTGGTTCAAAACTTTGACCGGGATGCCATAAAGTTCGGCGAGGTCCTGCGCGAGCATCACTTTCTCGCCGCGGATGAAGAAGACGAACTGCGCGAGGTTCTCTGGTTTAAGTGCGAGGCTCATGGGGGTCATTTATCATGGTGCGACGAACATACAGATTTTCCAAATGTTCGATCTCATCACAATTTGTCATGGGTTAGAAAGCGGGTCTCCATAGCTGGTCAGCGCTGGCGCGGCAGTGATGGTCATTGCTTATCAGCAAAATTTTCGCACGCGTCCGGACGACACGGCGGTCGTCCCTCCACGGCGCAATCAGTGACGGAAATGGCGGACGCCGGTAAACACCATCGCTACCTTGCGCTCGTTGGCGGCGGCGATGACTTCGTCGTCGCGGACCGAGCCGCCGGGCTGGATCGCGGCGGTGGCGCCGGCTTCGGCCGCGGCGATCAGTCCGTCGGGGAAAGGAAAAAAGGCGTCGCTCGCGACCGCGCTCCCTTGCAATGAAAGCCCGGCCTCCGTGGCTTTCCAAACCGCGATCCGGGAAGCGTCGACTCGAGACATCTGGCCGGCGCCGATGCCTAACGTTCGATCCGCCCCGGCGTAAACGATCGCGTTCGATTTCACATGCTTGACCACGCGCCAGCCGAAAATCATCGCCGCCATTTCGTTTCGGCTTGGTGGACGTTTGCTGACCACCTTGGTCGCGATGTTGCCGAGTTCGGCGGCATCCTTGTCCTGGACCAGAATTCCGCCGCGGATCGAACAGAGATCGTGCTCTGGCTTTTCGTTAGGCACGGCGGCCGGACGTAAGGCGCGCATCAGGCGGAGGTTTTTCTTTTTCTGGAGCAAGGCGCGGGCGTCGGGGGCGAATTCCGGGGCGATGATTACTTCGGAAAAAATCTCGGTGATTGCTTTCGCGAGCGGCAGATCGAGCGGGCGATTGACCACGATGATCCCGCCGAAGGGCGCTTGTTTATCGGTGTGAAATGCTTTCAGCCAGGCTTCGCGGAGATCGGGATCGCTCCCCACCCCACAAGGATTGGTGTGTTTCAGGATTGCCACCGTGGGCTCCGGGAACTCGTCAATCAGGTCGGCGGCGGCGCTGATATCGAGCAGGTTGTTAAACGAAAGTTCTTTCCCGTGCAGCTTTTCGAAATGCTCGGGGAAATTGCCGTAAAGTGCCGCTTTCTGGTGTGGGTTTTCGCCGTAACGCAAACGGCTAACCAGCGGGAGCGAGATGGAGAACGAAGTCTCGGTCTGTTGTTTCTCGTTCAGATAAGTCGCGATTGCACGGTCGTATGCGGAGGTGGTGATGAACGCTTTGATCGCGAGCCGTTCGCGCAACTTGAGCGTGGTCTCGCCTTTCTTATCGCGCATTTCATCGAGCACCGCCTGATAATCTGCCGGGTCGACGACCACAGTCACGGACTGATAATTCTTCGAGGCACTGCGCAACATCGAAGGGCCGCCGATATCGATCTGCGCGATCGCTTCGGCGAGTTTCACCCCAGGTTTGACAATTGTTTCCTCGAAGGGATACAGATTCACGACCACGAGATCGATCGGCTCGATCCCGTGTTCGCGCGCGGCCGCTTCGTGTTCCTTGTCTTCGCGAAGGTAAAGCAAAGCGCCGTGCACTTTGGGATGGAGCGTTTTCACCCGGCCCTCGAGGATTTCAGGGAAGCCGGTGAAGGTCGAAATGTCGGTCGCCTTGATCTTTTCCTCGCGCAGGAGTTTCGCGGTGCCGCCGGTGGAGATGATCTCGACACCCTGTTTCTCGAGCTCGCGCGCAAACTCGACCAGACCGCTCTTATTCGAAACGGAGATGAGGGCGCGCTGAATTTTCATGAAGATTTTTTCCGCACGAGAATCGAAGCGACGACGTACATCACCAGGCCGAAGGCGAAAGACACGCCTAACGACAAGGCGTAACCCGGGAGATTGAGCACCCCGGGATCACCGGCATAGAGCGCGCGCCGGACGGCCGCGACCCCATAAGTGACCGGATTCAAATGGACCGCCCAAAAAATCCAAGAGTGTGGATTGGTCGCGGGAAAAAGCGCGCCCGACATCAACCAGAGCGGGATCAGGAAGACATTCATGATTGCGTGAAAGCCCTGGGTTGATTCCATCGGCCAGGCGACGAGAAAACCGAGACCGGTCAGGCCAAAGCCGACGACGAAGAGCGTCGCAAGACAAACCAGCAGGCGTTCCGGCGAAATATGGATGCCGACGAACGGCGCAAGCAGAAGGAAGATCACGCCTTGCAAGAGCGCGAGGGTGGTCCCACCAAGAATTTTCCCGCAAACGATGCTCCCGGGCGCGATCGGTGCGACCAGGACCGATTGGAGGAAACCTTCGCGGCGATCTTCGATGATCGAGATGGTCGAGAAGATCGCGGTAAAAAGCATGATCAGGATGAGCGTGCCCGGGTAGAAATACTCGAGGTAACGCATTCCGTTAGGCGCGGAGCCGACCCGAAACGATGGACCGATCCCGGAACCGATGACGAACCAAAAGACAAGCGGAGAAAGAAGCGCGCCGATGATTCGGTTCCGTTGCCGATAAAACCGAACGATCTCCCGCTGCCAGAGAGTCAGGGTCGGTAAAAGAAAAAAGCCGGAGCGTTTCTCTCCGGCACTGGTGGCCGCGACGTTCATTTTGGCCTAACGATCGAGGACGATGTGTTTTGCCGCCGGATAAAGGACCGGACAACAACCGATCGTTTCGCAGAAGGCTTTGCTGAAATGGCTCAAGCTCGAGTAACCGACTTCGGTCGCGGCTTCGGTCACGTTATAACGGCCGGAGCGGAGCAGCTCCGCGGCGCGTTCCATTCGTGCGTTGCGGAGGAACTGCGGAATCGTCAGGCCAACTTCCCGGGAAAAAATCCGGCTCAGGTAAAACGGACTGCAACCGACTTCCTGCCCGAGTATTTCCAGGGTGGGCGGATTCGACAGCTCGCGCAGCAACAGTTCCTTGGTCCGCATCACCCGGTCGCGGGCCACGCGTTTCTGGCGCATGCAGAAAAACTCAGGGTCTTTCGGTTCGAAGAGAAAATGCGACATCAGTTCGAGCGCCTTGCTCTGGTACCAGAGAATGCGGGCGGCTTTCGGGACTGGCGGCGCGGCCAGGCTGGCGACGATCGCGCGCTGTTCGGCGCTCATCGGTTGCGGAGCCGAAACGATGCTTTCTTCCTTTTTGGGGAAAATCAGTGCCCGCATTGGCGGGGCGAGCTCGCTTTCGGAATCGGCCAGCTGATCCTGTAAATGTTTTCGCGAATACTCGAGGGTCACGAAGCGGTGATGATCGTTCGCCTGGCGGGTGGCGCGGAGAGGTTCGTCACCGATTGCGTAATAGCCGGAGCTGCTCGGCCCATAATCGTGGGTCGCGTTGCCCCGCGCAATCGCGCCACGGCCGTCCAGGTTGAGACAGAATTCGACGCTACGCGGGCGAAAGCTCTCCGCCCAATCGAGTGGCCGGCTGGTTTTAAAATCGTGCCACTCGATACTGAGCCCGGTCTTTTCGAAGCTGCCATAGAGCTGTTGCCAGCCGTGGCTGATGTTCGCCCAGGCGGCCTGCTCCGGTTGTTCGCCGTTCATCGTGCTCATTTTCGGGGGTGCGGGAGAGAATGCAAGCCATAGCGAGGGTGGAGTGAGCCATTCCGCACATTCTGGACGGATATTCCCGGGGCGTTGCCCCGGGGCTAGAAATGATCATGCACCTTTGGCGCTGACCACCTACTCTTGGCTCACTTGGCCTGCGAGCTCTCAGTCTGCGGCTAAAGGGCCGATCCGCCAGAGGGCAGTCGGCCGAGTCAGGCTGAGAGCCTGACCTCGAACAACATTCGGCGCCGCGCCGAAACACACTTGTACAATCGGAGCCCAGGAAAGTCCGCGGCGGAGCGCGCCGCGCTCGCTATTTGTCCTGCCAGAAGTCGATGAAGGAGCGGCGTACCTTGTTGAAGGTGTGTTTCACGTCTTCGCTAACCTGGTGGAAGGTGTGTTTGATCTTCACCTTCACCGGATTGTGATCGCCATCATCGTCGTCGTCCGCGGCTTCCTGGTTTGGCTCGGCGTTTTGCTCATCGGCCATCGCTAGCTGGTCGCCACCGGCAAAGAGGCCTTCGGTGCGGGTAACCGTGCCGTGATTTGCCCCGATGAAAATGCGACCGGCGAGCTCCCCATTTTGCCGTTGCAAGGAGACACTCCAAACCGGGTTGCCGTGATCATCGACCCGAAGGGTGTAATCGGCGCTCGCAAAATTGATGTGCGATTTCTGTGCGGTCTGCTGCGCGAGAGCATAGGCGCCGCTCGAATCGAGGTTGAGCTTGGCCGTGTCGATCGTCTTGCCTAACGAACCGTCGACCGAGGACCGAACCGGGGTGCGCTCCGAACTTATTTTCCCGTTCTCGACTTCAACCTCGCGCACGCCGCCGCGGGCCTTGTTGTCGTCGATCAGAATTTTCCAGCTCTCGGGTTGTGGGACACCGTTTGTCCCCGTGACCGAGATGACATGGTTGACGTATTCCCGATTGAGTTGGGTGGCGACGGTGCGCATCGCTTCGTAGGCGGTCGAGCGTTGCTGGGCGAGCGCGGGCGTAACGAGCAAGAGAAGCGCGATCAACGGTTTCCACATGTAAGAACAGTGCATCGCTCGCTCAGCGAACGCCAGCGGGGATCGATCGTTAGGGAGAAATTTGCCATCTAAACCCCGGCCCAGCCGCGGAAACTCGTTGCGACCGCGAAGAAATTTGCGCAGCTTGGGCGGCGGTCCAGCGCCATGGCCTGTCAGGTGCGCCCCGAGAAATGAAGAAGCAGATCGAGTTTTCCAGCCACACCGGCAACCTTGCCCTGATGCGCAATTGTGTGCGCAATTTCCTGGAAAAATTCCCGTTTTCCGAGCGTCAACGGACCCTGATGGTGTTGGGAGTGGATGAAGCCTGCACCAACATCATTCGCCATGCCTACCATCTGCGGGATGACCAGCTGATCTCGCTCTCACTCGAGAGCAAAAATGATTGCGTCTGTTTGCGCCTGCGCGATTACGGGGCCAAACCGAAGCTGGGAGCAATGGATAGCCGGCCTTCGGACCTGATCAAACCCGGCGGGCTTGGGCTGCACCTGATTCGGAATGCGTTCGACCAGGTCGATTATATTCTCCGGCGACGCGGGACCGAATTGGTGCTGACCAAGAATTTGGCTCAATAACCAATGACGAATGACCCAGCGCGAATGACGAAACGGATGCGGGCTCGTTAGGTAGCTTCGTCATTCGCCATTCGTCATTCATTCCTTTTTTGTAATTCGAAATTTCGCCCTGGACCCAGACCGAACGAAAACGCGTCTCGAGCAGGCCGCGGATCGAGCGAGTCAATTCAGTGACCGAGAATAACTTTGTACTCGTGCCAAAAAGGTCCTCGGTCGGCATTTGGGAACCTAGCACAGACATCTTGTCTGTGGGTTCGCCGGGCATTTTGCCCGGTTTCTTCTGAGGAGCGCAGGCGCCTCGCGTGCCGTTCGCGACCCTCTCGCCGCCAATGCTTTTGTGATAACCCGTCCCTACCCGAGAGATAATTCCGCCTGCGGCCCCATCGGCGGTTTCAAACCGAGTTTTCGGTAGGCGTTAGGCAGGGCCACTCGTCCCTGCGGCGTGCGCTTGATATAACCCTCCATGATCAGATACGGCTCGTTCACTTCCTCGAGCGTGCCCGCTTCTTCGCCAACCGCGACTGCGAGCGAATTCAATCCCACTGGGCCGCCGTTAAACTTGTGGATCAGCGTTTCCAAAATCCGTTTGTCCCATTGATCAAACCCGTCGCGATCGATCTCCAGCATCGTTAGGGCGCGGTCTGCGAGCTCGGCCGTGATTTTTCCTTCGGCCTTAACCTGGACATAATCGCGCACCCAGCGGAGGAGATTGTTTGCCGTCCGCGGCGTGCCGCGGGTCCGGGTGGCGATTTCCGCCGCGCCCGCCGCATCGATTTCCACGGCTAACAATCCGGCGCTGCGGAGAATGATTTTTTGCATTTCCTCGGCCGCGTAATAATCGAGCCGCGCGCTCATCCCAAAACGCGAACGCAACGGCCCGCTCAGCATCCCGGAACGAGTGGTGGCGCCGATCAAAGTAAACTTCGGCAGACGCAACTGCAGACTGCGCGCCTGCGGTCCCTGGTCGATGATAATGTCGAGTTTGTAGTCCTCCATCGCCGGGTAAAGATATTCTTCGATCGTCGGTTGGAGCCGGTGGATCTCGTCGATAAAGAGAACGTCACCCTTTTCCAAACTGGTCAGCAACCCGGCCAGTTCGCCTGCTTTTTCAATCACCGGGCCGCTGGTGTTTTTGATGTTTACCCCCATCGCGTTGGCGATGATGTGGGCGAGCGTGGTCTTACCCAGGCCAGGCGGTCCGCTCAAGAGAATGTGTTCGAGCACGTCATTCCGCTTCTTCGCCGCTTCCACGAGCAACTCGAGTCGTTCACAAACCTTCTCCTGGCCGGTGAACTCGCTGAACATCG
>Ga0206945_1167_pt1 | contig 13454 bp, 9 predicted proteins | sample Alteio_BWOrgHeat_5_FD_152982 | JGI IMG/M metagenome (GOLD analysis project Ga0206945, IMG submission 152982) | Enriched cells from forest soil in Barre Woods Harvard Forest LTER site, Petersham, Massachusetts, United States -... | ecosystem: Environmental > Terrestrial > Soil > Temperate forest > O... | reverse complement strand
CATCAGAGGCCGATAGTAGTTGCTGACGCCCTGAGCACCTTCGAAGCTCCAGACGGTGCTGCCGAAGATCCTGCCAAGATATCGAAAGCTGTGGACATAAGGATTTTCGAGAATCTGAGGCCGGTCGTCATAAACGAAGCTATTCGCAAGGGAATTCAGGTACGGAAGGGCCGCCAGCAACATGAGTATCAGGAACGCAGATGGATCCTGGCTCTTCCGGGGCTCGGCGCGCACTGCGACCTTGGGCATGAAATTATGGTACCCGAGGGTTCCGGGGGAATCTACGACCGCGCGGCCAGAGGTGACATAGATTCAAACACGCTTCAAACGGGCTCCAAGATGGGCTTCAACGAGGGACCAATGACGCGCCCGGTTAGTCAAACAGAGCGTTCGCGCGGCAAGGGGTTAACGGAGTTTCGGGTAGACACAGGAGATCATCGATGCCTTCGCCAATTTTGATGAAGGACAAAGCGGTCATGTTCGCGATATTTCTGCTCGCGCTCGGAATATCGGCGCGGCTCGGATTTGCGGTGCCGCAGGACCTTTCAGCGACGCCCGGGGCCGACTCGACAACGCATCAGCAAGCTGCTCCGGAGTCCGACACCCCGCCGGCAACGCCGTCCATACCCGTACAGAAAGCACGTGAAACAGCATGGAATCTGCTCAAGGAAGGGTTGGCACAGAAAGACGCAGAGAAGCGCGCGGCGGCGACGTCGGCATTGGGCGACATCGGGCTTCGTACGGACGTGGTGGGCTTCATCGAAAAAGGCCTCGAGGACAAGGACTACCGAGTGCGGCAGGCGGCCGTGGAAACGCTTGGCTCGCTGAAATCGCGCACCTCGATCGCCAAGCTGCGCGTGGCCCTGGATGACGATTCTCCGGTGGTGAGTTTCGCTGCGGCCCAGGCGTTGTGGGCCATGGACGATCGAAGTGGAGTGAGTATTTTCATTCAGGTCCTCGCGGGCGATCGCAAAACTGCCCCGGGCCTGATCCAAGAGCAATGGCACGATATGAAGGACAAATTGCATAGTCCGGGGGAACTGGCGGGTTTTGGCGCTACGCAAGCAGCTGGAGTATTCCTGGGACCGGGAGCGTTTGGAGTGACCGCGGTAGAGGAGTTAATGAGGGATAAAACAGCGGGAGTCAGGGCGCTTTCCGCGCAACTGCTCGGCTCCAGCATGGAGCCCGCTGCCCACGAGGAGCTGAGAAACGCGCTGGGCGACAAGAGCTGGGTGGTGCGCGCGCGAGCGGCGGCGGCCTTAGGACACAATGGCACCCGGCAAGACGTGGGAAGTCTTCTGCCTCTTCTCGATGATGGGCATGCGGAGGTCAAATACAACTCCGCCGCGGCCATTGTGAGGCTGGCGTCGCCGCGCGCCCCGCAGACAGCGCCTCGCAGATAATCTTAGAGGCTGGTTATCGTAGCCTCAGTGGAACAGCGCTGGTACAAGAAGAGCCAGTCGTCCTTCGGTTGATCAATAGCGGGTGCGCAAAGTTACTGAACCATTCAATTTCTCGGAAGTGTCGGAGGCCGTTGATTGAGAAGCAGCCAATACAAGCCGAGTTGGCGGGCAGCATCGAGAAATTCAGAGAAATCGACGGGCTTGCGCACGTAGCTGTTGGCGCCGAGGCCATAGCCCTGCAGTCGATCCCGTTCCTCGTTTGAAGACGTAAGGATCACCACGGGCAATAACCGGGTATGAGGAGCGGCGCGCAGGCGGCGAAGCACCTCGAGGCCATCGACTTTAGGCAACTTCAAATCGAGTATGACGACCGGTGGCAGCAGAGTGACGTCGCGATCCGCATAAACGCCGGTGCCAAACAAGTAGTCCAGGGCCTCGACGCCGTCCCTGGCCACGACGACTTCGTTGGTGATGTTGTTCTTTCGAAACGCCCGAAGCGTCAGAGCCTCGTCATCCGGATTGTCTTCCACCAGCAAGATCGTATTGTTCTCCATTCGTTGCGTCCTCCGCGGGAGTGGGATGGGGAACGAAAGTAAAATAGAATACGGCACCCTGATGAACCGCGCCTCGGGCCCAGATGCGGCCGCCGTGCCGGGTCACGATGCGCAGGACCGAAGCCAAGCCAACGCCGGTGCCGGGAAATTCATCATTGGCATGGAGCCGCTGGAAAGCGCCAAAGAGACGGTGGGCATAGCTCTGGTTGAAGCCGGCGCCGTTGTCCCGCACAAAAAAGGCACAGGTTTGATGGTCGCGAATTTGCCCGAACTCGATGCGGGCGTGCTCCCGCTTGAGAGTGAATTTCCAGGCATTGCCCAAAAGATTTTCGAGTACCGTGCGCACGAGGTGGGGATCGCCATCCGCCCGAAGGCCGGGCTCGACGATCAGCTCGACATTTCGCTCCGGATTGATTCGCCGCAACTCCTGCGCGACGGATCGTCCCATCTCCGTGAGATCGATCGGCTGGCGATTGATCTCGACGCGAGTGACGTGGGACAGCATAAGAAGGTTGTCGATCAGGATCCCCATGCGTTGGGCCCCTGTGCGAACGCGCTGGAGATAATTTCGTCCGGTCTCATCGATCTGCGCGGAGTAGTCTTCGAGCAGAGCCAGGCTGAAGCCGTCGATGCCCCGGAGGGGCGCGCGCAGGTCGTGGGAGACGGAGTAGCAGAAGGCTTCCAGCTCGGCATTGCTGGCCAGCAATTGCGCGTTGCGAATCTCCAGCTCCCTTTCGATGCGCTTGCGCTCCGTCATATCGCGGCTGAGTTTGGCGAAACCGCGCAGCCGGCCGGCTTCGTCGCGCAGCGCGGTGATCACGACGTTCGCCCAGAAAAGCGAGCCATCTTTCCGCACGCGCCACCCTTCGTCCTCGACGCGCCCATCCTCGGCGGCGATTTTCAGTTCGGCAGCAGGCTTATCTTCTCGCAGGGCTTCCGGCGGATAGAATTGAGAGAAATGGCGCCCGAGGATTTCTTCGCTACCATATCCCTTGATGCGCTGGGCGCCGGCGTTCCAAGTGACAACGCGGCCGTCCGGATCGAGCAGGATAATGGCGTAGTCTCTGACCTCAGAGATCATCAAGCGGAAGCGTTCTTCACTTTGGCGTAGAGTTTGTTCGGTCAAAGTGTGCCGATCCATTTCGCGCAGGACGGTCATCGCCGCCGCAAGAAAGAAGAGCAATGCGATTGCGTAGCCGAAAATGATCACGATTTTCACTACGTGCGAACTGTTTTTTGCCTTGAGATCGCGCTGAGCCAGCAGTTGTTCTTCCGCGCCCCTGATTTCCGCCATGCGGTCCTGAATGTCGCTACTGAGCTGGGCTTCGGCGGCGGAGTCGCTTAACGCCCTCGCGCCTGGCGACAACTTGTTTGGTGGGAGGCTGACGCGATTTTGGACGCCGGAGAAGCGCGCCATAACCTGCGCATCGAAATCACTTAGCCGGCGCTGCTGTTCGAGGTTATCGGATGTAAGCCTCCTGAGTTCCGCGAGGTTCTGGCGGCAGAGACTTACGGCGGCGTTGAATCGCGCCGCATCATCCTTTCCGCGAGAAAGCAGGAAACTCAGGTGGGCGCTCTGCGCCCCCATCAGTTCGGCACGGGTGGCATCAAGCGTTTCGATTACCGTGTGGGTGTGTACGACCCAGGCCTGGTTTTGATCATCCTGGATGGTGCGCCAGTAGGAGAGGACACCAAGGCAAAACAGAACAGCCAGGGCCATTCCGAGCGCTACCGCCAACTTGTTCTTAAATGACATGCCGCCACGAACCGGGACTCTCAGGGAAGGGGGGAGCGGTGAGTCCGTGCAGAAATTGAGAAGCGATTATCGGTTTCCAAGGGACAAGAGTCAAGATCAGCCCAGCTGTGTTTTTCAAAGAGTGACTGTCGAGAGAGTAACCGTCGAGCCGTTGCCGTAAGCTCACCGCGTCGGCGGCCGTCGGAGAGGGTAGCGACGGGGCAACTTACGTTGGCGGGGCGGGTCTTCAGCTTTGCCGTTCGCGACCGGGAGCTCGATATTCGGCAGGGACGCCGTCTGCAGGAACACCGGAGGCAGTGGCATCAAGAGCGCAAAGCCGCCGCGGGCGGATTGCCCGTGCCCCGCCAAAGGTTCATCCTATTATGTGTAAGAGGGAGTAAGGAAGGAACGAACCTAATGCCAGCGGGATCCCTCAAAGCCGCGGCGCCATATCTGATCGAACAAAAATACGAGGACTACTCCGCCGAACAGCACCAGGTCTGGCACGAACTGGTGCGGCGGAGACGCCCGCAAATCGATTCCCATGCCTGCCGGGAATATTTGGACGGATATCAAGTCATCGGACTGCGGGATAACCGCCTGCCGGATCTTGCCGCGATCAGCGCGCTCCTGGGACCGAGAACGGGATGGAGCACCACGCCGGTGAGCGGCTTTCTGCCAGCGGAAGCTTTCTTTGAAATGCTGGCGGCGCGGATGTTCCCTACGACCACGTGGCTGCGGGGACGGGATTCGCTGGAGTACACGCCGGAACCCGACATCTTCCATGACGTTTTCGGGCACGTACCCATGCACGCGCATCGCGTGTTCGCGGACTTCCTGCAACATTACGGAAGCGTCTGCGCGAGGATCAACGACCAGGATCTGCTGGAGCGACTGGGGCGTCTATTCTGGTATACGGTTGAATTCGGTCTCATTCGACAGGATGGAGAGATCAAGGTTTATGGCAGCGGAGTGATCAGCTCACATCGCGAGTGCAGCAACGTCATCGAGGGTGGCTGCGAGATCAGAAGCTTTAATCTGGAAGAAGTGCTGAGGACCCCGGTCAGGGTGGACCGCATTCATAAGCTGCTTTTTGCTATCGAGAGCTTCGAGCAGCTTTACGAGGCCATGCATGCGGCTGAAGAGTGGGCAGAAGAGCGCGTGCAAGAATCGCATCCGGGTTAGCAGATCGCCGATATTGCGCTAGGCGAGTAGCTTCCGCAGCAGGAGATCCAGACGGTCGCGGGCGTCCTGCGAGATGGCAATAAACTCGACGCCCATTCCCTCGCCTTGACGCGCGTGACGCACGATCGCTCGCGCATTGACCTCTCCGGCAGGAACTTCGAAACGGACCTGGATCAACTCGCCTACGCCGGGCGGTTCCGGAGTGGCGATCGACAGGCCACCTGCGCTGATTGTCAGCACTCGGGAGTCGAGGGATTTTCCATCGCCTCTCCAGGTGACGTTCATGCCTCGCGGCAGGGCGACGCGAGGAAGAGCGCGCTTCTCGATGCCGGTTAGCTCCCGTTTTTCGTCCAAACGATCCCAAAATTCCGGATGTGGAGCAGAGAAGGCGACGGCTACCTCAAGTTCGTTTGTTTTCCCGCAAGCGGTGCGCAGGACGCGGCATTCCTGCGCCTGTCCGGTAGCTTCGTTGACGAGGAGCAATTTCTGCCCAGCGGTGACGGGCACCTTGAGGAGCAGCAATGCGCCCTCCGCGCTCACATTGAGAATGGGGTTCTCTTCGTAGAACGGGTTCATGCCCGGCCCATGGCCGTAAATTCGAATGTTCGCTTTGATCGGTCGCCGCTTGCTTCGCCGACGCTCAGCACCGGTTTTCACGGCGATATCCTTTGTATCCGCCGTATCCGCAGCGGCTGTTTGTAGCGATTCAGCTTTTCGTAGTGCCTCGAAAATTTGGCTCATGACTTCCGCTCCCCCAAAGATCGGCAGACTAGCTTGCGGGAGATATCCCTCTTCCGCAATAGGTCATCGGGGCCAATGCGGTTAGTACCGTTAACCTATAAGGTGCGAGCTTGAGGGAGATGGCGCGAACCGCGAGTGTTCCAGACTGAACCGCCGACCTGCTAATCCATTGAATTGCATGATGTTAAGACGCTGCCGAGTATTGTGTTTCGCACATCTTCTCAATAACCAGCCAAGCACGCCTCCGCAATGAAGTCTTTGTGGGGGATTCATTCACTCGGATAATAGTTAACAACGAGTAACAAGTGTTTGAGAGGGGTTTGAGAGGGGTTTGAGGGGGCTTTGAGGGGCCAGTTCAACCTGCGATGAAGCTATTCGATTCGGGGCTGGGGATTAACGCGGCGGGATTCCTTCGAGACCACTGGCGTCGCGTAGAGCGGCGTCAATGGTGGCTCTCGTCGTCAGCGATTGCCGTGTCACTGATCCTGACTTCCGGAATCGTATGCCTGCTGCTCCCGTCGACGATTCCACAAGTCTCCTCCTATGCTTTCGATACCGATCTCGCGGTGCACGCGCTGGTTGGGATCATCCTGCTCTTTGATGTCTACGTCATCTTCCAGCAAGTTCAACTCTTTCGATTTCGGCGGGAGCTCGCACAGCGAGAGGAGCTCTTCCGCCTGATCAGCGAGAATGCGGCGGACATGATCGCTGTGGTGGATGTAGACGGCCAGCGGCTTTACAACAGTCCCTCGTACCAGAAGATGCTGGGTTATTCGCAAGAGGAATTGGGCAAGACTTCGGCCTTTGACCAAATCCACGCAGACGATCGCAAGGGCGTGATGGATGCCGCAGCGGAAGCGCGGCGCACGGGTCAGGGCCGCACGGTGGAGTATCGCATCCGCCACAAGGATGGCCGATGGCTGACGCTGGAGTCGACCGCCAGCGTGGTAATGAACCGGTCCGGACAGGTAGAGAAACTGGTCATCGTCAATCGGGACATCACCGAACGCAAGCAGCTGGAGGAGCAGCTTTATCGTTCGCAGAAACTAGAAGCCATTGGCAGGTTATCGGGCGGGGTAGCACACGATTTTAATAATCTTCTGGGATTGATCATCGGATACGCCGAAGCGCTGCAGCAGAGGATTCCACCCGAAGACCCCTATCGCGAAGCCGTGGATGAAATTCAGAATGCCGGCAAACGCGCCGCAGCGCTTACGCAGCAACTACTGGCTTTCAGCCGAAAGCAGGTCCTGGAACCGCGAATTCTGAGCCTGAATACCATCATTACCGACGTCGAGAAGATGCTCCGGCGGTTGATCGGCGAGGATATCGAGATGGTACTGATGCTCTCGCCAACGACCGGGACCGTGAAAGCGGATCGCAGCCAGATCGAACAAGTGGTCCTGAATCTGGTGGTCAATGCGCGGGATGCGATGCCGGGAGGAGGCAAGCTGACGATCGAAACCGGGCGCTGGCAATTGGACGAAGCGACCGTAAGCCGCCATCCGTACGTAATTCCCGGGCCGTACTCCATGTTGAAAGTGACCGACACGGGCTGCGGAATGGATGCGGAGCTGCAATCCCATATTTTTGAGCCGTTCTTCACCACGAAAGAAAAAGGAAAGGGCACCGGACTGGGACTGGCCACGGCTTACGGAGTCATCAAGCAAAGCGGCGGCTATATCTGGGTGGATAGCGAGGTGGATAAAGGAACCTCCTTCCGGATCTACCTGCCGGAGGTGACGGATGCTCCGGAGGTCATCGCTGAAGTTAAATCCGTCATAGCAGCCACGAACGAGCGACGAACGATCCTGGTGGTGGAAGACGAGCCGTCACTACTCAAATTGACGAAGAATACGCTTAAGGGCATGGGCCACACGGTCTTCGAGGCGGGCGACGCGTCCGAGGCTTTGGCGCTTTCGCGGAAGACGGAAAGCGTCATCGACCTGCTTTTGACCGATGTGATCATGCCGGGAATGAGCGGGAAAAAATTGGCCGACACGCTGCTGACCGAGAGGCCGGGCATTGGCGTGCTGTACATGTCCGGGTACACCGATGGTGAAATAGCGACCCATGGGGTCCTGGACGAGGGGACAGCGATTCTGCGTAAACCCTTCACTCGAGATGAGCTGCTACGGCGAGTGGAAGATGCTTTGATGTCGGTCGCGAGGTAACCATGAGTGCTGCCACAGGAAATTCTTCAGTCATGAAACTGGTCGTCATCGACGACGATCCCAAAAATCTGAAGTTCGTGAATTTCATTCTCGCGAGCACGGGACTGGAAATCCACGCGGCGTCAGACCCGCAAGCGGGGCTCGATTTAGTGCACCGGCTGCGCCCGCAGATCGTGCTGACCGACCTGGTGATGCCCGGTGTGCAAGGGATGGAGTTGTTGCAGAAGATCGTGGAGTTTGATCCCGGGATCGACGTTATCCTGATGACCGGCTATTACTCGACTGAATCGGCCGTGGAGGCGATTCAAAAGGGCGCCTCAGACTATTTTCCAAAGCCATTCTCGCCGGAGAAACTCCGGCAGCGCATCGAGCTTATTATTGCCGACGCGAAACGCCGGCAACGCAGTTCCACGATCGAAAATGAACTCCTGGAGAACTTTCAGTTTGAGGGGATTATCGGCCGCAGCCCGCTGATGCTGGATCTGTTTTCAAAACTTCGGCGCGTGGCACCTCATTTTCGCAGCGTGCTGGTCACCGGCCCCACCGGGTCGGGCAAGGAACTGGTGGCCAAGGCACTGCATAACTTGAGCGGATCTGAAAAGCGGCCCTTCGTGGCCGTCAACTGTTCGTCGATTGCCGAAAGCCTTGCGGAAAGTGAGCTCTTCGGGCACGTCAAGGGGGCGTTTACCGGCGCCAACCAGGACAAGGCCGGCGTTTTTGAGTTTGCCAACGGCGGGACGGTAATGCTGGACGAAATCGGCGAAATGCCCCTGGCCATGCAAGCGAAACTGCTGCGCGTTTTGCAAAATCATGAGGTACAGCGCGTGGGTTCGCCGGCGTTGCACAAAGTGGACGTGCGCATCGTGGCGGCCACGAACCGCGATTTACAAGAGATGTCCCGGCAGGGAAAGTTCCGCGAGGATCTTTATTTCCGGCTTTGCGCGGTGGAACTGAAGGTTCCTTCGCTCGCCGAGCGGCCTGAGGACCTGCCCCTGCTGGAGCGTCACCTGTTAAAATCTTTCGCAGCTCAATACAGCAAGCCCGTGGCGGGACTGACGCGGCGCGTGCAGACTTTGCTGGCACGTTACCCCTGGCCAGGCAATATTCGCGAGCTACAAAACGTGATCGAACATGCCTGCATGATGACGGAGTCGGATGTGATCGACGTGCGCGATTTGCCGGAGCGGCTGCAGAATCAGGGCACAGCCGTGAGCGGTGAACATGAAATGTTGATGTCGATGGAGCAACTGGAGCGCCGGCACGCCCAGCGGGTGTTGGATCATGTGGGCGGAAACAAAGTGCGTGCGGCCGAAATACTCGGAATCAGCCGCACGCATCTTTATCAGCTTCTCAAAGAGAGCGCCGAGAAACAGAAAGAGACCGTCTCCAAGGCCGACGAGTAACAAGCCTCTGAACCGCCGCCGCTATCTCCCCTCTTTTTCGCGACCCTCCCTGGGTTGAGGTTTATTCTTCGGGCGGGATTCGCCCTGAGGCTGTTTAGGCGGCGGCCGATTCGCCCGGGGCTGCTCCTGTACGTTGCGTTGAGGCGCGGCGTTTGGCCGCGCATTTGCACCCGCATTGACAGTGCGGGGAGCAGCACGCTCATCGGCGCGCGCATTAGGCGCAGCAGCGCCCCGAGCGGCGACAACTCCGTTGCCGCTGAATGCGCCCGCTCTCGGGGTTGCCGCGACCGGCGGCTGTCCATGATTCGACGATGCGAGCAGGGCGCGATTTGAGCCCGAGGCGCGCTCATGCTGGCTTTGCTCCGCGGTTGCCGCGACGTGCTGCTCGCGGATTGCGGCCTGTTCCGCCGGGTTCGGCCGGGCGCCGATGCCTCCGGTGCCGCCGTTATAGCTGACGCGATTCACGGTGACGTTGTTGACGACGGTCTTGTTGTAGGTATTGTGGATCACCGTGACGTTGACGTTGTTTACCGCACGGTTGTAGACGAAGGCGCCGCGCTCCCAATATCCGCCCTCATAACCCACTCCTCCATAGCCAAACCCGTAGTTGATGCCGCCGTAAAAGCCGATGTGCGGTCCCCAATAGCCGGCGTGCCAGACATACACGCCTTCGCCCCAGCCCCAGTAGCCGGGAGTCCAGAGAACTCCAACTCGAGGGGGACGAACCCAGGTGCCGGGTACCCAGAAATAGCCGTCGGGGCCCCAGGCCCAGTAGCCAGGACTCCAAATAAATCCGTCGCCGGGACAAACCGGCTGGACGTAAACGGGCAGGGGAGGCGGCCCAACGCGGATCGAAACTCCGACGCTCATCTGAGCCGGCGCGGCGGAAGAGATCGCCAGGAGGCCGACTAGAAGCAACAGGCAGCGAAGCCGAAGCAAATTACGCATTATTCGTCACCTCGTTTGAGTCATTTAAATGCGTACAAGCACAAACGTAGGACCTGTTCGGGGCTGGGTGCCAAATTTTGTCCACGATATCTGAAGTTTTAAACCCGCCGCGCCACGAAAAGTTGTTCGGGCAACTTCAGCGTGTCCAGAAATACAACTGCGTTTCATGCCTGCGTGGGAGAGGCCGATGTCGAGCGTCCGACTGCATGGGGAAATCATCCATAGTTTAGAAATGGCAACGTGCATAAAACGTTGCGCTATTCACTAGATTTCCGGAGGGCAATCAAATGGCCAGATACGGAAAAGCGGCAAGCAAGACTGTCAAGAGCGCAATGCACCGGCGGAAGCGCGGAACACTTCGCTCCGGCCCGGGTGGAAAGGGAGGACGCGTCAAAAGCCGAAAGCAAGCAATCGCGATCGGCCTCTCAGAAGCCCGCAAGAGGGGCGCAAAGGTCCCCCGCAAGAGCTCCAGCTGATCGTTCCTAACGCGGACGCTTAAGGCGGACGATGGCTCGAAAGTCAGATCTCGTTATTCGCGCGCGCCGCGGCTCGAGCTGAGGAAGTGAGGCCGCTCGTAGCCCATGAACTGAGAGTCATCGCCAAGCGACACCCGGGGAGTGATCCGGGCGCATGCTCTTTAAGCTCAAGCAGATCCACCGCCCCGGGATTAGCTTGACTTGATGGGAGCGTCGAAATAGTATCCGCGACAGAAATTCCTGCGAAATGGGGTCTCTATGAATCCAATCAGGTGGTCGAGGTTTACGAAAGTAGTTCGTCTGGTGGGCGTGTGTGCCGCATTGTTCTTGTGTTTGCCGGCTCATTCTCAAACTCTGGGACGGATCAGCGGAATCGTTACCGACACAAGCGGTGGCGCAGTTTCAGGGGCTATGGTCACGGTGACTGATGTGGCGCGGGGAATTCCGCGAGCCGTGACGACGGATAGCGCCGGGACCTACGTTGCTCCCAACCTCATTCCCGGGAAGTATTCGGTGCATGCCGCTTATGCGGGCTTCAAAGCTTTTGACCGCCAGGACATCGATCTGGGAGTCGGCGCGGATGTGCACGTGGATGTAACGCTCCAGCCAGGAGAGCAAAACCAGACCATTACGGTGACCGGCGAGGCGCCGGCGATTACCACGACCAACGCTCAGCTAGAGGGGACGATAAACGCCAACGCTCTGAGCGACCTGCCTTTTTCCGGCCATAATTATGTTCAGCTCCTTGGTCTTCTCCCGACGCTTCAACTCCGGCCGGGGTCTGGCGCCGGCCCAACGCAAAATAATTCGAATGGCCTGCGCGGCGAGTACAACGTTTACGTCCTCGATGGTGTGGCCGATCAGATGACCTACTACACGACCTCTGCAATCAACGGAGGCTATCCCGCCGGCGGGCCGGAACAGGCGGTATTGCTGCCGACGGACGCCATTCAGGAATTTAACGTGGTGCAAAATTCCAAGGCAGAATTCGGCTGGAGGCCTGGAGCGCAACTCGACGTCGCCATGAAATCGGGAGCCAATACGATCCATGGCACGGCCTTCGCCCTGGGGCGCGACACAGCTCTCATGACGAGGAACGCGTTCTTCAGCACCAAGCCGCCGGTGGCCTTTGAGGATTATGGGGGGACCTTCGGCGGAGCCATCAAGAAAGACAAGCTTTTCTACTTGCTGGGTTATGAGGGGCAGCGCTACAACGTCGGGAATCCGAGGAATTCGAACGTGCCGACCACGGCACCCGGCCTTGGTACGTCCAGCAGCCTGCCGGATGCGATCAATGACCTGATTAAGAATGGCAAGACGCCGAGCGCGCTGAGCTTGGCTTTGGCGGGCTGCGTGACCGCCCCGGCCGTCCAATGCACGCCCAATGCGGGTTTATTCAGCAACAACACGCTGAGCACCAATTTTCCGGTCTCGTTTCCGACCTTTGGCGGCACGGATAACGGCGTGGCGAGAGTGGATTACCACCTGAATGACCACAATAACTTGAGCGCGGAATTTTTCGACGGCGACGGCATCGCCGTGGCGCCGGTGAGCAGCGTCAACCAGCCTTACTGGTCGACACCCATGGAGGTACGCACGAGCGTGGCGCGCGCGTGGTGGACGTGGATCCCGAATTCCACCTGGGTCAACGAGGCGCGATTTGGCTGGGACAATAGCCGCAGCACGAATTCTCCCTCCTACGACTGTACTCCGGGGTCGGGTGCGCCAAATTATGCCGCCCTGGGTTTTGTCGCCGGAGGGACAACCTGCGGATTCCCAGCCGTAACCATCACTGGTTTTACAGGCAACGTCCTTGGCGGCGCAACGGGCACCGATGAAACGAGTGGTATCTACCGCTGGCTGGATAATGTTTCGTATACCCACGGCAACCACATATTCAAGTTCGGAGGCGAATTCGTTTTTGCGCGGCTGAAGATCAGCCTCAATACCAACTTAAGCAAGGGCACCTTGGCGTTTAACACGAACACAGCCTCCCTCTGTGCGATTACCGCTCTCGTAAATAACCAGCCAACCTGCGCTTCAACGGCCCTCGAAAATTTCATGGCAGGAATCGTGAGCTCGGTAACGTTACAAACAGGCACCATTCCGCGCCGGTATCACTACCCCGAATATGGCGGGTTTGTCCAAGACGATTGGCGAATCTTCCCGCGCGTCACGCTGAACCTGGGGGTGCGCTACGAATACACAGCGACTATACATGAAACGAGTGACTTAATCGGTAACATCGCTCTGGGCTCCCCATCTGGGCTCGTTCAGCAGGGGAGTGGCGGTTCGCTCTACAAACTCGATCCCTGGGCTTTTGCGCCGCGCATCGGGTTGGCGTGGGATGTGACCGGCAAGGCCAAGACCGTGGTCCGTGCGGGCTTCAACATCATTTATCAGAATCCATCCGTGAACCCTTTCGTAACCCCCGGTGCAAGCCTGCCAAGCATACCTACCGGGCTGACGCTGGGGGCAGGATGCACCTCAGCGAACCTCGCCACGTGCACGAAAACTGTCACGACTCCGGGCGGGACGATCAACCTGGCTAGCCTCACCATCAACCCGACGGCGGCCTCGCTTGTTCCGTGGACCCCAGGGGTTTCCGTCCTGGGCAGTTATGTCAACAATTCCGGCATCTGCACCAATGTGGCTCAATGCAACATCGGAGGTGTCACGCCACACCTCGAGTATCCGATGGTTCTTAACTGGAACTTCGGTGTGCAGCACGCCATCACGAACAGCCTTACACTGGAGGCCACTTACGTTGGGAACAAGGGGCAGCACCTCTTCGATTTCACAGATATCAACCAACCGCTCCCAGGAGCCAGCGGA
>Ga0206945_1132_pt1 | contig 13532 bp, 14 predicted proteins | sample Alteio_BWOrgHeat_5_FD_152982 | JGI IMG/M metagenome (GOLD analysis project Ga0206945, IMG submission 152982) | Enriched cells from forest soil in Barre Woods Harvard Forest LTER site, Petersham, Massachusetts, United States -... | ecosystem: Environmental > Terrestrial > Soil > Temperate forest > O... | reverse complement strand
CCGTCGGCGACGACCGCTGCGGCGGTTTCGTCACACGAAGACTCGATTCCAAGGATTCGCGTCGTCATATGCCTTCGCGTTTTTCGCGCTCGCGTATGGTAGCATACGGCTCCGGCTGCCCTGGCGACGCGGTGTTGCCCCCAATCCTTCTTCTCTTCATCGAAGAAGCGAGGTTCTCTGGCCATAAAAGTAACGCCTTGGAGCCCTCAACTCTCAGCGCAAGGATCACATTTGGAATCCTCCATGACGAAAAAGAACCGACGCGTGCGCAAGGCCGTGCTTCCGGCCGCCGGACTGGGCACACGCTTTCTGCCGGCAACCAAGGCGCAACCCAAGGAGATGCTTCCCGTCGTTGATAAGCCGCTTATCCAGTACGTGGTGGAAGAGTGCCTGGCTTCGGGGATCGAGAACATCATCATCGTAACCGGCCGCGGAAAGAATGCCATTGAAGACCACTTTGACAGTTCGCCCGAGCTGGAGCGATTCCTGGAGAGCAAGGGAAAGACCGAGCAAGTGGAAATGGTACGTTCGATCAGCAATATGCTTAATTTCAGTTATACGCGCCAAAAGGAGCCGCTTGGACTGGGACACGCCGTGCTAACCGCGCGGGAGTTGGTGGGCGATGAGCCCTTTGCTGTGCTTCTCGGCGACGTAATTATCCCGGGCCCCCGTCCCGCGACGCGCCAGATCATGGAAGTGTACGAGCAGATCGGCATCGGCACGATAGCCGTTGAGCCTGTGCCGACCGAAAGGACCAACCTTTACGGCATCATCGACGCGCAACCCGCCGACCAAACGAGATGGGGCAAACGCCTGCTTCGCATCCGCAACCTGGTGGAAAAACCGAAACCCGCGGACGCGCCCTCGAATCTGGCTGTTACGGGCCGGTACGTGCTTCCCCCGGAAATTTTCGACTGCCTGGAACGCACCTCTCCCGGGAGCGGAGGCGAGATTCAATTAACAGATGGATTGCGACTGCTGGCACAGGAACAGGGGCTTTACGCTCTGGAGTATGAGGGCCAGTCCTACGATGCGGGGGATAAACTTGGCTTCCTGAAGGCGACGGTAGAGATCGCGTTGCAAAACAGTGAGTTCGGCGAGGAGTTTCGCGCCTATCTACGTGAACTCAAACTCTGACGCGAACTCGAACTCTGACGTGGTGCGGCACTCACTTTTCCTTGCTGGCCTTTTTCTTCTCTTTACCGTCGGAAGAGGCCTTTGTTTCGGTCTTTGATTCAGTTTTCGATTCAGACTTGTCCGACTTGCCGTCGGATTTCTCCCCAGTGCTGCCGCCCTCGGTTTTCTCCTTTGAGCCTGCGGAAGAGCCCCGAGCGTAATCGGTGACATACCAACCGCTTCCCTTGAACTGAATCGCGGGCGCCGACATCAGGCGCTCCACTCGGCCTCCGCACGTCGGGCATTTCTTCAGATGCGGGCCTTTGTACGTCTCTATCTTTTCAACGTGCTTGCCACACTTTTCACACTGGTATTCGTATAGAGGCACGTCCGGGTCTCTCCGTAAAACTATCATTTTACCACGAGGAGCAATTCACCGTTGGAATGCGGGGCGGGTGTCGGCAAATCGCGCCCTAAAACCCGCGGATTGAGCCCGTGCTAGACTGACGAGCGCAATGGAAATTGCCTCCCCTACAGGTCCAGCCCCACGGCGCGCAGGGGGCTGTCTTTATTTGGTCGGTACTCCCATCGGGAATCTGGAAGACATTACCATACGAGCCCTGCGGCTCCTGGGAGAGGTGGACCTGATTGCCTGCGAAGATACCCGCCACACGGCAAAACTGCTTCAACGCTATGGCATTCACAAAGAGACGATCAGCTACCACGAGCATAATGAAGCGGCTCGGTCGGTCGAGCTCGTGGCGCGGTTGGAAGAGGGCGCGCAAATCGCGCTGGTGAGTGACGCCGGGATGCCGCTGATTTCAGATCCAGGGTACCGCTTGGTTTCGCTCTGCCTGGAACGCCAGATTCCGGTCATCCCGGTTCCCGGTCCTTCGGCTGTCACAGCCGCCCTGGCAGTTTCGGGCCTGCCCACCAATGAGTTTCTCTTTGTCGGCTTCCTTCCCTCCCGATCCGTAGCCCGCCGCAAAGCGCTGCAGGGGCTGGCCAAAGAGAAGCGGACGATTGTGCTGTACGAGGCCCCGCATCGCCTCGTGGAAACGCTGTCCGACGCGCTGGAACGCCTGGGGCGCCGCCCCACGGTAGTCGCGCGCGAAATCACAAAAGTTCACGAGGAGTTCTTGCGCGGCGATCTGGCCGAACTGCTCGTCCGCGTGCAACAGCAGCCCGTGCGCGGAGAGATCACCATTCTGATCGGCCCGCCGGCGCCCGGCGCGGAAAAGCTCACTCAATTATGCGCAACCCCTCTACCTGAACGCCTGGAGCAGATCATGCGCGAAAAGCAAGTGGACCGCAAAGCAGCCCTGAAGCTCGCGGCCCGCGAGCGCGGGCTGACGAAACGCGAAGCTTATAAGCAGCTATTAAGTGGCGGGTAATGGGGCGGCTTGATGGGAATGTTATGGAGCGTGCTGCCCGAGAAATGGTACGTGGCTAGTGGCCGCTTCCCGACGCAAGCTCGACGCTGAAGAAAGCGTCCACCCGGTTCAGTATCTCCGCTGCAGACTGGGCAGTCGTCACTTGCCGGCGCAGCTCGGCGCCATTGCGAACACCATGCGTGAACCAACACGCGAACTGTTTCATCTTCCCGATCGCGTCGGGCCATCCGGCATCCCTGAGATGGCGGAAATAACTCGAAAGCAATTCGTAGCGATCGCCGTCCGCCGGCTCGTCGTAGCGCCCTGTGGCGACAAACTGGCCGATCTGGCGGAAGATCCAGGGATTCGTGCTCGCTCCGCGCCCAATCATTACCGCATCGCATCCGGTTTCGCGCACCATGCGTACAGCGTCATCAGGGGTGCGAATGTCTCCGTTGCCAATCACCGGTATACGCACCGCTTCCTTCACGGCGCGAATCAACGTCCAGTCGGCAAATCCGTTATAGCCCTGCTCCCGTGTCCGGGGATGCACGGCAATGGCTTCCACCCCGACCGCTTCGGCCATGCGGGCAACTTCCACGGCGACGATATGCTTATCGTCCCAGCCGGCTCGAGTCTTGATCGTAAGCGGAATGCGCACGGCGGCGCGCACGGAGCTCAGCAACTCCTCCAAGTATTGGAGATCGCGTAACAGGCCCGACCCGCCGCACTTGACGACTTTCTTCGCGGGACATCCCAGATTGATATCCACAATATCGAATCCGAGGTCCTCCACCAGCTTCGCTGCATCCGCCATCACCCGGGCATTCGCACCGAAGAGCTGGGCCGTGATGGGATGCTCATCCGGCTCGAAGTAAAGATAATTGAGCGTTCGAGAGGTATTCCGGGTCACGCCCTCCGCGCTGGTGAATTCCGTCATGATCAGCCCGCAGCCACCGAGGCCCCGGATCATGCGCCGGAAAATGGTATCCGTAACCCCAGCCATCGGCGCAAGCACCGTTGCCGGAGCAATCTGAATGTCACGAACTCGGTAATTCTGTTGCATCGTTAGCGACTCACGGTAGCTCTAATCAAAGTTCCCCAGACGCAGTTTACAACCTCATGGATGGAGACTTACTCACGAACTCGCCGAGCGGCCGCTTGTGATACGTCATTCAGGCTGGACAGGTGCAAAGCCAGGGCCTCGGCTGAACCCTGAAAAAATCCCTCCACGAGCCGCTCTACGGCGTGGGTGCGAGCCTGGTCAGCCGAAAGACTGGGCTCGTAGAGCCAGGCGCGGCCGGACTTCTGCCGCCCGACCACGCCCTTCTGAGCCAGACGATCCAAGATGGTCATAATCGTGGTGTATGCGCGCGGACGCGTCGTCGCCAGCGCTGCGTGAATGTCGCGCACCGTAGCCTGCCCCAGGCGCCATAGCGCGTTCATGCAATCGAGCTCGAGCGGCGCAAGATCCAGTATGGAACGGCGCGTGACTCGAGTGGGCTGGTTCGGCTGATTAGACATCCTAAACAATCTTCGTCTTGAACTCTGTTTCGGCAGGAGCCGCTAGATCTTTGTCGGCAACAGCGGCGGCAGGCGGCTCCGGGTCCGCGGTCCGAAATTGGTCCAGGCGCAGCAGCCTGCGATTCAGGGCTGCACTATATGCGCTCCAGCCGTCTTCGCCCCCGTCGGCGCCCAGGACAGCGCGTGCGGCGCCCATTTTAGAGTCCAGGTCGTCGAGGTAGTGCAGCACGAGCGCTTCGCGAAACATCGGCAGTTTTGGCGAACCGAACTCATAGTGGCCGTGGTGACTGATCAACAAATGCTTGACCAGAGTCTTGTACTCGATGGGGAAGCCCTCGATCGCATTCATTCTCGCGGTTACCTGCTCAAGACCGAGAATAATATGGCCCAGCAGTTGCCCGCTATCCGTGTAATAAATCGCACGTTCGTAGCACAGCTCATCGAGCTTTCCGATGTCGTGCAGGATCGCTCCCGCAAGGAGCAGATCAACATCCAGTTCCCGGTAATGCTGAGCGACGAGGCGGCACAGATCACACAAGCTGACAATGTGCTCCAGAAGGCCGCCCAGGAAAGCGTGGTGCATCATCTTCGCCGCCGGCGCGCGCTTCAAACGCGGAGTGACCGCCGGATCTTCAATCACTCCCGATACCAAGCCTCTTAACCATGGATTCTTGATCGCGGCGACGTGTTCGCGCAGCCGTTTGTAGAGCTGATCGATGTCCTCGGCGGTATGCGGAAAATAATCGGCCAAATCCACTTCTGCCGGTTCCGCCCGGCGTATTTTGTCTACGGCGAGCTGCACCCGGTTCTTATAGCTCTCCACGCGCCCTTGAATCTTGATGATGTCATCGCGATCAAACTGGCGGGCCAGCCCTTCGGCGTTATCCCACAGCCGCGCCTCGATCGTGCCGCTTCGGTCGCTCAGCTCCAGACGCAAATAAGGCTTTCCTTCGCGTGTTGAGCGCAGTTCCTTTTCAGAGACGAGAAAAAAAGACGTGATTACACTGTCAGGCGTGAGATCGGATACGTAAGCTGGTTTCATTCACCATTCTTCGAGCCCGCCGAGCGAGGTAGCGCCGGCTGCTGCTTTTTCTTTTTCTTGTCGTCAGAGTCCGGAGTGGGAGGGACCTCGTCGATTGTGCTGGAGGGCACAGCCGCTGAATCCGTATAGCCAGGTTTCACGCTTACATAGCTGTCTTCCCGCAGAGTTTCCAGATAATCGCGGAGCGCAGGCCTTAACTGATCGTTATAGAGTTTATCCGTAATTTCATTTTCAACCTTATCCTCCGGTTGCTGGCCGGCCGCGTAATGCTCCTGCACCTGGAGAATATCGAAGCCTGTCTTCGTCGGGATCACGTCCGTGGTTTGATTTCGCTGCAGTGCGAAAACCATCGTTTCGATATTTGGCGCGAGCTGCCCATGCTGGAACCGGCCTAAATCTCCGCCCTGCTTGGCGGTGCTGCCATCGGAAAAGTGCTTCGCAAGCTCTCCGAAATCCTCGCCGTTCTTGACCCTCTGCAACAGGTCATCGGCCTTCTTCCGCAACGCCGGAATCTCTGTCTCCTGTTTCCCTTCGGTGCTCACAAAGATCTCCCGAACGATGACCTGCTCGGGGCGCACGAACTCCTGTTTGTGTTCGTCGTAATACTTCTGAACCTGCGCATGGTCCAGGATCAGTTTCGAGCCTACCTCGTGCCTGATTACCTCCTGCTGGAGAAGCTGGTTTCTGATGTTGCTCTTGAAATCCTCGAAAGAGACGCCGCTCTTGTCGATTTGCTGCTCGAGCTCTTCCATGGAAGGGATGTTGTTCTGGACGCGGATGTCGTCAAGCCGCTTGACCACATCCGTCTCGACATTCACACCCATATCCTTGGCGCGCTGCACCAGCAAGGAATTGTCGATGAGGTCGCGCAAAACATTCTTGTCTTCGCTGGCCACCTTTTCGTCAATCTCTCTGGCGGTGCACTTCGGACAATCCTGCTGCGCCTCGGACTGCAACTGGCTTCGAGCGCGCGCGAGGTCGCTGCGGGTGATCACCTCGTTATTCACGCGGGCGACCACCTCCTCAAGGATGACGCTCTTGGTTTGCCCGAGGCAAGACAACGCAGGGACGATCAGGAGGATCCACGCGCAGCTTACGATCTTCTTCAGCATATTTCCTTTGCTCCTCTCGCATTCTAGCTCCCTGTTTCAAGGGGAAGCAATACGTTTCGGATGGCCTCTGCAAGGCTTTCGTTGCTCCGCTCCACGGTGATCGTCAGGACCCCGGCAGGATCGAGTTTGGTGCCCTTTTGCTTCCGCACCAATTTCACCAGCCTTTCGGGACGGACCGAAGTGGTGGGGTGAAATTTGATGGCCACCTCAGTTCCCCTCCGATCTACAGACGATATCTGCAGGCTTTCGCACAGCGATTTCAAAACGGCATAATCGAGCAAGTTGCCAATGGGAACAGGAGGAGGTCCGAAACGGTCCTCGAGTTCGCGCCGGAGCGTTTCCCTTTCACTCTCGTTGCGGATCTCGGCGATCCTCTTGTAAGTGCGTAAACGCAGGCTTTCGCTGGGCAGATATTCCGGCGGTATGCGAATGTCCATGCCGAGATTCAGTGTAGCCCGAAGGTCGGATTGTTCCGCCTCTCCCTTCTTAGCGGCCACGGCGCGCTCCAGCATCTGGGTGTAGAGATCGAATCCGATCGCGGTGATGTGGCCATGCTGCTCGCGGCCCAGCAAATTGCCGGCTCCGCGCAATTCCAAATCCAGAGCGGCAATACGGAACCCGGCGCCGAGATCGCTGAATTCGCGCAACGCCGCCAGCCTTTGCCTAGCCAGGGAGCTCAGGGTAGCCTCTGGAGGAACAAGCAAGTACGCGTAAGCACGCTGGTTTGACCGTCCGACGCGGCCCCGGAGCTGGTAGAGCTCGGAGAGGCCAAAACGGTCCGCGCGATTGACGATGATGGTGTTGGCGCGTGGTATGTCCAAGCCATTTTCGACGATGGTCGTCGACACCAGCACGTCGGCTTCGTCGCGGACGAACTTGAGCATCACTTTTTCCAGTTCCCGCTCGCCCATCTGACCGTGGCCAACCACCACCCGCGCCTTGGGAACAAGCTTTTGAATCAGCGAGGCCAGCGAATAGATCGACTGCACGCGGTTGTGCACAAAAAAAACCTGCCCTCCCCGCTCGACTTCCTCGGCAATGGCCCGCCGAATCAGCGCCTCGGAGAAAGGCGCAACCACGGTTTGGATCGCCAGCCGGTCTTTGGGCGGCGTTTCGATGAGCGACATATCCCGGAGCCCGACCAGCGACATATTCAACGTGCGGGGAATAGGCGTGGCCGTCATCGTGAGCACATCCACATTCCGACTCATCTCTTTCAGACGCTCCTTATGGGTTACGCCAAACCGCTGCTCTTCATCAACGATTAGCAGCCCCAGGTCGTGAAACTTCACATCCCGCGAAAGCAGCCGATGCGTGCCGATCAGAATATCTACCTTCCCTTCCTCGACTGCGGCCAAAACCTCGCTTTGCTCCCGTGCGCTGCGGAACCGGCTGAGCATCTCGATTCGCATGGGAAAAGCCGCCATGCGGCGCCGGAAGGTCTCATAGTGCTGAAAGACCAGAACGGTAGTGGGCCCGAGCACAGCCACCTGTTTTGAATTGGCCACCGCTTTGAAGGCCGCGCGCATGGCGACCTCGGTCTTCCCATATCCGACGTCGCCGCAGAGCAGGCGGTCCATGGGCGCCGAGGCTTCCATGTCGCGCTTGATATCGGCGATGGCGGTCGCCTGATCGGGCGTCTCCGAAAATTCAAATGCATCTTCGAATTCACGCTGCCAGGTCGCGTCCGGGGCGAAAGCAAAGCCACCTGCCGTCTTTCGCTCCGCATACAATTCCAGCAGTTTGTCGGCAAGATCGGTCAGGGACTTTCGCACCTTGGTTTTTCGCGCTACCCAGGCAGTGCCGCCCAACCGATCGAGTTGCGGCTTGGCACCCTCGAGCGAGCGATAGCTCTGGACCAGATCCATACGCTCCAGCGGAACATAGAGGCGGGCGTCGTCGACATATTGCAAGCGCATGAACTCACCGCGGCGCCCGTCGGTCTCGATCGTCTGCAGGCCCTCGAATTGGCCGATGCCGTGATCCAAGTGCACCACGTAGTCGCCGGCCTTGAGTTCGCTGAAATCACTGAAAAAACCGGCAGTTTTGGGGCGGGATCGAGGCCGCTCCTGCACGGGCGCGGTCTCAAAGAGGTCACCCGTGCCGTAGAAAGCCAACTTCGCTTCGGGAATTACAAATCCCTCCGGCAGGGGAGCGCGAAGCAGAACGGCGGCCGGGGCGCTGCCCGAGGTGACTTCCTCCACCAGGCGCGCGCCTGTTGCGCTCTGTTCGAGCTCTCCCAGGCGATAAGGAACGTCGTATTCCCGGCAGAGGTCGGCGAGCCTTTCGAGCTCGCCCGCGCTCGCCGCGGCAATCAATACTTCTTCACCCGAGCCCATAACGCGACGTGGGCTGAACCTTGAGTGTACGAGGCTCCGTATCGCCGCGGCGCAGAGGCAGTTCCTCCAAGCTGAATCGTTGCCGGCGCTCGAGAGCGACTTTCCACTGCTCTTCGAACAAAATGGCAGGGCTCGCGGCATCCTGCGCCCTAAGCAAGGCGGAATCGCCCATCAACCGATCACGTGATTCCACGGCTTTCCGGGCGACTACCTCGGGCTCATCCAGCACGACAAGGGTATCGTCGAGAAGATCGAACAAAGTTATCAGCGCTCCTGGCGCTGCGTCCGTTCTCGCCGACATCGCAGAGTCAGAGTCGTTGTTGCCGGAACCGGCCCCCGCAAAGGGAAATTCTGTTAGCGGCGGCAGCGTCACTCGCGGGACAGGTCCGGTGGAGCGTTGAGTCTGGGGGTCAAATTCGCGTAGAGATTCCACCGAATCCCCTAACAGCTCGATGCGCACTGGTTTTGCCGCTTCGGCCGGAAAGACATCCAAGATTCCGCCGCGGACGCTGAATTGGCCCTCCATCTCCACCAACTCGGCGCGGATGTAGCCAACCTTCGAGAGATGCGCCACGACATCCTGCAGTGAAATCTCGACATCCCGAACCAGAGACAGCGACAAAGATTTGTAGAACTGCGGAGCCGCGAAACTCAACAGCGACGCCTCAATCGGCACGATAACGACCGAGCTTGGGGCGCTGACAAAACGCGAAAGAGTGGAGGCGCGTACCTCAAGCACGTCAGGGTGCGGGCCCGCCCCCAACCCGGGCAGCTTATCGAGCGCAGGCAGCAGTAAAACAGGCGCGGCGAAACTGCCATTGAGTGTCCGACTGAAGAACTGCAACGGTTCGAGGAGCGCCGCGGCGCGCCGCTCATTTTCCACGAGCAGCACCGTCGGCCTGCGAAGTTCCCTGGCCGCGAGCGCCGCCACGAGAGCCTTGGCGGGAGTCGTAAGTCCGGCCAGGGCCTCGGCAGACGACCCTTGACTCAGCGCTTCAAAGGCGTCGTCCAACGCCGGGAGGCGCGCCAGATGGCCGAGCCGCTCTATGACTGCCGAGAAAAGCATTAATGGGTCGCCAGGTTTGGGGAATCCTGTGGCAGGCTACGAATTTTTTGCAGGATGCTGGTTGTGGAATATCCCGGTTCCAGAGGTATCGAAATGACTCTGCCTCCCGCCCTTTCGACCTCCTCCCGGCCAACGATTTCGCCGGCCCCCCAATCCGCGCCCTTGACCAGTACGTCAGGTAGGAACAGGGAGATGATCTCGCGAGGGGTGGCCTCGCCAAACAGAACCACAAAATCGACGGCTTCTAGTGCCGCCAACAATTCCGCGCGCTCACCCTCGGCGATGACCGGCCTGGCATCGCCCTTGATCTGCCGTATGCTCGCGTCGCGATTCAATCCCACGACCAGGACGTCTCCTAACGAACGAGCGGCCTCGAGGGATCGGATATGACCGGGATGCAGCAAATCGAAGCATCCATTGGTAAACACAACCTTGCGCGCACCACGGCTGGCGCGGCCAAGCAGCGAAATCAGTTCCTCCTGCGAAACGATTCGCCCCATCTATTTCCACACAGGCATCATCACGTAGATACCAAATATTAACATGCGGGCATGTGCTCCGCTGGAACTCCGCTTCCTGCAGGGCGCGGCCCACCTCCAGCTTCGGTGATATACTTCGCCTCTAATGGAGCAAGCCCCGGCGGATCGCAAATGATGGCTCACGAAGCGATCACGGCCGCGAAATAGCCGGTCAAGAGCTGATCCGTGGCGGCGAATCCGATACCCCAGTGGCAATTCATTCCGACTCGAGCCGAAGGGCGAAAGCAACTGAATCCATGACGCCGCGCCGGATTGGTGTGGTTGGCGGAGGTCCCTCCGGAGCTCTGTGTGCCGAGCGGCTGGCCTCTGCCGGCTTCCAGGTAACGCTTTATGACGAGCATCTGGCGTGGGAAAAACCCTGTGGCGGAGGCCTGACGCACAAAGCGATTCGCATGTATCCGTTTTTGCTCGAAAGCCCCCAACCGAAGAAACTGGTTCAAAGCGTCTATCTGATCTCCCATAACGGAAACTGCGCGCACCTGCCGCTCGATCACCCGATCGTGATCTATTCCCGCACAGTGTTGAATGGGCTGTTACTTGAGCGGGCCGCCGCCGCGGGCTGCCGCATCGTTCGTTCTCGTGTGACTTCGATCGATATCGCAGGAAAGTCCCCTTGGCTAGCGACTGCGAACACGACGCAGCAGGTAGACTTTCTGGTCTTGGCCTCTGGCGCGCGGAATTCATTTTTTCCCACGACTGCCCCACTGGAACCCGCGGACCTGGAGATGACGCTCGGTTACTTTGTAGACTCACGAGCGGACACGATTCATGTGAAATTCCTGCGACGCTTACAGGGGTATATCTGGTCCTTCCCGCGTCCCGACCATCTTTCTGTGGGAATCTGCGGCAGCCTGGCCAGGCATACGAGCCGTGAACTGCAAGGTTATCTGGAGCAGTTCTTGCGCGACGAGCGGATTTCCACCGAAAATGCCCGCTTCTACAGCCACATACTTCCCTCGCCCCGGGCACACACTCTAGCCTCGCGGCGAATCGGAGGACCCAATTGGGCCCTCATCGGGGACGCCGCAGGATGGGTGGATCCGGTCACAGGCGAAGGCCTCTACTATGCTTTGCGCTCGGGGGATCTACTGGCGGAATCGCTGGTTTCCGGCGAGCCGGAGGAATATCCCCGGCGCGTGCGAGACGACTTTTCGGCTGATCTGGAGATTGCGGCGCAAATCGCCCGCCGCTTTTATTGGGGAAGCTTTTTGGGAGGCGCCATTGCCACGCGGATGATCCAATTTATTGAACGCAGCGTGACCTTCCGCACACTCATGAGCGATCTCTTCAGCGGCGCGCAGGACTATACCTCGCTCAAGAAGCGCCTCTGGACACAATTCGGCGCAACTGTTGGAGAAGTACTTGGAAGTTTTCTGCGCCCGGCCAATTCGACCTCTACCCGTCCAAGCCCAGACGGCGCCTAATCCCGGCGCAGCGCTGCTACCCATCCGAGCACAGCGATACCCGTAAATTGCGAGCGAATTACCCCTGGCGGCAATCCAGATTAAAAGGCCGTACGACGTGCGGCGGGTTTGCGCGTGGGCGGAGGAATGAGACTGGCCATTTTCCGTATCATGGCGAGGACGAGACGCTTATCACCATCGGACAGGCTCGTACTGTAGCGCTTGATTTCCGACAGAAACCGAATCTCATCGTCGGAAAGCTCGCCCAGCATCTTTTGCGTATCACGATCGTGCGGCGTTTCAGTTCCCGGGAAGAAATCAGCCAGGCTGATATCCATCGCTTCGGCGATTTTTGCCAGGGTCTCAAGGGAAGGCACGGTGTGCCCGTTCTCGACTCGAGAGAGATAGCAGCGCAGGAGCCCGGTACGGCGTTCAATATCCCCCTGCGATAGCCCCCGTTGGCCGCGGTAGGTGCGGATCACTTCGCCGATATTAACCTTGGGTTTCTCCTTCGGCATTCACTCTTTCCTTAAATGCCCGGTATCTTACGCACGGCGCCAAGGTCGCGCAAGAGGATTTTGTCTACCGAGGACGCGGATTAGTACAGGGTAAGAGTATCTTGGCTCCCGCGGGCGCCAGGTTTAGCCGGCGCCTGCGAGAGCCAAGATGTTGCCATTCGACTACTGGGGAGCGAGCTCCAGAATTACAAATGAGTTGGGGATGGCTTGGGGCCGCGGACGCGGATTGTCCGGCGTTGGCTGCCCGGCGGGCTTGAAGTCCGCTGTCTCGGTGAAAACGTGATGTGTTTTTGGATCGAGGGTCATCGTACGCGCGCCAAATTGCGTGTTGACGTTGCCCACGATGCTGTACTTATCCGGTCCATCCTGATGAATGACGGTCAACAATCCCTCGCGGCAGGTTGCGAAGATCAAGCCGGTTCCGGGATCGAAGCCATTGCCGTCCGGATCCCCGCCGATGGCGGGCGTCGCCACGACCTTGCCGTTGTCCATGTTCACCACGGCGATCATCTTGCCGCATGCAGCGAACAAGCGATGATTCTTCGTGTCTGCGGCAAGGGCTGATGGCCCTTCGCAAGGAGCAAGAGGCCAGGTACCCTTCACGGCGAGAGTTTTCGTATCGAACTCGACGATAGAACTCTTGTCCTCGAGATTAACGAACATATTGCCCCTGCCATCCAGGGCCGGCTCCTCGGGCTTACCGCCAAGCGCGACCGTGCCGACGACCTGCCCGGTCGTCGCGTCAATCGCTGTCGAGTTGTTGCCCCTGCCGTTAAACGTGAACACGCGCTTGGTTGCAGGATCGTAAATGATCGAGTCTGGGTTTTCGCCCGTGGTCTTGATCTCCGAAAGCGGCTTCAGAGTCTTCAAATCGTACACCGTGACGGTGCCCGCACCGCCGTTGCTGGTGTAGCCCTTGCCCAGTTCGGGCGCAAGAGCTGTGCCATGAATGCCCTTGGTGTTCGGAAGGTCGCCCACCACTTTTCCGCTTTCCTCATCGACCACCATCATGTGATCGCCGCGCGCCACGTAGATTCGCTTGGCATCGGGATCCACCCGCATGTAGTCCCAGCCGCCGTCACCACCCACTGGGAGCCGCCTCACCACCTTGTAAGTCTGACCGTAGGCTGCGCTCGTGGAGATCAAAAGCAGAGACGAAGCAAGAACGCAGGCCCAGCACAACAAACCTATGGAACGTCGTAGTGACATATATTCCTCCTCATTACGTACCGGATTCCAAGCCGAACCATGAACCTTCTGAAATATCCTCAACAATCTTCGTCTGTTCCATTCAACATCGACGAGACTCGATTCGCCCCATTTTTGCATGGGCCGCCGCGCCTACGCCCCTACCGCGGGCTGGCCCTTGCGAGTCATGAAGAACTGCATCGCCGGAGTGATAATCAGAGACAAAACCATCGAAATCAGAATGCCTCCGATGACAGCAATAGCGAGCGGCTGAAGCATCTTCGAACCCGCGCCGATAGCCAATGACAGCGG
>Ga0206945_1157_pt1 | contig 13770 bp, 8 predicted proteins | sample Alteio_BWOrgHeat_5_FD_152982 | JGI IMG/M metagenome (GOLD analysis project Ga0206945, IMG submission 152982) | Enriched cells from forest soil in Barre Woods Harvard Forest LTER site, Petersham, Massachusetts, United States -... | ecosystem: Environmental > Terrestrial > Soil > Temperate forest > O... | reverse complement strand
GGCGTTCGATCACCAGATAGGAACCATGCAACAAACCCCAAACGACAAAAGTCCAGGCGGCGCCGGGCGATGATCAACCTGGTGATCGTGATGTTCCTCGGCGGTCTCTGGCACGGCGCCGCCTGGACTTTTGTCGTTTGGGGTTTGTTGCATGGTTCCTATCTGGTGATCGAACGCCTGCTCGAACGTTATGTCGGTCCACGCAGCTGGAACCAACACTCTGCGGTGCAACTCCTCCTCGGCCTAACGACTTACGGCGCGGTTCTGATTGCGTGGGTTTTCTTTCGCGCCTCGGATTTCACGATCGCGATTCGGATGCTCCAGGGAATGTTTGGCGGTCACGCGCAGGGGGACGCGATTCTGACTACCCTCCAGATCCTGGAGATCGCTGTGGTCACGATCGGTCTTTTCATTGCCCACTGGTCGCTGCGCAATATTTCGCTTGAATTGGCAGTCGCGCGGATGCCGCGCTGGGTCGTAACCGGCATCTGGGTTTTCATGGCCTGCGCCATCATCCTTACCCAAGGAAACAGTAATGCATTCATCTACTTCCAGTTTTGAGCGGGTGATTCCAGCGCGGCCCTGGCGAGGGATTACGGTCGTCGTGGTCATGCTTGTCCTGATCGCGAGCCTTGCCTGGGAGGCTTATTGCCGGTGGTTAGGCTACGCACCTTGTTTGAATGACACGGCCGATCTTTGGGCGCAGGTCCGAAAGCGGGTCCAGCCGGGCTCGATTGTGATCGTCGGGGATTCGCGCCCCTGGTTTGATTGCGATCTCGATGAATTCGAGCGCGGCCTTGGCAGTCGCCCTTTACAACTCGCCCAGGCCGGCAGCTGCGCTTTCCCGGTTTTTGACGACCTGGTAAAGGACGAAACTTTTCATGGCACAATCATCTGCAGCGTCGTGCCGATTATGTTTTTCGCGCCCGGTGGTCCGCTGCTCGAGCCTTCGCAGAAAGCAGTCAAACGTTACCACTCCCAGACGCTCGCCCAGGCCGCCAGCCATTTGTTAGGCATTCCGCTTGAAGAACATGTCGCCTTTTTAAAACAGGGCGAACTGGATTCCGCCGAACTTCTGCGCCGGTTGCGCATTCCCGATCGGCCGGGCGCATTGGTGCCGCCGATTTTTCCTCCTTATTTTGGAACCGTCGATCGCGAACGGCGCGCGCGGATGATCGAGCAAGCGGCGCATCCGGGAGAGTTGGCGAATCGAATTGCCCACATCTGGCTTCCGCTTTTCACTCCGCCGCCGCCACCAACCTACGTTCCACGAGACAAATTCATGGAACAAATGAAAGCCGGGATTGAACAGCGCTTCCACGATGTTGCCGCCGACGTGCAGAAATTCCGGGCCCGCGGCGGCAAAATCGTGTTCGTCCGTTTTCCAGTGAACGGCGAATTGAAAAAACTCGAAGACAAGGAAACTCCGCGGGCCGGGATGTGGACGCGCCTGCTCAAAGAGACCTCAGTGCCGGGAATTTATTTCGAGGATTATCCCGAGCTGGCGAGTTTCACCTGTCCGGAGTGGTCGCATTTATCAGCCGAAGATTCGGTCGAATTCAGCCGTCGGCTAATCCCTTACCTGCGGACTGCGCTCGGGATTTCGCGTTAAGCAAAAGCTGGTTGCGACCCACGGCTAACGAATGAAGCTCTGCTCATGCTGGAGCAATTCGCAATTCGTCTGGCCACCGTGGCCGACGCGGGGCTCATCGGCTCGCAGCGGGCACGCATGTTTCACGAGCTGGAAATGGTTCCCGACCCGCTCTTTGAACATTTCCAACAACTCGGTGAAAGCCGGCTGCGAGAAATGCTCGGCAGCGGCGAATACGTCGGCTGGCTGGTCAGTCCGATCGAGTCGCCTAACGACATTGTCGCCGGCGCCGGAGTGCAACTGCGCCGCGTCCTGCCGCATCCAGTCGGCGAGGAGCTCGACGAAATTGTGATCGCAGATGGCCGGCACGCGATTGTCTTGAATGTCTGGACGGAACCCCGGTGGCGACGGCGTGGGCTGGCCACCTTGCTGGTAAAAACAATTATCGAATGGGCACGATCAGAACGCCTCGATCGCCTGGTGCTTCACGCATCTGACGAAGGCCGGCTGGTCTATCAACGTCTCGGGTTTATTCCAACGACCGAGATGCGCTTCAAAGACCGGCTGGATCTGCCAGAATAAGGAACCGCGCTTTGCCAGCGCGGTGATCCTTGATTGCAGAGATTGATCACCAAACCGTCACCGAGGCATACTGAACCCGATGGAGAACATCCAAGTTAGCCGCGCGAGTTTCCGGACCGCATTCGTTCTTCTCCTGGTTCTGGTCGTTTCGGTCGCGTTCCTCGCGGTCGCTCTGCCGTTTCTAAAACCGCTTCTGCTCGGCGCCCTGCTCGCGGGTTTGTGCAATCCTCTCTACGGCTGGGTCACGCGGTTGCTGGGCGGCCGCAAATCCCTGGCGGCGGGGCTCACTCTGCTCCTTCTCTTTGTGCTCATCCTTGGACCGTTTAGCGCCTTCATTGGCCTGGTCGTGAATCAGGCGCTCTCGATCAGCAACGAAGCGATTCCCTGGGTCCAACACCATCTTGGGGGCGCGAGCGCTTTCGACCTTCACGATTGGCTCGTTAGGCGTTATCCCTCGCTCGCGGCCTACGTTCCTAATCAACAACAAATCGCCGACAGCGCCGCCGACGCCGCCAAATCAGCCGGCGCGTTCCTGGTCGCAGGCGCCACCCAGTTCACCGCCGGGACCGCCGGTTTCCTGCTCAACCTGTTTGTCATGCTTTACGCCATGTTCTATTTCCTGCGCGACGGCCGGGAGATTTTGGAAAAAATCCTCTATTACACCCCGCTGAGCCACGCCGACGAAGTCCAGGTCTTGGAGCGACTTACCTCGGTCACCCGGGCGACAATCAAGGGCACGCTGGTCATTGGAATCGTGCAAGGAACACTCGCCGGAATAGGGTTTCGCGTCGCGGGAATCGGAGCGGCCGCCTTTTGGGCAACAATGATGATGGTGCTCTCGATTATCCCTGGGATCGGATCTGCCCTGGTCTGGGTGCCTGCGGTGATTTATCTCTACATCGTTAAGCAACCACTCAACGCCACGCTCCTTCTTCTCTGGTGCTCCGTCGCCGTTGGAACGATCGACAACCTGCTTCGACCGAAATTGGTCGGCAAAGATGCCAAGATGCCGGACTTGCTTATCCTGGTCGGAACACTCGGTGGTCTTTTCTTCTTCGGTCCGATCGGATTTATCATCGGACCGCTGGTCTGCGGGCTTTTCCTGACCGTCTGGGAAATTTACGGCGCAACCTTCAAAGAAATCCTCCCGCCGGTACATGAAGTGCATCTACGCAAAACGAAAACGGCCGGCACCAGTTTGATCCCGAAAAAGAAACGCGAAAGCTAAGCAACTTGTTTGGCTTGGTTAAGTAATGACTCAGACCCAAACTTCCCTGATTGATTTTATCGGCATTGGCGCGCCGAAGTGCGGAACCACCTGGCTTTCCGCTCAACTCGAAGCGCATCCGCAGATTGGATTCGCTCCGGCCAAGGAGGTTTATTATTTCGCCGATACGACCTTGCGGCGTTTCGCCGGACAGGAACTGCGCTGCTTCGAACGCGGGGACAACTGGTATCACGAGCAATTTCCTCCACTTGATGGAACGATTTCCTGCCGCGGAGAATTCTGCCCCTCCTATCTCTATTCAGAACAAGCGGCGGTTCGGATCGCTGCTTACAATCCGGAGATCAAATTGCTACTCTGCCTGCGGCCACCCGTCGACATGATCTACTCCTGGTATTGGTATAACCGCAATGCCGCGGTCGCGTCGTTGCCGAAAACTTTTGCCGAAATGATGGAGCATCCGTTCCTCCGCGATCTCGGTTGCTTCGCCAAGCATCTTCGTCCCTATGTCGAACGTTTTCCGGCCGCCAACTTTCTGGTCGTCCAGTTCGATGCGATCCGCCGAACACCGGATGAAGCCTGCCGGCGCGTCTATGAATTCCTGGGGATCGATTCCAGTTTCAAACCGGAAGTTGAAACGGGAAAAAACGCCGCGCGCGCTCCGCGTTTTCCACTCCTGCAATCCAGCGCGCAACGAGCCTACAAAGGCATCTCATCGCTCCCAGGCGTTGGCGCCGCCCTTAAATCACCGCTCGTCGCGAGAACACTCGAAAGCGTCTATCACCGTCTCAATTCCAAAGCGCAGAAGTATGAACCGCTCTCTGCGGAAGCGCGCCAGAAGTGGGTAGAGTATTACCTGTCGGATCAGGAGGAACTCGGGCAGATGCTGCGTCACCTGGAAGAGGTCGGATAACCAACTGGATCACAATTACCGCACCTAGAGCGCCAGACTTTCCTGCTTGGGCGCTTTTCCTTCCGCGGTGATTCCGCTGAACTTCTTCACCAGTTCATCCAACTTCGCGATGTAGTAATCGACATTCTCATCGCGATTTTTCGGGTCGAAGTCTCTGACCAGTTTGGCGGCTTCGTAGGCCGGGACCTTCTTCGGCGTAGCTTTGATGTAGTAGCTGATCTGGTCGCCCGGTTTGTAATTGCGAGCACTCGTTAGGGCGAGTTCGTAAGCGGCGGCCTTGTTGCGGCCGCCGGCGCCGATCTTGGCCCGATATTTGTCGAGCGAATCCTGAAATGTATCGGTCTTCATCAAAAGCTCGATCGGCATCTCGCCCTTGCGGATCTGGCGCTCAAACTGGTCGCGCAAGTCAGTGATCGCTTCCGGTTTCCCCTGCATGATCAGCTTGATCATCTCCTCCAGGAAAACGCGCTGAAATTTCTCCAGCCCGCGGGACTTGAGCGCGCCGCCCTTGATCACGACTTCGCCTTCGTTGGTGAGCAGGGCGTAGTTTTTCGCCTTGTAGCTAAACATGGCCTCAAACTGCTCATCGAATTCGACTTCGATCCCGGGCGGGAGCTCTTTGCCTAACGACGTGCGCAGCTCTTCCGGATCCGATTTCTCCGGCGGAACAAAGTAGATCCCGTCGGTATCGACCTCGATGGCTTGCGCGCCCTGTGCTTTGAGCCACTCGATCATCTTCTTGAGCAGATCGCGGCCGATCTGAGTGACCCGCGCGGCGGCCTCGAAGTCGGCGAAATGTCCCTGGGCGAATCCGAGATAGCCGTAGAAGCTGTTGATCAAGATTTTGAAGGTGTTTTGCAGCGCATGCAGATGCCGCTGTTGCGCCGGATCTTTTTCCGCGCGCATTTTGGCCTTCGTTTCCAGCCGAAAGGTGCGCAGATCGGTGAGCAGATGCCGAAAGATCTGAAGCTGATCGGTCTGCGGGAAACAATCGAACTGCAACATCACCGAGGGGTAAAGCGAGGCGATATCACAATGCCAGACGTTGCGCGCCACTCCGGTGAAAAAGATGTCGGTGTAACCACCCTCGAAACCGCGGACCATCGGCAACTCGGGAATACTGTGCCGTTTCCGGAAATATTCGCGGAGAAAGAGCGCGTTGATCCGGGTGGCGTTGCCCCGAACAATCACGTCCTGGTAATTGTAGGGGAAGATTTGCGCCTGGATAAAATAACTCGGGCTCAGGAGTTCGGCGACGGCCCGAGTTTCGCGCACGGCACAGAGCGCGCGCTCACGATAACGTTCTGGCTCTTCGAGCCAGGCGCGTTGCAGATCCTTTCCGGATAACTGTGAGATTTCGGCGGCATTCGTCAGGCCAAAATGCTGGGCGACGTCGCTCCGCTCGAAACCGGTGAGAGAGCGCATCCCAACATCGTAAAACTGCGCGAGCAGGAAGGTGTCGACAAAATGGCGGCCTTCGACGGCGAACTTCGGGTAATCAATCGTTTTCTCCGCGATCTGGAGACGCGATGGGCGCGAACGCAGAAAACCTCCGCTCCGGCCCCAGTCGAGCTTGGTTTTCGCCTTCCGCGCGCGCGCAACGAGGAACGGCAGGTCGAATTTAAACAGGTTGTGGCCCTCGATGACGTCCGGATCGCGCTCCCTGATCAGGTTCGTTAGGCGCTTGATCGCGACGCGCTCGGATTCTTCAATCGCCCGGGGATCGACTTCGATCAGCTCTTCCCACCCGGTATTATCGGCGACCGCGATACTGGTCAGGTGATCGTCGCCCACAGCGTCAAGGTCCCCGCCGGAAAACGAGAGCACTTCGACCTGCATCCGTTTTAACTCTTCGAAGGGCAGCTGCTTGAAAAGTGTTCGGCCGCTGTGGGTGAGATAATGCTGCACCGGGTCGCTGAGCGCGAAAAAATTGCGACCGGCCTTTTTCAATCCGTTACGGAGGGCAATTAATTCCTTCCAGCTGTCGGTCGTAACCAGCCAGTCGTATTTCAGCTCGCCGCTTAGCTTTTCCGCATTCGTTAGGCCGAGATCGGCGACATCGCCGTCCGCCCAGACGAATGGATGAAATTCTTCGAGATCGCAGGTCGTGGCGCCGTTCTTCCCGCGGCGATAGACTTTGACCGTGCCGGTCTCGCCCAGCTCGATGGCAACAATCCGTGGAGTCGGATCGGAACCAAAAAGGAGCTGATTGTCCTCCAAAGCCATCCCGAAGGTTGGCCAGACGAGCGGTCAATGGCAAATCGCCGACCGTGCCGCCAAAGTTCCCGTGGGCAACGAACCCCATTCAAGTCGGCAAAGATTTTCGCAACCGCGAGGCCATCCTGGCTGTCAAGAGAAGAGGCATCCAACGGACGCCGGCGCGATTATATGTTTAAACGATATTTTTGGCTCCCAGTCGGAGCAGTCATTCTGTTGGGGGTTTGGTGGAGCATCGGACGTGGCCACTCCGGCCAGGCGGCCCCGAGCGGCCAGAGCGGAGCGGGCCCGGGCACGGTTCCCGTCGTCGCGGGAAGGGTGGAGCGAAAGGATGTGCCGATCTACCTCGACGGACTCGGGACGGTGCAGGCATTCAATACAGTCATGGTGCGGACCCGTGTCGATGGGGAGCTGACCCAGGTCCTGTTTAAGGAAGGGCAGGAAGTGAAAACAGGAGATCTCCTGGCGATCGTTGATCCGCGACCTTTCCAGGCGGCGCTCGACCAGGCGATTGCGAAAAAGGCACAGGACGAAGCGCAACTCGGTAATGCCCAGGTAGTTTTGGCGCGTAACACCGATTTGCTGCAGCGGAAGGTGATCGATCAACAGACCTACGACACATCGAAGTTTGCGGTCGACCAATTCAAAGGAACGGTCGCCGCCGACCAAGCGGCGATCGACAATGCACGCACACAATTAGATTACACCCAGATTAAATCTCCCATCGATGGACGCGCCGGGATTCGGATGGTGGACGCGGGTAATGTCGTGCACGCGGCGGATACAAGTGGCATCGTCATTCTCACTCAGCTCAAGCCCATCTCGGTCGTTTTCACCTTGCCTGAGCAGGACTTACAGGAGTTGCTCAATCAGAACGGCGCTGCGGGTGGCCTGGCGGTCGACGCGCTCGACCGCGGAAACACTGCCCTCCTTGGCAAAGGCGCGCTTTCGGTGATCGACAACGAAATCGATCAGACGACTGGAACCGTAAAATTAAAGGCAACTTTCCCTAACGACGACCTCAAACTGTGGCCGGGGAAATTTGTCAACGCGCGGCTGGTCCTGAAGACGCAGAAGGGAGCAACGGTTGTGCCCGCGGAGGTGGTCCAACGGGGGCCACAGGGTTCGTATGCCTATCTCATCAAGCCGGACAAGACGGTGGTGATGCAAACGGTCAAGGTCGGTCCAACTGAAAATGGGCAGACGGTGATTAGTAGCGGGCTTACGCCAGGTCAGGAAGTGGTGGTCGACGGTCAATATAAGTTGCAGCCGGGCGCACACGTCGAGTTAGTCAGTCCCCAAGGTCAACCGCAAACGGCGGGCGGCCAATCGGCAGGTTCACGACGTCGAGGAAAGTCTTGAGCCAATCGTTCGTTAGGCAAACTCGATCGGCAACCATCGCGCCGTGAACATTTCCGAGCCATTTATTCGCCGGCCGGTCGCGACTTCCCTCCTCATGGTTGGGCTCGTCCTCCTTGGGTTGTTAGGCTACAAGCTCCTTCCGATTTCCGCTCTGCCAACGGTCGATTTCCCGACCATCGAAGTGACCACGATCTATCCGGGAGCGAGCGCAGAGGTAATGGTCTCGTCGATTACCACCCCACTCGAGCGACAGTTCGGACAAATCAGCGGGCTCGCCTCAATGAACTCAACGAGCTCGTTTGGCACTTCCACCATTACTCTCCAGTTCGTGCTCGATCGCCCGATCGATGTCGCCGCGCAGGATGTGCAGGCCGCGATCAATGTCGCCAGCGGTTATCTGCCGAAAGACCTGCCAAACCCTCCCAAGTACAACAAGGTAAATCCGGCCGACACTCCGATCCTCACGCTGGCGATCACCTCGGACTCGTTACCGCTCGATCGAGTGAACGATTTTGCCGACACGCTCCTAGCGCAAAAGCTGAGCGAAGTCAGCGGCGTTGGTCTGGTCACGATCGAGGGAAACCAGAAGCCGGCCGTGCGCGTCCAGGTCAACCCGGCAGCAATCTCATCGCTGGGCCTGAGCCTCGAGGACGTGCGGACGATTCTCGGCGAGGCGAATGTCAATTCGCCAAAGGGCAGCTTCAACGGCCCCCAGCAATCGTTCACCATCGGGTCGAACGACCAGATTTATTCCGCGGAGGCCTACAAGCCGATCATTGTCGCCTACAAAAACGGCGCGCCGATCCGGCTGGGTGACGTCGCCAAAGTCATCGACAGCGTCGAGAACGATCAGCTCAGCGCCTGGGTTGCAACCAGGAACCGCGAGCAGCCTGCAGTCCTGCTCGACATTCAGCGACAGCCCGGCGCGAACATCATTCAAACGGTCAACAGTGTGAAGGCGCTGCTGCCGAAGCTGACGAGCACGCTTCCGCCTTCGGTCCACGTTTCGATCCTCGCCGATCGCACGGAGACGATCCGCGCCTCGGTCGGCGATGTGCAGTTCACTCTCCTTCTGACCATCGCACTCGTGGTCATGGTGATGTTCGTTTTCCTGAGAAAATTTTGGGCCACCGTGATCACCAGCGTCGCCTTGCCGTTATCGCTCATCGGCACCTTCGGGATCATGTATCTCGCCGGGTTCAGCCTCGACAACCTCTCGTTGATGGCACTGACGATTTCGACCGGCTTCGTCGTGGATGACGCGATTGTGATGATCGAAAACATCGTGCGTTTCATCGAAGCGGGCGACACGCCTTTGGAAGCGGCGCTGAAAGGCGCGCGGCAGATCGGTTTCACTGTCGTCTCGCTTAGCGTTTCGCTGATCGCGGTTTTCATTCCCCTTCTTTTCATGAGTGGGATCGTCGGCCGGCTCTTCCGCGAATTCGCCGTTACCCTTTCCGTCGCGGTCGTCGTCTCGGCCTTCGTTAGTCTGACCCTGACCCCGATGATGTGCGCGAAATTGCTCAAGCCGGAAGGCAAAGAGCGGTCGAAGGAAGGCCGATTCCTGCGCACGACCGAGGATTATTTCGAGCGCCTCCGAAACCTGTACGAATGCGGCCTGCGTTGGGTGATGAAGCATCAGGGCTTTACCCTGGCCGTGTTTTTCACCGCCCTGCTGTTGACGATTTTCCTCTACGTCGTCGTCCCGAAAGGGCTGCTGCCGCAACAGGACACCGGCGTGATCATCGGCGTGACCGATGCCGCCGAAGACATTTCCTTTAAGGCGATGATGGAACATGTCCACGCCACTTCCGATATCGTTAGGCAAGATCCGGACGTGGCGAGTGTTTCGGCTTCGGTCGGCGCTGGAACCGTGAACCCGACGGTCAACACCGCGCGGCTCTACATCGTGCTCAAACCACATGATCAGCGAAGCGCGACTGCGCAGGAAATCATCGACCGGCTGCGCAATAAAACGCGCGGGGTAGAAGGCATTTCGCTTTACCTGCAGGCGGCGCAGGATCTGCAGATCGACGCCCGGGCCAGCCGGACGCAATACCAGTACATTTTGCAGGATGCGGACGCCGCGGAATTGGCGCGATGGACGCCAAAGCTGGTCCAAAAACTGGGACAGCTTCCGCAGTTGGCAGACGTCGCGAGCGATCAACAGGTCAATGGTTTGCAGCTCAACGTCGATGTCGATCGCGAGAAAGCCTCTCGCCTTAACGTCCTCACCCAGGCGATCGATGACACCCTCTACGACGCTTTCGGACAGCGACAAGTCTCGATCATTTTTACCCAGTCGAATCAGTTCCGGGTCATCCTCGAGGTCGAACCGCAATTTCGTTCTTCGCCCAAAGTGCTCGACAAAATCTACGTCAAGTCGAGCACCGGCGAACCGGTGCCGCTGAGCGCTTTTGCCACCATGCGCGAGGGCAACACGCCACTCTCGATTCCACATCAAGGACAGTTCCCGGCCGCAACCATTTCCTTTAACCTGCGCAACGGGAGTTCGCTCGGTCACGCCATTCCCGCGATCGAAGAGGCAGAGAAGGAAATCGGTTTGCCGAATACGATCGCGACTTCATTCACCGGAGCGGCGGCCGAATTTCGCTCCAGCCTAACGAGTGAGCCGTTGCTCATTCTCGCGGCGGTGGTCGTAATCTACATCGTCCTCGGCGTGCTTTACGAAAGCTACATTCATCCGCTGACCATTCTCTCCACCTTGCCCAGCGCCGGCGTAGGCGCTCTCCTCGCCCTTCTCCTGTGCCGCACCGATTTTTCGTTAGTGGCACTCATCGGCATCATCCTCCTCATCGGCATCGTGAAGAAGAACGCAATCATGATGATCGATTTCGCGCTCGAAGCGGAACGGAAGGAAGGCCTTTCCCCCGAAGAATCGATCTACCAGGCGTGCCTCCTGCGCTTTCGCCCGATCATGATGACGACCGCCGCCGCATTGTTAGGCGCGCTTCCCCTCGCCCTCGAACACAACACCGGCAGCGAGCTGCGCCGCCCCTTAGGCATCTCGATTGTCGGCGGCCTCCTGCTCTCCCAATTCCTCACCCTCTACACCACGCCGGTGGTTTATCTCTACATGGAACGTGCCCGGAGCTGGTGGGAAGAGCGGCGTCGGCGAGGTCGTTTGCAACAAGCGGAATTGCCACTCCAAACGGACCCCGGCGCACAACGACCCGAGCCTGAGCCAGTATTCGCTGGCGGCAGCGCGAACGGCAGCAACCACGGCGAGCGGAGATTCTAAAATGAACGTCTCAGAGCCGTTTATTCGCCGGCCGGTCGGGACTTCGCTTCTCGCCGCCGGAATCCTGATTCTTGGAGCGGTTGCCTACCATTTTCTGCCCGTGGCCCCCCTGCCAAAGGTGGACTACCCGACGATCAGTGTCAGCGCGCAGGAGCCCGGGGTCGATCCGGAAACCGCCGCTTCCTCGCTCGCGGCGCCGCTCGAGCGCCGTTTCTCCCAGATCGCCGGCGTGACCGAGATCACTTCCGTTAGCTCGTTAGGCGGATCGAGCATTACGATTCAATTCGATCTCAGCCGCGACATCAACGGCGCGGCGCGCGACGTGGAGAGCGCGATCAACGCTGCCGCGGGAGAATTGCCGACCGGCCTGCCCAATCCCCCTTCTTACCGCAAAATCAATCCATCGGATGCGCCGATCATGGTCCTGGCTATGACTTCCGATGCGCTGCCGCTTTCGCAGGTCTACAATTTTGCCGATCAAATCATCGGACAGCGCATCAGCCAAATCGATGGAGTGAGCCAGGTGACCATTGGCGGGGGCGCGAAGTCGGCGGTCCGGGTGCAGATGAATCCGGTCGCGCTCGCCTCCATGGGACTGAGCATCGAAGACATCCGGCAAAAACTTTCGCTGGTAAACGTGAACGAGCCGAAAGGCGCGCTCGACGGCGATGAGCGTCGCTACGTGGTCACGAGCAACGACCAACTGCGCCAAGCCGATCAATATTTGCCGATCATTATCGCGCAGCACAACGGAGCGGCGGTGCCGTTGCGCGACGTGGGCACCGCGATCGACGGTCCGGAAAACACCCAGCAGGCTGGTCTTTTCAACAATCAGCGCGCGGTGCTCCTGGTTATCTTCAAACAGCCCGACGCCAACGTCGTGGCCACGACCGATCAGATCAATGCGCTCCTGCCGCAACTGCGGAGCTGGCTGCCGCCGAGTGTTCATCTCGACGTGATGCACGACCGCACGACAACGATCCGCGCTTCGGTCAATGATGTGCAGCTCACCCTCCTGATCACGATGGGATTGGTCGTGATGGTGATGTTTCTTTTTCTGCGGCGTTTCTGGCCGACATTCATCTCGGGAATCACCATGCCGCTGGCGCTGGCCGGCACTTTCGGCGTGATGTGGCTACTCGGTTACAGCCTCGACAACCTCTCGCTCATGGCACTGACGGTCTCGACCGGCTTCGTGGTCGATGATGCGATCGTCGTGATTGAAAATATCGTGCGCTTCATCGAAAAAGGTGACTCCCCTCTCGAAGCCGCGATGAAGGGCGCGCGCCAGATCGGGTTCACAGTCATCTCGATCAGCATTTCGTTAGTGGCGGTTTTCATTCCTTTGCTTTTCATGGGGGGGTTGATCGGGCGCCTCTTTCACGAATTCGCGGTGACCTTAAGTGCGGCGATTCTCGTTTCCGGGGTCGTCAGTCTTACTCTCACTCCAATGTTATGCAGTCGCTTCCTGAAGCACGATAATCCCGAGGAAAAACGCAACCGTTTCCATCAAGCGAGCGAGCGGGCGTTCAACGCGGTCCACAATTTTTATGCGCGGACCCTGAAGTGGGTGCTGGAGCACGAATACACCATGCTCATCGTGACCGTGCTGGTAATCGTCGCCACGGTCTGGCTTTACTTCGTTGTTCCGAAAGGATTTTTCCCGCAGCAGGACACCGGTCAGTTGATGGGAACAACCGAAGCTGCGCAGGACATTTCCTTTGAGGCAATGAAAGCGAAGCAGCAAGAGGTGGTAAAGATCGTGCTCAGCGATCCGGCGGTGCAGGCAGTCGGTTCGTTCTTCGGCGGCGGCAACGGCTCGGCTTTGAACAACGCCCGCATGTTCATCTCGCTAAAGCCCGTAGGTCACGGGAAAGGCGACCGAAGCGATTCGGCCGGCGCGGTGATCACCCGATTGCGACGAAAGCTTTCGAAAATTCCCGGCGCATATCTTTTTCTGGTCCCGGGACAAGATATCCGGGTTGGCGGCCGTTCCTCGAAAGCGCTCTACCAATATGCCCTAACGGATCAAAACATTGAGGAGCTCAATCTATGGGCGCCACGCTTGCTTGAGAAATTGAGGCACTACCCGCAGATCAAAGACGCGACCAGCGACCAGCAATTTCGTGGCTTACAGGAGAACGTGGTCATCGACCGCGACGCCGCGGCGCGTCTCGGCATTCAACCGCAGACGGTGGACAGCACGCTTTACAGCGCGTTTGGCCAGCGCCAGGTCTCGATCATTTACACGCAACAAAACCAGTATCACGTCGTGCTCGAAGTCGACCCGCGCTTTCAACTTTCTCCCGGCGCGCTGGACCAGATTTATGTGAAGTCGCCGAACGGAAACCAGGTGCCGCTGAGTGCGATCGCCCATTTTGAAACGACCAACACGCCGCTCTCGGTCAGTCACCAGGGACAATTCCCCTGTGTCACGATTTCATTTAATACCGCAGAAGGCATCTCGTTAGGGGAAGCAACCCAGATCATTGACCGAGCGGCGCGCGAATTGCGGATGCCGAGCAGCATTCGCGGAAATTTCGCGGGCACAGCGGAGGTTTTTCAGGCCTCGCTCTCCACTCAGCCGCTGCTCATTCTAACCGCGCTCATCGCGGTTT
>Ga0206945_1144_pt2 | contig 13816 bp, 13 predicted proteins | sample Alteio_BWOrgHeat_5_FD_152982 | JGI IMG/M metagenome (GOLD analysis project Ga0206945, IMG submission 152982) | Enriched cells from forest soil in Barre Woods Harvard Forest LTER site, Petersham, Massachusetts, United States -... | ecosystem: Environmental > Terrestrial > Soil > Temperate forest > O... | reverse complement strand
GTAGCTTGCTCAGCGATTTGCTAAGCCAGGCGGCCAAAAGGTGCCTTAAGGGTTTGCATTTTGTTTTCCAGGAATGGTTGCATGGGATCCAATCCATTTATGCTCTTGGAAATGCTCCTCCCAACTCTCCCGCCGCGCTGGTGTATACGTTGCGTCTCCTGAATATTTCCGGTCGAGCAGACGCACTTCGTTCCGTTTCTCGTTCCTGCCTAAGTCCCTGCTGACAAGGCCGTCAAAATCACGAGCATAAGCAGCAAACCAGCCAGCGCAACGTTCGGGGGGCGATTTGGATCGAGCCGCTTTCCAAACGAATTATTAAATTCATATCTACATTTCGTCATTCCGTCATCCACCTGATGGATATATTCCGCTCCACCGGCTGAGACTGACGGGACCACCTTGTTTTTAGGGGTCCTCGCCGAAGGATCGCATAGATTTGTTAGGAGATTGACCTAGACCCGAAACCGGCCGCAGATCTATGGCTCATGTCAATGAATCGGGGTTAGTTCTTGCGCGGAGTACCGGTGGGGCAGCGATCGCGGGCACCTTTAGCAATCTCGCTGACGGCTCGACGTATTCAATTGGCAGCCGATCTTAATCAGAAGATAATAAGTCTGCCCAAAAAACCGGTCACAGTTTCGGCGCAGCGTTGGTTCGCCTACGCTGTCGCCGCTAGTCGCGATATCGGCTTGCGACATCTGGCCTACCCCAAGCTTCGTAAAGTGTGACCAGCCGCTGCCCCGCGAGCCGGGTGCGCGGATTGGTCGCGCCCTGCGAGCTTTTCAAACTCTGATAGCTCTCGAGCAAGAGCGGCTCGGCTTCGCCGTAACGCTTCTCGATCGTCAAACACTCGCCCAGGGCGTTGTCAGCCAGAGCTATCCAGTAATGTCCTTTCGGCAGTGACGCGACGCGAAGCTGGACCGCTTCCCGCAGAATCTTTTCGCCGGCCGCTGTCTGACCGATTTTTGTCAGAATCAAGCCCTGAGTTATAAGAGCTGTGGGGTAAGTATCGTAATGGGTGCCGAAAGTCTCGCGATAAATTTGGAGAGCCTCCGTTACTTTGGCGAGTGACTCAGCATATCTTCCTTGATCGTAATATGAAATCGCCTGGTTGCGAAGGTTGTCGCCAGACCACAGATTGGACGGTGCCAGGAGCTTGCGAAAGATCGCTTCGGCTTCGTTTAAGTTTGCGTCGGCTTCGGCATAAGCCCCCTTTTCGGTCAGGAACCCTCCCAGCACCGTCAAAGTAAAACCGAAATTCGGTGTATTGGTTTCCCCGCGCTGGCGGTATTCCGCAACCGCCTGGCGGGCAGTTTCCAGTGCTTCTTCGAACCTACCCTCGTCGGCCAGGGTCGAGGCAAGGGTGCTTCGGGTTGGCCCGATGATATAGCGTGACTCTTTCGGTATCTGAGAACTTAACGCCAGCGTTTCGCGAAACGACAATTCGGCTTCCCTGGAATCGCCCTGGGTTCGGCGCAAATAACCGAATGTGTTAAGGGCGCTCGCCAGGTTTTCCGCCTTGATGTTTCCTTTTCGTTCTTCGCGCCGCATCAATGGCAGAATTTTACGGTAATGCTTTTCGGACTCCGCGAGCTTTCCCTCAGTGAAAAGCAGGGATGCCCGATTTGCCGATGCGGGCAGCGTTTTAATATCATCTTCTCCATATAGTTTGCGATGGAGATCGAGATACTTCTGGGTATATTTACTGGCTAACCCGTAGTTACCTTCGCCCAGATAACACGCCGCCAGGATCTGCTCTAACTCAACCTTAATCTCCGGTTCACTTGAGAACTCGCCGTTCTCGAGCCGCTTGGCGGCCTCATCCAGGATTTCCTTCACCGTTTTTTGACCATTGCTCTGGGCCGAGAACACGACTGGGTTCGAGTAGTTAAGCATGCGGACCAGGGCATTCTTGACATCTTCGGCTTTGGCTTTTTCGTGGCGCGCTGCCCGCGCCTCCCAGGTAGCCGTGAGCATTCCGCCGACCAGACTGAGCAGAATCAAAAATGCAGCGGCGACGGCGACACGATGCCGCCGAATGAACTTGGAAGCATGATAAGTGAATGTATCTCTGCGTGCGACGACGGGTAGCCCTTCGAAGTATCGTTGAATATCGGCGGAGAATTGCGCGGCCGATTCGTAACGACGCGACGGCTCCTGGCGCATCGCCATTAAGACGATGTTATCGAGATCACCGCGCAAGGATCTGGGATGGTAGGAGAGATGCGCCGTGGATCTGGCGATGGCAGCGCTTGGACGCTCCGGGTCTTGTTCGGTAATGACTCGTGCCAACTCATCAGGTCGAGTTGTTTTGGTCCGATACGGACTTTGTCCAGTTAGTAACCGGTAAAGGACAACCCCGAGACTGTAGATGTCGCTAGTCGTCGCCATGGCTTCGCCGCGAAGCTGCTCAGGGCTCGCGTATTCTGGCGTCATCGCCGCAGGGAACGTCACCGTTTCCTCGCCGGCTGGCACAGGGGCTGGATGAAGCAGCTTGGCGATTCCAAAGTCGAGCAACTTCGGTTCACCGCCCGCGGTGACACGAATATTTGCCAGCTTGATGTCGCGGTGAACGACGAGGCGCTGGTGTGCATAAGCGACGGCCGAGCAGATCTTCTGAAATAATGCGAGGCGATCGAGGAGGGATAAGTCATTTTCGCCGCAATAGTGGTCGACGCGCGGACCATCAACGTACTCCATCACAAAGTAGGGCACGCCATCTGCCGTGACCGCACCGTCGTAAAGCCGCGCGATATTCGGATGGTTCAAACCAGCGAGTATCTGCTCCTCACGCTGGAATCGGCGAACTAAGTCCCGCGTGACCATGCCACGCCTAACGATCTTAAGCGCTACCTGGCGCCGCAGTTTTAGGTCGTGCGCGAGATAGACGTCGCCCATCCCGCCGCTCCCGATAAGGGACATGATTTCATAGTCGCCAATGGTTTTTCCCGGTCCTAACTCTCGATCGGAGACTAAAACCCGCGCGGCAACTTGAATGGCGGGTTGTTGCAGGAACCCGCGGGCCGGTTGTTGAAAGTGCAAAAGCGATTCAACTTCCGCTCGTAATTCGCCGTCCGAGCCGCACATCTCATCGAGGAATGATGGCCACTCCTTTGGCTCTCGCTCAAGGCCGGACTTAACCAACTCCGCAAGGCGCGCGGCGCGCGTCTTAAGAATTTCCATGTGACGGAGTCAGTTCGCGGCAGAGCCAGACCCTGGCAAAGCTCCAATCACGCAGAACCGTTTTCTCCGAGACCTGTAACACTTCCGCAATTGCACGGGCCTCCATTCCGCCAAAGAATTTTAGAACCACGACCTCGCTCTCGCGCGGAAAACTAATCGCGAACATCTCCAAAGCATCATCGAGCGCGCCAAAATCGGGCGGACTTTCCCCCCAAAGCTCTTTCGTTTGGTCGAGATAAAGCTTCTCCAGTTTGCCGCCGCGTTTGTCCCGGTTATGGTCGCGCGCGTATTGCACCAAAATGCGCCGCATCAATTGCGCCGCCACGGTGCCGAAATGCGCCTCGTTCTTCCAGGTGGCGCGGCTTTGATCGACCATTTTTAGATAGGCTTCATGGACCAGGGCGGTCGCCTGCAAGGTGTGATCGGCCCGCTCGTGACGTAAATACTCGGCCGCGCGCGATCGTAACTCCTCATAGACCAGCGGCATGAGTCGGGCAGGTGCGTCTTTATCGCCCGCGCTCCACTCTTGCAAGATTTGGGTGACCTCGCGGTGGGTTCCAAGAGCCGCGGAAGGTACATTCATCGTCTCGATTCTATCTTCTTCGCGGCAAGATGAGAACTATTTTCACCAGCAATGTCCGTTTTCGTCCCTGCAATGGCGCGGTTAGAGAGTTGAGGACTTATGACTAAAAAGAAACCGACAATTACTCAAAGCGTTATCAATGGTTGCGTACGACATACTATTGAATTATTTCGCCCTGGCAGGGCACTCCTTCTCGCCATGCTCGTCCTAGCTGTTGGCGGGACCACACTTCCCGCCCAGGCAGCGACTTACACCGATCTTTTCGACTTCCTCGACGGCGGCCCAGGCCCGCAATGGCCAGGAGGCCCCATCCCGCAGGGACGCGATGGGGATCTCTATGGCTATTCCTATCTCGGCGGCACCAACAACACCGGCTCAATCTGGAAAACCGACGCCTCGGGGGCGGTGAGTGTGATTTACAGCTTTGCGGCTGGCACTGGTAATGATTGCCAGAACGGCATGACCTTGGGCGCCGATGGCAACTTCTACGGCACTGCTTTCACCAACTGCGGCGGCGGCGGGTACGTGTTTAAGATTACGCCCACTGGAACTCTCACACTATTGCACACCTTCACCGGCACCCCCGACGGATACGGTCCCGGCCTGTTGACCCCCTACGCCGATGGGAACTTCTACGGAGTCACCAGCACAGGCGGCACGAATAACCTTGGCTCAGTCTTCAAAATCACACCGGCGGGTGTCCTGACCATCCTTTATTCGTTCAATGGCACCAGCAATCTCGCCAACCCAAGTTACGGTCTGACTGTGGGCAACGACGGCAACTTCTACGGCACCACGGTGGCCGGTAATGGAACCGTCTTCAAAATGACCCCCGCGGGAGTGGTAACCCTGCTTCATAGCTTCGCTGGCCCGCCCAACGACGGGCAGGCGCCGGTGAGCGGCGTCATCCTGGGGAAGGATGGCAATTTCTACGGAACCACCCAGTACGGCGGCTCAGTTGTGTATGACGAGTTCTTCAATGAAGGCACCGTCTTCAAAATGACCCCTGCGGGTACCGTGACCATTCTCCACAACTTCAATCTAAGCACCGATTACGGGGCCTTTCCGACCGCGCCCTTATTGCAGGCGACCGACGGCAACTTCTACGGCGCAGTCGACAGTTGTAATGAATTTGGCTGCGGCACCCAGGACCTCTACAAGGTGACGCCGAGCGGTACCCTAACTGTTCTGGAGGAGTTTACCGGCTCGGGGAGCGGCGAGTTCCCGTACTGGCCTTTGATGCAGGACACGAACGGGATCTTGTATGGCGTAACTCAACAGGGAGGCATGGTGAACGGAGGCGTGCTCTTCAGTCTGGACATTAGCGCGGTGCCGTTCGCCCGGTTGGTAGGCACTTCGGGTAAGGAAGGAGCAAAGATCGGTATCCTGGGGCAGGGCTTCACCGCTGCTACTGTGGTCAAGTTCGGAGGGACGCAGGCCACAACCATTCAACGCAGCGGTGCGACCTTCATCTCCGCCACTGTTCCCGCTGCGGCGTTGACTGGATCGGTGACTGTGACTACCGGAACGACCACCCTCACCAGTTCCCAGATGTTCAAGGTAACACCCACCTTCCTCAGTTTCACCCCCACTAGCGGCTCGGTGGGAACACCGGTCGTACTGACCGGAACCGGATTAACCCAGACCACCAAAGTAACATTTGGCGGAGTAACAGCGACTACCGTGACGGTGAACTCGGACACCCAGGTGACGGCCAATGTCCCAACGGGCGCGCTGACGGGCAAAATCGTCATCACGACGAAGGGTGGCCGCGCCCAGAGTAAAACAAGTTTTACGGTCGATTAGTAGGAATTTTAAGCTCACCGTGGGTTGCCGATCAGATACCTGCCTGCAGCGCGAAACTCCGCCAACAAGGCACCGCCTGATAACTAACGACTAAACGCTCGAGGCACTTTTTCACCGCCGAAGCGAACAAGCTTCAGGTGAACTACTTCGCCAGCGATGGGAATGCTCCCACGCTGATGGTGGTGCCGTAGATAACCGAACCTAAGTTCACTACGCGCCTTATCCCGCCCCCGGGATAAAGCGCAGGAGGGCTCGAATCGCGTGATTCAGCTTTACACCACGGAGAATGCCTCGTTAGGGTGTCAGCATGAAAGTTCATCTCACTGGAACGTTTGATCGGTTCACCCTTCCAACCGTCCGCTCGGCACTCGCAATCTTGCTTGTGACCCTGGGTGCCTGTACTGCCATCCCTACCTCCCTAAGCCCAGTCGCCATCCCGCTTCAGTACAAGACAATGGCGAACCCAGGCGAGTTTCCCGCTCTGCCACCGTGCGCGGCAATTTCCAATGTCCAGGTCGTTGATGCGCGATCGGAAAGAACAATTGGCAAGCGTTACGTTGAAACAAAACCTTCCATAACCGCTCCCGTTAGTACTTCGTCAGATGTTGCGGCCTGGGTGCGAACCGGAGCTCTGGAAACATTGCGTCGTGCGGGAGTGGCTCAGAACGCGACCGGACCGGTTTTGCGCCTAATCGTTCGCCAGATTGTCACCACCGAGGATGTGGCTCGTCGCTCGGGGTATGAAGGCCGAATCCTACTGACCGCAGAACTGAGAAGGAAGGGCGGCAGCACCTGTTGGCAGGACAAGATCGAGGGTGCCTCCGAAAACTACGGATACTCTGGCACTGCCGACAACTACCAAGAGACACTTAATCATTCCTTGGATCGCGCGATGATTCGCCTATTCAATGACCCTGGGTTCCAAAGGAATGTCTGTTCGTGCGGAAGATGATATCCGACCAGGTCCTTGATCGGAAGAGCATGCTTCTCTTGTGTTAAACCTCATACTGGCTTTTACCCGTTAGGCACGCTCTCTCGTCCGCCACAAGTCAGTGCGATGTGATGACCGCACCGCCGGCGAACAGGGGCATCGCGCATCATTGCAACTGGGCAATGAATCCGTGAGCAACTCCGCCGGTATCGGTATACCGAGCCGCGATGGTATTCCGGATATTGATGTCGTTGAAGGAAGTCGCCGTCGCGCCCGGGTAATCGTAACTGATGAAAGTGTGGGGCAATTTCAAAATAAAGGCGTGCAGGACCAGATCGGCATTGTTATAGCGGCCAACAATGATTCCCCTGTCGCTAATGCCTTGCGGCGTGGTCGAGACCGCACCGGGATAATCGATTGGCGAGATGACTGTGCCATTGGTGTCGCGCAGAAAACCATGGAAATTGCCTGCGCTATCTTCGTAAATGCCGACGACCTCGTCGGAGTTATTCATCCCGTGCGCTGAACCGAGGGTCGCGCCGGCAGGCAGACTGATGATGCTCGAGGTGCCGCCGATGCTGACATAGGCTTGGACAATTCCCGAGACGCTGTCGAGCCCCGCCCCGCAGAAATCGCCCGCGTCATTCAGACCGAAGAGATCTGTGGACTCGCTCGCTGGGAAATCGAACTGCGTGTAGCTGTGGCCGGTGCGGAAATAGCCGTGGTAGGTGTTGTCCGCGACGTTGAAGAAATCGCCGTCGATGTTGCGCGATCTATTGATGCCGAAAGCCCGCGTGAAACCGCCGGTGTCGTTGGGCTCGACGATGGGGTTGCTAAAAACTCCCGTGTGCAAACGAGTGAAACCGCGCGTGATGAGGTTGGTATCGACATAGTAACCGGCGATATCGCCGCTGTTATTAATGCCATATGGAAAGGTCGAATTGCCGGTGCCGGGATAATCGAAAGTGGTCGTGACCGTAATCGTAATTGGCGGTGAGCCGGCGAAGAGAGTGAGCGCCGTCAAGGCGAAGCAGGCAACTAAGAATCGTGAAACTTTTTTCATAACTTGAGTCAACTTGAGCGACGAGACTGCTAGAAAAAGACAGGCCATGTCAAGTCAAATCCGGTGCACCAGCGATGCTATAACAGGGGGAATTGATGTCAGTCATAAAGCAGCCAGGGTCCTCAAACGTGTTTGCGGCTACTGATCCAGGAGGGTGGCACCGACCGCGCCGCCATGGCTGAGGAGTTGAACTGCTCGAAGGACAGATTGTGAAGCACTTCTGACGTCACTATTACAAAAAGATGACGATAGGTTCGTGCAGTTAGCGTTTTTCGGAGTCAGGAAGGTACGCTAATAAATCGCCAAGAGACTTGCTCCACGTTTCAGGCCTAACTAGATCAAGACGAGCGGGCCGCGAGCGAGACCGGGTCGCCAGGTCAAGCATTGTCATCTACCCAAGCGAGCGATGCAATCCGCCAATCGGTGCCCAGGTCGACCAATTGAAACATTTCGTGCCCGACCCGGTGTAATCATTGCCGTCAAGCACGCCCGACTTGCTGTAGCGCGATGTGCGGATTGCGATGCCGTCAAATATTTGCGTGGTCGAGCTGATCTCCCTCTCATGGAAGTGGAGAAGCGCGCCTTGAGTGAGCAACTCGATCCGCGGAATTGCGAACTCCCTGACGGTGTACAACTCCGTCCTACTGTTGGAGCGACGAACAATTGTCGCTTTATCGGTGAAGCAATTGATTAAATCGTCGAGGCGCGGCGTAGCACCGTCGCGATTGTCAAAAGCCGAAAAGAAATTGACCACGAGGGCATCGATATCTTTTTGAGCACCAGAATCTTCCATGCAATGCCTAACGAGACACAAGATTAGCTACCGCGCCCGAGAGCGCCACGAGGCTGCAAGTTGAAGGTTGTAGCTACGCTCAGTGGGTGCGGGGGTGAACTTAGTCCTTCGCCTCTTCCAAATGGCTCGTGTCGAGCAGAGATTTCAGTCGCTTTAGCTGGATGGTGTTGAATTTTCGTTCAAACACCTCACGAATGCCCGCAACGATCTCCTGATCCTGAAAGATCCGGCCCAGACGCAGGATTCCCACGGCCGTCACCGCTTGTTTGGCGTCTTCATCGAGGCCATACCAAAACTCCAAGGCATTCTTCTTCATCTCCGAGCGGGCTTGACTGCTGCGTCGCATCGGTCGCCTGCCCGGCCTGTGGCTGGTGGCTAAGGCCCGGATGAGGAAATCGGTTTGCCAGGGTGGCGGAGGAGGCGGTGCCGGCGGCCTAATCGTAGATACCGGAGGCCGAAACTGGAATTCCTGCGTGATGAACGTCATCGCACCGCCAAATTGTTCACCCTGATAAATGAAAGAAACGAAGGGACCGCCTTTTGCTGGGAAAACTTGCATCGCGCCTAACAAATCCCAGATGCCCTGTCTGGGATAGTCGTTCACCGTGGCGACGTAAAGAAACTGACCGTCGGGCGAGAACTGAAGGCCGAGTGCTCCCCATCCGACGAAAGCATCCACATCATCGAGAAAGACGTCCATATAATCCCCCGTCGACCCATTAAAGCGAACGACGCGATTCCAAGTATAATCAAGCGCGTAGACATGGCCGTCCGGCCCGAAGGCGAAATCCTCGTAGTCCGGGAGATAAAAGTTTGGCTCTTCTTTCTGATAAGGAGAGCTATCGAGTGCCTGCTGCTTACTTACGACGGACCCCTGAAAGTTTCCAGCCTGATCATAGCGAACGATCACCGGCCCATTAGGACTGGGATTGAACAGGCATAAGTCTCCTTCCGGCGACCAGCGAAGCGTTTGTCCACCGATGTAATAACCACCCTCGAAAGGGGGCGGAACTATATCCTGAACAAAAACAGACGGCGCGCTCCCATCGGCCGGCCACTTCCAGATTTGATCCTGATTCCAACAAAAAATCGCGCCTTGCGGGTCGATCAGAAAATTGGCGCTTTCCCCTGCCGTAGGCGTGGCGGCAGATCTTTGAAAAACGCCGGTTTGCATATCATAGGCAGCGATCAGATCGGGGTCGCCCTCCACCCGTTCTAAGAGCACGAAAAGGGAACCGGCGGTGGGGCCGTCGCCAGCTACCGGTATGACGTGCGCTCCGTCGTATGAATGCGGCGCGAGTTGATTTGGCCCGCGGCCGCCTATCGGGGCATAGAAAGTACTCCCACCTTGCGCGAAAGGAACTGGCACCGACTCATTCGTCGCCAAATAACCGCCGCCGTCACAAGGAATTCGCAAGACATAATCACCGCCATAATAGCCAACAACCAGCGAATTTACCTCTGCCATAATAGTTCTTCCTGCGTGGACGCGAAGCTCCTCGCGTCATCTGTTTCTTGCTCCAATGCAGAGCAGCTTGGTTCGAAACAAGACGAGGTTTCAACACCGAAGTTTGAAAAGCCGTGGATTTAAGGTTTATGTCATTTCTGAACAAGGTTTTATGTTCGCCTCTCGCCGCTCTGCCGAGAGATCAATCCGGGATTATCCCAGTTCAGGAGAAGTGCCAGCGTGCGGATGGAATAGATGCATTTGCCTAGGCCGGCGCCGAGGCCTTTGACTTTCACCATCCCCCCGAACACGAAGATTACTCGCTCGAGCAGCCCATCGAGCCTGCGGGACCTAAAACCCGGCGAACATGTCCACGCTCTCGCGCAACCTGCGCTCGATCGTGGTTTGCTAACTGTATCACTGAGCGCCGGCAAGCCGCGCGGCTATCCGATCGCGAAGGCCGTACCCGGTAGACCGGCTGGGTCTACAGCCCCTACGCTCCTTCGGCCGGGCCCGTCGATGTCTCTGGATCTCCTCCTGGCACTGAAGTTCGCTGCCCTTTAAACGAAAAAGATTTTCTTCACGCCTTTTTGAGCGTGCGGAAACGAGAGCAAGGTCATCATCGAATCTCCGCTACTTGCCCCCGCTCCACCCTACCGCTTTACCTAGGAGAGAGCGCCCTTTGGTGAAAGGCTGATTGACTTATCAGATCGTTGAAAACCTTGACTTTTTCGGATAGGAGGGGCGAAAATTTAGTTCGCGGTGATCGCGCCGAATTCGCCGGTGGTCTCATTGGCACCGCCGGCAGCGTAATAAAGTGTCGTAGTCGGACCGGACTTTGGATTTCCATTGCCAAACGAAACTCCCCACAGACCTGGAAGAATAATCACGTCGCCGCTCGCATCCTCAAGAAACCCTTGAAATGCACCGGTCACCGGGTCATACGCCCCAATTTGTCCGCTGGTCTTGTTCCCGACCAGGATCATGTTGCTGAAAACGCCAAAGTCGGCGGGCGCCTGGGCGATGCCCCAGGGCTCACTGAAATTTCCCTTAGCCAATCGAACCTTCAGTTTGCCATTTACATCGAAACCATCGACAAATCCGCCCGACGCCATATTGAAAAACGTGACCCAGATTTGATTACCGATAGTTTGAATTCCGTACGGCTTGTACCCGGGCGGAATTCGTGGATCCGAGAATGTGCCGCGCAAACTCACCTGAGCAAAAGTGGTGGCGTCGTAAGCTTCAACTCCCCCGTTAAAGTTAGTCGCATAGTAAATTGGTTTGCGTTGATTGGTAGCGACGGTGAGTCCGTTGTAGGAGGCACTTAACGACGAGTGATTGACCACGATTGAGGCGGAAGTGACGTGGCATTCGGCGCAGCCCGTTCCTCCCTGACTTGGTTTCTGGCCCGCGTTCCAATTCGAAATCGTCCCATCCAAGGTAGCAAAGGTAAAGTTGTTGACCCCAGGCCCGGGTCCCGCCGTGCCATTGTAGGCGGTTCCAGTTGGACTGCCGGCCCCGGTTCCACTTGCGGTCGGGATCGTGATAAAGAGTGGCGCGAGTGAATTACTGCCGGTCTTGTTAGCGTAATACAAGGTCGTGTAGCCGCTGAGATTGTCCGAAACCCACCATTCGTTTTCCGCCAAGCTCGATTTAACGGGCCGTGATAGTCCCCAGGGATTAATCAAAAACGGATCCTGAGTGTTGTTCACAATCGGGGTAACGGTGTAACTATTGGTTTGCGAATAAACGCTAGCAGCTAAGAAGAAGCTCAGACTAAACAGGACAGCGAGTTTCATTGGATGGATGGTATTTGAGTTGGTTTCTTTGCGAGATAAAGCTTTTCGAGGATAAGTGTCGATCATTTTACGAAAATGACTTGAGCGACGTCCGGGTATCTCGGGGGTTATGGCGGCGATCGCGCGCTCCATTCTTAACCCGATACGGGCGCGCACGAATGACATCGAGCAGCTCGCCGAAACGCGCGAGGTCACTAACTAACTGCGCTTTAATACCTCTTATTACTCCCCGGTAGCTTGGTGCGGCGTTACCGCCGACAAACAGATTCACTTCCGGCAAGCGCCGTCGAATCGCGCGCAGTTCAGCCGCAATTCGCGGATCGTCCGTCGGATGAATGAGACTGAGCGCAAGCGCCTGCGCTTCGGACTGAATCACCGCGGCTGCGATCTCCGCGGCCGGCAGGCAGGCGCCAAGATAGATCACACGCCAACCAAGGTGCGCACCCATAACCGCAGCCATGAAGGCGCCCAGCTCATGATGTTGACCGAGCGGTGTCGCAGCAATTAACACCGGGGCATCGTTTGCGGGGACAAATTGCTGCCCTGTTCGGCCAAGAAAGGTGCGGACAACTGCGGTGAAGAAGTGTTCATGCGCGGCCGTGATTTCTCCGCGGCGCCATAAGTCCCCGATCTTTTCACCAAGCGGGGGGACGATGCGGCAGAGCAAACCCTGATGACCAAAGCGGACGATTGCGGCGTCCAAAGCGCGAATCAGGCTTTGCTCGTTCATAGTCCGGACGGCAGCCAGACAGTCTGCGTGTGATTCTTGTTCCGGCAGATCTCCGCTCCACACCGTCGAAAACGTCGGGTTTGCCAGGAATCGCCGGATTGCGGCATCCGGTTGGCCGACGATTGCGCCGATGGAATGCCCCGATTGCGTAGCCCGCTTGAGTAGAAGCAGTCTTTGCAAATCGTTTTCGGTGTAACGGCGTTGACCTGAGGGGCTCCTCGCCGGTCGGACGGCCTGGTAACGTCGTTCCCAGGCGCGCAAGACGTGAGCGGAGAGGCCGGTTTCGCGGACCACTGTCCGGAGCGGAAAGAGAGCTTCCTTCATTGCTAGACACTAATTAGACAACACGACTGATAGATTGTCAATCGCCAAACCCAGAGCGCTAGCTCCTGACAAACAATATTATGGGGGAGGGCTGAGGTGATATACTATAGACAATATATAGACCACAGGTTCGATCGAGTCGATGTCCTGCGTCGCGGAGCTCATGCGGTTCGACTTGGCAAGTCATTTGGAAAATTGACTGGCGCTTAGGGAAATGAGCCGATCCGAATCTCGACCCATCCCGCCATCTTCTGACGCGGAGGAGGGTTGATTTTTATCGTTAGGCTCTCGAAGGAGAGGGCCGCGCGCGAACGTTCAACAGATGTTTTTACTTCGACTGAATGTTCTTTCCACTGAGTTAGAACGCAGAATGAAATTCACGATCGACACAAAGAAGCTCACGAAAATGCTGTTAGCTTTTGTCGGTGGCAGTCGGCGCGTTTAATAGCCCAATTGGGCTTTTCTTTCCGAGGCGGTTGGTAAGGGCTCCTTCTTTACCTCGATCGCGCCCAGCCCCGATTCTTGGACCCGCCGCCCCTCAGTCGCGTTGAATTCGATGTCGGCTTGGAACTCGGGCGGGACGTCTGCTTCGGCGTAGATGGCGTGCACGGGGCATTCATCCACGCAAGCCATGCAATCGATACATTCCTCCGGATGAATAACCAGTTGGTTATCCAATTCATAAAAGCAGGCCACCGGACACACCACCACGCAGTCGGTGAACTTGCACCCGAGACATTTATTGGTAACGACATGCGGCATAATTCATTTCTCCTTCAGGCTCACCGAACTTTGCGCGCGCTTTGGATTGCCGCAACCCAACACTCGCCGCAGCTTGCCAACTGCCGACGCGGAGGAGGACTTGTGTTGACGCGAGAACAAATCATCCAAGGACAGCATCTCCAAGCTGCTACCCTCCTCCTAGCCTACCGTCAAATTGGGTTGAAATTGGTAGTCCTTTCTGCTGCGATCCGAGGCATGAAAGCGTCCCCGATTATTTTGCTCCTTATCGCTGGCACCGCCTTCGCTGGCAGCGCAACCTGGAACCTCAATCCTATAAGCGGCGACTGGAATAATGCCGCCAACTGGACGCCGCGACCGTACCTAACGGCCCCGGGGATACCGCGACGTTCGCAGTTTCCGATGTAACCGGA
>Ga0206945_1165_pt1 | contig 13902 bp, 14 predicted proteins | sample Alteio_BWOrgHeat_5_FD_152982 | JGI IMG/M metagenome (GOLD analysis project Ga0206945, IMG submission 152982) | Enriched cells from forest soil in Barre Woods Harvard Forest LTER site, Petersham, Massachusetts, United States -... | ecosystem: Environmental > Terrestrial > Soil > Temperate forest > O... | reverse complement strand
GACTCAGCCGAACGCCGCTGCGCGGAGAGGGGGTGGCACCAGACAAAGAGAGCGGAAAGAGTTGCCAGGAGGAAAATCGGAGCCGAACGTCGCCGCATCGCTCACCCGCCCAATCGGACGAGATGAGTCTACTCTTGCCTCCGGCAGGGAAGCAATCGGAGAAAGTAGCAAGCGCTTACCAAAAAAGCCTGTAGTTTCAAGCCCGAAAGCTCTGACACGGAACTCTGAAGGGCTGCACAACAAAACCATGCGGGCCCGCGGGCCGGAAAGATTACAATTGCGGCGACGAGGTCGAAGGGTATGAGCGTCACGAGTTTCGGCTCAAACGACGAACGCCAGCGCCTGGCACAGTTTTACGCGGCATTGTCCGACGGCGAAATACAGCAAATCGCTCGCGAGGCCGAGTCGCTTACCGACAACGCGAAGGCCGCGCTGCTGACGGAGTTGGCGCGCCGCAAAATGTCGGTGGAGACGCTCACCGACGCGGATGACTCCGCCACGCGCCGCGGCCATCGCCCCGAGTTGCGCGATCTGCTGACCATCCGGCAATTCCGCGACTTGCCGGAAGCGCTGCTGGCCAAAAGCGTGCTGGATTCGGCGGGCGTCGAATGCTTTCTGGGCGACGATAACCTGATCCGCATGGATTGGCTTTGGTCCAACCTGCTCGGCGGGATCAAGCTCCGCGTGCGGCAGGAGGATGCGCTGGTTGCGGCGCGGCTGCTCGAGGGCGAAGACCCACCTGAAGTTGACCCCGAAAATTCCGAAAAGTAATCCGCGCCGATCGGGCCGCTTTATCCGGCGGCTCATCGCTTCTCGCCATAGCGTTGTGCCAAAGCCCTCGCCGCTGTTAACCACAGGCGGCCCCGAAACGTTATAGCAATGGAAGGGAACGGGAAGCGGAGGAAAAGCAATATGATCGCAGCAATGATTTTGGCGAAGGCCATGCCGCTATGGCAGGCGGTGTCGCCCGACATGCAACAGGCGATTCAAGACGAAGTCAGAGCCGAACTTGGGCGCAGAGGCGCATTTTACCGCGGCGGCGCAGGGCCGGGAGGCTGGGGCGCGCTGATCCCATTCGCGGCCTTTGCAATGGTTGTGCTGATCGTGTGGATTGGGTCGCGGCGCAGGCAAGAGGAGCTCCGGGCGCGCACGGAGTTTCAAAAGCAGATTCTGGACAAATTCGGCTCCGGAAAAGAGTTCGCCGAGTTTTTGGGAAGCGAGGGGAGCCAGCGCTTTCTCGAAAGCTTGTCTTCGCGTTCGCTCGGGTCGCAGGGCCATATCCTGCGGGGGATGCGCGCGGGGATCACGGTGTCGGCACTCGGATTCGGGTTCCTGCTTTTGTCGGGGTTGAGGCGAGGATTGGTGGTGCCCGCAGTGCTGCTACTGGCGTTAGGAATCGGGGTGCTGATATCGGCCGCATTGTCCCATCATTTCTCGAAGAAGTGGACGGGAGGCGGCGGCGCAACGCCGGGCCAGCCTCTGTCGCACGGCTGAGTCAGGGTTCGCGCAAAGGATGGGAATGCGGCTGAGCGCCAGCATCTATCTCGCAGCGGCCAAGGACGGATCGGCTGCGCCCGATTGGCGCGCGGCCGATCGAGATTCGTCCGATTCGGCCGCTTCCACCCGACGCATGGACGCCACCGAATTCCACTCTTTTTACTCCAAAACCGCGCCGGGATTGCGTGCCTATATCCGCCGCGCCTCTGGGAATGAGGCCCTGGCCGACGATATTCTGCAGGAAAGTTTCCTCCGTTTCCTGCGGGCCGACCTGCCCGCGCTCGAAGGCGCGCCGATCAAGGCCTATCTTTATAAGATTGCGAGCTCGCTGCTCTCCGACCACTGGCGACGGACGAAACGGGAGAGGCGCTGGAGCCTCAAGAACTTTTTTGGCGGCGAACGGGTGGAGAATCCGAATCCCGATCACGAAACCATGCAAGTTTTCGAAAGGCTCAAGGCGCAGGAACAGCTTTTGCTCTGGCTTGCTTACGTGGAGGGCTTTGAGCATCGCGAGATTGCGGCAGCGCTGGGCCTGAAGGAAAAAAGCGTGCGGGTGCTGCTGTTTCGCGCTCGCAAGAGATTGGCGGACGACCTGGTGAAGGCGGGCCTGCACCGCGCGGAGGCGTTATGAATCAGACGGGTTGCTCCTACGAGGATGCCGTGGCCGCTGCCGCCCGCACCGGCCAGTGGAACGAATCGCTCGCAACGCACCTCCTCGGCTGCGCGGTCTGCCGCGGCGTGCAGGAGAGTTCGCTCTGGATGCAGGCGCTGGCGCGAGATTCGCAGCGGCAAACAGATTTGCCGGACCCTGACGTTATCTGGCTCCGCGCCCAGTTTTCGCGACGACAGGTGGCAGCCGAACGGGCCCATAAACTTATGCAAGGAGTTGAGATCGCCTGCATAGCGGCTGTGGCCGCGGGCTTGGCCGTATGGCTGGCGTGGAATTGGGAAAGCTTCGGCGATTCCATCGGGAGTGGGTTCGCATGGGCGTCGGATGCATGGGCCAGCGCCGCGGCATCGGTTGACTTTGCGGCCGACTCGCCGCTGCTGGTTTCGGCCATAGCGGTCGGAATTTCGTTGCTGGTATTGGCGCTTGCCTATCCCCTGCTGGCGAGAGAATAGGCCGCCGGTCTTCAGGTTTGCCCGCGGGTTTGTCTGCGGGTTTGCCTCGCTTCAAAATTCGTAATCGAGCGAAAACTGCAACTGCCGCGCTCCCAGCCCTTCAATCGGCTGGCCAAAGTCGGCGGAGGGTGCCGCGCCGGAGCCAAAAGCCGGATTGATCTGGGCGACGTTGGCGCGATTGGCGAGATTAAAAAATTCGGCGACCACATCGAGGTGCTTGGCCGGGCCGAAGGGAAAATATTTGAGCACGCGAACATCCACCGCAACGGTGGAGGGCTCGCGCAGCGAGTTTCGAGCGAAGCCAAGCGGCCGGGAAGATAACGGAAAGGCATGAGTTCGGTTTGAATCCAGGCCGGTCAGCGGATTCACGGGCTGGCCGCTGCCGGCAGTGAAAATCGGCGCGACTTCGATGTGACTGAACGCGCGGGTTGCCCAGCCCTGACTGCGCCGCGACTTCGGGTCCGAATTTTCCTCATCTCCAATCGGCAACTCCCAGAGGGCGTTAAAGACAAAACGTTGTGGTTGGTCTTGCCGCGAGCGGGCCATCTCCGCAGCCACGTCGTAGGGGTTTTGCGGCTGCTCGTCGAAGTCGGAGGCATTGTCTATTGTTTTTGAGAGGGTGTAGCTGGCGGAAAACTCCAGGTCCTCATTCATCTGCCGGCTGAGGGTGAAGGAGACGCCGTTGTAGGAGGAAGAAGAGGCGTCCTGCAACTGATAGATATCGTTGAACCCGGAATTGAGGCGCTGACCGGAAAAAACCGGGCGGCCAAGCTGCTGGAGAGCAGGGGTAGGGATGCCAAGCGCCGAGGCGTTGCTTAAACCCAGGATCGTGGGAGGAAGCAGATTCACATTTACGGTTTGAGGCAGATGGATGCCGCGCACAAAGAGGTAATCGGCGCGAAGCGTCATGTTTGGCGCGAGAAGATATTCACCGCCGGCGCTGGCCTGCTCGCTATACGGAGTCGCCAAGTTCGGGTCCGGGCGAAAGACCGACGGCGCAGTCCCGACCAAAGGGCTGCCGAGCGGACCGCCCGCCGCGCCCGCAAAGAGCGTGGCCGCGGCGTTTGCGTCGGCGACTTGCTCGGAAGCGAGGGAGCCGCCTTTTTCTATGGCCCTCGCGAGGTTCGCGAGCACATAGCGGTCGAAGAAGATGCCGTAGCCGGCACGAAAAACCAGGCGGGAAGAGGGAGCCCAGGCCAGGCCGATTCGCGGGCTGAGGTTATCCGCGTCTTGATGGAAGCCCTGCGGGAGGCGCTCGAAATCGTAGCGCGCGCCCACATCAACGGTGAGCTGCCGCGAGAGAGACCAATGATCCTGCAGGAATACGCCGAAACTGGTGACCGGAAAATCTACGCCGGAGTTTCCGAAGGCTTGCCGAAACTGATCCGCATGGCCCGCCAGAAAATCGGCGAGCGAGCCGAACAGGTAGACGCCGCCGAAGCCGTCGGGAACATTGGCGCGCAAGCGCACGCGATTGATGGTTGCGCCGGCTTTCCATGAGTGCTTACCGCGCGCGCGTGTGTAAGCGTAGTCCGCTTGATAGTGATTTTCGCGGCGATCGCTGTTTCCGTTGTAGGCATGCCCGAACGCCGCGATTCCGGCAATATCGATCTCCGGCCCGAGGGATTGGTTCGTGCCGAGAAGAGCGCGCCGCGTGGCGATTTGAAATCGCCAATCGCTGATGGCTTGCGATTTTGTGACCGTGGTGAGGGAGCCGGAAAGGGAGTTGTCGCTGATCCAGCTGTTGCCTCGCATGCTCGGGTCCATCAGGCCGCTGCTATTGAAGGCATCGCCCGCTTCCTTGTTGTTCGTAAAGGCGTAGCGCAGCATCAGGAGCGTGTCTTTGCGCAGCTGGTGATTGAGCTTGCCGGCAATTTCGGTCTCAGCGCGCGCTGTGGGAGAGAAGGTGGTGGTGATTTGACGCACCGGAAGCGCGGGAAAAGCTCCGGTGGAGAGAAAAGAGTTTATGGCCGCGGCAACATCGGGAGCGATGTCCGAGCCGATTTGCCCGCGGTTGTGCTCCTGCTCGGCGGCCACATAGTAGAAGGTTCGATCCTTCACGAGCGGGCCGCCGAGCGCGAATCCGGCGCGGAAACGGCGAAAGTAAGGCTTGCCCGACTCGGTCTCAAAGGGATCGCGGGCGTTCATGGCGCTATCCTGGGCGAAAACGAAGGCGTCGCCGTGAATCATGTTTGTGCCGGAACGCGTGATCACGTTGATCGATCCGCCCGAGGCGCCGCCGGATTCGGCAGAGAGTCCGTTATTCACCACTTGAAACTCCTGCACGATCTCGGGGGAGATCTCCGTGCGGCTCGAGCCGGTGTACTCGTCGTTGTTGTCGAGGCCGTCGATGGAGACGTTGTTACTGCGAGAGCGCAAGCCGCCGAAGGTAAAGCCGCTGCCCGAGAGGGGCGAGGAGCCGCTGGCAGGCGACGGTGCGGGCGCACCAGATACGCCGGGAGCGAGCAGCACGAAATCGAGGTAATTGCGGCTGCGCACGGGCAGCTCCTCGATGCGTTCCTGGTCGACGGAGGAGACCATGGAGGTCTGCGAAGTGTCGAGCGCGGAGGGCTGGGCGGTGACGGTAACTTCGGTGGTTGCGGATGCCGGGCTGAGCACCAGGTCGAGCCGCAGGGTCTGCCCCAGACCCAGCTCGACTCCGGTGCGGCGATACGGAGCAAAGCCGGGCAGGTCCACGCGAATCTCATACGTGCCGGCGGCAATCTCTCCGGAGCGAAAGAGCCCTTGATCGTCGGTCGAGACGGCGCGGGACTGGTTGTTGAGAAGATTCCGAATGATGACGGGCACGCCAGGCACTACGGCGCCGCTGGAATCGCTGACGGTGCCAACGAGGTCGCCTCCGACGCGTGAGCTTTGCGCCGAGCATCGGGAGGCCAGCGAAAGCGCCACGGAGCTCACCAGGATTAAGGCGACGATCCAGCTGAGTTGTTTTCCGGCGGCGGCGAATGGGCGTAGCATCGTGGCCGCTGTCTCCCGAAAAGCTGAAAGAAGCATGTACACACACTGGCACACGTTCGCGTAGGCTGGCAACGAAGTTCACGACGCGTACTGAAATCGCGTGGCGCTAAGGGGCAGGAGTTGCGGCGCGAGCGCTGAAGGGCGAGAAGAACAGCGAGGCGCCACGGGCGAACAAACCCATAGCGCCTCGGCGTCTGGCGAAACCTTCGATGTCGGGTTATGGCGTCGGCTGCGCCTTGGATTCAGGCGCGGCTGCGGCAAAGGGGCCGCAGCGATGCTGCATGCCGGCGCGGAATTTCTCGCGTTCCTCCGGAGTCATCTGTGCCCATCGCTCCATCATTCGGCGGCGCCAATGCATGCCGCCGCCCCAGTGACCGCGGAATCCGCCGAAGAGCAACTTGGCCAGCACCAGCAGGCCCAGCGCCTGCGAGAAGCCGATCAGGCGCAGCCCGAAGAGCGCGGGCATGAGCCAATTCCACAAATGCATGACCAGAGAACTCAATACGAGTGCCGCTAGAACCGCAAACAAGATGAATCTCGCTGCGCGCACGAATCGATGGTGTCTCATTTCTGTCCCTCGCTCTCTATAAATTCGTCACGAATGGCCTGCAGGCGCCGCCGCAGGTAAAGCACGGCATGATGCTTGCGCAACACCATGGCATTCACGCTGACGCCGGCGTCGGCGGCCAGTTGCTTGAAGCTGCGGCCCTCGAATTCATGTCCGATGAACGCATGACGCTGCTCCGGCGGCAATTCATCGAGGGCCTCCTCGATCTCTTCGAGGAGCACGGCGCGAGCGTAAGCCGTTTCCGGGCCGGCATCGGGCGAGGGCAGCCACTCCTCGATTCGCAGCGGTTCGCCATCCTCGGTCAGGTGGGGCGCCTGGTCCGCGAGGGCTTCGGGGCGCTTTTTGCGGAAGAAGTCCGTGATGCGATTGCGCGCCACGCGAAACAGCCACGCGCCGGCCTCTTCCACGGGCTGGAAGAGGCGATACGCCGCCACGAGTTCGTAGAAGACTTCCTGGAGGATGTCCTCCGCTTCGCCCTGGTCCGGCACGCGCCGTCGAATGAAACTGGCCAGCCGAGCGCGATAGCGCGCAGAGGCTTCGAGAATGCGCCGGTCGCCCTGCTCTGCGCTTAGCGGAGCGATGGCCACGGCGGGGCCGCTGCTAGGTGCAAATGGCATGACTTCTTTCACTTTCACCGGAAAGACGAGGGCCCGACACTCTTCAGATGCCGATGCCAAAACCGCTGGCACTACCTATGTAGACGAATGAGGGGCGCAAATATTTCGAAGCCAATCCCGTGCTGGCGACACGCCCGCGCCGAACCGGCGATGACGGCGGGTGGCGCTCCGCTCTTAATGGTAAAGTTGTTGATGGTAGATTGAAGTCAGGTCACGTCCGGGAGGACAGGATGGCGGATGTCGTTTACGTTTCGCGGTGTCGCATCGAACGAAAGCAGGGGCCGTTGCGTATCGCAACCATCCCCGGCGAATCACAGCCGGTCATTTTCAGCGTGCACGGGGCCATCGCCGAGCACTACAAGGTTGATCCCGCGAAGTTGAAGGAATCGCACGCCGCGACGATTGATTATGTAATCGCCTCCACCGCGGGTTGAATGGTGGGTACCTTTGGGGGCGCGCTGGAAGCGCGTCAAATCGATGCGAGCGGCGGCAAACTCGTCGGTGAAGTTACCGGTGAAGTGGAAACAGAAGAAGGCGTGCTGGTGATCCGCCGCATTCACGTGGTGATGAAGCTGGCGGCGCCGGAAAGGCTGCGCGAGGTTGCCGAACGCGTGCATGGTTTTTATGCCATGCGCTGCCCGCTCTACCGCACGTTGCACCAGGCGATCCAGCTCAGTTCGTCATTGGAGCTGGCCGCCGGGTAGTCGCTCCACAACGAAGCGCGCAGGCCATTGTGAAGGCGTTGACTGCGACAAGCCGTCCAGTAGGGTATTGAGCGTGGGTGGCCTAACGGGTTCGATGTATCGACTCTGGCCGGTATCCGCCTTACGATAGTTGCATAGGCCAATTTTAGAAGTACGTCGAACGAAATGAGCGCTGCTGTATCGGGAGGTTTGGGATGAAACGTCTTTCGCTGGTTGTTGCCATGGTCGGATTGTTTGCGCTGGGAGCCTATCAAGTTCGCGCGGCTGTGCCGCAGGATGATTCCTCGGGACAATCCTCGGGACAAAAGGCAAAGCAAGATGCCAAGGACGCCGGCCATGCCACTAAGCAGGCCGCGAAGAAAACAGGCGGCGCCGTGAAGAATGGAAGCAAAAAGGCCGCGAATGTGACCGCCAAGGGCGTGAAGAAAGGCGCCAACAAGACGGCCGAGGGCGCCGACAAGGTTGAGGACAAGACGAAATAAGCCAGCGTTTAGCGGCTTCATCGTCTGACTGTAGATTCGCGCGCGAGGCACGGGCCTCGCGCGCGAGTGTATCTCCCCTCTTGTCATCTTGTTGTTTTCGCCGCGTGTCTGTTTTCTTCTGTCTTTGGATTTTCTCCCTTCTTGGCTCTCACTTCATCTGTTCTGTTGATGGAGGCCATCAGAAATTTGCGTTTGCCTTTCCGCGCACAAGCCCGTAGTCTGAGCGCGTAAATTGAACGAGCAATTTTGAAGCGCGTGCGGCGCCCTTTCCCCGTAGAAAGTGGCCAGCCTCACGGGCCGGAATTGCTTATCCCTAAGTTTCGTAGTGTTCTTGGAAAAGCTTCTCGACACCTCGACGTGTCCAACCGATAGAACGTCACGCTCCGCGAAGAGCCAGGGCAGTTAGCTAGGAACGCTGTTCCTTCGTATCTGGCTTTCTCGAGCGATCACGAAGTGCGTTCCTGCCGTCTTTAGCTAACTCCCGCTGCGCAATCTTTCTTTGATCTCGTTCGGAGATTTCTGAGCGTCCCTGGCGAGCCGCGATGGCTGCCGCGACCGGAGGAACACGGAGCGATGAAAGCCTTATGGGAAGCCGTGGATTTTGTTCGCATGATGCGCACTCGAATGCGCTTTGGGGAGCTCTCTCGCGCGCCGTTACAGCTGCTGCGCTTTGAGTTTCGCGGTCAGGAGGCGGAATGCGATTGGATGGCGAGACCGCCGGACGTGTGGGATGCCGAGCTCCGCCAGCCGATCAGGGAAAAGAACGAATCGCTGCAGGCGCTGGCGGATGCGATCGCCGTGCGCGACCTGCTTTTTGACGCGCTACCCCATGTGGACAGGGCCGTATTACGGGCCTTCCGGCCGTCGGCGGCACGCGAACCGCCCGAACTGATCATTACCGGCTCGGTCCACCGGGACGATCCCGAAGTATACGAAAGGGCTTCCCTGGTGATGCGAGCCAAGCTGAGCGGCTTTCGCTTTTGCCTGGAGGGGAAACGACTGGACCCAATGCCTGCCGAAGAATTTGAAATGAGTTTTTGATCAGAAAAGCCGCCTCGCAAGACGCGGCCGGGGATACGCACTCATGTCCATCAGAAAGGAGAACGACAAAGAAATGTCAGCCAACGCGCGAAGCGGAAAGAGATTGTCCTTAGCGGAAAAAGTTTCACGATTACGGTCACGGCTAAAAACTCCGGAGTGGCGCCGGTACGGAGGTACGCTGCTTGCCGGAAAACTGTTAGGTGTGGGGATCGTCCTGCTGGTCATGGCCGTGGCCACGGGGCTTTTCTTCACCCACGTTTATGCTCAAACGGCGGCGCCAGAGGTCAAGGCGTCGGACGTGGTCAATCCCGTCAACACCATGTGGACGCTTGTCGCGGCGTTCCTGGTTTTCGGAATGCAAGTCGGATTCACGATGCTCGAAGCGGGCTTCTGCCGTTCCCGCGAGACGGTGAACGTGCTCGTGGAATGCGTCGTGGACACCTGCCTATGCGGCATTCTGTTTTACGCCATAGGTTTCGCGTTCATGTTCAGCCACGGCAACGGGCTGATCGGCTATCACTGGTTCTTCCTGCAAAACGCGCCAGCGACCTATGAGACCACGGGCGTCGCATTTCTGGCCGTGTGGATTTTCCAGTTCGCGTTCGCCGATACCTGCTCGACGATTACCTCGGGCTCGATGATCGGCCGCACCGGTTTCGTCGGCGACCTTCTTTACAGTATCTGCGTCACCGGTTTCATCTACCCCATCATCGGACACTGGGCGTGGGGTCCGGACGGATGGCTGGCCAATATGGGCAGCGCCGGCAACTTCTTCCCCTCACTGGGCATGGGCTTTCATGATTTCGCCGGCTCCACGGTGGTACATACGATCGGGGGCTTCATCGCCATCGCCGGCGCTATCGTCCTGGGTCCCCGCCTCGGACGCAAATTCAAGCGCGACGGCGGCGCTCCCATGCTGCCACACGACCTAACCATTGCCGTCAGCGGCGGACTTCTTCTCTGGTTCGGCTGGTACGGCTTCAACCCCGGGAGCACGCTATCGGCCATGGACTTTGTCGGCATCGGCCGCGTAGCGACAAACACCACGCTCGCCGCTTGCGCGGCGGGCCTTTCCTCCATCATTTACGGCTACTTCATGACCAAGAAATGGGACGCGGGCTACACCACAAACGGGTTCCTGGCCGGTCTTGTCGCCATCACCTGCCCCTGCTACTGGGTCTCCCCGACGGGCGCGGTCCTTCTTGGCGGAGTCGCCGGAGTGCTCGTTATCTTGGGTGTTGAGCTCCTCGAATGGTTGCGGATTGACGATCCCATCGGCGCGTGGCCGGTGCACGGGCTCTGCGGCATCTGGGGAACGTTGTCGCTGGGCCTGTTTGCCAGCGGCCAGTTTGGCGCGACAGGGCCGATCTCTCCCGACAACAGCGCTCCGCTGAAGGGGTTGTTTTATGGCGGAGGCACACAGGTGTTGGCGGCGCAAGCAATCGGCAGCGCGGTGATCACCCTGGCTACGTTTGGAGTCGCCATGGTGGTCATGCTCGCGGTCAACGCGGCCGGGCTCCTGCGTTTGCCGAGGGAGGCCGAACTGTACGGCATGGATCTCCACGAGCACGGAATCTCGGCGTACCCGGAGTACGAGATTTCGCCCTTCGCCTCGCCGAGTGGCCTGGCCGTTCAAACCGATGCCGCTTCCAAAGCCTCCACGTTTGCTCCGAGCAAAACGATGGCTCGAGTCAGCCTGGACAAGCTAACAACCTGAGGTTACCCGTTTCACGCTAGCCCACATCAACCTGGGCCTCTGCCGGGCTTCCTGAAGCTGAAAGGAAGCCCGGCAGACCTCAGAAGACGGCGCTGATTTCGAACGCTGTCCCACCGCCGGAGCTTAGATGGGTATCGTTAGATGGGTATCAAGGGCAAAGTGATGAAAAACGGACAAGGGAAGAAAACCAATCGAAGGCGCACGGGACGTAACGTCAAGGCGAAAGCTCGCGACCAATCCTCCTGGCTAACGATGTTTTCCGAGGACGTGGAAACCAGCGAGAGCGATGATGCAGATGTGCCCAGGTCACAGTCCCTTCCGATAAGGAGAAAATGAAAAAAGATGATGACCAAACTCGAAGCGATTATCCAGCCCGCGAAATTTGAGTCCGTAAAGCAAGCTTTGATCGAGATCGGCATTGATGGAATGACAGCTTCGGAAGTGCGCGGCCACGGCCGGCAAAAAGGCCACACCGAGACTTATCACGGACACGAATACAGCGTCGATCTTTTGCCGAAGATCAAAGTCGAAATCGTCATGGACAACGGCCTGGTCGACAAGGCCGTCAGCGCTATCATGAAGGCGGCGGCGACCGGGAAAATCGGCGACGGGAAGATCTTTCTGTTCAAGGTCGATGAAGTGATTCGGATACGCAATCAAGAACGCGGCGTGGCGGCCCTCTAACGAAAGCCGTTGCGCTGAAAAAGTGATGCGACGCAACGCAAGTTTGCGTTTGCCGCCGCCGCGGGCCGCACCTACAGTGGAAAGAGAGGCTCCGGCAGGCCGGGGCGCGCGGCGAAGGAAAGATGCTCCGGGGCTCGACGATATCGAGCCGGCCAAGCGGCACTATCGTCGCGACGGCGCCCCGGAAGCGGAGGCTTCGCGGCCGTCATCAGGGAGCTAGAGTGGAAACGAGCCATTACGAGATCGGGGAGACTTTTCCTATTTATCGCCACGAGCAAAACAGCGCGCCCGTGAAACCGGCATCCGCGCTCGCCTCGAGCATGCCGCTGCGCATCTACGGCCTGGCATTGTTGTTCGTGTCGGCGGCGTTGCTTTGCACCCTGGCCTTGCAGCGCCTGTTTTCCCATCCGTTTCTTTTCCTGTTTTTCGCGGCGGTCATGGTCAGCGCCTGGTTCGGCGGTACGGCTCCGGGATTTTTCGCCGTCCTGCTCTCCACCATAGCGGTGGACTACTTTTTTGTTTCGCCCGTCTATTCTTTCGCCATCAACGCCACGGAGCTCAGCTATTTTGCCGGGTTTGTGGTCTGCTCGCTGGTCGCCAGCTGGGTGAGCGCCGCGAAAAGGGAGAGCGAAAATGAACTGAAGGAGGCGCGCAATCAGCTGCAATTTCTGGTGACGGAACGAACCGCCGCGCTGCGGCAATCCACGAGCGAATTACAGGAAAACGAGCGCCACATTCAACTTTTGACCGAGGTCATTCCTCAGCAGGGCACGCAGCAGGGGATCCAGCAGGGGGCGAACCTGGCCATCGAGCGGTCCGCAGAGACCGTGGGGGCCGCTCCGCTGCAGCAGGTGCTTGCCGAAGTGGTGGAATTCACGACTTCGGTAGTGAAGTGTGACTCGTGTTTCGTCTACGTGCTGGAGAATGACGAACTCGTGCTGCGCGCATCGAAGAATCCCCATCCGGAAGCGGTGGATCGCCTCAAGCTCAAGGTGGGACAAGGCATCACCGGATGGGTCGCCGAACACGGCCAGCCCGTGACCGTGAGCCGCGACGCGTCCCACGACCCGCGTTTCCAGCTCTTCAACGATCTGCCGGAAGATCGCTTTGAGGCTTTCCTGTCCGTACCCTTGCTCAGTCGCGGCCGACTGGTCGGCGTCATCAATCTGCAGCATCGCGATCCGCACCGATACAGCGAACGGCAGATCCGGATCATCTCCGCGGTAGGGTTGCTGGTGGGCGCCGAAATCGAAATGGCGCGCCTGGAAAGCGAGAATTCGCAGCTTTCGGCGAAGCTGGAGACCCGCAAAATTGTGGAACGCGCCAAAGGAGTGATGCAGCGCGAGTTGAGGATCAACGAAGAAGAGGCCTATCTGACCTTGCAGCGTGAAAGCCGCCAGCGCCGCAAATCCATGCGGGAAGTGGCGGAGGCCATCCTGCTGAACGATGAGATCAAGAACACCCGCAGCAAGCCAAGCACTCCTTAGAGTTGCCTCAGAATTGCTTCCGTAGCACGGCGATCCCTCAAAACCCGTTCCAGCGCCGCTCCCCGCGGGTGGTCCAACTGCAACGTGGAGGAGCCATCCGCCGGGCAATCCACTTAACAACGAGAGCCGCCAGCGCCGCCACTCACACGAGGTCCTAAGCGTCGTATCGCTTTCGTACATGTGTCCAGGCGGTTAATTGACCGGTTTTACCCCGCACTATATTCTTCGCAAACTTGCGCAACCCCACGCCCGCCTCCGGGCTCGCTTTTGAGCCGCGCAAGGAGTCGACAAAGGGAGAACCTTGTGATGCTCTCCGGCGGTAAATTTGCGGGCGGCTGTGCCGCCTCGATGTTGGCCCTTATCTCCTTTGTTAACATCGCCTTTGTGAGTGATGCGGGCGCCCAGCAAAAGAACTGGGACGATTTGAACGCGCAGGTGGATGCGCTCTACCAGCAAGGAAAGTACAGCGAAGCGGTTTCCGTGGCGCAACAACTGCTGGGTTTTGCGGAAGAAAATTTCGGCACCGAGGCACCGAAGGTGGCCACGTGCCTGAACAAGCTGGCCGTGCTGTACGAAGAAGAAGGGAATCTGGCGGATGCAGAGCCCCTCTACGAGCGGGCCCTGGCCATTCGCGAGGGCGCCGGCCCCAACAATCCGGAGATCGCCACCAGCCTGAATAACCTTGGCGCGCTTTATGCCGATCAAGGCAAATACGCACAAGCGCAGATTTTCTACGAACGCGCGCTGGCCATCCGCGAAAAGACGATGGATGGAGACCAGCCCGATTTGGCGATCAGCCTCAACAATCTGGCGGTGCTCTACGATCTGGAGGGCCGCGGGGACGACGCCATACCGCTCTATCGCCGCGCGCTGGCCATTCGCGAAAAAGTGTTTGCGCCCGATCATCCCGAGGTGGCCAAGAGTCTGAGCAATCTCGCCGACCTCTATCGCAACGAACGACGGTACGAGGAAGCGGAGCCGCTTTATCGCCGCCAGTTAGCCAT
>Ga0206945_1154_pt2 | contig 13998 bp, 11 predicted proteins | sample Alteio_BWOrgHeat_5_FD_152982 | JGI IMG/M metagenome (GOLD analysis project Ga0206945, IMG submission 152982) | Enriched cells from forest soil in Barre Woods Harvard Forest LTER site, Petersham, Massachusetts, United States -... | ecosystem: Environmental > Terrestrial > Soil > Temperate forest > O... | reverse complement strand
CGCCTTCGACATGCACTTCGGCGGCCGCCTCATGTACGACAGCAACTTCTTCATCCAGGATGCTCCACTCCAGAAATCCGCTAGCCAAACCGCCGCTCAGGCCCATATTTCGGGCATGGGCGCCGGCATGGGAGATCTCCAAGACGGCTCGTTCATCCGTCGCGCCAGACTCATTGCTGACGGCACCATCTACGAGACATTGGAATTCAAAGTCGAAATGGACTTTGAAAACTATGACGACCTGACATTTGACGAAATGTACATCGGCGCCAAGAAACTCCCGTTCTTCGATACCATTCGGGTAGGTCAAACGCACGTCCCGTTCGGCCTCGAGGCCTATTCGAGCAGCCGCTGGCTGGAAACTCTCGAGCGCTCGCCGCTGTTCGACGCCTTCTACCAGGAATTCGCGCCGGGCATTTTCTGGAACAAAGATTGGCTCGATTCTCGCGTAACGACACAAGCGATGTTCCACCGCATCGACGCCTACAACCAGTTCAATGGCGATTCATTCGGCGATGGCCGATATGCCGTCAGCGCTCGTATGAGCATGTTGCCGCTCTATGAAGACAATGGCCGCGAACTGGTGCACGTCGGCATCGACTATCAATGGCGCAAAGGGTCTACCAGCGCGGACTTCAACTTCGGCCCGCCAGTCGTCGGTGGTACCCCGGCCGCCAACGGCACCACGGTCATCAGTGGCAACGGCGTGGGTTCCCTCGCTGGTTTGGAGAATAGTTTGTTCCGCTTCCGCACGCGTATGAGCTTACGCGACTCGGCCGCCCAGTCGCCGATCTCCCAAGGCAACAGCGCCCGCGTCATTGACACCGGCAATATCATTGCTGAACATGCCAACTCGGTGAACCCGGAATTTCTCGCCTACTGGGGTCCGTTCTGGATTCAGTCGGAATTCAATTGGACGCGACTGGACAACGTCGTTTATCCGGTTCCGAGCACCGCCGGGATAGCCACTGTGTTGGTGCCTCCGGCCGATGCCAAGAAAGTGTCGGGTGGTCTGGACTTCTGGGGCACCTACGTCATGGTCGGCTACTTCCTGACGGGTGAGAATCGTGGCTACGACAAGCGCATGGGCAAACTGGACCGAAACGTCCCCAACGAGAACTTCTTCCTGGTGAAGGGCGACGACGGCCGCATCCATGCCGGGCTCGGCGCCTGGGAAGTGGTATACCGATACTCGTTCGTGAGCTTGGACAACGGCCCGGTCAGCGGCGGCTTGTACGGCGAGCACACCTTCGGCTTGAACTGGTACTGGACGCCGAACATCAAATGGCAGTTCAATTACGTCCTCGGCGACCGATTCGTCGACCCCCTGCAAAAGGCCGCCGGAATCAATGGTGGTATGGTGCAGGGCTTCGGAGTGCGAGGCGCTCTCGAATTCTGATCGCCTGTAACTCAAGGCGACAGAAGCGAAGTTCGGTAATCTAGGAAACGCGGCGAGGTTGGGCTGAATGCCAATCTCGCCGCGTTTCATTTCCAATTATGCAAGGCACTTTTCCTAAATTCGCATTCGGTGCGGCGAGCTGCGCGAACTGAGGGGCTGACGAAGACAAGCGAAATCAGAAAAGCAACGAAGTTGGCGGAAGAAATTCATGCTTTTCGGCAGAGCGGGTGACGATTTTCAAGGGCATAACGCCGCTGAGGAAGTTACCCAGCCGCCCGGCGTTGCGCCAGCCTCCCGGATTCGTCCGGATACGCGGGTTGGGCAAATTGCCTGGGCTTGGCCCATCCTCGGATGGCAAGCTGCTGCTTCACGAATCCGCATCCGTTTGAGCTTCCGTCCAAATTCGTTCTCGACCGGAGATCGTTCCGATGTTTCAGGCAATACTTTGTGCCGCTCTCTTCACTCCCGGCCAGGCGCCATGCGACGCCCCGTGCTGCTCCGCTCCGTGCGCCACCAAGTCGGTCTGCGTCAAGGAGCCCACCATCGTCAAGGTGAAGCACGTCAGCTATTCGGTGAAATGCACCGAATACTGCTTGCCGCGCCAGCTCTTGATCGGCGATTTGATTCACGGCGGCGGCTGCAAGGCCTGCGGCCAGGTACGCGTCAAGCACGAGCTCGTCAAGCACGTCTGCGAAGAAGAGAAGTGCGAGATGAAATGCAAGCCCGAGCCGGCTTGCTGCGCTCCCTGCAAGTGAGTGGATCGATTAGTGTCGCGCGCCTGGGGACAGGACGGCTAGTCGAATTCGGCTATGCCGTCTTGTCCCTCGTGACCATCTTTCCTTTATCTGCATCAAGTCAAATCAACGAGAGTTTCGCAAATCCCGGATATGTCGTATTGGTCAATGCCCGTCGGACTTTGGCGCAGAAATGTCAGCTGAATAACCGAACTTATTGCAGCCCATTAACTTAACCTCATTCGTAGAAAAATCGATCCCTTCTACACGAATTATTCATCAATTCCACACAAAGCATGCGCGTTCATTTCCTAGCCTATCAACAATAAATTGATGTCCGATCCAGTGAAGGGAGAACCAACATGCGCCGCTTAGTCGGAACACTATTGTGCCTATCCGCACTCGCTGCCCTCGCCACGATCGGTTGTGAAAGCTCCTCATCGAGCGGAGGTAGCAACAGTAAAACCGGGTCAGTAACGCGATTGGCAGGGGGAGGCGCTACTTTCCCAGCTCCAATCATCGAAGAATGGGCCCATAAGTACAAGGAACTCAAAGGCGTCGATGTTGATTATCAGGCTAAAGGCTCCGGCAACGGCATTCAACAGATGACCATGCAAACGATCCAGTTTGGCTGCTCCGATGCACCCATGAAGAAGGCGGCGCTTGACCTTGCTTTGCAAACAGGCGGCGAAGTGATTCACATTCCGATTATCATGGGACCGGTTGTGCCTGCTTATAATCTGCCCGGCATTGATAAGCCGTTGAACTTTAGCGGTGCGCTTCTGGCGGATATCTACCTTGGCAAGATCAAGAAATGGAATGATCCCGCGCTCACGTCTCTCAACCCCGGCGTCAACCTGCCGGACGTGGAGATTTCACCGATCTATCGCGCCGAGGACAGCGGTACGACCAACATCTTTAAGGAATTCCTTGCGAAGAGCAGTCCGGAGTTCAAGAGTACTGTCGGCGTCAGCGTCAGCGCGACTTGGCCGAAAGGCGTCGGCACCGGCGAGCGCGGCAACGATGGCATCGCGGGACGCGTAAAGAACTCGGCCGGCGCACTGGGCTATGTTGAACTCAGTTACGCCAAGGGAAACGGTCTGCAATTTGGGGCAGTGCGCAATCGGGCCGGCAAGGCAATCTTGGGTACTCCCGAAGGCGTGACCGCAGCTGCTGAAAAGGCCATGACCGTCAAGCAAGAGACTGAGCCGTACTCGTTGCATGAATTGACCTTTTCGCTGACCGATGCTGACGGCGACGATTCTTATCCGATCAGCGGAATGAGTTACTGCGTCATTTACAAGCGGCAAAAGTCAGATGTCGGCCGAGCTCTGAAGGATTTCCTGACTTGGGCGACTCACGACGGACAAGCGATGGCGACCAAGCTCCATTACGCTCCGCTGCCGGCCAGCCTGGTCAAGAAGATTGAAGCCCGACTTGAACAGATCGAACTGAATTGACGACGAATTCGGGACATTGGATTGCGGATACCATTCCGAGCCGCATCGAAATGCTGCTTCTGAACTGGAATCCGCAATTCAAACACCCAGACAGTGGACTTGATGCCGACCGCCTTGGAAACAAAACCGGCGCCCACCGGCGCGAACCCGGCCTCGTCTTCATCCGGCATTGCCGACCGGATTTTCCGCGGTGTTTGCGCAGGCGCTGGGCTGGCGGTTATTGGGCTCGCGGCAGCCATCGTACTCATTCTGGTGATTCAATCCTGGTCGACGCTTAAACATTTCTGGGAATACCAACTGCTCACGAGCAGCGACTGGAAACCGGACGCCGATCCGCCGGTATTCGGCGCGCTCGCATTCATTTATGGCACGATCGCTTCGTCGGCGATCGCGATGCTGATTGCCGTGCCGATGGGCGTCGGTTCGGCGGCGTTCCTTTCGGAAATCGCCCCGACCTCGATTCGCCGCGCCGGCTCGTTCCTCGTGGAATTGCTCGCCGCCGTGCCGAGCGTGGTCTACGGCTTTTGGGGCATCAAGTTTCTGCGGCCGATCATCCAATTCCTGTTCAACCACATGGGCGGTCCCAACACCGCGGGCGCGGGGATTTTGGCAGCGGGCGTGTTGCTGGCGATCATGATCGTTCCCTACATCACGGCGATTTCGTTTGATTCCTGTCGGTCGGTGCCGCGCGCTCAACGCGAAGCGGCGCTCGCGCTGGGCGCGACGCGTTGGCAAATGATTTGGGGCGCGGTGCTGCCATACGCTCGACCCGCAATTATCGCAGCTTGCTTCCTGGCGCTCGGACGAGCGCTAGGTGAGACGATGGCCGTCACCATGGTCATCGGCAATCGCACCGAAATCAATTTCTCGATCTTCGCCGTGGGCGACTCGATGGCCAGCGTCATCGCCAATCGGCTCAATGAAGCCGATACACCGCAGGCTCGCTCCGCGCTGGTGGCGATGGGCCTGTTGTTATTCGTGTTGACATCTTTGCTGAATATTGCCGCCCGATTGTTGATCCGACGCATGGGTCGAAAGCGAAAATCCAAGCGATCAGCGATCACGGCGCTGGCCAACCCACCGTTGGCGGCCGCCGAAGGCGCGGACCAAACCGAGGAAAGACCCAAACTCCAGCCGCCGCTCGAAAAATCTGGCGATTCGCACGTTTCGCCGTCGCGCATGGCCTGGAATTCGCTCATGAATTGGACAATGACGAGCGCCATGGGCGGGTGCCTGGTCATTTCGATCGTGCCGCTATTCCTGATTTTGGGCTTCATCATTTGGAATGGCGCTTCGTCGATCAGCTGGAGCTTTTTCACGATGACGCCGCAGCCGCTTTCGACGGGTTCCGTCGGCGGTCTTAAGCACGCGCTGGTCGGCAGCACGATCCTGGTCGCGCTAACGATCGTGATGGCCGTGCCGCTCGGCGTCTTGACGGCTGTTTTCCTTGCCGAGTCGCGCGCCTGGCGCTTGACGGCGGTGGTTCGATTCATCACCGAAGTGTTGGGCGGCGTGCCGTCGATCGTATTGGGGATTTTCGCGTATTCGGTATTTGTAATTCCGCTGATTAGCGGGGTCAAACCGATCGGATTTTCGGCGTGGGCTGGGTCGTTTGCCTTGGCCGTGATGATGATTCCGGTCGTGGTTCGGTCGGCGGAGGAAGCGCTGCGGATGGTACCCGGTTCGTTGCGCGAAGCGAGCTTCGCGCTGGGGGCGAATTTCTGGCAGACGGTCGTGAAGGTGCTGATCCCGGCGGCGCTCGCGCCGATCATCACCGGCGTGATCCTGGCCACGAGCCGGATCGCCGGCGAGACCGCGCCACTGTTGCTAACCGCGTATGGCTCGAACTCGATGCCGCACGGGCTCACTCAGGCGACGCCGTTTCTGCCCGGCTATATTTACACTTACTCGACCCGTCCCGAGCCACAGTATCAGCAAGAAGCTTGGGCTGCGGCGCTTGTGTTGCTCGGTACGGTAATGATGTTGAATATCATCATCCGATTGCTGACGGGTAAGCGAATGGTGGCGGGCAATTGAAGCCGTATGTCCATCAAAGAGTGACGCAAGCGCATGTGTCATAAGGATATAATTCGCGACTTCCGGTCATTTGAGCTGGCAACATCGTTCTCAGTCCCATTTTCACCGAATCCACACACGATCTTCACAGACGCGGATTACAACATTAAGCGGTAAAATAGACCTCTCGGAGAGGGCGAACCGATGACGGTGATGTTCAAGGAGATTATCTCCACTCGAACCCAAAAGGGCCGGTCGACGCCGGACCTCACGCTGGCGCGGCATAAGTTCCGGGTCATTGATCTGTGCTTCTGGTACGGCCACAAGCAGGCGCTTTTCGACGTGTCGCTGAATGTTCCCGAACGTTCGATCACGGCGTTGATCGGCCCGTCGGGATGCGGCAAATCGACGTTCTTGCGTTGCCTCAACCGCATGAATGACCTGATCGAGCTGACGCACCACACCGGCGAAATTCTGCTGGACGGTCAAGAGATATATGGTCGCAATCATTACATCGTGGATTTGCGTCGCCGCGTCGGCATGGTCTTCCAAAAGTCCAATCCCTTCCCGAAGTCGATTTACGAAAACGTCGTCTATGGCCCGCGCGTCGCGGGTGAGAATCGCCGGGCGAAGCTCGATGCGCTCGTCGAGCGCTGTCTGAAACAAGTCATGCTTTGGGAAGAGGTCAAAGACCGGCTGCACGACTCAGCCCTCGACCTCTCCGGCGGCCAGTCGCAGCGGCTCTGCATCGCCCGCGCCCTCGCCACCAATCCCGACGTCCTTCTGTTGGACGAGCCGACCTCGGCCCTTGACCCGCGGGCCACTGCCGCCATCGAGGACCTCTTGATCGAACTCAAGCGCGAGTACACCATCGTCATCGTCACGCATAATATGCAGCAGGCGGCCCGTATCTCGGACTCGACGGCCTTTTTCTATGAGGGCCAGCTCATCGAAAGCGGCACGACCGAGCGGCTCTTCACCCGCCCAGAAGTCGCGCAGACCGAGGATTACATCACCGGCCGGTTCGGATGACCCAATGAAAAACCTGGAACACGACCTCGATAAACTCCAACGTGACATCCTCCGCCTCGCCACGTCCGTCGAGGAGGCGATCACCGGAGCCATCGGCTCGCTCATCGGCCGCGACGAAGATCTCGCCGACGAAATCATCGACGGTGATGCGGACATAGACAACCTTTCCAACGCGATCGAAGAAGAGTGCCTCCGCATCCTGGCACTCTACCAGCCCGTCGCCAAAGACCTCCGCCGCGTCTCCACCGTCTCAATGATCAACACCGATCTCGAGCGCATGGCCGACCTCGCCGGCAGCGTGGCCGGGCGGGCCAAGGCGATGATGGAAGCGCCGCCGATCCCCGTGCCGGCGCGCTTGAGCGAAATGACCGACCTGGTCATCCAGATCGTCCACCTGAGCGTCGATTCGTTCGTCACCATGAATGCCGAGCAAGCCCGCGCCGTGATTCGCCGCGACGACGAAGTCGATCAGCTAAACGACATCATCATCCACGAAATCGTCGCCCTCATGAAACGCTCGCCGGCCGCGATCGAGCCGGCGCTGTCGCTGTTCTCCGCCGTTCGACACCTGGAGCGCATTGCCGACCACGCAACCAACATCGCCGAGGACGTGGTCTTTCTCGTTGAAGGGAACCGAATCCGACACCACCCTGAAGCCATCGAGGCCGACTGAGTATGTCCAAACCCCGGATCCTGATCGTCGAGGATGAACGGCAGCTCGTCAAGACGCTCGAATACAACTTTCAGCGCGAGGGCTTCGAGACTATCGTCGCCCACGACGGCGGCGAGGGTTTGCGCAAAGCCCAGATGCTCCTGCCGGACTTGATCCTGCTCGATCTGATGTTGCCGGTGATGAGCGGTCTCGACGTGTGCCGCGAACTCCGCTCCAGCGACAAGACGCGCGAGATCCCGGTCATCATACTCACAGCCCGCGCCGAGGAGACCGATCAAGTAGTCGGCTTTTCGATGGGTGCCGACGATTACGTGACCAAGCCGTTCAGTCCCAAGGTGCTGATGCAGCGCGTCAAAGCCCAGCTCCGCCGCCGCGAGGGCCAACCGCCGCAGACCGACGAGATCGAGCATATGGGCGTGCGCATCGATCGCGTCAAGCACCGCGTTACCGTCGACGGCCGCGATATCGAACCGACTCCCACGGAGTTCCGCTTGCTCGAATGCTTGTTGCGACAGCCCGGCCGCGCCTTTTCGCGCCAGCAGTTGATGAACGCTTCGGCCGGCGAAGGCAGCGTCGTCTTGGAGCGAACCATCGACGTCCACATCAAGACCCTGCGCCGCAAGCTCGGCAACCCGGACCTGATCGAAACCGTCCGCGGCGTCGGCTACCGCTTCAAGGAGTTGGAACCAGCCTAGATTGCGGCTCGTCGATGAACATCCTGCGGCGCAACTTGAGACGTGACGAAACGCCAAAACGGGGGCATTCCTTGCCCCCGCTTCGAATGGCGTCGCATTTCGCGTTTTGGGCCAATTCCGCCTCACTTCTGCGATAGACTCGCCGAAGCGCGTAGTTTGAACGATGCGTACGGGGAAAATGTCGCGTCGAATTGCGACATGTATCCCGCATAAAGTTTGTCAGTCCCGCCGTTTCCGGATGCCATCGCGCTATACGGCACGGCAATTCCGGGAGGCGGTCGGCCCGGCAGATGCCAGCGTTGTGGACCCGGGCCGCCAGAAACAATGTAGGGCACGGCCATTCCGGGAGGCGGCCGGCCCGGCAGGTGCCAACGCTGCGGTCCCGGCCCGCCGGAAACGATTGCCGGCGACGCCATTTGACGGACCATCATTTGCCGAACCAGCGCCTGGTTCAGCGCGGCTTGACTCATCACGGCTGGACTTTTGATGCGCTGGGCTTGAGCGGCTAAAGGCAGCGCCAGAATCCCGCCGGCCGCCGACAGGAAGATTGCGAAAGCAAAGCGACGCATTGTGCGCCTCCATTTCTATAGTGGGCTCTGCGGCGCCGTTTGGGGCAGCCGGCCAAGCCAACCTCAATAGGGTGCAAACCGCATACCGACTACATGGCGCAAAGGCTTGCCTCGTATTGTTGCCCGCGTTTCCATTCGATCGGAAGCGTTTTCGGCTGAATGCCTTACGGAAGATCTTCGGTCTTCAGATTGTGTCGCGCGCACGGAAATCATAAGCTTTCGGCAGACTGGAATTCACCATGAAGCCGCTCGAACGCAGTTCCCGACTCGATTCCATCGACTTGTTGCGCGGTCTCGTGATGGTCGTGATGGCCCTCGATCACGTGAAAGGCAATTTCTGGAAAGGCGGTTTCGAACCTCTGGACTTGGCCGATTCCCATGCCAACGCATTTGTATTTCTGACGCGCTGGGTTACGCACTATTGCGCTCCAACGTTCGTCTTGTTGGCCGGGACCGGTGCATTTCTGTTTGGCGCTCGCCGGCAAAGCAAAGGCCAGCTCGCCTGGTTTCTCTTCAGTCGCGGGTTGTGGCTTGTCATCCTCGAGTTAACGGTCATCCGCTACAGTTGGTTCCTGGAGTTGAAATACCAGTTTGCCTTCGGCCAGGTGATTTGGGTGATCGGGCTCTCGATGATGGCGATGTCCGCCATGATCTTTCTTTCTCTTTCGGCGATCGTCACGTTCGGCTTGGCATTGATTGGTCTGCACAATGCGTTCGACGGAGTCAGGGCTGCGGAATTCGGTGACTACGATTGGGTTTGGAAAATCTTGCATACCGGTGAGTCGATCACGATCAATTCGGATGTTCTGCATCTGAGAAAAGCTGAATTTTCGCCTTTTTATCCGCTGATTCCCTGGATCGGCGTCGTGGCGGCAGGCTACGGCCTTGGTGGAATCATGACGCTCGAGCCTTCCCGACGCAGACGGGAATTACTCGGCTTGGGACTGACGCTGATCGTCACATTCTTCGTATTGCGATACTGGAATTTCTACGGCGACAAGCCCGCCATGAGGCCAGGTTTGCCCGGCCCCTGGTCCAAACAATCCACGACGCTGTTCACGATTTTTTCGTTCGTGAATTGTCAGAAATACCCGCCGTCGCTCTGCTTCTTGCTCATGACGCTTGGCCCAGCCATCACCGCGCTCGCTCTGTTCGAGTACGTGCCGGCAAATATCGGCAAGCCCCTGGTCATCCTGGGCCGCGTGCCGATGTTCTTCTATCTGTTGCACTGGTACTTAATCAAAGGGCTAGCGATCTTGATCGCGTATTTACGCTTCGGCCGCTTCGATTGGCTCTATGGCGAACCGCGCGCCGAACATGGGCCGCCAGATAACGGCTTCGATCTGTGGGTCGTGTATCTGATTTGGCTCTCGGTTGTCGTGCTGCTCTTCCCGCTCTGCTCGTGGTATGCCGGCGTCAAGCGCCGCTCAAAATCGGTCTGGCTGAGTTATCTCTAACAGAGATAGAATTTCATAGTTATCTGCACAGTATTGCTTCGGGCCCTTGAGTGATCGTTGCAGCCGCGGAGCGGCGACCGATGGTAGCCCAGGGTGAAGGCTTTGCGAAACCCTGGGGTCGGATCGCTCCAACATTGACTAAGCCCCGGAGGGGCGACAGACTCTTTCGCCCCTCCGGGGCTCCTAGTTTTTTGCCGTTCGTTTACCCATTGCTTCGCAAAGCCTTCGCCCTGGGCTACCATCGGTCGCCGCTTCGCGGCTGCATCCGCACGACTTGTTTAGATGCCTACGGATAGAAGTTCGGATTCGAGCGAACTCCTAAAATTGGTCACTATCGGTTCCGGTCCAACCGTTGATCTTGTCACCTTCCTGCCCTCAAGTAAGTCAACAGCACAGCAATTTCGCTCCGAACCCCAGCGAGTAATGACACCATGCGCACCCTCGGACGCATTTCAGGCGTGCTGGCGTTGACAGCAACGATCGCCGTGATGCCAGCGTGCAATTCGAGTAATTCCAGCAATAGCAGCGGTCAGAAGCCGGTCGTGGCGTTCATCACCAACAATCCGCACGAGTTCTGGACAATCGCCCGCAAAGGCACCGAAGACGCGGCCAAGCAATTCGACGTCCAGGTCGAATTCAAACTCGGCGACAAAACCTCGCAGCAACAACGGCAGACCATCGAGGACTTGAAGAGCAAGGGCGTCGCCGCCATCGCTGTCAGCCCCAACGACTCGGCCAATCAGGTCAGCTACTACAAGAAGCTGAACAAGGAAGTGCCGGTCCTCGCCGTCGATAATGACATTCCCGATGTGGACGCGCGCCGCTGCTATCTCGGCACCGACAACGTGGCCGCGGGCCGGGCGGTCGGCAAGCTGGTCAAGCAGGCCGTGCCCAATGGCGGCAAGTTCATGATTTTCGTCGGACAACTCGACGCTCAGAACGCGGTCGAACGCCGCCGCGGCGTCTGCATCGAACTGGCGGGCGGCGAGGACAAATGCGTCGCCGAGCTCGAACGCTTGAACAAAGGCGATTACCCAATCAAGTTCGGCAATTATGAACTGCTCGACACGCGCACCGACGACGCGCAACAAAAAATTTGCCTCGAAAAAGCTCAGGACGCCCTGACGAAGTATCCCGACATCGCCTGCATGGTCGGCCTGTGGGCGTACAATCCGCCGGCGATCCTGGGTGCTTTGAAAAAGCAAGAAAAGATCGGCAAAGTCGCCGTCGTCGGTTTCGATGAATATGACGAGACGCTCGACGCCATCCGCGACGGCTCCGTCGTCGGCACGGTCGTGCAGGACCCGTACAATTTCGGTTTCCAGGCGGTCAAGATAATGGCCGCCATCGCCAGGGGCGATCCGAAAGCTCTCGACATTCCGGATATCAACGCCCAGAAGCAGGTCTACGTCCGCCATCGCATTATCAACAAAGACGGCAAACCCGACTCGATGTACCAGGACGAAAAAATTGAAGCCGTCGATCCCTTCCAGGCAAAGTTAAAGGAACTGAAACGCTAGTGATCCTTTTCTCTGCGTTCCTCTGCGCTCTCTGCGGTTGAGTCTTTAGTTCTTAACCGCTGAGAGCGCAGAGGAACGCAGAGAAGAAAAAGTAAGCTCGCATGACGGAATCTCTCCTCCAAGCTCGCGGTATTTTCAAGTCTTTTCCGGGCGTCCAGGCTCTGGCTGACGTCGAACTCACGCTCCAGCCAGGCGAAGTCCTCGCCGTCGTTGGCGAGAACGGCGCTGGCAAGTCGACGCTCATGAAAATCCTCGGCGGTGTTTACACGGCCGACGCCGGCACTATTCTGCTCGACGGCCAACCCGTTGAAATCTCGGATGTTGACGAGGCGCAGCAGCTCGGCATCGTGCTCATTCATCAGGAACTGAACCTCGCCGAAAACCTCGATGTCGCCGGCAATATCTTCCTCGGCCGCGAACCAACCTGGGGCGGGCCCGTGCGCTTGCTGCGGCGCAGCATCCGAGCCGATGCCGAGCCGATCATGCGCCGATTGGGCCTCGACTGCTCGCCCTCGACTCTCGTGGCCGATCTCTCCATCGGCCGCCAGCAGCTGGTCGAGATCGCCCGCGCCCTGTCGCTGAAATCGCGCGTCATCATCATGGACGAGCCGACCTCGTCGCTCACCCAGCGCGAGACCGATCGGCTCTATCGCGTTATCCGCGATCTCAAGCAGGACGGGATCAGCATCGTCTACATTTCGCATCGACTCAAGGAAGTCGAAGTGATCGCCGACCGCGTGACGGTCCTACGCGACGGCCGCAACGCCGGCGAGCTGGCCAAGAATGAAATCAATCATGCGGCGATGGTGCGGCTCATGGTCGGCCGAGAATTGAAACAATTCTTCCAGCGTTCGCGGACGACGCCGGCATCGAAACCGGTCCTCGAAATGCGCGGCGTGCATTGGGAGGCGGGCAAGCCCGGCGTCGACTTGACCTTGCGCGCCGGCGAGATTGTCGGATTGGCGGGCCTGATCGGCGCAGGCCGCACCGAACTCGCCGAGACTCTTTTTGGCATCCGCCCAGCGGTCGTCGGCAAAATCACTGTCGAAGCCCAGCCGTTGACTGTCCGTTCGCCGGCCGACGCCATCAACGCGGGTGTTTACCTGGTGCCGGAGGACCGCCGTTCGCAGGGCTTGGTGTTGGCGGAGAGCGTCCGCAACAACCTGAGCCTGCCGTCGCTGAGCCGGTTGCAGACGGCGGGCTTGGTTTCCGCAGGCCGCGAGCGAGCCCTTGCCGAGCGAATGGTGAACCGCCTCAACATCCGCACGCCGTCGATTCGCCAGATCGCGAGCCTGTTGAGCGGCGGCAATCAGCAAAAAGTGGTGCTCGGCAAATGGCTCGGCCGAAATCCGCGCGTCCTGATCCTGGACGAGCCCACCCGCGGCGTTGATGTCGGCGCGAAAACCGAAATCTACGCTCTCATGGACGAACTCGCAGCCCAAGGCCTCGCCATCCTCATGATCTCCAGCGACCTCGAAGAAATCCTCGGCATGAGCGACCGCGTCCTGGTCATGCACGAAGGAACTTTGGCCGGCGAACTCGCGCGCGATGAGGTGAGCGAAGAGGCCATCATGAAACTGGCAACCGGCGGTTAAATCTTAGACGTCTCGCGATCATAAGCTGACATCGTCGAACGATCGGTGCCCAGGAGGCTCATCATGAACCCCCGTCTGATTCTCGCTGCCGTAGCCTTTGCTGTTTGCACTTGCGTCGTGCGCGCAGCTGAGGATAAGCCACTGACGCCGGTTAAGGCGCGCAAGAAGGTTGGAGAGACGATTACCGTCGAGATGACGGTGCAGGCGGCGAAGGATCGGCTCGAAAAGCGCGGCGAGATTTATCTGGACGCCGAGATGGACTTCCGCGATGAGAAGAACTTTGCTGTCGTCATTACAAAGACCGGAGCCGAGTCGTTGAAGAATGCGGGGATTGAAAATCCGGCGGCGCATTTCAAGGACAAAAAGATCCGGGCGACCGGGACCGTCAAGGAAGTGGACAAGGTGCCGCGGATCGAGATCGACGACGCCAAACAAATCAAATTGGTCGAGGACAAATAAGTCGTTTAGTTTAACATCTTCCGGAACCCCGATCACGCGGACAATGACTAAGGCGAATCGGCGAGTTGGTTCCGACGTCACCGGGGATTTCTTTGGCGATCCGTCGTGGATGGCGGCGGCGTCCGAATTCGCTCGGAGCGAATCACTCGAATGACGCCGAAGGCTCCGCCAACCAACGCGCCACCGGTGATCGTCGCCATGCCACTAACAACAAATAGTCCGACGTCGTCCAGGCTTTGTGCCGGTCGAACCAACGTACAAATCGTGGCGGCGAGCGCAAAGATGCAGACGGCGATGATGCCGCCAAACATGGCCCCAATTGGGAAGCCGCCGGCAATGCGCAGAATTTTTTTGACCTTGGGACGCATGGTCGCCACCTCACCGAATCC
>Ga0206945_1164_pt1 | contig 14016 bp, 7 predicted proteins | sample Alteio_BWOrgHeat_5_FD_152982 | JGI IMG/M metagenome (GOLD analysis project Ga0206945, IMG submission 152982) | Enriched cells from forest soil in Barre Woods Harvard Forest LTER site, Petersham, Massachusetts, United States -... | ecosystem: Environmental > Terrestrial > Soil > Temperate forest > O... | reverse complement strand
AAATCAGAGCCTCCTTACGTCGGCTCCTACAAAGAAAGCTAGGACATCATTTCTCCTGCAACAGCTCGTCCAGCACACTATTCACGGCATCATCCGGCACGCGCTGCCCCCAGACCACGTTGCCAATCTTTTTGGCCAGCACAAATTTGACCTCCCCACTGCTGACCTTTTTGTCGAGCCGCATCGCCCCGAATAATTTCTTCCGCTGCGCGGAATTTAAATCGATCGTCACCGGCAGGCCGGCGCGATGGAACAAGTCCTTGATCCGTTCGGCATCCCGCTCCGGCAAACCAGAAAGCCGCGCGGAAAGTTTTGCCGCCGCCACCTGGCCGATGGAAATGGCCTCGCCGTGCAGATATTTGCCGTAGCCGGAGATGTTCTCGATGGCGTGGCCGATGGTGTGGCCAAAATTCAGGATGGCGCGCAAACCACTTTCGGTCTCGTCCTGGCCAACCACGTCCGCCTTGATTTCGCAGCAGCGGGCCACGACGGCGGCAAGGATTTTCTCATCACGCTTTAAAATCTTGGGCAGATCGCGTTCAAGCTGCGTGAACAGCCGGGCATCGTAGATGATGCCGTATTTGATGACCTCGGCCAGACCCGCGCGAAATTCGCGTTTCGACAGGGTCTTCAACGTATCCAAGTCACAAAGCACCAGCCGCGGCTGGTAGAACGCGCCCACGAGATTTTTGCCAGCCCGGAGATTGACGCCCACCTTGCCGCCCACGGAGCTGTCCACCTGCGCCAGCAACGTGGTGGGAACCTGCACGAAGGCGATGCCCCTCAGATAAGTCGCCGCGACAAACCCGGCAAGGTCGCCGACCACTCCGCCGCCGAGGGCGACGATGAACGACTTCCGCTCCAGCCGGTGCATCGCCAGCTTGTCGTAACACTCTTGGACAACCTTCAGGCTCTTGGCCGTCTCGCCGGAAGGCACCGTGATAAGCACGGGTTCGAACCCGGCCTTGACCAGCGACGCCTTGACCTTCGCAGCATACAGCGGAGCGACTTGCGTGTTTGAGATGATGGCGCAGCGATGGCCGAGCTTGAGCCGCGCGCATTCCGCGCCGAGCCGGCCAAGCAACCCCGTCCCGATTTGGATGGGATAGCTTCGTTCTGCCAGGGAAACCTTCACGGTGCGCATGGGACAAGGATACGATTTGACGCGGAGGTGTCAAAGTCGGGGTTTTGGCGGCGGTGCGGCAGCCCGCAGCTAGCGACGGACAATCGTCACCGGAGAACAGTTGCACTTTGGGGGACAGCGAGTAATTTAACGTCATGCGTTTTATTGGAACGGTCATCGAAAAGCTGCAACGGCATCCCAAGCGGATCGTCTTTCCGGAAGGGACGGAGCCGCGGGTGCTGCAGGCGGCGCGGCAGTTTTATTCGCTACGGCTGGGCGTGCCCATCCTGCTGGGTGACCGCGGGCAGATCAAGCAGCTGGCCGCCGACCTGAACGTGCCGCTGGACGGCATCCGCATCATCAATCCCGCGGACAGCGAAGACGCGGAAAATTTCGCGCATCGTTTCGAAGTACTGCGACGGTCAAAGGGCATGAAGTCGCACGAGGCCTACGAGATCATGAAGCTGCCGAATTATTACGGGGCGATGATGCTGGCCATGCACCAGGCGGACGGTTTCGTGTCCGGCACGAGTCAGATCTCCGGAAGCGTCCTGCGCCCGCTGTTCCAGATCATCAAGGTCGCGCCGCAGGCGGCCACCGCCGCCAGTTGCCAGGTCATGGAGGTTGAAGATACCCGCTTCGGCGAGAACGGCGTGCTGTTCATGGGCGATTGCGGCGTCATCCCCGACCCGACAGTGGACCAACTGGCGGACATCGCCGTCTCGACCGCGCAACTCTCGCGCCAGATGCTCGGCATCCGCCCGCGCGTCGCGCTGCTGTCATTCTCGACCAAGGGAAGCGCCACGCATCCTTCCATCGGCAAGGTGCAGGCGGCCACGGCGCTGGCACAGCAGAAGGCCCAGCAGCAAAATCTTGAAGCGGATTTCGACGGCGAATTACAGGTGGACGCCGCGCTCATCCCGGAGATCGCCGTGCGCAAGCTGCCCGAGAGCAAGGTGGCCGGCCACGCGAACGTGCTCATCTTCCCCGACCTGAACTCGGGCAATATCGCCAGCAAGCTCGTCCGGCACATCTCGCGCGCCAACGCCTACGGGCAGATCATGCTGGGCTTGGACCGCCCCGCGGCGGACGTCTCGCGCGGTTCCAGCGCCCACGACATCCTCGGCGTGGCGGCCATCGTCGGCGTGCAATCCATCAATTACAACCTGCTTTATCCCGGCGCGGGCGAACGCCTTCCCGGTGAATGACCCTGAGTTTTTAAAATCGAATGAACACAAGCACCCCGCGGGTATTCATTGCAGCCACCCGGCAAAACGACGGCAAAACGACGACCTCGCTGGGCCTGATCGCGGCCCTGCAGAAGACATTTCCGCGCGTCGGCTACATCAAGCCGGTCGGCCAGCGGTTCGTGGAGATCGCCGAGCAAAAGATCGACGAGGACACGGTGTTGATGGACAGCGTCTACCAGTTGAACTGTCCGCTGGTGGACATGAGCCCCATCGCCGTGGAGCCGGACTTCACCCGCAAATATCTCCAATCGTCCAACAACGAGGCCTTGGTCAAAAAAATCCAGAAGGCCTTTGACCGCGTGGCCTGGGAAAAGGATTTCGTGCTGTGCGAGGGTTCCGGCCACGCCGGCGTGGGCGCGGTGTTCGACCTGTCCAACGCGCAGGTGGCCAAGACGCTTGGCGCCAAGGTCATCATCATCAGCCAGGGCGGCATCGGCAAGCCGATCGACGAAGTGACGCTCAACCAGGCGCTCTTCGAGAAGGAAGGCGTGGAGATCATCGGCGTGATCATCAACAAGGTGCTCGAGGACAAGATTGATTACATCACGGAATTCGCCCGGCGCGGCCTCAAGCGCAAGGGACTGGACCTGCTGGGCGTGATCCCCCACCGGGACATCCTTTCGCAACCGACCTTGGAAGTCATCCGCGGGGAACTGAACGCCGAAGTGTTGAACAACCGCCCCGAGAAGATGCAAAATTTGATCGAGGACGTGGTTGTGGGCGCCATGAGCGCAGACTATGCGAAGAACTTTTTCAAGCGCGACGTGCTGCTCATCACCCCGGGCGACCGCGAGGACATCATCTTCGCTGCCGCCGACCCCAAGCAGCCCGGTGCCGGGCGCATGGCGGGCATCGTCCTGACGGGCAACCTGCGGCCAGGGCCGGAAGCCATGAAGGCCATCAAGGACATGCCCTTCCCGGTCCTGCTGGCCGTGAAGGACAGCTACCGCGTCGCCTCATTGGTCCACAATCTCACCGTGAAAACCCAGCCGGCGGATTTGGAAAAGATTTCAATCATCCGCGACCTCATCGCCAAAAACGTGAACCTGGACAAAATTTTAAAGGCCCTCTGACATGCAACTGCCCTTCAATCCCGCCCTGGGCAAGGTGCCGGTGTATCAACCGGGCCGGCCCATCGAGGAAGTGGCCCGCGAACTCGGCCTGCCCGCGGAAAGCATCATCAAGCTGGCTTCCAACGAGAATCCCTTCGGGCCGTCGCCCAAGGCGCTGGCCGCGCTGCAAAAGGCGCTGGCGGGCCTGAACCTGTACCCCGATGGCAATGCATTTTATCTGAAAGAAAAACTGGCCGAAAAACTCGGGGTGAAACCGGCCAACCTCATCCTCGGCAACGGCTCGAATGAGATCATCGAGTTCGCCGGACACGCCCTGCTCTCACCGGGAACCGAGGTGGTGGTGTCACAATATTGTTTCGCGGTTTATCCCATCGTCACGCGGATGTTCGGGGCCGATCTCGTCACGGTGCCGGCCAAAGACTATGGACATGACCTGCCGGCCATGCTGCGTGCTATCACGCCCAAGACGCGGATTGTATTCGTGGCCAATCCCAACAACCCCACGGGCACGCTCGTCAACCGGGCGGAACTGTTGAAGTTCGTGAAGGCGGTGCCGCCGCAGGTGCTCGTCGTCATCGACGAGGCTTACATTGAATTTCTCGAGGAGCCGGCGGACCTGGTTCCACTGGTGAAATCTGGAGCGCACCCCAATCTGCTCCTGATGCGGACGTTTTCCAAGATTTACGGGCTGGCCGGGCTGCGGGTCGGCTACGGCATCGCCCACCCGGAACTGGCCGCCATCTTCGAGAAGATCCGCCAGCCTTTTAACATCAACCTGCCGGCCCAGATCGCCGCCATGGCTGCGCTGGACGACGAGGAGCATGTGCGGCGGACGCGGGAGAATAATTTGCGCGGGCTGCAATTCTTCGCGAAGGAACTCAAGCGGATGAAGCTGGAACAAGTTCCCTCCGCGGCCAATTTCGTGCTCATACGGGTGGGCGACGGCGCGCGGGTGTTCGACGAACTCCAAAAACGCGGCGTCATCGTCCGGCCGATGGCCGGCTATGGCCTGCCGGAATGGCTGCGCATCTCCGTCGGGACGGCGGGCGAGAACGAGCGCTGCGTGGCGGCCTTGAAAAAGGTTCTGGATTTCCCGGCGGGAAACAACTAGTAGAAGCTTCGTGAAACCGACCGATTTGCGGGGCATCCTGCAATACATCCCGAGATTTCGGGAAAAAACCTTCATCGTCGCGGTGGATGGCGGCATCGTCACGGACGAAAATTTTGCCAACATCCTCCTGGACGTGGCCGTATTGCGTTCGCTGAACATCCGCGTGGTACTGGTGCACGGGGCGGCGGCGCAGATCAAGATTTTGGCTGACGAAAAGAAACTCACGCCGTCCAACCTGGACGGCACGGGCGTCACGGACGCCGATACGTTGAAGCTTTCACTCACCGCCGCCAACCGGCTGACGCACGAAATTCTCGAGGGACTCTCGGCGAACGACCTGCGGGCGGCCTGCACCAACGCCGTCATCGCGCACCCCTTGGGCATCATCCAGGGCGTGGACCATCTTTTCACCGGCAAGGTGGAACGGGTGGACACAGAGATGCTGCAAACCCTGCTGGCGCAGGGGATTGTTCCCGTGGTACCGCCGCTGGGTTTTGACGGCGATGGCAAGACCTACCGGGTGAACTCGGACGGCGTGGCGCTGGCCGTGGCCGACGCGCTCAAGGCCATCAAACTCATCTATATCTGCTCGGTGGACGGACTGGTCTATCAGGGCCAGTTGATCCGGCAGATGCTGCTGGGCGACTTGGAAGGGCTGCTGACGGCCCATAAGGGCGATTTTCTGCCGGAGATACTCTCCAAGGCCCAGCACGCGGCGGCGGCCTGCCGGGCGGGCGTGCAGCGCGTGCACGTCATCAACGGCAAGGTGGACGAGGGACTGCTCGCCGAGGTGTTCTCCAATGAGGGCATCGGCACCCTTATCTACGCCAATGAATACCAGCAGGTGCGCAAGGCCATGAAAAAGGACATCCGGCACATCCTGATGCTGACCAAGGGCTCCGTGGCCACCGAGGAACTGGTGAAGCGCACCCGGCCGATGATTGAAAAGCAGCTGGCGGATTATTACATCTTCGAGATCGACAAGAACCCGGTCGCCTGCGTGGCCTTGCACATCTATCCGGAATCGAAAAAGGGCGAGCTGGCGTGTCTCTACGTCAATTCCTCGCACGAAAACCAGGGCATCGGCCGGAAACTGATCCAGTTCATCGAGAACAAGTCGCGGGAGGCCGGGCTGGACGAATTGATCACCCTTTCCACCCAGGCCTTCACGTACTTCCAATCCAAGGGCGGCTTCCTGGAAGGAACCCCCGATGACCTTCCGGCGGCGCGGCGGGACAAGTACGAGCAGAGCGGGCGGAATTCCAAGGTGCTCGTCAAGAAGCTCTCCAAACCCGCCTGACGCGCGGGCTCCTGCCCTTTCCCCTTCGGTTCAAAGCGTGCGCTTGGCGCCGGGACGAAACTTCATTGGCTGAACACGCACCCTTCTTAGCCGCTTACTGACCTCTTTGACGCCACATGCGGCTTTGTGACAGCATCAACTGCACACGCATAGAAACAAAAAACCACCCGCCGGTTTCCCGGCGGGTGGTTTCTGTTTCTAAAACAGGCTTATTGGATCAGGACAGAGCCGAAGCCTCCGACGGCCTCAAAGCTGCCGCGAATCTGGCCGTGCGTCTGGAGCAGCACGCCGTTCCACGGGTATGTCGCATTTTCCGTCGTCTGCGATGTCGTGTCGATCACCGCATTGGTGAAGGTACCACTCACCGAGCCGTCATGGGTCGTGGGCTTGGTGATGATGAAATGGTAAGCCGTCGGGATCGCCGCCGTGTGCGTGTGCGGAGCCACCCCGGTGGTCACGTAGTTGGTCGCCGGATAGATAAACCCAGCACTACCAACCCCAGCGGTATTGGTCACCGTGACTGAGGCCGAGTCTGCTCCAAGCGCCAAGGTTGCCGTCCCCGTGCCCGAAACCGTCTGGTTGTGCAGCGTGATCAGCGGCGAAGCGCTCGCGTTGTACGGCGAGGCCAGAATGTTCGCCTGATAGGTGAAGTCGCCAGTCAGTTGGTCCAGCACACTGCCAGGGTTGTTGGGGTTGGAGTGGACCCAAGTCAGCGAGCCGCTGGCCATATCCGTGGTTCCCCGGTCGATCGTCAGCCAGCCCAACACCAAGCCGTCAGTCGCTTCCGGGTTTCCACTGGGGATAGAGTCATTCACCTGCGCAAACACCGGGATTTCGCCATTCGCGGCGACCACCGGCACGATTTGCTTGGCCTTCAACACGCCAGCACCTTTGAGCGGCCCGAAGTTGATCTCATTGAGGGTGGCCGTTCCCTTGCTGCTATCCAGCGTCAACGCCATCGTCGCGTCGCCTTCCGGTCCGTTGGTGCCGTTGCCGGGCGCGCCCGGCAGTGCCAAGTCGTATATGCCGCCGAAGGTCGAGGCCGAACTGACCGACGTCTTGTCGCCCGTCAGCGTCGCCGTGATATCCCCGCCTATAGTTCCGGACACCGTCGCGTTCGCCCCGCTAAGCGGCAACGTCAACGTCAGATTGGTGTTAGCTCCCAGAGCCAGGTTCAACGTGCTGCCATTCAGCTGAAACGTTCCGGAGAACTTGGTCTTGACCGCACCCGCGCCGGCGTAGAGAGCGCCCGAGAAGGAGCGATCCTTGTCCGCATTGACCGTCAGCGTGAAGTACCCAGCCGAGGCCAAATCCGCACCCGTGTTGGTGTTATAGAACAAACCGTCATAATTACCCGCCGCCGCAATGAATTTGTTGGCCACAAAGTTGACAGTCAGGACCGTGTTGGACTCCATCACGAACGTATAGTTTGTGCTGGCCGACTTGGAGCCAAATTGGGTCGGCGTTTGGCCAGACTGACTAGCGCCCGACGAATCGACATATGAATAGCCGATGTCCGAGAAGTAGTAGGAAATCGGGTTGTCGTTGGTCTGGGTGACCGCAATCGTGTATTTCTTGCCGACAATCAGCGGCCCGATGGGACCCGACGCGTTACCCGACCCAAATACCGACGCGCTCATACCCGCACCGTATTTGACCGTCCCAGCGCCAGCCACATTGATGGTAGCCGTCTGCTCGGAGACGAAGTTATAAGTGGCAGTGGCCGCGACAGAAGTGCCATCAACCGCATCGATAGCCTCGACCGCGAAGATGTTGGTCGTGCCGTAGATCCCGGCCGTTCCCAAACCGTCCACCGGCAACTTCACAGTGGCAGTCCAGTTGGTGGCCGTACCCACCGCGACGGTGCTGTCCACGACATTCCAGCCGTTGGTTCCCCAAGCATTCGTCCCATTCAAGTTCCAAAGCACCTGAGCAATGTGGTTGTTGAGGATTTTGCTCTTGAGGGTGGCGGTGCCCGTCACCGTGAGGAAACGATTGGTGCCATCCGTGAACTTGTTCTTGGGGGCGACGATTTTGACCGTCGGCAGGATCGATGCCGCCGTGCTCGCATCCGCATCCGCGCCGAAGTCCATCGGAACATTCAAAGCATCAGCCTGCGAGACCCAGGTGCCAGTATACGCGAAACCATTAAGGGTGGGGCCAGTATAGTTGGTACCGGTGTTTTCCCAGTAAGCGGGGAAGGCGCTGCCAACCAGACCCGCGGCGGTGTTGGTGGCAAAGACCGGGAGACCCACAGCGTTATTGGCTTCAAGGGCCGCGCCACCGAAAGCAACCGTCCAGGTGAAGTCCAGCGGAACCAGAACGCCACCGCTGCTCGCAGCCAAGGGGGAAACGGCTTTGGTTGAGGCGAGATTCATCGTGAAGGTATGGAAACCGTTCTGCGAGGTCAGCGTCGGCTGCGCAGCGGCCGCACCCTTCTCGGTCTGGACGCCGCTGTCATAGATCACCGTGCCGGGGGCATGGTAGTTGGTACCATAGAGCGGACCATCCATCGCGTAAAACTTCAGGTCAAAAGTCCAAGCCGGCCAGGTGGGATTCCCAGTGGGATTGCTATGCGTCGGCGCGGTGTGGTCGACCTCATCGAGATAATATTCAAATTCGAAGCTGGTCAGCACGACGTTGGTGCTCACGCCGGGCACGACCACCGCGTTGATGTTGTTCGCGCCGGGATCGAGAACGATCTCATCGCCAACCGGATCGCTGTTGACAACCGCCAGCACATCTTGGCCGCCGCTGTTGTTGAGCAGGGCCGTGGCATGGTCGGCAAAGACGACTTGCGCCCGTGCGTCATGACCGAGGAACAGAAGGGCGGCTGCCAGCAAGAAGCAACCCGTCAGTTGGGTGATGAAGTTCGTGTGGTTCTCTTTCATAATGTGAACGTGTTGTGTGGTGTGTTTGGCAAAGCTCAAACCTGATTTCTCAATACCCCCCCTGACAAACCATGCCTCATCGGCATGAAGAACTGTGCTGTCTTCTGGGTCGTCATGGGTGATAACTGGGTTGAGTATTCCAAATCTGAAAATAATGTCAAATGCTTTTTTAAAATTCATTGGCACTCGCGAAAGTCGTCAAATCCGGCCAAAACACCTCGAATCCCGCCAGTTTTGGCTGTTCTTTAAGGTTTGCAGCCATTAAAGTTACGTCGGACTTGTACCCGTTTGTATAATAATTCATGCCCCGCGCCATACAAAACCCCGAAAGCAGCCCGCGCTTTGGCGTACGAACAATCCGGTTTTACCAGCTGGCGGAACAAGTTTCCGGGGCGCTGATATACTTGATGGTCATATTCAGCCCGTGGGCTTTCGGCACCACCGCGCGCTGGTCCGCCTGGACGATGGACACGGCCGGATATTTTCTTGGCCTCTTGTTATTTGTCAAGCTGCTGCTCCGCTGGTCCACCGGATACCGCCCGCCGCGATGGGAACTCGAAACGGCGGACGACCCGCAGGCGCGCCCCGCCAAATTCCTCACCGCCGGGCTGGCGGCCCTCACGGCGCTGATGCTGGCTTATTGCCTGGCCAGTGTCCTCAACGCCCGCTCGACTTTCATCCCCGCGCAATTTCAGTTCATCTATCACCGGTGGATCGCCTGGCTGCCGCACAGCTATGACAGCGCGAGCAGCTGGCCCGCATTCTGGGATTACCTGGGCATGGCACTTTCATTCTGGGCCGTCTGCGACTGGCTTCCCGGAAAGACGTCCACTGAGATGCGGGCAGAACGAAAAATTCAGGGGGGGGATTTTGCCACGGTTTCACTGCTGCCCGGACGGCTGCGCCGCCTGCTGTGGGTGATGGGTGTCAACGGCGGCCTGCTGGCGGCGGAGGCCATCATCCAGCGGCTTTCGGGAACGGACAAGGTGCTGTGGCTCACCCCCGGGGGGTTCAACCACAATAGCATCTTCCACCTGGGGCCCTTCGCCTACCGGAACAACGGGGCGCAATATTTCAACCTGCTCTGGCCCGCCATCCTCGGTTTCTGGTGGACGCTGCACCGCTCCGCGGAACTGACGGCGCATCGCTCGGGAAGACGGACGCAATCCGGGCATCATCTGCTGCTGGCGGCCATCCTCCTGATGGCGGCCGCCCCGATCGTCTCGGCCAGCCGCTCGGCGGTGATCGTGGATGGAGCCACGGTGTTCCTCGCGGCGGTCATCATTTCCTTCGCGCTGCGCCGGGCACACGGGGCGACCAAATTCGCGCTTTTCATTTTCGTCCTGGCCGTCCTGGGCATCGGCTTTGCCGTCGGCTGGGAAAATTTTGCCGAGCGCATGAAAGGCTTCGACCAAAACCTGACCCAGCGCGAGCACATCTACGCCCTGGCCTGGCCCATGGCCTGGGAGCATCCGCTCTTTGGCACGGGGCCGGGGACGTTTGACGTCCTCTTCCAATTTTACCGCGACTCGACGAACGCCTACTGGCCCGCGCAGCTGCACAACGACTGGCTGCAGACGCTGATCACCTTCGGCTGGCTGGGCAGCGCGGTCATCGCGCTGTTGTTCCTGCTGGTCTTCATGCGCCGGTTCCTGCCCGGCGGCATCCAATGCGGCTGGCGGTTCACGCTGCTGCTGTGGCTGGGGATGGGCAGCTGCCTGATCCACGCGCGCTATGATTTCCCCTTCCAGATCTACTCCATCCTGTTTCTGTTCCTGGTCTTGTGCGCCATCCTGTTCAACCTTTCCCGGCGGAGCGAGAGCGGGGATTGATGCCCGCTCCAACAGATAGCCTCCGGGCTTCCACCTCGGGTTGATCGAAGCCGTCCAACCTTGAAATAACTGCCCCGTTTTCTGCCGGTTTTGCCCATCAAGCTGTCTCATTTTGGGCTCTCTTATCCGGGCGTAAACCTCCCTTGTTTTCCCATCCATAGGCGGCGTTTGTCATTGTCTCACCCTAACGCGAAAAGCGCGCACTCAACGGCAGCTTGGCATCTCGGGTGCTGAAGCCGACCTGTATTTTTGAACGTCATTTAATTTAGAACCGTTTGCCTGTTACGAAAACCGCCAAGTCCATTTTGAATCCGTTGCTCCTTGGGTTTCTCATCCTGCCCCTGCTGGTGATCCAGACTGCCTGCGCGCAGACGCTCACGCTGAACTTTTACGATACGAACGGCGTGGCGTTGAGCTTCAGCCAGGTGCAGGCCTTGCAGACCGGCACCCAGAAGGGCGCCTATCAGGCCGATGCCTTCGTCAACCCCACCACCCTGAGTTTGATCTCCACCACGCCGATGACCGATGCGGGCAGTTTCAGTTTCAAGCTGCCCTCCGGCCAACCGGCGGCCTTCGCCATCAACTGGCCCACCGCCACCCGGGGTTATGGTCTGGTCATAGTAGATAATGGCGGGGCCGGATTCACCACCACCGCCACCGTTAATTTCACCTACCAGGCGGCCAAGGACATTTTGAGGAAGCTCAATGCCGCCCTGGCCGTTCGACCCGATTACGTCTGGTCCAGCACCTTCACGACTGCCTACCGCGCCGCCACCAATTGCGTGGAGATCGCCGACGCCAGCTCCGTAGACTCCGTCAAAGGCGCGCAGGGCCAACTGGCCTTGGAACAACTCGTGGTGGCCTACGATACGCTCTTGAAAGAATACGGCCCCGTCTACGCGCATGCCCACCAGAGCACCACCACACCTTGGCTGGGGTTCACCATGGAAGACGTGAGCAATTACAAGGCGGACATGAACAAGCTGGCGGCGATGGCCGGACCCTATGGTTGGGTGCGGATCGTTTTTCAGCCGGGATCCAGCCCCAGCGACTACACGGCGGCGGTCGCTTATGCCAAGAGCATCGGGATAAAAGTGATGGGCTTGTGCGTGGACTCCTCAGCAGACACTGGCTACACCCGGGCCCAGTACCTGACCCGATACCAGACGTATATCACGGCTTTCCCGAACATCGACTGCTGGGAAGTGGGCAACGAGGTCAACGGCGGTTGGTCGAGCTCGGACATCGCCGGAAGAGTCTCGGACGTGGCGGCGTACTGCAAGGCGCAGGGGAAGAAGACCTACCTCACCCTCTTCTGGCAGATCAACACGGCCGACACGACCTTCGCCTTGTTCAACTGGATCACGAATAACCTGCCGGCGGCGGTACGGGCGAATCTGGATTATGTGGGTTTGTCGCAGTATCAGGAACAGGCGCCGGTGGGCGCGGCGTTTGACCAGGTGATGCGGCGGATGCAGCAGGAGTTCCCCAACCAGCAGATCGGCTTGGGCGAACTGGGTTATTGGATTTCGGGCCAGCAATATTGGTGGGCGTACAACAGCGCCAACGTGACGACGGCCAAGGACCAGGTGCTGGCGCAATATTACAACGCGGTGCTCGGCTACGCCGGCGCCAACGGCGGCTGTTTCTGGTGGAATTTCTCTTCCACCGGCAGTGACCCTGATTTTGATTCGACGATGTCCAATTCCATCGACGCGATCAATGTCTACCTCGAATCGACCAACTCGGAAACCGGGTCCAATCCTCCTGCGCCCACCGGGGGCTCCAATCTGGAAAGCGGGTCTGATTCTGCTGTGCCCGCAGGGGCGTCCGACACAACTGCAGCTCCTCCGGTTTCCGCTCCTCCGGTTTCGGGCGAGGAAGGGAACAATGGGGTGTTTACAATTGAAGGAATGGGAATTGAAACGGTTCCGGTGTCAAACGTGTGGTGTCAGGTCAACGGCGGGAGTTGGAATCTGGCCACCACCACCAACGGTTGGACGAACTGGTCGGCGGAGGTGACGATGACCCCGGGGACCAACGTGGTGCTGGCATATTTGGTGGATACGATGGGCAATGATTCCCCGACCAGTTCCGTGAGCTATGTCTATGTGCCGACCGCCACGTTGACGGTGCAGATCAACGGTGAAGGCTCGGCGACTCCCAACCGCAACGGGGCGACGCTGGTGGTGGGAAACAGTTACAGCATGACAGCCACAGCGGCGGATGGTTTCGCCTTTACCAACTGGATGATTTCGACCAACGGCAATGGCGGCGCGGTGAACAACCGGGCGGCGTTAAATTTTGTGATGCAACCCAACCTGACCTTGCAGGCCAATTTTGTGGATATCACCAAACCGAAGCTGGCAATCACCGCGCCTTCCAACCGGCAGCGCTGGAGCAATGAGGTGTTCACCATTACAGGGACTGCGGCAAACCGCGTGCCGATCACCAATGTCTGGTACCAAATCAATGGCGGCGGCTGGACCCCGGCGACCACGACCAATAATTGGACGAACTGGGAAGGTGAACTGTCGCTGACGGCGGGGACGAATTTAGTGCAGGCTTATGCCGTGGACACCAGCGGCAATTGCTCCCCGACCAATTGCGTGTCGCTGGATTTCGTGGTGTTCAGTCCATTGACGCTGCTGACCAACGGCCTTGGCGGCATCACCCACGCATTTACCGGCGATTTGCTGGAAGTGGGTCGCCGCTACTGCGTGACCGCCGTTCCGGGCGGGGGACAGATCTTTTCAAACTGGGTGGGCGACGTCACCTCCACTGTCAACCCGCTGTATTTTTTCATGCAATCCAACATGGTGTTGCAGGCTGATTTCGTGACCAATCCGTTTCCCGCCGTGCAAGGCACCTACAACGGCCTGTTCTACGACACCAACGGGGTTGATTTCAGCAGCGCCGGTTTTGTCACCCTCACGCTCACGGGCAACGGCGGTTACACTGCGCGCCTGCAATTGGGTGGACGGACCTTTTATCTCACGGGCCGGTTCGATGCTTCCGGCGCGTCCAGCCTGACGGTGTCCGGCCTCGGAACGAATCATCTGACGGTGACGCTGGCGCTGGACTTCACCCCGGGCGCAAACCAATTGACGGGCACGATCAGCAATGGCACTTGGTTGTCAGAGTTGACGGCCGACCGCGCGGTGTTTTCGACCCGCGCAAACCCGGCCAGGGCGTATGAAGGCAATTATACCATGGTCATTCCCGGCAGCGGCACGGGCGATGGCTATGGCATGGTGAGTGTGAACGCATCGGGCTTGGTCATGCTGAATGGCTCGCTGGCGGATGGCACGGCCATCACGCAATACGTGCCCGTCTCCCAGAACGGCGAATGGCCGCTGTATGTGTCGCTCAACGGTGGGCGGGGTCTGGTCTTGGGCTGGATCACGTTCACCAACGACCCGAGCGACGACCTCAG
>Ga0206945_1163_pt1 | contig 14103 bp, 10 predicted proteins | sample Alteio_BWOrgHeat_5_FD_152982 | JGI IMG/M metagenome (GOLD analysis project Ga0206945, IMG submission 152982) | Enriched cells from forest soil in Barre Woods Harvard Forest LTER site, Petersham, Massachusetts, United States -... | ecosystem: Environmental > Terrestrial > Soil > Temperate forest > O... | reverse complement strand
ACCCATTGTCAGCGTAGCAAAGTAATGCACAATCCGTCTTGGATTTTTACCTTACAATTAGGTAATCAATTTGCTAACTCTGATCTTCCCGGAATCCGGAAGCCTCCTGACCACAGTCATCAAGGCACTAAACGCCTCTCCCGTTCTTCGCTAGTCCGTCAGGCGGGTCGCTTTGAAACTGCCGCTCTTCGAAGCCAGCTCTTTGTCCGCGGCCGATTCTTGATCGGTGCGGGTAAAACTGGCCTGACCACCGATCGCGCCGTCAGCTCCAAACTTTCCTTTCAGGACCAAGTTGCCCCGCTCAAGGCCAACGTTTCCGAGTGGAAATTGTACTGGACCCGAAAACTTGACCGAGTCTTTATCGGGCTGGGTCCATGCTGCGGTGAGTGGCTCGGCCGGATTAAGCCAGCCCGGTGCCGAGGTCAGCGCGAGGAAAGAAGCTTTCCCTGAAGGCTGGGCCTCAAAGCGGAGCAAACGCTGCTGACCGTTACTAAAATTGATTTCGATTTTCCAATTACCGATCACGTTGGGCGGCGCTACCTGGGCGAAACCTACGCCAACTAACTGGGCCAGGGCAATCAAGGCGAATGCGGTTCTCAAAGTCATAGGACAAAAGGTGTTGAGAGTCTGCTCCCTCCCAATCTCATCTAGTTGGCGCGGTGAGCAATCGCCGGGATCAAGAAAATAGGAGGATTTCCGAAACCGGCCGCGGCCACGCAGTGACTAACTGCTCGACCGCGAAGGATTCACCTTGGTAATAAGCAGGGCGATGAATCATCGACGAGGTGTGATTGCCTCTCAACTTCCCAACTAACTACGTCACGATTGCGCCGACCGCCGCTGCGACGTGGATCATTGTCGTGTCGAGAAAGGGCAACCCTTCAGGCTCAGCACCGCGCAGGAGAAGCGGTAACTCGGTGCCGGCAAGAATGACTGCCTCGATGCCATTTTGATTTCGCATCCTTTCGATGATACCGGCGATCGCAGCGCGGCTTTCCGCTCGAAAGTCATTCTTGAGTAACTGCTGAATGTAGATCTCATGGATCATTGCCCGTTCGGAGTCATTCGGCGTGAACAATTCAAGGCCGGCGCGGGCAAAGGTCTCAGGGTAAAACTTTGCCCGCATGGTAAAGCCGGTGCCAAGTAAGCCGAGTCGTTGGTATCCCGAGGCGCGGGCATGGTCGCAGGTTACCTGGACGATACTGATCATCGAGACTGAGGCGCGTTTTTGGACCTGATCAAAAACCAGGTGCGGCGTGTTCGCCGCAATGAGCGCGATTTCGGCCCCGGCGCGAGTGAGCCTTTCCACCGATTCGGAAAGGTAACTTGCCAAGCCAGCCAGATCATTTGCGTCGAGCATTCCGATCCCACGGTTCACATCGAGGCTGTCGATGATCAGATGCGGCGCGCTACCATCCGGGACTCGCGCCCGGTAGCCATCGAGGATGAACCGGTAATATTCGATTGTCGATTCGGGGCCGAGTCCGCCAACGATGCCCAGAGTCTTCATCAATAGTTGAGGAGTTGAGTGGTTGAGAAGAGAAGGATCAAATATTTTTAACCACTCAACCCCTCGTCTACGCAGGTTCCCAACCTGTCGGGCGGCGCGCCGGCAAGAGTCGATAGCCGAGCAAAATAACAAACGTCGCGACGCAGAGCCAGGCAAACCAGTCGCCAGCCTGGCCATAAAAAGTCTTTTCGTTAGTCACAGTTAGCTTGCCTGTCAATGAGACAAATTGACCGGACTTAGTTGGTTTCTCCGCGATAATCCGACCGCGGTTATCGACCAGAGTGAGCAAGCCATTGCGAGCGCAACGCGCGAGAACAAAACCGTTCTCCACCGCGCGCAATGCGGCCATGCGCGCATGTAACCAACCGTCAGCGACAAAGTCCCAGGCCGGCACCAGAAGAAAACCAGCGCCGTCCCCCGCGTACTCGCGACTTAGTTGAGGGAAATCCATGTCCTTGCAGACTTGAAACCCCCAGCGACCGGACGCCTGGTCGAGAGTCACTCTCTCATGACCCGGTCTCTCGGGTTCGATTCCGGGCAGGAGATGATGCTTGTCGTAATTAGCTGTTACTTTGCCCTCCGCCGAATAAAACCGGGAGGAGTTATAGCCGCCACTGGGCGTCAGACGGACCAATCCCAGATCGATTGCCGAGCGGGCCGCAGTCGCGGCCGCAGCAAAGAGCGCGTCGATTTGCGGCAGGGTCTTCTCTTTCACCCGGCCGATCTTTTCCGGCAGAACGACGACCTGGGTACCGACTGGAGTCACGCGAGTTATTTCATTCGCGTAGTCGGCGAAAAGTCTTATCGCCTGCTCTTCCGATCCGAGATAGGCACTCATCGGGACATCTTTGGCGATCAGAGTTACCATCACTGACTGGCCATCGGGTCTTGTCGCCAATCGCCACTCACCAAAAGCAAACACCGCGCAAAGAAGCGCACTGGTGCCAAAGGCGAGAACCCGACGCGAGAGCGGCCTGCCGATACCCGTTAAAAGGACCGCGGTCGTGCTCGCGAAAAGAAAGACCAGGAAACTCAGACCCCAGATACCGGTGATCGACGCAATCTGGATTAGCGGAAGACAATTCATTTGGCTGTAACCCAGATTGCCAAAAGTGCTATGCGGAGAGCTGATAGCACTCAGGTACTCCCAGCCGACCCAGTAAACCGGGAAAGCAAGCGCCGCGAGAATCGGGGATTGGCGGAGGAAAAAACTCCGGGTGAAAAGGACGCCCAGACTGAAGAGGAAGGCAGGAATAACCAGAAAAAGAAGAGCAATGGGCACCGGAATGCCAAGGATCCGGGTGAAGTAGTTCCATTGACTCAGCTCGCCGATGAGCCAGGCCAGACTCGAAACGAAAAAAACACTCAGGGGGCGAAGGCCTTGCGCGACGAACAGGATTGGTATCGGCGCGAGCCAGAGCAAGGCCCAGAGCGGATGTAAGCCCGTCCCGAAGTAAGCCAGCACGGCCGTGAGAACGGTGGCGATGATAACCACGGCAAGACGGGATGGGTGGATCATGAAAGACGACTTCTAGCGATTGAGCAGACCCGCATACCAGTCGACCAGCCATTCACCGAAAAAGATCCAAAGCAACCCGCCGAACGCGAGATAGGGACCGAAAGGGATCTTGGCCGACCACGCGCGCCGGCCGAGTGCCATGGTCGTTAGGCCAACCAGCGAGCCGGCCAGTGAACCGGCAAAAATGCTGCAGAGCACCCCTCGCCAGCCGAGAAAAGCGCCGATCGCGGCGATGAACTTGAGGTCGCCCCGGCCCATCGCTTCGCGTGGAATTTGCAACTCGCGCACTACGCCGCTGATTCGATTCGCCTCATCGAGCTGGAACCGCTCCTGCCCGACGGTGAGTGTATCAAAGTGAAATTGAAGGGTCACATTCTTGAATTCCTGGCCATCGACCTCCGCTTTGAGGCAATGCATCAGCATCAGGTCACTCTCGCGGGCAAAGTGATCGCTCCAGAGAGTACGCTCGTCAGCGACGACCAGCTCCGCGTCTTCCCCTTCGCGGACCCAGGTAAAGGCGACGGGCTCGGGCAGGCGCAATCGTTTTTTCCCGAAAGCCTTCTTCCCGCCCTCGAGCACCAGCCAGAGCAATCCATAACCGAGGCCGGCCGCGCCTAACGAATATAGGATGGAAAGAAAGCGTGACTCCTGTTTCATCAACGCCGGAACGGCGAAACTGGCAATCAACCCCGCGATGACTCCTCCGATCGTGATCCGATCCGGAATAATGAAATGTTCGAAATCAATAAAGGTGGCGGCGATCAGGAAACTGATCAGCACCCAATAGGCGAGCGCGACCGGCCAGGGAAAACTCAACCAGGCAGCGAGAAAAAGAAGTGCGGTCAGTAATTCAACCAGGAAATAACGAAAAGCGATCGGGCACCCGCAACTGGCACATTTGCCGCGAAGCCACAGCCAGCTGAGCAAAGGCAGGTTCCGATGCCACGGGATCGGTTCCTTGCACGAGGGACAAAAGGAACGCCGCGGCTGGTTAACCGAAAGATCGCGCGGCAGTCGATAGATACAGACATTTAGAAACGAGCCCACCACCGCTCCGAGGACAAAAGCAAAGATAGTAAAGAGAAGGTCGTAGGCCGCGGCCGTTTCTATCATTACTCGGACCTTTTTTCGGCGGCTCTCCGTTGCATAAACCACGCGATCCAGATGCAGCTTTCATATAAGAGACACATCGGCAGGCTGAGCGCGACCAGAGTCAGGACATCGGGCGTTGGGGTAATGATTGTCGCGAGGACAAAAATCAGCACCACTGCATAAGGCCGGGTCCGGGCCATGAATTCGTAGGTGACCAGGCCAAACCTGACCAGGGCCAGGACAACGACCGGCAACTCAAAGGCGAGACCGAACCCGAGCACGAACCGGGTAACAAAAGAATAGTATTCCTGAACCGTCCACATTGGGGACCAGCCTAACGACTCTGTATCGTGAAAGAAAAAGAGAATCGTTTTCGGCAGAAGCCAGTAATAGCAGCAGGCGACGCCGATAAGAAAGAGCGCAAAACTGACCCCAATCGCGGGAAAAAGAAACCGCTTCTCAACCCCGGTCAACGCCGGAAGGACAAACTCGGCCAGGAAATAAAGCAGGAGCGGAAACGAGACCACGATCCCGGCATAAAAAGCGAGATGGAACGAGACCGTTATCGAGTCCGTAATCCCCAGCGCTCGCAAGGCGCCAACCTGCCCGCCCACTTCCCGCAGTGGACGTTGCAGGATCAGCACCAGCTGCTGTCGAAAAGCAAAACAGGCGACCATCGTGACCAGGAGGGTGATGGCCATCTTGACGATCGTCCAGCGCAGGTCTTCGAGGTGCTCGAGGAACGGTTTCGACGTCTCGCTGTCGGGTGGGTCGCGAAAGGAAAAGATATCCCGCAGCTTCATTCGTTAGGGAAAAATTTCGCCGCGCGCAACCAGCCGGGCCCAGATGCTGAGCGTGTTCGCATCCTGGATTTCACCTTCGGCGATCATCTGCCGAAGCAGGTCCTGGCTGAACTCGCGACAATCGACGATCGTTTCCGCACCCTCAGGACTCGCCCCGGCCGCTTGTTTCCTTACCGGTCTCGCGAGAAAGAAGTAGCAGTGCTCATCGGTAAAACCGGGGGAAGAAAAGAAGTGGCCTAACGAGATTAAGTCTCCATTGGGGGTCAGGTCATAGCCGGTCTCCTCCCGCAGCTCGCGCCGGGCGACGGCCTGCACGGCTTCCGCTTCTGGCTCGAGCGATTCGTCGATCTGCCCGGCCGGCATCGACCAGATCGCGGCCCGAATCGGGATCCGTTCCTCGCGAATAAGGACAAAATGTCCCTCGGCGGTGATCGGAGCAATGACCACCGCCGCTTTTCGGTGTACGACCGACCATTTGCGCGGGCTCCGGTGCGTTGGGGTGAACACCTCGTCGGTCGCCACGGTCAGATGCGGACTTTGAAAATGCGTCTCGCTCCCGACCGTTTCCCAGCCATCGCGGTCCCGGACCAGATTACTTCTTTGCACGGCCAGAAGTTATGGACCGGAATGGGAAAAGCGAATCATTCGCGGTCTTCGATTCGACTTCGCACCAATCGGACTGCGACATATCGGGTTTGGGGCAGGACGAACTTGCGCAGCTCCAGTTGCACGCTCAGGACGTCGAACTGGCGGAGAATGTGCGAAGCTACCTGGTCGGCTAGGGTTTCAATGAGTTTGCTTGAGTGCGCGGCCACGAAACGCTCCAGCTCGGCGCAAAGGGCCGCGTAATCGATGGTGCGATTGAGCTGCTCCTGGAGATTGGCAAAGCCATTTCGTGGCTGCAGGACCAGTGAGAGGGTAATTCGCTGCGGTCGCGCGCGCTCCTCTTCGGTGACGCCAACCTGGGTCATGAGTTCGAGCTCCTGAATCACGATCTGATCGCCGGGTTGGTCCATTTTGCTCAACTTTATTGGGTGAACGAATCAGGAGCAACCGCTTACCTGAGATGCAGTTCTGCGGGGACGGGAGCCAACCCGGAAGGTTTGTGATCAACGGCAAGCGACCTCCATGATCGAGCGTGCGAAGAGTCACTGAATGTTTGCCCAATCGTAAAAGCTAACAAGAATGGTAAACGCCCGAATCGATCGACCGCCACATCGCAGCCGTGGCGGTTGCCAGGATGGATTTCCCTGAGATTGGCATGACATCAACACCATCCCGGGCGTTTCTCTGCTCAATCTTTCTTGACGGCGATCGAAATATTTGCTTCGCTGGCGGTTCCGGCCCCCCGTTCCTGGAACCATGAATTCTCGCCAAACTGCGGATTATCAGCTTTTTAAAAGTCACCTCCTCGAAAGGGCTTGGCCAGGCGTCCGCTTCGTTCTCGCTTTTCTGAGCACTATTCTCTTGCTTGGGTCCACGATCAGTGGGTCCAGCCAGGTCTTAACCCACGGTCCGGTCACTGGAGGTGTCACCACTTCGGGGGCAAACGTCTTCGTTCGTACCGACTCGGCCGCAACCGTTACCCTGCATTACTCAACGGACCCGCTCCTGACGACTTTTCAAAGCTCGAACTCTTTTTCAACGGACGTCAGCAGCGATTTTACCAAAATTATTCCGCTCTCAGGGCTCAATGCGGAGACGCCCTATTACCTGGATGTGCTGGTCAATGGGGTCTCGCAATGCGCTGCGCCCTACCCGACCTTCACCACTTTTGCGCCCGCGGGTGCGTCCAAGGATTTCAAATTTGTCGTGCTGACCGATTTCACGTCGGTGGCCAAGCTGGATCGAACGTACGACACCTTCGCCAGCGCCGCGGCCTTGTCGCCGGCATTCGTTTTTCTGGGTGGCGACTTCGATCATACCAATCCCGCTAATCTGGATGACAAGCGAACGATGTTCAAAAATCTTTACGGCCCAACCACCTTATTTATGGACGGTTTTGTGCCGAAGATTCTTCGCCAGTTCGCGATCGCTCATCAATGGGATGATCACGATGCAGGTGCGAACAATGTCGACAAGGACTATCCGGGTTGGTCTCTCACCCAGCAGGCCTTCCAGGAGTATGTGCCTACTTACCCACTCCCATCGGTAAGTCCGGGAATCTGGCAGCGGTTTAGTTATGCTCAGGTCGATTTCTTTCTGCTTGATTGCCGCAGTCAGCGAGACAGTGGGCTCGATCCGGACGGGCCAAACAAGAGTATGCTCGATGGCAATAACCTGGGAGCCACCGGTGAACTCCAATGGCTCGAGAACGGGTTGCTCACTTCGACTGCCACCTGGAAAATTGTCTTTACCTCGGTGGTCACAAACCCGACCACCAAGGCGAACGACGCCTGGGGCGCATTTCAATACGAATGGAACGTGCTCAGGAATTACATCAACGGTAATCACATCCAGAACGTGGTTTTCATCGCCGGTGACTTGCACCTGGCTGCGATCGACAATGGGACCGCGTCCGGCTTCCCCGAGATGTGTTTACCCCAGGCAAACACGGATCGGACTAATAATTGTGCCACCGGAATGCGCGGTGTCTGGAGCGAAGGCTACTACGACGCTGAGTGCGCCGGCTTCGGCCTGATCACCGTCGCGCAGAACCCGGATCGAGTGACTCTCCAAACGCTTGGCGAATCAGGCAATGTTACTCTGTCATACACGGTGTCGTCTGCTGCAACTCCAACACCTACGCCTACCCCGACTCCGACTCCGACACCTACACCTACACCCACTCCCACACCTACTCCCACTCCCACACCTACTCCCACTCCCACTCCTACACCTACACCTACACCCACTCCTACCCCAACACCTACTCCTACTCCGACTCCCACCCCTGTGCCACCGACCATCATCACTCAGCCACGGAATGCGGTAGCCATGCTCGGCCAAACCGCCCGATTCGGGGTCAGAGCCACTGGGAGTGCGCCTTTGAGTTATCAATGGCAAAAGAACGGGAGCGATATTCCTGGCGCAACCAGTTCGATTTACATCACCCCACCGACGACCGCCGATGATAACGGCAGTACCTTCCTGGTCGTGGTGAGCAATTCCGGCGGCAGCGTTCAGAGCGATACCAAGAGGCTGACGGTCGATCTGCCGCCGACGATCACCGTCCAGCCAGTGGATAAGTCAGTCGCAGTCGGTCATACGGCCAAGTTCACGGTCGCTGCTACGGGGACTAAGACTTTGACTTATCAGTGGAGGAAGAACGGTGAGGACATTTCTGGTGCGACCAAGCCTTCCTATTTTACACCGCAAACCACAATAGATGATAACGGCAGCCTTTTCTCAGTGGTTATCACCAACCCCTATGGTATGGCGACGAGCCGGGATGCCCTGCTCACGGTACACTAGATTTCGTTTGCGCCGATCGCATCGCGTTAGCCGCGCGTAGGTCGCCCAGTCCGAGGGACTTACCACGTCTCGTCGGGGTTCCCATTCGTTAAGCACGTCCCGAAAGCGGTTGACCTCTGCCAAAATGCTGATCGATTCGAGTCGCACTTGAAGGGATGTGCAGGCCCCGGAAAGATCATGACTCACCGAAGAACTTGTCTTCACCGCCACCGTAGCTTGGGGCCTGATGCCGATCTGAATCCGGATTTCGATCAATGCATTTGTCCCGTCGGTAGCTCACGACGCATGAATCCACTAATGAGCATGCCATTTCACCCGTGGGCTCAAGCCCGCGTTTTGATCATCCTCATCTTGCTTGGATCCGCGATTAGCGGTTGGAGCGAGGTTTTAACCCACGGCCCGGTCACTGGAGGTGTCACCGCTTCGGGGGCAAACGTCTTCGTTCGTACCGACTCGGCCGCAACCGTTACCCTGCATTACTCAACGGACCCGCTCCTGACGACTTTTCAAAGCTCGAACTCTTTTTCAACGGACGTCAGCAGCGATTTTACCAAAATTATTCCGCTCTCAGGGCTCAATGCGGAGACGCCCTATTACCTGGATGTGCTGGTCAATGGGGTCTCGCAATGCGCTGCGCCCTACCCGACCTTCACCACTTTTGCGCCCGCGGGTGCGTCCAAGGATTTCAAATTTGTCGTGCTGACCGATTTCACGTCGGTGGCCAAGCTGGATCGAACGTACGACACCTTCGCCAGCGCCGCGGCCTTGTCGCCGGCATTCGTTTTTCTGGGTGGCGACTTCGATCATACCAATCCCGCTAATCTGGATGACAAGCGAACGATGTTCAAAAATCTTTACGGCCCAACCACCTTATTTATGGACGGTTTTGTGCCGAAGATTCTTCGCCAGTTCGCGATCGCTCATCAATGGGATGATCACGATGCAGGTGCGAACAATGTCGACAAGGACTATCCGGGTTGGTCTCTCACCCAGCAGGCCTTCCAGGAGTATGTGCCTACTTACCCACTCCCATCGGTAAGTCCGGGAATCTGGCAGCGGTTTAGTTATGCTCAGGTCGATTTCTTTCTGCTTGATTGCCGCAGTCAGCGAGACAGTGGGCTCGATCCGGACGGGCCAAACAAGAGTATGCTCGATGGCAATAACCTGGGAGCCACCGGTGAACTCCAATGGCTCGAGAACGGGTTGCTCACTTCGACTGCCACCTGGAAAATTGTCTTTACCTCGGTGGTCACAAACCCGACCACCAAGGCGAACGACGCCTGGGGCGCATTTCAATACGAATGGAACGTGCTCAGGAATTACATCAACGGTAATCACATCCAGAACGTGGTTTTCATCGCCGGTGACTTGCACCTGGCTGCGATCGACAATGGGACCGCGTCCGGCTTCCCCGAGATGTGTTTACCCCAGGCAAACACGGATCGGACTAATAATTGTGCCACCGGAATGCGCGGTGTCTGGAGCGAAGGCTACTACGACGCTGAGTGCGCCGGCTTCGGCCTGATCACCGTCGCGCAGAATCCGGATCGAGTGACTCTCCAAACGCTTGGCGAATCAGGCAATGTTACTCTGTCATACACGGTGTCGTCTGCAGCTACACCGACAATCACTACTCAGCCAAAGAATGCGATTGCGTTGCCCGATCAAACCGCCAGGTTCACGGTCAAGGCCACCGGCGCTGCGCCTTTGAGTTATCAGTGGCAAAAGAATGGAAACGACATTCCCGGGGCAACCAGCTCCGTTTACGTCACTCCTCCAGTCACGGCAGATGATAACGGCAGCCTATTTCTGGTAGTGGTGAGCAATAGTCTCGGAAGCGTTCAGAGCCAGACGGCGAGACTGAGCGTCGCCCTTCCGCCGACCATTACCGTCCAGCCGGCGGACCGGACGGTCGCGGTCGGCCGCACAGCCAGGTTCACGGTCGCTGCTACCGGGACCAAGACTTTGACTTATCAGTGGAGGAGAAATGGCAACGACATTTCCGGCGCCACCAGCCCCTCTTATACCACCCCGCCAACCACGGCCGATGATAGCGGCAGTCTTTTCTCCGTAGTCGTAACCAATCCCTACGGAATGGCCACGAGCAGGAATGCCCTCCTGACGGTAAAGTAGAAATTGTCCAAATAGCTGGCGAACCGACCTTGGCTTCGAACGGTCGGTGCGGCTGCAACTGAAGTGACTTTTTCCTGAAATTTTGGTGATATCGCCAAAGTTTCCGCAGATTCTTCGATAAGGTCGCTCCTCGCTTGACGCGTAGGAGAAAACCTGATCTAATCGGCGGCTTGGTTTTGCTTTGTCCCCGAACGTATGAATCATTCAGCTCGCACCCGTCATCTTTACTCCTCGTCGATGATCAACCGCTGCCTAACGGGAACAACCCGGGCCGGGCGGTTGCAAGTTAAGGAAAAGTCAACCTTCATGGGCTTGTGGCTAAGACAATGCCGTCGCGGTTCGCTCACCCTCCTGATCTTGCTTTGTTCCGCAGTCTGCGTGCGGAGCCAAGTCCTGAGCCATGGTCCGGTGACCGGAGGTGTGACTTCCTCCAGCGCAAACGTCTTCGTTCGCACCAGCTCGTCGGCCCTCGTTACCGTCCATTACTCGACTGACCCAACCCTTTCTACCTTCCAGAGCTCGGACTCCTTTGTGACCAGCACGACCAGCGACTTTACGAAAAGCATTCCATTGTCCGGGCTAAGTGCGGAAACGCCATATTACCTGGATGTGCTGGTCAACGGAGTTTCCCAATTCACCGCGCCTTATCCGACTTTTACCACTTTTGCGCCGGCGGGCTCCCCCCGGGATTTTAGTTTTGTCTGCTTCAGTGACTTTACCAGCACGTTCGACTTAACTCGCTCCTACCAAACCTTCGCCAGTGCAGCTGCCCTTTCACCGGCCTTCGTTTTTATCGGGGGCGACTTCGACCATCGCAATCCGCTTAGTCTGGCTGGCAAACAAAACATGTTTCAGGTCCTCTACAATCCGAACACGTTATACATGGACGATTTTGCGCCGATGATTCTTCGCCGGTTCCCAATCGCGCACCAATGGGATGACCATGACTCAGGACTCAATAACGTGGACAAGACCTATAAGTATTGGAACCTCAACCAGATTGTTTACCAGGAGTATGTTCCGAGCTATCCACTTCCTTCGATAACTCCCGGGATCTGGCAAAGCTTCAGCTACGCCCAGGCCGATTTCTTTCTCCTCGACTGTCGCAGTCAAAGGGACCCGGACACACAGCCGGACGGTCCGAGTAAAAGCATGCTCGATGGGAATAATTTGAGGACAACCGGACAGCTTCAATGGCTGAAGAACGGGCTTCTCAATTCGACCTCCACTTGGAAGATTATCTTTACCTCGGTCGTAACAAATCCAACGACGAAGCACGACGACGGCTGGGCCACTTTTGGATACGAATGGAATGCAATCAGGAGCTATATCACGAGCAACAATATCCAGAACGTTGTTTTTATCTCAGGCGACCTACACTTGGCCGCAATCGACAATGGCACCGCTTCTGGCTTCCCCGAAATGTGCGTGCCGCAAGCCAACACTCCTAAAACAGGCTATTGCTCAACCGATGCGCCAGGGACCTGGAGTGAAGGCTTTTATGACGAAGTTTGCGCGGGCTTCAGCCTGGTTTCCATCGCGCAAAATCCGGATCGCTTGACTCTTCAAACTTTGGGCGAGTCTGGCAACGTCACTCTTTCCTACACGGTGTATGGCGCTGGGGTGGCTACACCTACTCCCACACCTACTCCCACACCTACGCCGACGCCGACTCCTACTCCGCCCCCACCGATGATCCGCACCCAGCCAAGGAATTCCAAAACTGTGCTGGGCCAAACCGGCAGTTTCTCGGTCAGGGCCACTGGGACTGCGCCCTTAAGTTATCAGTGGCAAAAAAACGGGAGCAATATTGACGGGGCGACCAGTTCCGTTTACACGACGCCTCCAGTCACGGCGGACGATAACGGCTCTTTCTTCTCGGTGGTGGTGAGCAATGTTTCCGGAAGTGTTCAGAGTAAGGCGGCGAAATTAACGGTTAACTTTCCACCTACGATCAATGTCCAGCCTGCGGACCAAGCAGTCGCGGTGGGTCAGACCGCAAAGTTTTCGGTCACCGCCACCGGGACCATGCCTTTGACTTATCAGTGGAGAAAGAATGGCAATAACATAACCGGCGCGACCAGTTCCTCCTACACTACCCCCCCAACCACGACCGATGACAATGGCAGTCTTTTCTCCGTTGTCGTAACCAATCCCTACGGAATGGTGACCAGCAGCGACGCCTTGCTTACTGTAATGTAGAGTTATTCAGGCAATAACCGGCAACTCAATGATCTTGAGATTGTTCGTGGATTAAGTGTCTGAATGTCTTTTTGCTGAAATTTGGATGATTTAGATTCGGCGGGCCCGGGTTGTTTCGGTAAATTGATCTGCGGCTTGACGGCCAGAGAAAAAGCTGATGCAATCGTAGTTTGTCTTGCCCGCCCAGCGCCTAACGGCAAATGAATCATCCCACTCGCACCCTCAAGGGCTTTTTGCCGAGTCCACGGCGTTTTGCTTCAATCGCTATCCTGATCCTGCTTTGTTCTGTCGTCTCCGGTTGGAGCCAGGTTCTAACTCATGGACCGGTGACTGGTGGCGTGACTTCCTCCGGTGCAAACGTCTTTATTCGCACCAATTCAGGAGCAACCGTCAAGCTGCATTATTCAACCGATCCAAGCCTCTCTTCCTTCCAAACTTCGAGCTCGTTTACAACTGACTCCAGCAGCGACTTCACCAAAATCATTCCATTGTCCGGGCTCAATCCCGAGACGCCCTATTACCTGGACGTACTGGTCAATGACGTCTCGCAATGCAGCGCACCTTTTCCGACCTTTACCACTTTTGCGCCGGCCGGTTCTCCCAGGGATTTTAAATTCGTTTGTTTCAGTGACTTTGTCAATGTGGCCAACATCCTCCGCTCCTTCCAAACCTTCGCCAGCGCGGCCGGGTTATCGCCGGCGTTTGTGTTCATCGGAGGCGACTTCGATCATCGCCAGCCATTCTCCCTCGATGATCGGCGACAGATGTTCAAGGATCTTTACGATCCGACCACCTTATACATGAACGATTTTGTCCCGATGATTCTTCGCCGGTACCCGATCGCTCACCAGTGGGATGATCATGACTCAGGAGCCAATAATCTGGACCGGACTTACAAATATTGGAACCTCGCCCAGCAGGCCTTCACGGAATACGTGCCGACTTACCCACTCCCGTCGGTAACTCCTGGGATTTGGCAAAGGTTCAGTTACGCTCAGGCTGACTTCTTTCTGCTCGATTGCCGCAGTCAGAGAGACAAGGACAAAGATCCGGATGGACCGAGTAAGAGCATGCTTGACGGTAACAATCTTGGGGTCACGGGCGAACTTCAATGGCTGGAGAATGGGCTACTCACTTCGACTGCCACTTGGAAAATTGTTTTTACCTCGGTGATCACAAACCCAACCACAAAGCCGACTGATGCCTGGGGCGCATTTGCATACGAGTGGAATGCGCTGAGGAGCTATATTACGAGCAACAACATCCAGAACGTTGTTTTTATCTCGGGGGACCTGCACCTGGCCGCGATCGATAATGGAACCGCATCCGGTTTTCCTGAAATGTGTGTGCCGCAACCAAATACCACTCACGACGGCGGTTGCGCCACCGGCAAGTCCGGGGTTTGGAGTGAAGGTTACTACGATAATGTT
>Ga0206945_1162_pt1 | contig 14183 bp, 9 predicted proteins | sample Alteio_BWOrgHeat_5_FD_152982 | JGI IMG/M metagenome (GOLD analysis project Ga0206945, IMG submission 152982) | Enriched cells from forest soil in Barre Woods Harvard Forest LTER site, Petersham, Massachusetts, United States -... | ecosystem: Environmental > Terrestrial > Soil > Temperate forest > O... | reverse complement strand
AGCGGGGGGAACGCGTCCGTGATCCCCAGACTGGAAAATTTATCGGTTATGAAGTCCGCCGGGCGGCCATCGCCAGGGTCAGCGACCGCGTGGAAGATGAAGTGGCCGCCATCCGGATCACCAATACCTACGAAGCGGTTGAGATAGGAGATCTTGTTCGCAAAGAGCAATGAGTTCTTCTTTAAAATTCCTCATTTTGGCCGCGATTATATTTTTCGGCGTGAAGTATGGGGGGCAATATCTGCTCTCGAATGAATTTGAGCTCTACGCCGATCAAAAAAAGGATCCTGCGACTTGCGAATTTGAAATTGTTCTGGGCAAGCTGCATTACATGCAGGACGATTACGACAAGGCCATGATGCGTTACGCTCATGCGGTCGACCGATGCCCCAATTCGACCATGGCTGAAGAAGCCGAATTTGAGACGGCGCGGTGCCTGGAAGCCAAGCATTTGCGAAGGCCCGCTTATGACGCCTATGTCGCGTTCACGAAGAAGTATCCGGGAACAAAACGGGCAAGAATAGCGGATAAATCCGCCGAAATTTTACAAGGCACCTGAGCTTTCATTCAACACCCCTCCCAAACTGTCACGCCCCGGGAGGGTTTCTATGTCCATTCAAGAGCGTCAAGCGGCACTTCTTCTCAATTCCATCAACGAGATCGGTCCGGCGCGGTTTCAATCCCTCATAAAAAAATTCGGTTCCTGCCAAGCGGCGCTGGCCGCGGGTATTCAGGCGTGGAGCGGAGTTCCTTTTTTCGATTCGCGGACCATTTCCAATGTTGAGGCCACGATCGATGACGCGCGCCGCGGCGCGGAAAAAGATTGGAACCAGGCAGAAAAATGGGGGGCAAAAATTTATTTGTCCCACTTGGGGCCCTATCCAAAACTCCTTGCGCAAATCACTTATCCGCCTCCTGTGCTTTACGTTCAAGGAGAAGACATCGCGGTCGATCGGCCCGCCATCGCGATGGTCGGGAGCCGGCGCTGCAGCTATTACGGTGAAAAAATGGCGCTGCGAATCGCGGCGGGATTGGCCGAGGCCGGCGTGACGACCGTAAGCGGCTTGGCCCGCGGTATCGATACCTTTGTTCATCAAGCCACGATTGACGGAGGCGGGAAAACCTGGGCCGTGATCGGTTCCGGATTGTCGATGGTTTATCCTCCCGAGAATAAAGCGCTGGCCGATTTGATTGTCGGCGCGGGCGCGATCATCAGTGAATTCCCCATGGCGACGCGGCCGTTTCCAAAGCATTTCCCAAGGCGAAACCGGATCATCGCGGGTTTGACCTTGGGCACGCTGGTCATCGAGGGAGGAGAAAAGAGCGGGTCGCTTATCACGGCGCGTCTTGCGGCGGAAGAAGGCCGCGACGTGTTTGCGGTGCCGGGCCCGGCCACCTCCGCCCTCAGTGTGGCGCCAAATCGATTGCTTCAATCGGGCGCGGCGCTGGTGCAGTCCGCCGAGGACCTCCTTTTCGAGATGGGGCTCCCGATAAAAAAAGGATGCATGGGGCCTGGTCCCGATCCCATCCGGAAGGACCTCCCGGAACCCTATCTTTCCTTGCTTTCTTTTCTGGGGGCGGAACCGGTGCCCAGGGAATTCTTGGCGCAGAGGTTGAACCAGGAGGCAAGTCAGTTATCCTCCTTATTATTAGAGATGGAGCTGAAGGGTCTGATCCGCTCTGTTTCTGGAGGAAGCGTGCTTAAAACTTGATTTTGTTGTTACAATGCGCGACCCATGGATGCCCTGGTCATTGTTGAGTCACCTACAAAAGAACGAACCATCGGGAAATTTCTCTCCAAGAAATTCCTGGTGAAGAGTTCGTACGGTCACGTCCGCGACTTGCCGCAGCGCAAGTTGGGCGTGGACGTCGACAACGAATTTGAGCCGAGTTACGTGGTCCTGCCGCGCGCCAAAAAACTTCTTCCGGAACTCAACAAAGCCGCCAAGCTGGCCAAGACCATTTATTTGGCGACGGACTATGACCGGGAAGGAGAGGCCATTGCCTGGCATTTGGCGCAAATGCTCAAAGTCCCTCCCGAAAAACTGAAACGCATCACGTTCCATGAAATTACCCCCGAGGCCATCAAAGCGGCGCTCGCCGATCCCCGCGAGCTGGATTCTCATTTGGTCGACGCTCAAGTCGCCCGCCGCGTGCTCGATCGTTTGGTGGGTTATAAATTGTCTCCGCTCCTTTGGAGGAAAGTGAAACGCGGTTTGTCCGCGGGCCGCGTACAATCGGTGGCGGTCCGGATCATCTGCCAAAGAGAATCGGAAATTGAAAAATTTGTACCGCAAGAATATTGGACTGTCTCGATCCTCGTTGAGAAGAAAGGGCATCAGCCTTTCTGGGCGCATCTGCACGCGAATGGAACGCACAAGTTTGGCCGGCTCGAGCTGGCTTCGAAGGCGGCCGTCGATGAAATCATTGCCGGTCTCGACAACGCGAAATACGGCGTGTCAAAAATTGAATCGAAAGAGCGCCGCCGGCAGCCGCCGGCCCCGTTTACCACCGCTTCGCTGCAGCAAGAATCGTCGCACCGGCTCGGTTTTCGCGCTCAGCGCACGATGATTGTGGCCCAACAATTGTACGAAGGTATCGCGCTGGCCAATGGAGAGACCGTTGGTTTGATCACCTACATGAGGACCGATTCGACCTTTATCGCGAATACCGCCCAGACTGAAGCCATAAAATATGTTCAGGAGAAATATGGGAAGGACCATCTTCCTCCGAAGCCGCGCGTTTTTAAGACCAAGGCCAAAGGGGCGCAGGAAGCGCATGAAGCCATTCGACCCACCTCCGCCCAGCGCGATCCGGAGAGCGTTAGGTCTTATTTATCGCCCGAGCAATTCAAACTCTATAAACTGATTTGGGAGCGTTTCATGGGGAGCCAGATGGCGGACGCCATTTATGACACCATGACGGTCGATGTCGGCGCGCTGCCCTCGTCCTTTGTCTTCCGGGCCAGCGGCCGCACTCTCAAATTTCCCGGGTTCCTGGTTCTTCAAGGGAAAGCGGAAGTTGTTCCCGGCCAAGCGGAAGTTCTAGAGGCGGTTGATGATTTGGAAAAAGAAGAAATGCTTCCTCCTCTGGCGGTGGGGGATTCGCTTGCCAAAAAGGAACTCAAACCCGAACAGCACTTCACCGAGCCGCCGCCGCGATTCAACGAAGCCAGTTTGGTAAAAACGATGGAGGAACTCGGCATCGGGCGTCCTTCCACCTATGCCCCCATCATCCAAACAATTATTGGCCGCGGCTATGTGCGCTTCGAGGAGAGGCGTTTTATTCCCACTGAATTGGGAAAAACGGTGGATCAGCAGCTCGTGGAAAATTTCTCCGAAATCGTCGACGTTAATTTTACGGCCAGCCTTGAGACGCAGCTCGATAACGTCGCCGACGGCGCGGCCAAATGGCAGACCGTCATCCGCAACTTTTGGATCCCATTCTCGAAGAAATTAGCGACGGCCGAAACGGAAATGAAAGTGACCAAGCCGAAAGTCCAAGAAACCGACGTGAAATGCGATAAGTGCGGATCGATGATGGTCGTTCGCGAGAGCCGTTTTGGAAAATTCTTGGCTTGTTCGAAGTATCCCACGTGCACCTTCAAAGCCTCCATCGACAAAGAGGGGAATGTGGTCAAGCCCGAGGAAACCGGCGAGGCATGTCCCGATTGCGGTAAACCCATCATTTCCAGAATGGGAAGGCGCGGCAAATTCCTCGCTTGTTCGGGTTATCCCGATTGCAAATTCACGAGATCGATTGCTTCTGAGAAAACCCCGGCGCTTCCCACTGGCGAGAAATGCGAGAACTGCGGCAAAGACATGGTCATGAAGCGCGGCCGCTTCGGCGAGTTCCTCGCCTGCTCGGGTTATCCCGCCTGTAAAACAATCCGCAAAGTCGCCGCCTAGATAAAAAGGGCCCACCGCCGTCCCCTCCGACGTGGTGGACCCTTGTACCTGTCGAAGACCTCGAACAAGCCTAGGCACTATAACGTGCTGGCCCGCCGCCCCGTGTCAACTGATTGTAAGGCGATTGTAAACTTTGGGCGCCCCGCTGGCGTAGCGGGTTTTATCGGCGAGTCCCGCTTCTCGAAATCCTTTTTGGCGCTCCGCGCATTTGTTGCAGTGGCCGCAATGGCGGTTCCCCTGGGGATTGATGCAGGAAAATGACAGGTGGAGAGGAAGGTCTTTGCCGCCGCGCAGGATTTGCCGTTTCGTTGACTTTCGGAACGGGGCGCTGATTCGAATCCGGCGGCGAAAACTCTGGCTGAGGATTTTTTCAAACGTTTTGAAAAAATTCTCGGTCGCGTCGGGGAACGGATTTCCCCGGAGCGTGGCGATCGCCAGATGCCAAACATTTTTCCCCGAGAGTGCCAGCAGCGCTTTGATATTGAGAAGCAGGTTCCTCGCCGGAAGAAACACTTCCGCATCGCCGCTGTCGGCATCGGGAGTGCTCCCCGTTTGGCTCCAGTTGTGCGCGTAGGCGCCTTCCAGCGATACGTGCGCGGTCAGCAGGGGTTTTAGGCGGGGAGAACGGAGCGACGCGAGGTATTTTTTCGCCCAAAACAGCTCCACTTTTTCCCATGGCAGTCCGCACCGGACATAGACGGGCCAAACATCATATCCGCGCTTGATGAGCCGGCCCACGAGCGCTGCGCTGTCCAATCCCCCCGAATACAAGACCCCGATCTTTCGTCGCTTCATCGCACCCGCAAAATACAAGCGCCGACACCTTGGATTCCCGCGAAGACTTTTTTGCTGACTTTGACTCGAACCGAGTTCAGCAAAGAATATCGCAACGCGGTCTCGGCAATAATTTCCGCGACGCGCTCGACCAAATTGAATTCTCCCGTTGAACAAGATTCCCGGACGGACTCAATAAGGGCGGCGTAATCAATTGTTTTTTCAATGGAGTCGGATTTTCCCGCCGGCGCCAGCGGAAGGAACAACTGCATGGATACATTGAGGATTTGCGGAAAGGCCCTCTCCTCGGCGGTGGTACCGACGCGGCAGCGCAACTCGAATCCGTCAATAAAAAGAAAGTCGTTTTTCAAGAAAGTCCTTTACCGCAGCCAATGCCCCGGACGTAAGTCTGGGGCATCCGCTTCGCGGTACTTTTCCGGGGATATGAGCCTCGGAAAAGTGTCAGCGTTTCATGCTGACCTTGACAGGGGATGAAGCATTTAATATGAATCCGGTGTTGCCGTTGAATCGCAGATAAAAGCTAGCACTTTGATGGCGGTTCAGACCAATCGAAGTATTTTTGTTGTTGACTTCATCTTTTCAATCCGGTAGATTCACGGACCCAAGCACAATTCCCCGCAAAGGCGGCATTGCTTTGCGAGGCCATTTTTTTGTTCTTTGACATAGACACCATATAAACGCGCAAGCGGGCGAGTGCCCTTGGCGTCCGTCATTCATTTGGCGGACAAGGTCAAGAGCCTCTATTAATGCCTGAGGCAGAACGCTTCAGGTATATTTGGTGTGTGTATAACGATGGAACAAACTCATAAAAAGGCCCGTTCATCGAAAGATGGACAATTTTTATGAGTGTAGTAAATGTCTTGAGGCTTCAAGCGCCTCAAGATAGCCAACGTTGAACTTTGAAAGTAATTAGAGCTAATTAAATGACCTCTAAAGACATCCGGTCTCCTAACCCGAGACTGTATATTTTTTTGGAGAGTTTGATCCTGGCTCAGAGTGAACGCTGGCGGCGTGCCTAACACATGCAAGTCGAGCGAAGTATTAACTGTAGCAATACAGTTGATGCTTAGCGGCAGACGGGTGAGTAACACGTAGATAACTTACCTCTTAGAGGGGGATAGCCCGCCGAAAGGCGGGGTAATACCGCGTAAGATTCGTTGGAGGCATCTTCGACGAATGAAACACCCGCAAGGGTGGCTAGGAGAAAGATCTGCGGCCTATCAGCTAGTTGGCGGGGTAATGGCCCACCAAGGCAACGACGGGTATCCGACCTGAAAGGGTGACCGGACACACTGACACTGAGACACGGGTCAGACTCCTACGGGAGGCAGCAGTGAGGAATTTTGGACAATGGGGGAAACCCTGATCCAGCGACGCCGCGTGAAGGATGAAGGTCTTCGGATTGTAAACTTCTTTTATTTGGGACTAAGAAACCTGTAGAAATACGGGGAGTGAATGTACCAAGTGAATAAGCCACGGCTAACTTCGTGCCAGCAGCCGCGGTAATACGAAGGTGGCAAGCGTTACTCGGAATTACTAGGCGTAAAGGGCAGGTAGGTGGTTTGGTAAGTCTATTGTGAAAGCTCCTGGCTTAACTGGGAGAGGCCAATGGATACTGCCGGACTTGAGTATGGGAGAGGTTACTGGAATTCCCGGTGTAGCGGTGAAATGCGCAGATATCGGGAGGAACACCAATGGCGAAAGCAGGTAACTGGACCATTACTGACACTCAGCTGCGAAAGCTAGGGGAGCAAACAGGATTAGATACCCTGGTAGTCCTAGCCGTAAACGATGCACATTAGACGTGAGGGGTATCGACCCCCTTCGTGTCGACGCTAACGCATTAAATGTGCCGCCTGGGGAGTACGGCCGCAAGGTTGAAACTCAAAGGAATTGACGGGGGCCCGCACAAGCGGTGGAGCATGTGGTTTAATTCGACGCAACGCGAAGAACCTTACCTGGGCTTGAACTACTAGAAGTAGAACTGATGAAAGTCGGGACGACCTGTTAAGTCAGGAACTAGCAGAGGTGCTGCATGGCTGTCGTCAGCTCGTGTCGTGAGATGTTGGGTTAAGTCCCGCAACGAGCGCAACCCTTACCTTATGTTGCTACGTCCGTAAAGGACAGCACTCTTAAGGAACTGCCTCGGACAACGGGGAGGAAGGTGGGGATGACGTCAAGTCACCATGGCCTTTATGTCCAGGGCTACACACGTGCTACAATGGCCGGTACAGCGAGCAGCAAATCCGCAAGGAGGAGCAAATCTCTAAAAGCCGGCCCCAGTTCAGATTGTGGGCTGCAATTCGCCCACATGAAGGTGGAATCGCTAGTAATCGGGGATCAGCTGGCCCCGGTGAATACGTTCCCGGGCCTTGTACACACCGCCCGTCACACCACGAAAGTTGGGTGCAACCAAAAACCGTGATCCAACCCGCAAGGGAGGTAACGGTCCAAGTTGTGACCAATGATTGGGGTGAAGTCGTAACAAGGTAGCCGTACGGGAACGTGCGGCTGGATCACCTCCTTTATTTTTTTCTTCGTCAGAAGAAAAAAAAGGTCGATCTTTTGACCTCAAGGGCACTCACTCGCTTGCGTATTTAAATAATTTAAAATGACCACGGTCCAATCTCGGGGCTGTAGCTCAGCTGGGAGAGCGCCTGCTTTGCAAGCAGGAGGTCGTCGGTTCGATCCCGATCAGCTCCAACCAGAGGACCCATAGCTCAGCTGGTTAGAGCGTACGCTTGATAAGCGTAAGGTCGGTGGTTCGATCCCACCTGGGTCCATGAAATTTTGCCTGGGCGGCAAAATTTAGTTGGTAGATGGTAGAAGTTAGTTGATAGAGGCAAAATTTCCCTCTAGCTACTATCAACTATAAACTATCAACTGTCGTTACACCGGTGTCTATAAACAGATTTTTGATGTTCTTTACATAATGTCTTCGTTTCATTTTGTCTTTACGAACGTTCCGCGAGGGGCCTTCCGCCAAGACACAGTCGAATGAAACAAATAACTTAAGGGAAAAATTAAGAAATAAGCGTCAATAAGATACCAAACATAATAAACCGTGTTTGGTGTATTCATTAATGCGGCTAAGGAAGTAAGAGCACATGGTGAATGCCTTGGCGTCAGAAGTCGAAGAAGGACGTGGCTAGCTGCGATAAGCTACGGGGAGCCGCAAGCAGGCTTTGATCCGTAGATGTCCGAATGGGGCAACCCTCCGCCGTGAAAACGGCGGAATCGTATAGTGAAGGTCCCTCGCAAGAGGGTTTATAGCTATACGAAGGCAACCCAGGGAAGTGAAACATCTCAGTACCTGGAGGAAGAGAAATCAACCGAGATACCCTCAGTAGTGGCGAGCGAACGGGGTACAGCCCAAACCTAAGTGCGTGCATTTAGGGGTTACGGGCCCATCTCCCTTTAATGGGGAAGAGTTATCAAACCGAGCATAGCCGAACGGCATGGAATGGCCGATCACAGAAGGTGACAATCCTGTAGGCGAAATGTATCGGACTTTTGATGGGTACCAAAGTACTGTCAGACACGTGAAACCTGGCAGGAATTCGGGGGGACCACCCTCCAAGGCTAAATACTCTCTGACGACCGATAGTGAACAAGTACCGCGAGGGAAAGGTGAAAAGCACCCCTGACGGGGAGTGAAAAAGAACCTGAAACCGTGTGTTTACAAGCAGTGGAAGAGCTATGCCATTTTCGCAAGAGGATGGAATGCTCGACCTCGTGCCTGTTGAAGAATGATCCGGCGAGTTTATGGTGCAAGCCCGGTTAAAATTCCAATGAGAGTTGGGATTGGAGCCAGAGCGAAAGCGAGTCCGAATAGGGCGACCATGTTTGCATCATAAGACCCGAATCCAAGTGATCTATGCCTGGACAGAGTGAAGCCTCGGTAAAACGAGGTGGAGGCTCGAAGCGTTGAGTGTTGAAGAACTTCTGCATGAGCTGGGTATAGGGGTGAAAGGCCAATCGAACTTGGTGATAGCTGGTTCTCCCCGAAATAGTTTTAGGACTAGCCTCGAGCGTTCCCCATTGGGGGTAGAGCTCTGGATAATGTAGGGCCTGCAACCCAGGTTCCGAAGTTAACCAAACTGCGAATACCAATGGGTATAAGCTCGGGAGTCAGTGTACGAGGGCTAAGCTTCGTACGCAAAAGGGAAACAGCCTAGATCGTCGTCTAAGGTCCCAAAGTGTATGCTAAGTGGTAAAGGATGTGGATTTACCGAGACAGCTGGAAGGTTGGCTTAGAAGCAGCCATCCTTAAAAGAGTGCGTAATAGCTCACCAGTCAAGTGAATCTGCGCCGAAAATCAACGGGGCTCAAGCATACCACCGAAGTCACGAATTCAATTCTCCTTCGGGAGAGTTGTCTGGTAGGGGAGCGTAGTCATCTGCGTTGAAGGTATACCGAGAGGAGTACTGGAGCGTTGACTAGTGAGGATGTCGGAATAAGTAGCGATAATGTGGGTGAGAATCCCACACGCCGCAAGCCTAAGGTTTCCTAGAGCAATGTTCGTCAGCTCAGGGTTAGTCGGTCCTAAGACGAGGCTGAAAAGCGTAGTCGAAGCAGGGCATCTGGTTAATATTCCAGAACTATGTTGTATGTGTTATACCTAAGAAGTGACGCAGAAGGTCAGACCATCCCCCCGTCGGTCGTGGGGGTTTAAGCAGGTAGAGAGATTGCGTTGGTAAAGTCCGCGCGGTCGTTAATCTCGAGATGCGATATCGATCTGGGTTCAAACCCGGAGAAGTGGTTTTCACCACGCTGCCAAGAAAACCTTCGTAGGAAATATGCAATGTATCCGTACCGTAATCCGACACAGGTGGGCGAGTTGAATATACTAAGGCGCGCGAGAGAACTCTAGTTAAGGAACTCGGCAATCTAGTCCCGTAACTTCGGAAGAAGGGACGCCCCGACGTCTAACTCCGTACAGGAGAAGGACCACGCGGGGTTGCAATAAAATGGGTCTCGTGACTGTTTAACAAAAACACAGGACTCTGCTGAAATCACAAGATGATGTATAGGGTCTGATGCCTGCCCGGTGCTGGAAGGTCAAGGGGAGATGTCATGGAGGGTAACCTCTAGAAGCATTGAACTTAAGCCCCAGTAAACGGCGGCCGTAACTATAACGGTCCTAAGGTAGCGAAATTCCTTGTCGGGTAAGTTCCGACCTGCACGAATGGCATAACAAAGAGACCGCTGTCTCAACTAGAGGCTCGGCGAAATTGTGGTATCCGTGAAGACGCGGATTTCCTGTGGTTAGACGAAAAGACCCCGTGGAGCTTTACTGTATGTTGTTAATGCATTGCGGAATTGGATGCGTAGGATAGGTGGGAGCCCTTGAAACTCGGATTTTGGTTCGAGTGGAGGCGCCGTTGAAATACCACCCTTTCGGTTTTGCGATGCTAACCTCAAGCCGTTGATCCGGCTGGGGGACATTGACAGCTTGGCAGTTTGACTGGGGCGGTTGCCTCCTAAAGAGTAACGGAGGCGTCCAAAGGTTCGCTCAATCCGAATAGAAATCGGGTGTCGAGTGCAAGGGCAGAAGCGAGCTTGACTGTGAGGGAGACATCCCGAGCAGATGCGAAAGCAGGGCCTAGTGATCCGGCGGTTTGAATGTGGAATTGCCGTCGCTCAACGAATAAAAGCTACCCCGGGGATAACAGGCTTATCGGATCCAAGAGCCCATATCTACGATCCGGTTTGGCACCTCGATGTCGGCTCATCGCATCCTCCCGCTGAAGCTGGTGGGAAGGGTTGGGCTGTTCGCCCATTAAAGCGGTACGTGAGCTGGGTTCAGTACGTCGTGAGACAGTACGGTCTCTATCTACCATAGGCGTTGGAGTTTTGAGGGAAGCTGTCCTTAGTACGAGAGGACCGGGACGGACGCGCCCCTGGTGTACCAGTTGTTCTGCCAAGAGCATCGCTGGGTAGCTATAGCGCGGTCGGGATAAACGCTGAAAGCATCTAAGCGTGAAGCCCCTCCCAAGATGATAACTCCTCCAGGGTTAAACCTGGCTTAAGACCTCCAGTAGACTACTGGTTTGATAGGTCGGAAGTGGACGTGTAGTAATACACGAAGCTTACCGATACTAATCGGTCGTGTAACTTAGCCGTATTGATGAATATCATTCTTGTTGGCGCTTATTTTTTAGTTTTTCGAAGTTATGAAAAGATTCTTAGAGGAACGAATGCTGGTGGTAATTCCAAAGAGGTCACACCCGTTCCCATTCCGAACACGGCAGTTAAGCTCTTTAGGGTCGATGGTACTTGTCCCGCAAGGGACCGGAAGAGTAGATCGCTGCCAGCATTGGTTCCTCTAAATGAAAGAACGACCAGGAATTAAATTGTTACGGGCTTTGGTGCTCGGGGCTATTTTTTGTTCCGGCGTTTTTGTCGTTCAAGCGAGCGAAGTTTTGTCGTCGGCGGACGTGTTGGAGGCGGGGTCTTGGGCGGTTTCGGTGTATGGCCAAGGGTCCGAAACGAAACCTCAAGTGAAGATGTCTGGAATTGACGCGGTGTCGGTCCCGGTGAGCGGCGGAATGTCGGCGGTTTCTTCGAATGAGAACGCTGAGATCAAGATGGAACAGACCGTGTCGCAGGTTTTGGCTGCATTTGAGTTTCGCCCCAGCGAAGGATTGAAATACAGATTTAAAGTGGGTCAGGTGCGAGAGTTTGATTTGGAGTTTTCTTCGGGTTCTCAGACCAACAAGCTGCAGGCCTCAAACTCGGGATATGTCTGGGGCGTCGGTTTGGGCGGGCGAATTGCGCCGGGATCGATTGTGAGCACGGCGATCAGCTGGGATTTGGGCTACACGCAGACGGATGTATCGGCCGATCGGTTCGAAGGCGGGCCCGTTGTTTACGCCGTGAACGAGCAGTGGCGCCAGGAAGAATATCAAGGAAGCCTTGATTTTAGCCGTCGCTGGAAGGCCTGGGAGCCATTTGCGGGAATCAAATTGACGCATGTCGTCAATCGCTTGATGGATGGATCGACCAAGAGGACCATCGGTGGAACGAATGATGGGATCAGCCCGTTTATAGGATTGCAGTGGATGGTGGCCGACAAAGAAAGTTTGGTCGTGGAAGGGTCCTTCTTGGACGAAAAGTCTTTGACGGCGGGATTTAAAGTTCAATTTTAAGTTGGGGTGAGGAAAATTATGCCAAGCGCAATTAAAGAAAAACAAGTTGTTGGTCTGACCGAGGAGCTCAAGTCCTCGGCCCATGTGGTCGTCACCGATTACCAGGGAATGACGGCCGAAGAATTTGACGCGCTGCGCGCGGCCATCCGCCCCTTTGGCGCCAAGTACAAGGTGGTCAAAAACAGACTGGCCAAAATCTCGCTGAACGCCACGGGCTTCGCCGAACTCACTGAGAAAATGAAAGGCCCTTCGGCCATCGCATACCAGGGAACCGACGCGGCCGGGATCATCAAGGCCCTTTTTAAATTCGGCGAAACGCACACCAATTTCAAAGTCAAAGCCGGACGCCTTTTCGGCATCACGGCGGACACCAAGAACCTCAAAGTGATGGCGGACCTGCCGTCGCGCGAGGTGTTGATGGCCACACTTCTTGCCCGCATGAACGGGCCCCTAACCAGCCTCGTCACGGTGCTCAATGAACCGCTGCGTTCCCTCCACGCCGCCCTCAGCGCCGTCGCCAAGAACAAAGAAGCCAAGCCTGCATAATTTTCAACATCACAATGCTCCGCCAGATTTAAGGCGGGCGCTATCGCACAAACCCCGCCCGGCGGGACCATGCGCGTTAGTTGATGATCAAGGAGCATAAAATGGCACAAGTAACTGTTGACGAATTCGTCGAATCACTCGACAAATGGACCATTCTCGATATCAGCAAAGCCGTCAAAACGATCGAGACCAAATACGGAATTTCCGCCGCCCCCGTGGCTGTTGCCGCCGCTCCGGGCGCCGCTGCCGCCGCCGGCGCCGCTGTCGCTGAAGAGAAAACCGAGTTTACCGTCATGTTGATGGGAGCCGGGGCCAACAAGATCCAGGTGATCAAAGTGGTTCGTGAGCTGACCGGTCTGGGCCTGAAAGAAGCGAAAGACCTGGTTGAAGGCGCGCCCAAAGCGGTGAAAGAGAACGTGGACAAGAAGACCGCCGAAGAGCTCAAGAAAAAGCTCGTCGAGCAAGGCGCCACCGCTGAAATCAAATAAGACAGCTTTGGAAAATAGCATTGGCATTGGATCGAGGAATCATTAATGACTTCCTTGATCCAGTGCCATTTCCCCGTGCCAATGCAAATTTTTAGGACATTCTTGGAGGACTTAACTTGAAAAAGACATCGTTTGCTCGGATCAAGCCGGTCATTGATATTCCGCAATTGCTCGAGATGCAGCGGGCCTCATATCGCGAATTTCTGCAATCGGATGTCCCCGTTAAAGAAAGAAAAGTTCAGGGCATTCAGGCCTCTTTCATGGACATCTTCCCCATCATCAACGGAGACGAAAGTCTCGCGCTCGAATTTGTTCAATACAATCTCGGGACCCCCAAGCACACCATTGAAGAAGCGATCGATAAGGACGGCACCTATGCCACGCCGCTGAAGGCCGTTTTGCGCTTGGTTCATCGCCAGCCCTCGGGCAAACCCAAAGTTTTGACGGAACAAGAAGTTTATCTTTGCGAACTCCCGCTGATGACCGAAACCGCTTCCTTCGTGATCAACGGCGCCGAGCGCGTCGTGGTCAGCCAACTGCACCGTTCCCCCGGCGTTATATTCGAAGAAGACGAGGAAAAAAACATCTCCTCCTACGGCAAGAACCTTTTCTTCGCGCGCATCATTCCTTATCGCGGCGCCTGGGTTGAATTTGAATTTGATTTGAACAACGCGATCTTCGTCCGCATCGACAAGAAGCGGAAATTCCCGGCCACCACGCTTCTGCGCGCCGCGGGGATTGAGACCAACGCCCAAATCCTCGAACTTTTTTATGACACCGAGACCTTGCCGGTTGACGGCGGAAACTTGGCCGGCCGCGTTTTGGCCGACGATGTCGTCGAAGCCGACACCGGTGAAGTGCTGCTCGAAGCGAACGCCGAAATTTCCAAGGAAGCCGCGCTGCGGTTTCAAGAAAAGAAAATCAAGTCCGTCAAAGTGATCATCACCGACCCGGCCTTGAACGACATTGCCATCCGCAACACGCTGCTCAAGGACCCGGTCCGCAGCCGCAAAGAGGCCATCCACCAAATCTATCGCGTGGTCCGCTCTCAGGAATTCATCGTTCCCGAACAAGCCGAGAACTATCTCGATACGCTTCTGTTCAAATCCATCCGCCACTATGATTTCACGAAAGTGGGACGGTTCAAAATCAACCGCAAGCTGCTTCCTCTCTATTCCAATCTGCTCAAGAAAAAAGGCTTCGGCTTTGAAATCCCCGCCGAACGCCGCCGCACGTTGAGCTTGGAAGACATTTTGGTGACGCTTCAATATGTGATCGCGCTCAACAACGGCCTC
>Ga0206945_1161_pt1 | contig 14225 bp, 12 predicted proteins | sample Alteio_BWOrgHeat_5_FD_152982 | JGI IMG/M metagenome (GOLD analysis project Ga0206945, IMG submission 152982) | Enriched cells from forest soil in Barre Woods Harvard Forest LTER site, Petersham, Massachusetts, United States -... | ecosystem: Environmental > Terrestrial > Soil > Temperate forest > O... | reverse complement strand
GATTTCGTGCATCGAAACGGGCGCCCAGAAATCGCAGACCAGGCCGCTCATGGTCCCGCGAAAGGCCGCTGGCGTGATCCCGACGATGGTGAAGGGATGAAGGTTGATCTCGACGGTTCTCCCGATGACGGAAGGATCGGCGTTGAAGCGGCGGCGCCAAAAGCTCTCGTTCAGGACCAGGACGGAATTGCCTCCCGGTTTCTGGTCCTCATCCGGCAGGAAGGTGCGGCCCAGCAGGGGCTGCACCCCAAGCACGGAGAAGAAGTTGGCCGTGGCAATTTGCCCGTAGATCCATTCGGAATGCCCATCAACCGTCAGGCTGGCCGGGGTGATCTGCGAGCCGATGACTCCGTCGAAGATATCGGTCAAGCCGCCGGCGTCCGTCAGGTCAGGCAGGGAAAGCGTGTCGAATTGCTGCTTGTCGAAGTTATTCACCAGCACCGCCAGTTGCTCCTGCTGGCGGGTTCCCGGAAGCGGATGGAACACGATGTTCTGGATCCAGCAGAAGACCGTCGCGGTCGAGCCGATCCCGATCGCCAGCGAGAGCACGGCGATCGCCGTGAAGGCGGGGGCTTTGGCGAACTGTCGCAGGGCGAATTTGAGCTCGGAGATCATCGGAGGTGGGGACCAGGCGATCGTGTTATTGCAAAGGCTGTGCCAGGCACCATTAGAGACTTAAACTCTTCGATCACTGACTAGATACGTCATTACCCGTTCCAGCCACTGACCCTGGTTGACCCGAATCTGAGATTTTGGCGTCCCGATCTTGGGAATGTTCTTAGACGGCCGTGTACTTGAGTCGCGGAACGCGGGCAAACGGCCCCCTTCACTGACGTCTACATCCTCCATAGAACTGAAGATCCCCTTGACCCACCTTTAAAATCCAGCGTCCCTCAAGAATGAATAGACTCCTCTTCGCCACCGCGGCGCTCCTCTCCACCGTCGCCGTGAGCTCTGCCCTCGCCAATGATTATTACGGCATCACCGTCCGTACCTCTACGGCCAAAAAGGGCCAGCGTGCGGTGGCGACAGTGTCGGTGACCCCAAAGGGAGCGTACCACATCAACACCGAATACCCCGTCAGGCTTGTGATCACGGCTCCCGCCGGCATCACGGTCGAGAAGGCGCAGCAGACAAAAGACGACGCCAAGGCTTTCAACGAGCATGAATTAGACTTCGATGTGGCATTCGTCTCCGACGCCTCCGGCACGAGGTCCTTCAGCGGCGATCTCCGCTTCGGCGTCAACACCGACACCAACTCAAGACCGAGCGACGAAAAGGTCGTCTTCAACGTCGAGGTGAAGTAGCTCGCCCGCCCGGCTGAAATGCCGGGCCGGGGTCAGGTTTTGTTGGTTGGGGACTAAGTGCGCGTTCTCGCGTAGCCCCGGCGAGATCAAACGAACGCTAAACCGGTAGACGCGGCGTGCGAAGATCATGGGCACGCGGGTTCAATTCCCGCCACCCTGACCACGCGGACCACCAGGACCTCCCCGTCCTCCCCCGCCGCCACGGGCTGGCGCAGGCGGAGCGGGCTTTCCTTGGGCGAGCGGCGTCGGCTGGTCGTCGGAGCGCTTGACCCACTTGTAGATCTTCGAGGAGTTCTGCCAGAAGTACTTTTCCTGCTGAGCACGCGTCTTAGTGGAGAAGAACTGCTGCATCAGGCCGACCTCCTCCGAGATGGTGGCCACGCCGTAGCTGTTGGGATAATCCGTGCCGAACATGACGCGGTCCTCGCCGAAGGCCTGGAACAGGTACTCCAGCCGCGCGCGCAGGAACTCATAGTTCTTCACGATGATGCCGTTGTCGCCGGGAGCGGGATGGTAGACCTCGGTGAGCTTAACGAAAATGTTGGGCCGCGCCGCCATCTCTTTGATCACCGCCTCGTAAGCCGCCTGGTTGGCGGGCGCGGGATCGAAGCTTGGCAGGTGGTCCATGATGATGCGCAGGTCTGGAACGGCGTCGGCCAGCATCACGTTGGCGTTCATCAGGTCCATGCTTGGGTTGGCGGTGTCCAGCGCCAGGTCGGCCTGCGCCAGCAGCTTCAGATTGGCGACCTGGGTCGGATTGAGCGCAACGCTGCCCCTGGCGTCCTTGATGTAGAAGCGGCTGGAGCGAATGGCGCGAAAGAGAGGGTCGCGATGAAAGTGGTTCAGATATTTGGGGAAATCGTTCGAGCCTGGATCGATGTTCCCCGAGACTCCGACCATGATGGGATTGTCGCGGGAGACCTCCAGATACCAGAGGTTGTCGTCGAGGTATTGGGCGGCAGATTCCACCACAATGGCCCCGACGATTCCGGTGGGCCGCGCCAGCGCAGCATACATCGCGGGCGTCGACGGCTTTTTCACCTGCCGGTAGAACAGACCACCCGTGTAGCCGCTGAAGACGGGACGGGTTTGGTCAAAGAGGTGAATATGGCTGTCAATGATGGGGATGGCGCCCGGACGTGGCGGCAGGGCCTGCGGGGCATCCGGCGCGGCAGGAGCTGGGCCGTTTTTTTCATCCCAATCTGCAGCGTCCTCGGGGCCCTGCGCGGCTGCGAGCGCGTTACCGATGCCTGAAAGCGCGGCGCCCGCCATGGCGGCAGTGCCAAGGAATTGCCGGCGAGACATTCTGTTGCCCATCGTAGGTTCCCTTCCCTCACGCGTTGGTTGTGGCGGATTGCGAGTCGCTGAATTGGACCGATTGGCGCATTGAAGCAAACCGAAACCCCTCCTCCCTGAAAATTCAGTTTCCTATCAGTCTTTCGTGCGTTCGGTTTCGGCGATCATAGGGTGTTGAGGTTTTGCCACGCCGGGGGCTCAGGTGAGGAGCGCCTTGCGGTTCATCGCGAGGTTCCGGAGCGAGAGGACGTGGGTCAGGATCCCGAGCGGGGGCCCCACGAAAAGGGGCACGAGCGAAAGGGGGTACATGGCTAGTATGGGCACCTTGAAGTGCGTGGCCGTGGCCGGAGCCACGATCAAGTCGAGGATGCCAAAGAGGTTCCAGGCTACGGCCAGAGTGAGGGACCTGCGGCACCGGCGCAGCAGCGCTAGGGCAACGAAGGGCGCGGCGAGTCCCGTGACCGTGTCCCCTACGCCGGCCGGCCACGCGAAACCCGCGGGCAATGTGCCGTAGGCCAAATACGGGAAGATGAAGAAAACGCCCGCCACCCGGTAGAACTGCACGGCAATGAGCGCAGCAGGGGCGGTCGTGGAGTTGATCGCCCGGCCGGCCGTAGAGCGAAAGACCCAGAGGAGCGCTCCGGCGAAGGGCACTAGGGCGACCAGGCCGCTCAAGGGCTGCCGCAGGCTCTCGCTTGGCAGCGGGAAGTGAGCGCTGTCACCGAGCAGGAGAGCGACGGCGAACCAGAGGGCGAGGAAGCCGGCGACCAGCGGGGCGGCGCCGGGCCGGGTTCGTTCGGCCTGGCGCGCATGCCAGGCGATTAGGAAGGCGCCCTCGGCGAAGATGACTAGGGCGGCAATACCCTGCACGAAGGGTGGAATGGCGGTGAGGGGATGCATGGGATTTCAGGATTGGGTTGAGTTACTTGCTAAAGACAAGTGATACCATGGAAAGTGACTTGCATAAAGCAAGACACAAGTTCATTTTCCCTCCTATGAAAAAGACCCCGCTGGCGCCCGGCCGCCGCTCAAACTGCCCGATCGTCTGCTCGCTCGACCTAATCGGCGACCGCTGGACCCTGGTCGTCGTCCGCGATCTCTTCCGTGGGCTGACCAAGTACGGGGAATTCCTGGCCGGGGCCGAGGGCATCCCAACGAATGTCCTGGCCGAGCGGCTGGTGCGCCTGGAGAAGGCCCGGATGATCACGAAGGTCCCCTACCAGGAGAATCCCCCGCGATATGCCTACCAGCTGACGGCCCGGGGCCGCGGGCTCGCCCGCATCGTCGGGGCGCTCGCCCTCTGGGGGCAGCGCAACCTTCCGGGCACGGCCCTCGATCCGGAACTCTTTAGGACCTTGAGCGCGATGGCATGAAGGGGGATGCACTCACAGGCTCGGTATCTCCACAGCGTACCCGTCGTTGGCGGTGCCCTTGAGATGCGCGGCATGAACAGAAATTAACCTGCGATTCAGCCCGGATTCAGGCTGATGCCAAACAATGCATCGGATAACGATCTGACTCCGCGGAGGCTTACTATCCACGACCGCCCCGAATCGAGAAGCGTCAGTCAAAGACCGATGTGAACAACCCCGATCACCCCTCCCCCGCACAGGCTGCCGGCGAAATCCCGCGCCATTCGCGAACCAACCGGTTCCTGCATTGGGCGATGGCCGCCTGCTTCATCATCGTAATGTTCACGGGACTCGCCCTGTACTGGCGCAGCATTCTGGGATGGATGCTGCCGATGTTTGGCGGCAAGGAGACCGCCATAAACCTGCATTTCTGGTTCGGGCTCGGCCTGGGATTCTTTACGCTCCTCCTGTATTTCGCCTGGCGCGCCGTGGCGCGCTGGACACCCGCCGACACCCACTTCGTGAAGCACCTCCGGCAATATGCCGCGAGCCCCAGCCAATTGCCTCCGCCGGAAACAGGGTTCTTCAACGGCGGCCAAAAACTTTATTTTTGGTCGGTCATCCTGAGCATGGCGGTGTTCGTCGTCACCGGGGTCGTGTGGTGGTACCGCAAGGACGTTCCCCAAAACGTGTATGCCGTCTGCCGCACCACCCACCGAATTCTCGCAGTGATCATGTCGGGAGGCCTGCTGGTTCACATCTACAAGGCGTCCATCGGCGAACCGGGGACCCTTCGCTCGATGATAGGCGGCACCGTGACACGTGAGTGGGCCAGAATCCGCCGGCCGGGGTGGTTCCGCGACTTGGGGAACCGGGACTGACCGGCCGCTGGCCAAAGCAGCGGCGGAGCTGGGCCTGATTCACGCGGGTGCGTAGGAGCGGAGTCCAGGCTAGGGCGCGAAGTTCGGCCCAATGAGCTCCCGCAGGAAGGCCTCGGTAGCCCAGGGCGCCGCCCCGCGGTAGCGGGCGATCCACGCCTCGCCTGCCCCGATTTTCACCCGGTCCGGGGTCCATCCTGGCGAGAGCACATTCGCGATGAGCGCAAACCCCGCCCCGGGGCGCAGCCGCAGCGCCTTCCAGCAGCCACCCGGCACCGGGATCACGAGCACCTGGCCGGCGGCGCCGTCGCGTCCCAGCGTGAGCTTCTCCGCCCGCCCGTCGGGATGGAAGATGAAGTAGTCGACGGGGCCTCCGTCGAGTAGGATGTGCGTGTCGTCGGATGCGAGCCAGTGCAGATAATTGACCGGGAGCTCCCGGGTGAGCATGTAGTAGACTTGGCTCTGGGCGGCGAGCGCCTGGGTCCCGACCACGGCCTTCTGGCCGGACGCTCCGATGATAGAGAGGTAGCCAGACTCGCCCGGCAGCACCTGCATCTTGAGCTCCGCGATCCACGCCCGCGCGGCGGAATCCGACGGCTCCGGCGCCGGGGAACCGGCGCTCTCCGCGATCCCTGCGATCCCCGCCGCGAGAAGGATCCATGAAGCGCGCCTGAGCATAGGGGCATGTGCAGCAGGTTCCCTACCATGAGCGGCGCCCTCGCCAAAAAGCACTTTTACCGGATGAGACGCTCGAGAAGCGTGTCGTTAGGCTCCGCAACCAGGAACCGGTCTTTCGGATTTGCGGATTGGAGGAAGAATCGGTAATCTTCCCCACATGCTAAAAGAACTAATCAAGTCTCTCCACCGAGCAAAAGCCGAAGTCGAAGCACTCGAAGCAAAAGTCGAGAAAGGCTTGAAAAAGACTCTGGCCAAGATCCATGCCGAGCACGGTTTTGATTCCGTGGATAGCTTCGTCGAAGCCGTGAAAAAAGCTTCCACAGAGTTTGAAGCCAAAGGCCGAGAGGCTACCAACCGCGCATTTCCGAAGGCCAAGCGGGCTAAGATTACCGCGGCGGTTCGGGCGACCGTCAAAAACTTGGTGAAGGCCGGCAAAAGTGGCGCCGAAATTGCCAAAGCGGTTGGGATTTCCTCGGCCAGCGTACAGAATGTCAAAAAGGCCCTGGGGCTGGTTAGAACAACGAAGAAAGGCCCTCGCAAGGTTAAGGCAAAGGGAAAGGCTTCCCCAGCGCCCGCGAAGCCCAAGGTAGCCCCGAAGGCCCGCAAAAAGCGCGCGGTCCCGAAAAAGGTGATTGCAGGCTCCCCAGCACCCGTCCCGCCTCCGACCGAGGTTCCCGCCGCGCCTTCCGCCTGATAGATTCCGGTGGGGTATTACTGACCTTCTCCTAAACTGGAGGGGTTGCATTTTAGGTCATCGGATACCGCACTCCTAGTTAACCCTCGAAGCTAGGAAGAGAGACCAACGCCGTGCTCATTCGCCTCTCACTGATCATCATTTTAGCTGGGCTCGCGTCTGCGGTAAAAGCGTCTGCTGAAGACGTCCGTAGTGTTCCTCCACGCGTCCTGCCAGACGGGGTATTGCCAAAAGACATCAGACTCGGACCGCTTAGAGTCTATGATGGCGAATGCACTTTCGTGCCCCCAAAAACCAAAGAGGAATGGACTGCCCGCGCCGAACGCGTGCGGCGGCAAGTTCTCGTTTCGCTGGGATTGTGGCCGATGCCAACAAAAACCCCTCTCAATGTGGTGATCACGGGAAAGATCGACCGGCCCGATTATACCGTTGAGAAAGTTTATTTCGAAAGTGTTCCCGGATTTTACGTTGCGGGGAACCTTTACCGTCCGAAAGGCAAAAGTGGGAGGATGCCAGCCGTGCTTTGCCCTTATGGTCATTGGCCCGAAGGCCGATTTACGGATAGCGGAGTCGCTGGCGTTTTGGACCAAATCGCACAGGGCGCTGAGAGGTTCGAAGAAGGTGGCCGCAGCTTCTTGCAGGCACGCTGTGTGCAACTAGCACGAATGGGATGCGTGGTTTTTATCTACGATATGATCGGTTTTGGCGACACGACACAAATTCCGCACGAGCTAGCCCATACCTCGGGGGGTCTGGTCAAATCGCGGCCCGCGATGAACCAACTCGAAAACTGGGGCTTTTTTAGCGCTCAAGCCGAAGCGCATTTAGAAAGCATCATGGGGCTCCAAACTTGGGATTCGATCAGGGCCTTGGACTTTCTGCTCAGCCTTCCGGAGGTTGATCCAGAACGCGTCGGCTGCGTCGGCGAAAGCGGCGGAGGGACGCAAACGCTCTTTTTGGCTGCAACCGACGATCGCTTAAAAGTCGCTTTCCCGGCTGTAAAGGTGACAAGCGCGCTCGGAAACGACTGCACCTGCGAGATGGCGAGCGACCTTAAAATTGGCACCAACAACCTAGAAATTGCCGCGCTTTTCGCGCCCAAGCCTCTCGGCATGACAGCGGCCAACGACGACACGAAAGACATGCCGACCAAGGGGCTTCCGGAGTTACGACAAATCTACGAGTTTTGGAGCGCCGGGGACAACGTGATGCTCGCCGCGTTGCCACAATTTGGGCACAACTTTAACTCCGTCAGTCGGATGGCCATGTACCCATGGTTCAACCGGCATTTTAGCCTGGGATTGGCCGAACCAATCGTGGAAAAAGACTACCGGCGTCTTACGAAAGAAGAAGCCACCGTTTGGGACGCCGGCCATCCACCCCCTCCCGGCGGACCGGATTTCGAACGTCAGCTCCTCAGGACACTAACGACGGATGCGGCAAAGCAGCTGGCCGCGCTATCGAGCGAGCCGGACCAGTATCGAAGAATTGTCGGTCCCGCCATCGATGTCCTGATCGGCCGCAATATAGATGAGGTTGGCCGGATCGAATGGGTCCCAAAATACGACAAGGAGCTGGGCGGGCATACCGAAGCAATCGGGATGCTTCGCAATGTCACCCATCAGGAGGAACTGCCATTGGTCCTTCTCAAGCCTGAGCGGTGGAACGGCGACACCGTTATTTGGCTAGAACGGGATGGCAAATCGTGCCTCTATGCCAATGGCTCGACCGCCCGGCTGAAGCCGGAAGTTCAGAACCTGATTGATCAAGGCTGTGTCGTGATCGGAGCAGATCTTTTTTTGCAAGGCGAGTTTGTGGCCTATGGCGGGACGGTGGAGCGGACCCGCAGCGTAGACACTTACCTCCAACACCACGTCGACGCGCCCGCCTATACCTTTTGCTGTAATTCTTCGCTTTTTGCCCAGCGCGTTCATGACATTTTAACGGCAGTCAGGTTCGCGCAGACGCTCGGCGGTAAGAACGGCAAACTCGTCGTGGTGGGGCTAAATGGCGCGGGGCCGCTGGTCGCGGCAGCCGTGCCTCAGTCGCGGGGCGCAATAACGGGTGCGGCTATTGTCACTGCAGAATTTCGCTTCAGCAAATTGCAGGACGTTCAGGATGTTAACTTTCTGCCTGGAGGCGCCAAATATGGGGACCTGCCGGGTATGATCGCGTTGGCCGGTTCTACCAAGGTCATCCAAATCGACGCCCCCGCGAGACCGCTAGCGTCGGCCCTTCAGGAGCTCCTTCGGTAACCCTGGCGAGACGGGTAGCGGGGTGGTCGAGATGCGAACCATCGGTCAGCTACCCGCACTCACATGCTCGGGATCTCCACCGCATACACGTCGTTGTTGACTCCCTTGAGATGCGCGGTGAATAGCACCCACTTGAAATCAGGCGTGAGATGGGGATTGGGCTCGATGTACTCGGCCTTCGGGTTTTCCCAGGCTGGCGAGAAATCGCAGATGTGCACCACCGGCACCATCTGGGTCTGCGGGTCCTGTTGGTCGAACCGATAGAGGCAAAGCCAGTTATTCGTGTGTTGGAAACCGTCCCCGACCGCCCATTTGCCCCCTGGGCCGATGGCATAGTGAACGGACCGATTGCTGGGCATGTTGGCGGCGACGACCGACACGCCGCCATAGGCAGCGTGGGGGACGGACACGCCTCCATAGGGATATCGCGCCTCTACGCCGGTTTTCAAATCCAGGTGGGCAAGGGCCCCGGCGCTGCTGATGTCGTACCAGAGGGATTCGCCGTCGCGGTCCCAGAACTCATGGGTAACCTGGTCCTGCTCCAACGGCCCCGTGCGCGGCTTGGTCACCTGCCCCGTCGTCAAGTCGAGGAGGCGCAGACGGTTTTTGATGTGCACCGTGACAAAGCCTTCGTGGACGAACACCGCCAGTTTCGAATCCGTGGGCGAACCCTGGATGTGGGTAAGCCAATCGTTCTCATTATCCTGGAACACCAGGGCGACCTTGCCCGAGTCGATCTCGATCGAATAGACGGCATTGTGCCTCTGCATGTGTTCATAGGCGGCAACATAGTCGACCCGCCGCAGATGCGGGTCGTCCAATTGGGGCTTGGCCGCCACCAACTTGGCATGCTCTTCGGCGAGCTGGTCGGCATTGGTGAAAAGCAGTTTGCTTTCATCCGCGGTGTAGCTGAATCCGGCGCCCGCCGCCAGCAGGCCGTGCGAGACCGTCGCGATCTTGCGGCTCTCGCCGCTGTCTAGATTCAGGAGGAAAACGTCGTCACCTTGATTGAAGGCCGCGCTCCGGCGATGAGGCAGCACGACAAGGTGGTCGCCGGTTTGGTGAGTGAGTTCACGAATCTCGCCGGTCCGAAGGTTCAAAACGCAGTAACCCTCGTCCTGGCCGCGCTTGCCGCCGAACAGCATCAGGTCGCCGTCGGCGGTGAAGACGTTCTGATGGAAATAGTACACCTCGGCGCTGTCGAAGCCACTCGTCAGGTTGACGACCCGGGTGTGGGAGGTGGGATCTCGCCAAGCTATGTCGGGTTCGTTGGAATGCTGCTGCCAGATCGAATCGATGGTCTCAGACGCAGGCTGAGCCACGGCGGACACTACTCCGGCTCCAGTGAAAGCAGCCCCGAAAGCCAGGGCGGTGCAGGCAAGATACCAGGTGGGGTTTGGCGACGTTTGCATAGGGGTGGATGATTAGACGAGTGGCCGGGAAAAAAGATGCTCGACCCGCTCTGGGAGGCGCGTCTCCCCAAGCCGGCGAAAACCCGGCAGCACGCAAAGCCGCCGCAGCCAATCTGGCCGGGATTACTCGAGTTTCTTGAGCTGCTCCGTCACGACCTCGGGTGTCAGCGGCAGGTAGCGCCCTTCGCGCTGGATGCAATCCTGGCCCTCCTGGCTCAGGACGAAGCGGACGAATTCGAGTGTGATCGGATCGATCGGCTTGCCGGGGGCCCGGTTTAGAAAAAAGAACTGCTCGTTATAGAGCGGATAGGTCCGGTCATGCACCGTTTCGAGGGTGCGTTTGACATAGGGTCCTCCGTCGTAGCTCTGGACCGCGAGCTCCTTTAGTCCGGGACCCATGGACATGGGAGAGACATAGAACATCGCGTACTTGTCCGCGGCGATCGCCTTCTGGGCCTGCAAGCTCCAGGTCACGATCTTGCCTCCGTTCGTGATGTAGTTGGTATAGGCGTGATATCCCTCCACCCATAGCCCGCTGCCCCGGAGGATCTTGTCGGAGAACTCCGTGCTGGCGCCGGCCCGCACGTTCTGGCCGCCCACGTGGATCGGCTGGCCCGCCCACTCTCCGGTCAGGCCGAGCTGGTCCCACGTGCGGATGTTCTCCTCCGGCCCCCGCGAGTACGGGTACTCGGAATGCCAGACGCTGCCGACGTAGCCGCCGGACCGTGCGGTGCCAAATACTCCGTCGATCTGCTTGGCGCCGATCTGGTCCAGGGGATTGTCTTTGTTTACGGCAATGATGAAGGCCGGCGCCCAGCCATAGACGTCGTAAGAGCCGGTCGCAACGGCGATCTCCGTGACGGGATAGTGAAAAGTCTGCTCGAACGACAGGCGGTCCGTCAGGATTGCCTTGTTCGACATGCCAATATCGGCAACGCCGCATACGAGGGCCGGAACGGCCATGGCGGCGGTCGGGAGGTGATACTCGATCGTGATGCCGGGCTGGAACTTCTTGAAGTCATCCTGCCAGTATGACCCAAGGAAGCCGTCCTTCAGGTAGTTGTTGCCCCAGATCCGGAGAGTGCCGGTCAGCTGCTGGCTGGGGGCGTAGTGAGGCAGGGCGCTCAAATCCCAGCGCTTCTTGTAGCCGCCGACCGAGCCGTGCTCCTTGCGGAACCCGCTCACATTCTGGGTCCAGATGCTGACGCCCGCGTTTTTCGGCTCGGCGGACGGCTCCTGGGCGCGGAGGGGCATCAGGGAGGAAGCGGCAAGCGCGATGACCGGTAGCAGATTTCTGTTTTTCATAGGTGGTTCGTGGGTGGAAGTGCGGTTGATGCCTCGTCGTTCTATTCGAGTTTCTTAAGCTGTTCCTGCACCACCGCCGCCGTGAGCGGGATGTAGCGGCCTTCGCGCTGGACACACTCCTGGCCCTCCTGGCTGAGGATGAAGTGCAGGAATTCGTCCACCTTGGGATCGACCGGCTGGCCCGGCGTGCGGTTGATGTAGAAGAAATACTGCCCGTAGAGCGGATAGGTCCGGTCGTGAACGGTCTCGAGCGAACGCTTCACGTAGGGCCCGCCGTCGTAGCCCTGGATCTCCAGCTCCCTCATGTCCGGGCTCATCGACATGGGGGAGACGTAGAACATCGCATAGCGGTCCTTGGCGATGGCCTTCTGAGCCTGCAAACTCCAGGTCACAATTTTGCCTCCCGTGGTGATGTAGTTCGCGTAAGCCTGATAACCTTCCACGAACTGGTCGCTCCCGCGCAGGACAATGTCGGAAAATTGCGAGGTCTGGTTCCCGCGCAGGGTCTGGCCGCCGGTATGAATCGGCTGGTCCGCCCACTCGCCCGTGAGTCCAAGCTGGCCCCAGGTCCGGATGTTTTCCTCCGGCCCCCGCGAATAGGGATACTCGGTATGCCACACGCTGCCGACATAGCCGCCCAGCCGCGCACCACCAAAAACGCCATCGAGTTGCTTCAGACTGATCCTGGTCAGGGGATTGTCCTTATTCACGACGATGATGAAGGCCGGAGACCAGCCATAGACGTCGTACGAGCCCGTGACGGCCGAGATCTCGGTGACCGGATGGTGATACACTTGCTCGAACGTCAGCAAGTCCATGATGATCGCCTTGCGACTCATCGCGACATCCGCCACGCCGCAAGAGAGCGCCGGGATCGCGATGCCGGTCGTGGGCAGGTTATACTCGATCTTTAGGTCGGGCTGGAACTTCTTGAACTCCGCCTCCCAATACTCGGCCAGGTAGCCGTCCTTGATGTAGTTGTTGCCCCAGATCCGCAGGGTGCCGGAAAGCTTCTGCCTCGGCACGTAGTGCGGCAGGTCGCTCAGGTCCCACCGCTTCGTGTAACCGCCCACCGCGCCGTGCTGCTGGCGGAATCCCGTGACATTTTGCGTCCAGATGCTGACGCCCGCGTTTACCGGCTCGGCGCTTCCGGGCGGCGTGGCGTCATCCGCCAGGATTGACCCGGCGAGTGGCAGGGCCAGGGCCACGCAGAAAAGCGCCCGCCTCGTGATGATCGATGGGGTTGGGGTCATGGGGGAGGCAAACCGGACGGAAGTCTGCGGTCTGAACCTAAATCCAGGATGAAGCCCACCTGAATAACTATTTAGCCAATTTCCCCTCGCTTGGGCGCCGGGGGCGCTGTTCCCTTTCAGGCGTCGCGCGGCGAAGTCCGGGCCGCGGAGTCACCCCGTGAAAATCCTCATTGTCGAAGACCAGCGCCGGTTGGGCCAGTTCCTGAAAAAGAGCCTGACGGAGCGCGCCTATACGGTGACCTGGGTGCGCACCTGCAAGGCGGCGCGCGACGCCCTCTGCGAGACCAGCTACGACGTGATCGTGCTCGACCTCAGCCTGCCGGACGGCGACGGGCTCGACCTGCTGCAGGAATGGCGCAAGGGGGGGATTCAACGAGCCGGTGCTGATCCTGAGCGCGCGCGACGCGGTGGAAGACCGGATCAAGGGCCTGGACCACGGCGCCGACGACTACCTGTCCAAGCCGTTCAGCCTGGAGGAGGTCCAGGCGCGCATCCGCTCGCTCTTGCGGCGGCAGGTCGCGGTCAAGGAGACGGTGCTGGAGCATCGTGGCATCCGCATGGACCTGCTCGGCCGGATGGTGACACAGAATGGCCAGCCCATCGAGCTCACCAGCCGCGAATTCGCGCTGCTCGAGATCTTCATGTACAATCCCGGGCGCATTCTCACGCGCACCCTGATCTGCGAAAAGATCTGGGAGTCGCATTATGACGTCGATACGAACCTGCTCGACGTGTACATGAGCAAGCTGCGGGCGAAGCTCGAGGCCGCGCCGGACAAGCAGCTGTTCAAGACCATGCGCGGAGTCGGCTACCAGCTGCTATGAAATCGATCGGGGTGCGGCTCGCGTTCTGGTATGCGCTGACTTCCCTGCTGACGCTCGGCTGCTTCTTCCGCATCGGGCGCTACCTCGTCGAGCAGCACGTGATTCATTCGCTCGACTTGGGCACCGCCGCCGAATTCGAGCAGCTGAAGCGGCGGCTGGGACCGGATTTCGAGTCGCTGCAGCCGGCGCAAATCCAGGATCGCCTCGTGCCGTTTTCGCCGGTGCGTTTTGCCATCGCGATCCATCGGGCCGACGGCCGCCTGACTTATCAGTCCGCCAATCTCGGCACCCGCGTCATTCCGGACGTGGCCATCAAAAGCCATATCCTGTCCGCGGCCATCGACCGCCTCTTCCGTTCCACCAATTTCGGCCGCGAGGTGGTGGCGAATCCGGCCATCCGCAACTACAACGCCATGGTGGGCGATATCGGCGAGATGCGGGTGGGCGAATTTGCCCTCGGCGACTTCAAGGTCCGCATCGCCGCCTCGAAGGAGCAGGTGCGAAGCCTGGTCGCCGCCTATCAGGACGTGTTTTACTGGCTCTTCGCGCTGATGCTCATTGTCAGCGCCCTGATCGGCTATGTGCTGAGCCACGTCCTGCTCCGGCCGTTGCGCCTGATCCAGGCCACCGCCACGCACATCGGCTCCGACAACCTGGGCGAGCGCATCCCGGTGGGAACGGTGAAGGACGAGCTCTCCGACCTCGCGCGGCTGCTCAACCAGATGTTCGACCGGCTCGAATCGTCGTTCAACCAGATCCGCCGCTTCACCGCCGAGGCGTCGCACGAGCTGAAGACCCCGTTGTCGCTGGTGCGCCTGCAGGCGGAGAAGCTATTGGTGGAAGGCGGCCTCTCGCCGGCGCAGGAGGAATCGGTGCAGGTGCAGCTCGAGGAGATCTCACGGCTGAACCAGATCATCGACGAGCTGCTTTTTCTTTCCCGCGCCGAGGCCCGCGCCATCACCCTGGTGACG
>Ga0206945_1159_pt1 | contig 14338 bp, 10 predicted proteins | sample Alteio_BWOrgHeat_5_FD_152982 | JGI IMG/M metagenome (GOLD analysis project Ga0206945, IMG submission 152982) | Enriched cells from forest soil in Barre Woods Harvard Forest LTER site, Petersham, Massachusetts, United States -... | ecosystem: Environmental > Terrestrial > Soil > Temperate forest > O... | reverse complement strand
GCGTGGTGGCCTTCCCCTCGCAATACATCGACCAGGAAGGAAATCCGTCCCCGACCAAGACCATCGCCGATTATGAAAGCCGCGAGGTGCCCGGGCGCGACATCATCCTGAAGACGCGCTTCGGCACCACGGGGCTGGTGGCCCGGCGCGAAATTTTTGAAGAATGCGGATTCTTTGATGAAACGCTCCGCAGTTCCGAGGACCGCGACATGTGGATCCGCACCGCCTCGCGCCGCCGGATATTTCTGAATGGCGACCGCCGCGTGTTGATCCGCCGGCACGCCGTCAGCATGAGCCGGAATTCCGACCGGATGAAGGAGAACATGCGGCGCGTCCTCCGCAAGGCCTGGGACGACCGCCGCGTGCCGCACGGCGATGTCTTTTTCTGGCTGCGGGCGCATTCCTTCCTGCGTTTCCAAGCCGCATGGATGTATTTCGCCGAGCAACGCCGGGCGGCAGCCATCGGCGACCTGCTCAAATCCATCCTCATCTGGCCTTGGTTCGGGCAGCCCCGGCGATTGAATGAACCGTTTCTATTCCGCCTCCGCAGCCTCGTGCGGTTCGCCTTCCGAAAATGAGCCTGCGCACCGCAAACGAACGGGAAAAGACTTTGTTTTCAGCGGTGGCGGCTTATCCTGCCCCGGAAAAACTCAACCGTTTGCGCGCGGCAAATCAGGTCACAATGCGGGTCACGATGGACAACGGCCGTATCAAAATTCTTCACGTACTCATCTCGCTTGAGATGGGCGGCATGGAGAACGGCGTGGTGAACGTGGCGCGACGCCTTTCCCCGGAGGAATTTGATATCCACGTCTGCTGCCTCGAACGCTCCGGGCCCTTCGCCGAAAACCTGCCCCGGCCGGACCGCGTGCAGGTGCTCAACAAACCCCAGGGCTTCTCCTGGAAGGCCGTCCGGGACCTCCACCGGCTCATCCGCCGGCTCAAGCCGGACGTGATCCACAGCCATAACCTCGGGCCGTTGATGTACGCCAGCCTGGCCAGTGGCATGGGCGGCTGGTGTCCTGTTCTTCACGGCGAGCATCACCTGCCGCCGCCGCAGGACTTCGACCGCAAGCGGATCATCCAGCGTTCCATTTTCTACCACGGCTGCCGCAAAGTCCACACCGTCTCCGAAAGCCTGCGACAGGAACTCATCGCCCGGGGCCTGCCGGCGGAAAAGCTCGTCACGCTGCGCAACGGCGTGGACAGCGAACGCTTCCAGCCCGGCGATCGTACCGCCGCGCGACAAAAAATTGGCGGCCTCCCTGCGGACGCTTTGGTGCTGGGCTTGGTCGGGCGGTTCATGCCGTGGAAAGGCCATGCGCGGTTGATCGAGGCGTTTGAAACGATCGCTGACAGTCGTCCCGATTCGCACCTGCTGTTCGTCGGCGCTGGTGGGACGGACGAGGAAGCGGTCCGCGCCCGGGCCCGCGCCAGCCGGCTGGCCAGCCGCATCCATTTCACCGGGTTTCAACGGGACGTGACGCCTTTTTACCAGGCCATGGACGTGATGATTTTCCCCTCGACCATCGAGGGCTTGGCCAACGCGGTGCTCGAAGCCATGGCTTGCGGCGTCCCCACTCTGGCCCATCCGGCGTGCGGGACGGCGGAAATCATTTCCCAAGGACATGACGGCTGGCTGGCGGAGATCGACACGGTGGCGGGACTGCAAAAACAACTGGCGGCGCTGCCCACAGATCGGGAGACCTTTCAGGCCATGGGGCGCATGGGACGCGAAAAGGTGGTGCGGCAGTTCAGCCTGGCGCACATGGTGGAGAATTACCGCCGCCTCTACCGGGAAACCGCGGGCGCGATAGGATCCAGGGAAAACTGAACCATGGATTTCTTCGCTGTCAACCTGTTCCTTGGCCTGTATTACATCCGGCCGCACGAATGGATCCCCTGGGTCGGCAAGCTGCACCCCATCCTGCTCTCGGTGATAGTGGCGATCTTCGCCGTGTTCCGCCGCCCGGAGGGGATCAGCAAGAGCGAACTCCTCAAGACCCCGCATGACTGGATGATGCTGTTCTACTTCCTGTGGTTCGTGGGCACCAGCGATCATCCGATCGGCACGTTCATGGACGTGAACAACGTCTTCGCCTTCTACTGGATCACCGTCCTGACGCTCACCAACATCGAACGCATCCTTAAATTTTTGACGTGGTGGAACATCATGATCCTGGCGGTCGCGGCCATGGCCATCGCCAGTGAATTCGGCATCGATCCCACCCACAGCTACGAGATCACCGAATGGACGATGAAAGGCCGGCTGTCCCTGAACACCTCGATCTTTGACAACCCAAACGCCCTCGGCCACAGCATCGTCGCCGGGGTGGTCATGATTTATTTCCTGTGGTTCTGGAACCAATCGATCGTCGGGAAAACCGCCAGTTCCATTATCCTGATATTGCCACTGTCGTGCATCTACCTCACCGCCTCCAAGGGGGCGTTCCTGTCGGGTTTCGCCACGGTGGTCAACGCGGTGACGTTCCGGCGGCCGTTGGCGGTCAAGATCGGCATCTTCGTCGTGGCCGGCACGGCGGGCTGGTTCGCCTTGAACTCCCTGCCGCGCATGCAGGAACTGGAATATACCCGGAACAACCAGGCCATCAGCGCGCGGGTCGCGGCCTTCGGCTTTGGGCTGGACTGCATGCAGACCCATTTCACCGGCATCGGCTACGGCAACTTTGAGGAGCGGTTCTTTGAGCGAAACCACTATCTCCGGACCGCCCACAGCTCCTATGTGGAGGCGGGCTCGGAACTCGGCGAACCCGGCCTGTATCTGTTCCTGGGCGTCCTCTACTGCTGCTTCCGCACCCTGCTCACCGCCAGGACCAACAACAACGAGGAGGAGCGCACCCGCCGCGTCCTCTTCGGCCTGTTTGTTTCCTACGTGGTTTCCTCGTGGATGATCTGCTGGACCTATCGCGCCACCTTTTTCCTCATGGTGGCGGCCATCGCCGCCTTCCATCGCCAGATGCTCAAATATAATACCCCACAACCCGGCTCCCAGCCCGCCGGCTTGGAGATCCAGATGGCCATCCCCGCCGGCATCCCTACTACCGCCACCGTTGTCCGGACCGGCGGCTGGCAGCCTCCCAGTGCCGCCACGCTGGTCAAAGCCGAACCCCGGCCCGCCACGGACATCACCGCCCTCTTTATCAAGCCCGAGGAGGAGAAGCTTAAGCCCGGGGAGGACCGGCCCGTGATCGTGAAACTGGGCATCCAGTGGAACCGCATCACCGTTCTGGACCTGATTTGCATCGCCTTGGTCACCTACGCCACCGTCCAGTTCTGGCTATACAGCATGCACAAGATGCACAATTCCTAAACGCCGCGCCAAAGCCCAGCATGCCTGCGATCCCCTGCCAAATCCTGTTCTGGTTGAGCCTGGCCGGGTTGTTCTACACCTTCGCCGGCTACCCGCTGCTCATGCTTTGTCTCGCTTCAAAAAAGCGCGCGGCAGATGACAACGCCGCCGCCGGGGCGGCCTTTGCTGTCACGGTGGTCATCGCGGCGCACAACGAAGCAGCGCAAATCCTGCCGCGCATCGAGAACCTCCTCGCCAGCCGTTATCCGCCCCAACTGCTCCAAATCCTCGTCGTCTCGGATGGTTCCACCGACCAGACCGTCCAAAAAATCCGGTCGCTCAGCGACCCGCGCGTACAGGTCATCGACCATTCTCCGCGCCAGGGCAAAGCCCACGCCCTGAACCTGGCCCTTTCATTGGCGAGCGGCGACTTGGTCGTCTTCGCCGATGCCCGCCAGCGTTTCGAGCCCGACGCCATCGCCCGGCTGGCCGGCCATTTTCATCGCCCGGAAACCGGCGCGGTCTCCGGCGAACTGGTGATTGCCTCCGCAGGCACCGCTGCTGGCGGTGGCATCGACGCCTACTGGCGGCTGGAAAAATCCCTCCGTCTGTCCGAGGCGCGCCACGATTCCGCCATCGGCTGCACCGGCGCCATCTACGCCATCCGCCGCAGCCTTTACCGGCCCATCCCTGATGACACCATCCTCGACGACGTCGTCATCCCCATGCAGATTGCCGTGCAAGGTTTTCGCATAGGCTTTGACCCCGCCGCGCTCGCCCACGACCCGCAGACGCTCGAACCGGCCCGTGAAAAGATCCGCAAGCGCCGCACGCTCGCCGGCAATTACCAGATGCTCTTCCGCCATCCCGCCTGGCTGTTGCCCTGGCGCGACCGCCTTTGGTGGCAGTTGCTCTCGCACAAATATCTCCGCCTGGCCGCGCCATTCCTGCTGCTCCTGCTGCTCGGGAGCAACGCCCTTTTGTTGCACTCGTTCTTTTACCGGCTGCTGCTCTTCGGCCAGTGCCTGTTCTATGGGCTGGCCGCGGGCGGGGCGGTTTTTTCGGCGGGAAAATTTCCGCCGTTTTCGCTCCCGGCCGCGTTTGTCTTTCTCAACTGGATGTCGCTGGCCGGCCTCTGGCATTATCTGCGGCAAAGCAACCGCTCCGGCTGGGAACAAAACCACGACGAAAAAAAACGCGTCGAAAAACCGGCGGCAAAAAATGTATAAGGCCCTCGATCTCTGGCTCCCCGCCTATCTGCGCCAGCCGCGCCGCCCCAACCCGGACGGCGTGACGGACATCCTCCTGGCGGTCTGCGACCATTTCGAGCCGTTGCACGATGCCGACAAGCCCACGGCCCTCGAACGCATCCGCCGCTGGAAACGCGAATATCCGCCGCTGATCCAGTCCTTCACCGCCGCCGATGGCATCCGCCCGCGCCATACCTTCTTTTATCCCGTTGAGCAATACGACGCCGACATCCTTGCCGAACTTGCCGAGCTCTGCCAACTCTGCGGCGGCGAAGTGGAGCTGCACCTGCATCACAAAAACGACACCGCCGCGGGTCTGCGCGCGAAACTGGAGCGCGGCAAGGAAGACTTGGCACGGCACGGTCTGTTAGCGCGTGACAAGGATGGCCGCGTCCGCTACGGGTTCATCCATGGCAATTGGGCGCTGGCCAATTCCCACGCCGACGGCGGTCATTGCGGCGTGAACGACGAACTGGGCATCCTCGCCGAAACCGGCTGCTACGCCGATTTCACCATGCCCGCCGCGCCGGACCCCGCGCAGGCGCGCACCATCAACCAGATTTATTACGCCGCCGACACTGGCGCACCCCGCGCGCACGACTTCGGTGTCCGCGCCCGTGCAAACCAATCGCCCACTGGCCTCAAAAAACCGCTCCTGCTGGTGCCCGGGCCGTTGGGCTTGAACTGGGAGCGGCGGAAACTCGGCATCCTGCCGCGCATCGAAAATGGGGAGATCACCGGCATCAATCCCCCGCGCCCGGACCGGATGCGGCTCTGGACCCGGCTGGGCATCCATGTTGCAGACCAGCCCGACTGGATTTTCATCAAGCTGCACACCCACGGCGGCATTCCGCCCAACATGGCCACGCTGCTGGCCGACCCGATGCGCCGCTTTTTTGAGCACGCGCTGAGCGAATACGACGACGGTAAAAAATTCCGCCTGCACTTCGTCACCGCACGGGAAATGGCGAACATCACCCACGCGGCGGAAGATGGAAAGACCGGGAATGCCGCTACATTCCGCGAACATCGCTACCATTCGGTACTGAAGGGGGCGGCATGAAATTTCTCTTCGTCTCCAATCTTTTTCCGGACACGAGCGAACCAACGCGCGGGCTCTTCAATGCCCGACTGGTGAAATATCTGTCGCAACTGCACGAGATCCGGGTCATCTCGCCCCGGCCAGCGCCGGTTTGGTTGCGACGCGGCATCCGGACTGGGCGGCCGGAGGATGAAAAGTTTTTCCCTGTATTTCCGTCGACCGGTTATCTGCCGAGGATCGGCGACCGCTGGAATCATCTGCTCATGGCCGGGAGCTTGCGCGAACCGCTGGAGCAAATGCGAAAGGTGTTTCCATTCCAAGCCATCCTTGCCGCCTGGGCCTATCCCGATTGCTGCGCCATCGCGCAACTGGCGGGAAAAATGAAGATTCCCTTCGTGGCGCTCGTACAAGGCTCTGACGCCCATCAATATCTCCGCATGCCGGTTCGTAGACGCATCATCGTGGAGTCGTTGAACACCGCCGCAGCGGTCGTAACCCAAAGCCTCGAATTGCAACGGCTGTTGCGCGAGGCCGGCGTGAAACCGGAAAAATTGCAGACGATCTACAACGGCGTGGAGCAGGACGTCTTCAAGCCCGGCGACCGCGCCGCCGCACGGGCCGGACTGGACCTACCGGCAAACGACCCCATCCTGCTTTATGTGGGCAATCTGCTCCCGGTAAAGAACCCGCTGTTGCTGGTCGAAGCTCATGCCCGTTTGTTGAAGCAAAAGCCCGGACGCCCATTCCGCTTGGTGATGATTGGGACGGGGCCGTTGCGCGAGGAAATCCAACAACGCAGCCAACAACTCGGCACGGATGGCTTGGTGCATCTAGCGGGCGGCCAACCGCCGGAGACGGTGGCGCGGTACATGCAGGCGACGGACTTGGTGTGCATCCCCAGCGATAACGAAGGACTGCCCAATGTCCTCAATGAGGCGTTCAGTTGCGGCCGGCGCGTGGCGGCGACCCGCGTAGGCGGCATCCCCGAGGTGTTGAACGCGGATTTTTTGGGCCGGACCGTGGAGCGGGGAAACCCCGACGCTTTGGCCACGGCCATCGAAGAAATCCTCGCGGAGCCGGAGTTCTCTGATCAAATCACGCAGCACATCCGGCGCTTTTCCTGGGAGAGTTGCGCCGCCGGACACGCCCGGCTGTTGGAAAAGGCTGCCCAAGCCTTTCATAATCAGTGACCGGAAATTATGCGGGCAGATTTCATTGACACGGCAGGCGGGAAAAGGAAACTGATGCGTTTTATCGCCTAAAAGCCAGATTTTTTAGCCAGAGGTATGTTATTTAACACGCTCGAGTTCGGTATTTTTTTTAGCGTCGTTCTCGGCATCTACGCGCTCCTGCCGTCATTCCGCTGGCAAAACTACTTTTTGCTGGTCGCCAGCTATTTCTTTTACGCCTGCTGGGACTACCGGTTTCTCTCGCTGATTTTCATCTCCACCACCGTGGATTTTTTCGTGGGCCGGCTCCTCTTCGAGACGACCAGCCAATCCCGGCGAAAATTCATCCTGTTCTGGAGCATCCTGTTCAACCTCGGCTTCCTGGGGTTCTTCAAATATTACAATTTCTTCGCGTACAACCTCCAGATGGTGCTCGGCGACATCGGGCTCTCCACCAGCCTGGCCTCGCTCAACATCATCCTGCCGGTGGGCATCTCCTTTTACACCTTCCAGTCCATGAGCTACACGCTGGACATCTACCGCGGGGTGATGCAGCCGACGCGGCGGTTCTCGGACTTCGCGCTGAACGTCGCTTTCTTCCCGCACATGGTGGCCGGGCCCATCCAGCGGGCCAACTCGCTGCTCCTGCAGATTTGCGCGCCGCGCCAGATGACGCGCGAAACGTTTGCCGAGGGCTTCTATCTCATCCTGTGGGGCCTGTTCAAAAAAATGGTCATCGCCGATAATTTGGTGCTGATCGTGGACCCCATCTTCGCGCAAACGGGGCATCACACGGCGACGCAGGTGTTCACGGGCATGCTGGCCTTTGCCTTCCAGATCTACGGTGATTTTTCGGGCTACTCGGACATCGCGCGCGGCACGGCCCTGATGATGGGCTTCCGCCTGATGGTGAATTTCAACCTGCCCTACTTCGCCTTGAATCCGCAGGATTTCTGGCGGCGCTGGCATATCAGCCTTTCCACCTGGCTGCGCGATTACCTCTACGTCTCGCTGGGCGGAAACCGCCGGGGCGAGGGCCAGACCTATTTGAACCTGATGCTGACGATGATGCTCGGCGGGCTATGGCACGGAGCCGCTTGGACCTATGTGCTCTGGGGCGTCTACCACGGCCTGCTCTTGTGCCTGCACCGGCTCATCCGGACGTTATTCCCCAATGAACCGGCCTTCGCGCAGTCGCCCATGGGACAGACGGTTTGGAAGGTGGTCCGCATCGCGTTCATGTTCTGCCTCACGCTGTATGGCTGGCTCATCTTCCGCGCCACCAGCCTGCACCAACTGTGGGACATGACCCGCGCGCTGTTCTCGCTGAACCTGGATTCAAGCGCCGTCTGGCTGATCTTGAAAATCCTGCTGTACTGCCTGCCGCTGCTGCTGGTGCAGTTCTTCCAGTACCGGAAAAACAACCTGGATGTCGTGCGCCAGGGCCCGGTGCCGGTGCAGGTGGGGTTTTACCTGGCCTGCTTTTACCTGATAGTCCTGATTGGTGGATTCAATGCCCAGTCCTTCATCTATTTTCAGTTTTGACCGGCGCAACCCCGTGTTGCCCGTCGTGATTTTCGCCACGCTGGTCGTGGTGATGGAGGCGGCATTTTCATTCCTGCCGGACAATGACGTCGTGCAGCGTCTTCACGCCAGCGGCCTGCCGTCGACCGCGCCCGACTGGCAGATCATGGGCGATTCGGTCGCCAAAAGCGGGATCGTGGAGACCCAGCTTTCCGACTGCCTGGACCACAAGTTGGTCTTCAACGCCGCCATCTCCGGCACCGGCCCGGATTTCCCTTACTTCACCCTCAAGCGCGAGCTGGATGCCGGCGTGGCCCCCAAGGCCATCGTCTACGCGCCTTCGCCCCACACCTTCGCGAGCCGGCGGGTGGCGCTGCTGGTGGGGGGCTATTGCACCTGGCCGGAAGTCGGCGACGTTTTTGCGACCCGGGCGGAATCCACCGAAACCCTTTATGGCGTCCTTTGCAAGCTCAGCTACACGCTGCGCAACCGGGAAAAAATCGGCGGGCTCTTCAAGGCCAGCGTGGCGGACGAGGTGCAGGAGGAGTATGGCGGCAAAATCAAGAATGCCCCGCATTGCCCGCTGACCGTCGCCCAAGTGCTGCCGCAGCTCAGAAAACCGTTCTCCGTCCTGAAATTCAACGGGCTGATGCTTGATAAATTCCTCCAGCTCGCCGGCGACAACCATATCCCGGTTTACTGGACCACCATGCCGGTCCCGCCCGCTGTCCATGAGAGCCGGGAGCCGTATGCTTTCGACGAAAATTACCAGGCCTTTCTCGCGGATATGCATGACCGGTATGGCGTCACCGTGGTGTTGAAGGATTTCCCTGTCTACGATAACCAGAGTTTTCGGGACTCGTTGCACATGAACCATCAAGCTGCGGAACGGTTCAGCCAGTTTTTGGGCGACAAGCTCGCCAACCTGAAATAAACGGTCGAAATCCCACGAAAAACAACCCCTTCCGGCAAAAATCAGCTTGCCATCTGGGATTCGTTTTGAGAGTATTTATCTGTTACCCATATCCCGAATTCCCTTTTGCGGGGAACCGCGTTTTGCCATGAACAACAACGGTGGATCAGAGAAATACTGGGTGGGCGTGCTGCGACATTTTGTCGTTGATGCCGTGTTGTTTGCGACGGCCTTCCTGCTGGGCATCGGCCTCCGGTTTGAGAGTCAATGGTTCTGGAAACGCGAGCTTGAACTCTACTACCCCGGCATCCTCATCGGGGCGGTGGCCTTCGCGTGCATCGCCTATATCCTCAACCTCTATTCCCTGCGCAGCCATAATCAGGACCCGTTCGTCCGCTCGCTGCTCATCGCCCTGAACCTCGCGCTCGTCGCGGGCATGATGATGGGCTTTTTCTACCTGAATTTTTCCGCCCGTATCGGCCGCGGCGTGATGTTCCTGAGCGCGATGATGGCCTACATCTTCATCGTCCTCCACCATCTCTACCTCCTCCATAAATTCCGCAACTACCGGGAACGCGTGGCGCTCATCGTCACCTCCGAGACCGACGAAGCCGAGGCCGAACTGCTCACGGAACTCGGCGGCCATTATCTGAATCTGGTGGGCATCATCCATTACGATGACTATCACCCCGCCGGCCGCCTGCCCGTGCTGGGCCGCATCGGCGACCTCGCCAATGTCGTCTCCCGCGAACAGCTCGAGCGGGTCATCTGCACCAACCAGAGCATTCTCGACCCCAACATGTGCCAGCATTTCTGCAAGCTCCGCTACTCCGGCGTCACCGTCATGCCGCTGATCAGCGTGTTCGAGGAGATCTCCCAGTGCGTGCCGGTGGACCTCGTCACCCCCGAATGGCTCATGAACGCCAGCGGCGCGCCGCACATGCTCTACATCAAAAAGCTCAAGCGCGCGTTTGACATCGTGGCCGCCATCGCTGGGCTGCTCTGCTTCTGGCCTTTCCTCCTGCTGGGCATCGCCATCATCAAATTGTCGTCCAAGGGCCCCGTCCTGTACCGTCAGGTCCGCTGCGGCCGTTTCGGCAAGCCCTTCCGCGTGCTCAAGCTGCGCACCATGAAGGCCGACGCGGAATCCGGCGACACCGCCGTTTGGGCCAGCAAGAACGACCCGCGCGCCATCCCCGGCGGCAATTTCCTGCGCCGCTATCGCATCGATGAGATTCCCCAGCTCTGGAACGTCCTGCGCGGCGAGATGTCCTTCGTCGGGCCGCGCCCCGAACGGCCGGAATTCGTCGCGCAACTCAACCGCCAGATCCCCTATTTCCAGGAGCGGCTGCTGGTGCAACCGGGCATCACCGGCTGGGCGCAGGTCAATTACCCCTACGGCGCATCCATCGAGGACGCCAAGCGAAAACTGGAGTACGACCTCTATTATGCCAAGAACATGAGCGTGTTCCTGGACCTGTTCATCCTGCTGGACACCGTGCGCATCATCCTTTCCGGCGGGGTCAACCCGCACCATCACCATGCCCTGGCCAGCCGCCACTCCATCCCCACGGCCACGCTCGCCAAGCAAATCGCCCCCCAACCGGTGGCCGCGGAATAATCCATGCCCCCCCTATCCTCCGGGAGCCAGCGGCGGAAGCGGAAAATTCGTCGGCGTGATCGGCAGCGGGCAGATCGGACTGACTCCCTTTGACCGGCAGAGTTGGTCGGGCATCAGCTACTACTTTTTTACCGAATGCCGGCGGCACGGTTTGTTGCACCGGGCGTTTGGCGTGGAAGTGCCGCCGTTCCAGCGCGGCTGCCTGATGGCCGCTAATTTCTCCACGAATCGCCGACTCTGGCGCACGCGTTACTACATGGACCCCCGCTACCGGGATGCCCTCACGAACGAGGTGTTCAAACAGATCGAGCCGGAAGATTTCCAGCACGGTTTTCTCCAGATCGGGGCTATGTACGATGTTCCCCGGCTGTTGGATGGCAAGGCCCCGTGCTTCTCCTATCACGATGGCAACATGGCCCAGTCCCTGCGCAGCCCCTACGCCGTGAAAGGGTTGAGCGCCCGGGTGATCGACCAAGGTCTGGCCTATGAGAAAAAAGTTTATCACGGCCTGACGCGAATCTTCACGATGAGCGAATTTTTGCGCCAGTCGTTCATCAAGGATTTTGACGTGCCGCCCGAAAAAGTCGTGTCCATTGGCGCGGGCATCAATCTGGAACAGATTCCCGCGGAGGTGCCGGACAAAAAATACGACCGGCCCGACATCCTCTTCATCGGTGTGGATTTTGAACGCAAGGGCGGCTGGTATCTGCTGCAAGCCTTCCGCCAAGTACGCGCCAAGTTTCCCACCGCCACCCTGCACATCGTCGGGCCGCGGCAACTGACCATCCCGCCGGAGTTGCAGCCGGGCGTCGTCTACCACGGCTTCCTCCGCAAACAGGACCCCGTCGGCGGACCCAAGCTGGCCCAGTTGTTGCGCGACTGCTCGCTGTTTGTGATGCCGTCGTTGTACGAGCCCTTCGGCATCGCGCCGCTGGAGGCCATGGTACACCAATTGCCGTGCGTGGTGACGGACGATTGGGCGTTGAAAGAAATGGTCGTGCGCGGCGAGACCGGTGAACATGTCGAATGCGGCGATGCCGCTGAGCTGGCCGACAAGCTCATCGTCCTATTGGCCGATCCGCAACGACTCGCCCGGATGGGCGCCGCCGGCCGCCGGCGGGTGCTGGATTATTACACCTGGGACAAGGTCGTGAACCGGCTGCGCGAAGCCATCGCCGCCCCGGCCGGCGTCAATGCGACGCCAGCTTGTCCGGTTCCACCACGGTGACCTGATAGCCTTTGAAGTGATCGGCCAGCTTTTGGTTTTCGACATCGCCCATGTCCTGAGCCCAAACGACCGGCGCCCCGTCGATATCCGCCCCGTTGTAGACCCAGGCGATCTCCGGATCATGGTTCGGGCCGTAGCGGACGATCACCAGGTGCTTCCGCCCGTCACTCTCCAGCAGGGCTTGCAACGTGTGCCGCTGAAATTGCCACGCATGGCGGTGCTGAAATTCGCGGATCCCGAAAACCACCACCGATGACACGCACAGGTAAACCGCCAGCCATCGCGCGGCAGCCAGACCGCAACGCCGGCCCGCGAACCTCCATGTGCGTAATTCCCGCAGCCCGGCCACGGCTAAAATCACCACCAGCGGCATCGCCGCGGCCGTGTAATGCGGCAGCGTCCATACCGTCGTGCCGAAATAGATGCACGCCATCACCCCGGCCAGCACCAACGCCAGGCGGGCCGCCCCGCCCCGCCGCCACAATGCCGGCAATGGCAGCAAAAGTACGAACAGCAGCAGGTTCCAGCTATACGCCTTGAACTGGGCCACCTTGTGCCCGACCACGCGCAAAAAACCCGTGAAGGTATGCTCCAGGTTCCACTGCTTGAAGTCCGCGCGATACAGTTTTTCCATTTCGGGGTTGTCATACGCCGGCAGCGGGCGCGCGTGCTGGTAAAGGAACAACGGGATGGGATTATAGGCCTGCTCGTAGACGTTGTAGGGCATCTTGAAGGGGTCGCCCACCGTCCGGTCGTTATAGAACATCAGGAAGGCGATGAACGGCACCAGCGCACACGCCGCCGGCGTCAGCAACCGCCCGATGACCGGACCCGGACCCGTCTTTCGCCACGCAAAAATCAAGGCCAAACCCATGATCAACGCGCTGAACACCGCCCCTTCAAACGGGCGGCTTAATGACAGGATGCCCATTCCCAGCCCGCTCATCAGGCTGTTCCTCACCGACAATTCCCTGCGGTTCCGCCAAAAACCACCCAGCAACAATGCCCCACCCAGCAGCGTCACGGATCCTCCCCAATAACGCCAGTTCCAGAAGAGCACTTGCGGGTTGGTCAAGATCAATGCCGCGCCCAGCAACGCCCAAGACCGCCGGAAAATTCCCGTGAGCATCCAAAACATCGCCACCCCCGCCAGCGCCGTCGAGATCCATACGCCAAGGATGGGCTTCCAGACGAGCTGCCCCAACGCGAGGAACATCCCCTGCGCCGGTGGATATTTCGAGATGTAAGCCGGCTGCATCAGGACGTAAAAATTCTCAAAATGCTGCCAGAGCGGCGGCGTAGGATTGGCCAGCCGCCCATGCGCGAAGGTGTCCGCCGCCAGCAGGTAGGAAAATTCATCCGCCACCGCCGGCTGCGGCAGCTTGAGCGGGATCAACAGGAAAAAGCTGAAGAGCAGATAGCCCGCGATGATGCCCAGCCACACATACCGGCTGCCCGCCGCGTGCGCCAAGACCGTCTCCGCCTGCCGAAAGGCTGCCTGCCCCAGCCGGGGAAAATAAAACGCCCCGGCCAGAATGGCGGCGGCTCCAAACAGCAAAATCAGGACGGGTATCATGGCTAGCCGCAAAGCCGCTCGTACTGGGCGGGTGTCTTCACCGGCTGCGAGTTCGGCGTCAGATCCAGCACCGCCTGCTCCGGCTTCAATTTTTCCAACGCCGCGAAAAATTCCGCGTTGAGATTGCCCACCACGACCAGTTCCGCGTGAGCCACCAGTTCATCTACCGTTTCCACCATCAGCTTCGAGATGTGTGGGATGTGTTCCTCGATGTAGCGGCGGTTGGCGCCCACCAGCTTGGCCAGCGACACGCAGTTGTCGTGCAGCTTCAGGTCGTAACCCTTGCCCAGCAGCGTCTCCGCCAGCGTGACCAGCGGCGACTCGCGCAGATCATCCGTGCCCGCCTTGAAGGCGAAGCCGAGAATGCCCACGCGCTTCCGGCCCCGCGCCTGGATCCATTGCACCGCGTTTCGCACCTGCTGTTCATTGCTCGCGGTAATGGCGTTGAGGAGCGGCGCGGCCACGTCCCGCGTGTGCGCGAGCCGGTTCATCGCGCGCAGATCCTTCGGCAGACATGACCCGCCGAAGGCGAAGCCTGGCTTGAGATACGCTGGCGAGAGATTCAGCTTTTTGTCCTGGCAGAAGATGGCCATCACCTCGTGCGCATCCACGCCCAGCGGTTTGCACAGGCTTCCGATCTCGTTGGCAAAGGTGATCTTCAGCGCGTGAAAAATATTATCCACGTATTTCACCATCTCTGCCGTC
>Ga0206945_1156_pt1 | contig 14436 bp, 11 predicted proteins | sample Alteio_BWOrgHeat_5_FD_152982 | JGI IMG/M metagenome (GOLD analysis project Ga0206945, IMG submission 152982) | Enriched cells from forest soil in Barre Woods Harvard Forest LTER site, Petersham, Massachusetts, United States -... | ecosystem: Environmental > Terrestrial > Soil > Temperate forest > O... | reverse complement strand
CCCAAACTGACCTGAGCACTAACACGGTGACCCGCTCCATTTACGTCGTCGATAGTGCGAGCGGCACAAGTCAGAACGGGGTTACCCTCTTTGTTTACACCAAAACCGACGCGATCACGCCCGATTTCGATACCGTGACCGTGACCTTGTCAAAGACCGTCGCGTTACCGCTTACGGGTGGGCTTTCCGCTCGGACCTCGATGGCGGCGAACAATCAGTTTCTCTTTGTTGGGACAAGCCTAACCCCAGAAGGAGTGGAACTGAACAAACGCACTTTGACCCCTGTTTTAGTGGGTGGATTTTCCCCTCCGATCAATGTGAGCGCCATTACCGCAGATCAATATGGCTATGTCACGATCACCTTCGGCAGCTTCAATGGCGGACCGAGCGGGTTTTACCTTTTTGGGCCTGATGGTAGCGGGCAGGAGGATGGGGGCGGCGCAGATTTTACGGTTGGCACGATGCAGGCTGTGTTACCCGGGACTTCTACGAAGTAGCTTTTAAGCGCACCGACCTGCGACAAGCGCCAGTCTGGTGAGGCGGGAACGAACGCTGGACTTGCTAGCTATTAGGCTGCATAACCGGCGAAATTGCGGGTTATCATATAGTTAGACCTATGCATTTGTGCGTAGCTATCCGTGATGCGATTGGCACCCTTTTTTCTAAGATTGCGCTGAGGCATTCCCGACAGCCTCTCATCTGCATCACTGGAGGGCCGCGACACTTCTGCAAGCGGGTTACTTTGTTACGCCACGGTCAACTGATGAAGCATCGTTCAGGTCCAATCAACTGATGGAGACAACGCCGCCCGACCTGACTATGAGCTTGTTTCTTCCACTTTCCTCGCCTGTTCTTCTGCTCTGCTTGGGTGGACGACCTAATTGGTCGGCGGCCCCACCTGGAGCCAATCGAGCACAACCGGCCTGGCCATCTCCCAATAGTCGAAAGCATGGAATTTGGTGAGTCCCGCCGGAACGACCCATTGCTTGTAGTGGTGTGCAACCGGGACGGCTGACATCGATTCAGTCACTCCGACAGATTCTAGCTTGGCCAAAAGAGATTGGAAATCGAATAGCCTCAGTTGGCTGGCATCCTTGAGCGCCGCCAGGATGAATGCGGGGGGGAAGTTTCTCGTAACATAGGTAAGCGGAGAAGCCTCCTCCAATTCCCTACGGTGATGTTCGAAGTCGGGAATGTTTAGATAATTGATCAGGTTTTCCCAATAGCAGGCTTCGTTTGGCCTGCACGGGAACTGAAGGTGTTGCAGGTTTGCGAAATCATATATCCCACTGAAACAGACAACCAGGTCGGGCTGGTCGTCTCCGGGCTTGCCTCTGCCGGCCAAGTAGGCGGCATGAGAAGCGCCCGCGGATCCCCCGACGCAATATACCAGACCATTGCATCTCGGGTCTCTCCGTGCAGCGCGAATTGCCATACGGACATCTGTCGTTTGCGCGGGATAATGCCCATCGTCTACCGGAAGAACGGTATTCTGAGATGGAGCTGGATGCTCCGGCGCGTTCATCTCGGTATGGGGCGGGGCTCCATGGCCAACGCGAGAAATCCTGCGCGGGCGAGAGCCTCGCAGACCCTTTCTGGGCGTGCGAATCCTGCCTTAAATCCCCCGGCGTGAAGCACGAGGATCGCGGGATGGCGGCCGTCGCTCTTAGGCTCACAGACGTACCATCGCAGAGCGACCCCGGTATCAGTAACTGCATATTGCTCTGGTGCCTGAGCTCTCAGGCTCGGCAGCGAAGGAATGAGCAAGAGCGCGGCCCCGGCCAACGCCGGGAGATTCCGTTTCAAGGATGATTTGATATTTGGTTGCATAGTAATCTTTCGTCCAACGTTGTCTTGTTCAGGACAGACCAAGTGTTTTTCATACCGAGGTTCATAATCCGGCAGGAAACAGCTGTCTGAGGGCAGTGGGGTGAGAGGTCGAGAGGAAGTTTCTCAAGGCCATAAGCTTGAGCGTGTATAGCTTAGGTGAGAATTGCTAGACGACTTTAGTCCCACAGACCTCACGCTAATCAGGGCTCGAAGAAAGACTTCCGCCGACGGCAGCGATCTGGCAGCGTCTACGAGCTGACGCCTAACGGGAATGGGACACGGGGGTATTGACCTTCCCGGTGCGATCCAGGAGCGTACCTCCGTTTATCGCAATGTCATCGAAGGTTTGAAAGCGGTGTCTTCCCGAATTACCTCAGGGCTTGACCATTCCTTTGGTCGTTAGTTACTGAGTCTGCCAACATTGCCCTCAGCACTCATCGCCGCTTACCTGCGCCAGTGGGCGGACGCTATTTCTGGATCACGGCGATGCCGATTGGCTGAAAGGCGTCGGTCACGCCCGGGAGATCGAGCGGCGCGATGGTCTCGCTGACCAGCCCGTTGGCATCGATATTCAGGACGTGGAGCTGGGTGCCGTCGATTGCGTAGAGAAATTTCTCGGTTGGATCGAGCGCGATCGTGTACTCGTATCCGTTCGGTGCCACCAACGGGAAGTACTGCAGAAGTCTCGGGTTCGTTGCCCGGGTAATGTCATAGACCGAAACTGACAGGGTGACGGACTCCGAAGTGTAGAGACGCGTGCCTGCGGCATTGGTGCGCAACCAGCAAATATCCAGGCCCGAATTCGCCACCGTCCGGACAAAGGTGAGAGCGCCGCTCGCATCGTAGGTGTAAACCGCCAGAAGGCTTTTGTTCACGATACCGGCGTACAAAATTCGCCGGGTTGGATGCAAAATTTCTCCCAGAAACAACCCGTTGGCGACCGGGGGCGGGACCGAGCTCAGCTCAGCCATTACACCCTTGTTCGTGAAGTTGAACGTCCGGATCGTGGAGGTGGCAAATTCGAGCCCGAAGAAAAGTTTCGGCACACCAGCGAGCAGCACCTGCGCGGGCGAACTCATGTCACCCAGGTTAACGATGGAACCGGCCTGCTTCCCCAAACTGCCATCCTCTTTGATGGAAAAGCTCGCGTAATTCGGCACGCCGCCGCTCTGCCGCGGATCCTGAGCCTTGTTTGCCACGATGAGCAGGTTGCCGGAAATGGCGAGACTGACCGGGTCCTGGCCACCGCTGGCGAAAGGTGAACCAGGTATCGTGCTGAGCGTTCCATCGCTCGCGATCGCAAAGGCAGAGATATCGTTCGAGTGCCCGTTGGTTGCGTAAAGCACCGTCCCAGCGGGATTGATGATCACCTCCTGATCCGCATCAAACTCCGGCCCGGTGGAGGCCTTAATCCCGCTTCCTCCGGTGAGATAGGGCGAGCCGGCCAAGGGAGTCAGGTTCCCAGCGCCGTCGTTGCTATATGCCGCGATCGAATTCGATCTGAGCGGAGTGCCGATATCAGTCTCGACGTAGATGTAACTGGTCGCCGCGATCGCCGGCAGCGCGCAACAAAACAGAATAAACGCGATGGCGACCATCGATCGGTAAGAGCGAAAAATAAGAAATAGCATAAAGGGAGTTGCGGGGTTTCTTCCTAACGATCCTTTCACAGGTCCTAAGGATTTGATTTCAAATTGTCAATCCTAAACTCAGCCGATAAGTGAGATAATTTTCGATTTCGAATTTCGCATCTCGATTGTCTCCGGATTGATTGATGGACGCCGAATTTGATCGACCAAGTCTTACCGAATCCATATCATGGCAGAATGAGGTCGGCGGCAAACCATTTGATCAAAGGGATTAAACTGGGGATCGGGTGGGCTAGCTTCTATTTTGTCCGAGGCTGCGAGCGAGTCTTGCCGCTAAGGTTGTTCAGTCTCGTGTTATGGCCTCTCGCGGCAGCCTGGGACCTGGTGCAGGTTAGAGAACGCAGGCCCTGGGCGCACTGGCCCAGATTTCCCCGGTCATGGCGTCCGAACCGCTGGCGCTACATTCTGCGGCATACCTTCGGCCTTTATCACGCCCAGGCCATTTATATGTGGCCCGATCGCCTAACCACTCCGCGATGGCTAAACCGGTGTCGTTTTGAAGGTGACCGCAAATTGCTTGAAGTCGCGGAAGGCGATCGGGGTATCATCCTGGCTTCGGTCCATTTTGGGCCCTTTGAGATCCTGCCCTATTGGTTGTGTGCCTATGGGATTTCTGCGACCAGCGTCCGCGCCAATCCGCCCAAAGCACTTGATAGCCTGACCAGCTACCAGTACTCCCTAAGTCCGCCAAACGATATACCGGTATTTATCTTTGCGAGTGATTTGACCCCGATTCCGCGCTTGCGCCTCGGCCAGATTGTCGGGCCCGGGCGCCGATTGCTGGTGATGGTCGATCCGAATCGTGGAGTCATGGCAGATATTCCGTTTGAAGATCGCTTGTTTCACATGGCGACCGGGGCAATTCGCCTTGCCCAAATGGCCGGAGCCAAGCTCATACCGTGCATGATTACCGAAGACTCTACCTGGCGATTTACGATTCACATCGGCACTCCCGTTCCGCCAGAATGGATTGGCCAGTCGCCGGACATGCAGGCAATTGGAAGTCACTTATTACACGAGTTCTCCAAGGTGATCGCGCGGTATCCAGTTCAATGCAAAATGCGATGCCTGCGCGCGATGTGGCCGCTGCCGCAGAATGAAGTGAGAGAAGAGCCCGCGCTGCCGGTTGAAACCGCCGCCTAAAGCGTGAGCGGCTTTCCTGCATCCAGCCGTGACTATTGTGATTGACTCGACTTCTCTGAACGACCCACCCACGCCTCTAATCTCTCCAGTCGTTCTTCCTGTCGTTTTAACAACGCCGCCTGCTCTTCCACCTTTTTGTGCTCCTTCAAGAACTCATTGAGCAACATCGCGTTCACTGCTTCGTAGCGGACCGTGTAAGGCTTGCCCTCTTCGTCGCGGGCTACCAGATCGGGATCAACCTTGGCCACGTCCTCGGCCACCAGGCCGAACTGAGGAATCGCTTGTGGGTCTAACTCTTTCTTGTAACGAAAGGTAACTGGTTTGAGCGACAGGACTGCTTCACTTACATTCTTCATCGGCTGGATTGCCTCCTTATAACGCACCGAAGATGTGGCTGTGCCGAGATGACCACTGCTATCGATAATCACCCCGATCCCTCCCGCGACCGTCACTCCGCTGATCCCAGCAATGTAAGTATTCTGGTTGGCGCCGATCGTCCCGATGCGGATTGTGCTCGACTCACCCGCGTTTCCGACGTTGCCAATATCGATGTTGTTGTTACCGGTCGTCAGGTTCATTCCCGCCGACGAACCGAGGGCAATGTTCCGGCTGCCGATAGTGTTATGCAGAAGTGAGTCGTAGCCGCTGGCGGTGTTCGATTGGCCGGTGGTGTTGTCATAAAGCGCGCCATAACCGGTCGAAGTGTTCCTGGGCCCGGTGGTGTTATGATAGAGAGAAAAAATGACCAGCGGCGGTGTTATCCTCACCAGTGGTATTAGTGTAGAGCGCGTAATCACCGCTGGCCATATTATCGCTGCCAACGGTATTATTATAGAGCGCCAGCGCACCGATCGCAGTGTTATCGTCTCCGGTCGTGTTAAGGAGAAGCGCAGAATGACCAACTCCGGTGTTACCGATGCCACCGGTGGTAGCGTGAAGCGCATCGGCGCCGATCGCGGTGTTCTCCATCCCACCAGTCAGGCTAAAAAGCGCGTCAGTCCCTTCAGCGGTATTATCGCCTGGATAACCGCCGTCCGGCGGCGGATCGACGGCCAAGGACGCGCTGGCAAGAGTAATAACACCAATTATGAATAGAGCGGGCGTTTTCATGGCGCCCATTGTCGCAAAGCTGGCCGGGTAAAGGCCAGAGAAAACCGGGCTCTGACTACGGCGTCACCGTTAATGGCGATCTGAAGAAAACGCTCAACGTCCAACGTTCAACGTTCAACATCCAATTCAGAAAACCGCGGCGCGAAGCGCTTCTGATCTCGTTACTTTGAACGTTGGACGTTGAGCGTTGGACGTTGAACGTTTTCCCCTTCGCAATCTTAGAATCTTCGCTCCCTTTTCCGGTCAGCAGTTGGCCGGAGCGCTTGGTGGAATGACAGGGCTTTCCAAACCGGCCGTTGCTTCGAATCTTTGGCGGTCAGACCGCGGCAACAGCGCTGCGCTCATCACACAGCGAATCATCTTCCGAAATCCTGTTAATCCAGTTAATCCTGTCTAGTTCGTTCCGAGCTGGAAACGATTTGCGCGCTCTCGTTCCCTCAAGGCAAAATCCGCGCTTGCTCCGAGGGCTATCAAAGCCCTCGGCCAAGTGCCGCGCCGAGCGCGAGATCTACTTCAAACTCGGTCAGTTTGTCTCACCCAGGCGCGACCGAAGCCCGCGATGCATGGCCAGCAGTTAACTGCCGCTCGCAGTCTGAGCTTCAGAATCGACCCGACGGATCTTAGGTTCGCTTACCCTCTAATTCACCGTAATCGACACCGGTTGGGAAGGAATACCGTTCGCAACCACAACCAGGCTGCTCGCGCCGGTCTCGGCCGCGCTTGGGACATCGAAGTTAGTCGAGACCTTCAAGCGGCCCGTGGCTACGCCCATCGTGCTATGACCGTGGGTCCGGGCATAAAAGACATGGTGAGTCGCGTTATTGGTAATTCTAACCAAAGGATAGTTAGTCGCGGTTTCAAATTCGTCACCGAATGAGGCGGCCTGAGATATACCGTTAAACTGTTGGCCAGCTATCCGGTAGGTGGAACCGCGGGTCACGGTTGCCGGGAACTGCTTGATTTTGGGCGCCAGCCGTTTCTGGAAGGTGGTCTTCGCCGGGGTATAGACCTTGACCGAGGTGCCATTAGTGACCAGCGCCTGCCCGGTTGGTAGAATCATCAGAGCCCCAGGAGCGGTCAGGGTCGGGTTCAAATGCGTGCCATCGAACTCATAGACTCTGCCACTCGCACCTTCAACCAGCGCGTTGCCGTTAGGCAGGAGGCAGGCAAAATCATCTCCGGCGTTATCGCCATTCGGAAAATCCGGACCTACTGCCCAGGTGGCGGTTGAAGGAGTGTAGAGGGCGGTATGACCAGGCCCGGCAGACGAGTTGGATCCGGTGCAGAGGATGCGGCCGTCGGCGAGGAGGATGCCCGGGCCTACTTCGCCGGGCGGAAAGTAACAAAACTCGCCGTGGGGACCGTATTGGAGACAGCCAAAGCTCGATGGAGAATGGAGATCGACGATCGTGCTCCCGGCGCTGCTCCAGGTTTGGGTGGTCGGGTTATAAATTTCCGAGTTAGGCGCATTTTGCACGTCGAAGGTTAAGATCGTGCCGTCTGGTAAGAGGGTCCATCCTTCCTCGGCGTTGAAGTCGCTCTTGCCCGCGTTTCCAAGCAAGGTCCAGGTCAAGGTTGCCGGATCGAGCGCGGCGACCTGCATATCCAGTTTGCGGCCGACGACGAAACGACCATCGGGCAAGACAAGAGCTGGAGAATCGCCGATAAAATCCCAACCGGGCGGCGCGGGCAACGGGGTCCAGGTATTGGCGATTGGGTCATAGACCGCACCCAGGTTGGTCAGGGTGAACTGCCCGTTATTATATTCGCCGCCAGTGATAACCAGCCGGCCGTCCGCGAGCACCGCCGAAGCGAATGCGTCCGGCACATAGCCCGCTTGCAGCGACGCGAGCTTTGTCCAGGTTCCATTGATATAACTTCCGGTGTTGTCCGGGGTCAGCTTCCACCAATCCTGTTCCCGATTGGCCTGGCACATCACCGTCCCGTCGGTAAGTTGGAAGGAGATGTTCGCGCCGCCGGGAGGCGGATGAACCAGCGGAGTGAGCGTTTGAGCAGACGATAATTTCGCCAGCGCGATGAGTGCACCGAGGGTGAGAGATAGAGTTAGTTTGTTAATCATTGGTTTTGCTGCGATGAGCCCCTGAATTGTAACCGTTAATTCTTGTCTGTAATCCGCCTGAAGACGGCGGGCGGTGAAGAATTTCTGGTTCGCCCTACGGTGTCAAGCCAATTCAACGCGTCCTTATCCAATACGGTCAGGTCGGAAATTGGCGTGGTCTTGGAAGATTGCCCCCGTCAATCGATACGGCTTGGGACTTCTGTGTTCCCCAACCACCTTTACCTTTGCGTCGACTTTTTTGCGGCCGTGGATTTGACACTCTTCAAGTCGGAAACACTCGTCTTCGGCAGGACGCGAATGATCGCCATCATCCCTCCATCTTCGTGGTCGAGGATATGGCAATGATAGACGAAATCGCCCACGTCCGGCCCTCGGAAATCCATTCGCAGAGTCACACTCGGATAGGGACCCTGTCCCCTCCAGTACGGGACGTTGATCGTGTCGAGGAATTGTTGCTCATCAGGGGGCAGGGCCTTCCCGTTCCGCGCCAAAGCCAGGAAGTGGATCTGATGCATATGAAACTCGTGGTTTTCCTGGGCCCGATTTTCGATCGTCCAGTCTTCGACTGACCCCTGCGTAGTCACGATCGAAGGCGGGTCATCCATGCTAAAAGGCTTTGGCGTCTGACCGTTAACTGTAATGTAAAAGTAAGTTTCATCTTCAGAGAAATACAGTTTGCGGGTTCGATTGGGCGTTACGTTAGCTAACCCGGCAAATCGTTCCGCGGGTCGCGGCCCCGAAGCAGTTGGAACATGGGTGATGTCGGATGACCGGGCTCCGGCGCTTGAGGTTTGAATGGAAAGAAGCGTCCGAGTAGGATCAAGGTCACCGTCCGGGCCGGTGGTTACTGCTTCGGTTATAAGTCTTGCGTCGGCGACATCAGAAGAAGGTCCTTTAACGATAAACTCAGCTCGGCCCGCCGGCGGAATGAGAATATGGGTCAGCCGCTGGCTTTTTCCGCGACCGGAACCGTCCTGTGAACCCAAAGGAACGCTATCGAGCGCGATGAGTTCGATCGGCTGCAAGATGTTGTCGTATTGCAGTTGCAAATCAAGGATGCTATGCGCCGCGGAATTGACCACCCGCCAGAATTGTTTTTCTTCCGGTTTCATTTCAATCTTGGCGGGAAGGAAATCTGGGCCAAGGATCTGGACATAGTTTACCGACAAGTTGGTCGCGGATTCGTCGTCCGGAGGAGTAAGCGTCGGTTCCTCCCGCACAACCAAAACTCGCTGCGCCAATCCGGCGACCCGGTGATTGACGTTTTCGATTCCTTCAACGACCAGCGCGCCGGAAGCGCCACCAGTGACGGCGGCCGTGGTCAAGCCATGGATGTGGGGATGATACCAGTATAGACCTGGCGGTTCGTCCTTGGGGAAATGAACTTCGTACTGAAAGGTCTCGCCCGAATTGATCAGGGTATGAATCACTTCATCCTGATGGCAAGTCGGTGGCGTGTTGGTCCCGTGATAATGAATATTGACCGAGGACGCAGTCATGCTGGCCGCGCCACAGCCACCTTCCCCAGCCCGGGCCATTTCCATTTCCGGCATCCCATGCACTTTGCCTGGCTGCTCGGGAATCAGATTGGTCAGCTTCAACTTCAAGACATCGCCCGGGCGCACATGCAGCGTAGGTGACTCTGCCCCATCGGAATTGATAAAGCAGAAGTAGGTCTTTCCGGTTCCATCTTGATAGGTCTGATAGGTGAAATCGACGGAAAGAACTCCATCGGTGCTGTAAAGGTCTTCTGGTTCACTTACCGTGCTTCCCGGATCAAACCGTTCGCACGGACTTTGCGCGAAGGCACCCCGCTCGGAGGCCGCAAGGAACGCGGCTCCGCCCAAAACAATGCTAAATAAGCTGCAAAATCGGCTGACTCGCCTGGACCTTCCATATCCGCTCCATCGGCGTAGTTTCACGGCTCTGTTCTACTATCCCCCAAGGCCTTAAGTCAACCACAACCGGACAAACGCGGTTTTTGTTCAGGCACTCGTTGTCCGGGTCGCGAAGGAATTTCGCGACCTACGCGCTTCAGACTTGTTGAATCCGGTTTGCCATTTCATCTTATCCGACGTTCAACACTTGAGCCATGCATCGATCGTTCCTGTTCGTCCTCGCGTTTGCGCTGATGAGCACGCAGGCCGGCGCGCTGACTTCGGAGCAATGGAAAGCCGATCTCTCAGTTCTGCGTCAGGCCATTGCCGCCCATCCAAATCCGTTCCGCAAAATCACCAGGGATGAATTTGACCATCGGGCGGATGCGTTGGCTGGAGAGTTAGGGCAATTGAATGATTCACAAGTCGTAGCTCGGATGGCTGAGTTAGTAGCTCCGCTGGCGGATGGTCACACCCGCCTGACTATGCCGGTCGCGGAAAATGCACAGTTATTCGGGAGTCATGGCAAGATCGAGCCTCCGAAAATTCCGCCTTTCGGATCTTTGCCGATTCGCCTGACTCGAACCGTCGATGGCCTTGTCGTCACCGCTACGACCGAAGCACATCATGACCTTCTCGGCGCGCTAGTCGAAGCGATTGATGGGAAACCAATCGCGGAGGTAGAATCGGCAATAGGGCCATTGGTTTACGGTGATAACGAACACCAGCGGGAGCATCTTCTGCCGCAATTCCTGGTTATCCCGGAGCTCTTAACCGCGATGAATATCTCGAGCGGGGAAGGTGGCACTGTCCTGTGGACATTGCGACTGGCTGACGGGAAACAAGTCTCGCGGCGATTAATTGAGATAGGCAATGGCCCAGTTAGCTGGTCGCTTTTATCTAAGTCTTCCTCGTCACCCGGGAAACGGCATTGGTTCACCGAATCGCCGGATGGCCTGATCTATGCGCGGTTGACCGATATCCTGGATGATCCGCAGCAAAGCGTCGAACAATTTGCCGAATCACTCTTTGCCCGGGTGGAAGCGACATCTAACCCAACTCTGGTTCTCGATCTTCGCGATAACCAGGGTGGAGATAACACTCTCAATGATTCCATTGTGCGGATGGCGATCCGCGCCCAAAAGGTTTGGCAACCAGGACGCTGTTTTGTTTTGATCAACGGCGGCACGTTTTCCGCGGCCATTAACCTGGCGACCCTGCTCGAACGATGGGTCCCGGTCATCTTCGTCGGTCAGCCAACCGGTGGTTCACCCAACGGCTATGGCGATCCAAAACGAACCATCCTTCCGAACAGCGGATTATCGCTCCTCGTTTCGACGCTTTACTGGCAGGTCTCGAGCCCGACGGATAAGCGCGATTGCATCACACCACTGTTGCCGGTTGCGCCGACGGCGGCGTCGCTCCGAAATGATCAGGATCTGGGGTTGGATCTCATTCGTTCTTTGACCAAAGAACCTGTCTCGCCCAAAGAGAGTTTTACCGGGCAGTGGGCTGTTGCGAATCGACAGTTAGAGATCAGCTTCCAATTCGCAACTGATTCCGCCAGTCTAACCATTCACGCGCTGCGAATCGAAGCGGAACCAATAACGGATTTGAAGCGGAACGGACCGATTCTGGAGGGTAAGATCGCGCATGGCAGTCAAAAGGTTGCGCTTCACGGACGTTTCACCGGGGCTCACTTCCTTGGCTGGTTAGACATTGGTGGCCGCCCATACTCGTTCGTCACTAAGTCACCAGGCAACTAACTGGTTTGTAGAACAAAAATGTTGGTAGTGTCCTAACTTGCCAAATGAGGGCATGAGTAGTCCCGGAAAGACCAAAGGAAATTAGCCGGTTCTCTCTGTTTGCTCAGAGATTGACGTCGTCGCAAAACTACTCTGTGCTCGAATAGCGCCGACTGCAAAGGCGGACCGGATTACCGAATATTGTCCGTTGATCAGAACAATGTTCCCCCAGTTCACGCTCCGCATTGAAATGCCGGCGCACGCATTAGACGTTCTTCTCTGTTCGTCAATCGTCTTCGCCTGTTCTTCAACCTTCTTGTGCTCATTCAAGAACTCGTTGAGCAGCATCGCGTTCACGGCTTCGTAGCGGCCAGTGTAACGCTTGCCTTCGTCACTTTGCTGGCTGTCCACCAATTTCCCCACGGCGCGAGAGCATGCGCGCTTGCTTTACGCGCGAACCGTCCCACCAGGCTGATTGCCCTTTTGGTGCGCGACGCGGCCTAGTTCACCGTAATGGCCACCCGCTTCGATGGGATGCCATTAGCGACGACTTCGAGCGAGCTGGCGCCACTCTCCGTCGCAGCGGGGACGTCGAAACTGGTCGAAACTGGCGCACTACCAGTTGCTACACCCATCGTGCTGTGGTCATGGGTGCGGGCGTAGAAGACATGCTTGGTCGCCTTATTAGTTATGCGCACAATTGGATAATTAGTTGCGGTCTCAAGCTCATCGCCATACGCAGCGGCCTGCGAGAGACCATTAAATTGGGTCCCGACAAGCTGATAGGTTTGACCGCGAGTCACCGTAGCCGGGAACCGTTTGATCTTCGGCGCCCACGCGCGCTGGAAGGTGGTATTAGCCGAAGTATAAAGCTGCGAGCCGCCAACCATCGTCTCCCCCGTAGGAAGAACCATCAGACAACCGGAGGCAGACACGGTAGGAGTAAGATTCACGCCGTCGAACTCATAAAGGCTGAAGGATCCTAACACGAGCACGTTGCCATTAGGCAGAAGTGAGGCGAAGGAATCGCCTGCGTTATCACCATTCGGGAAATCCGGTCCGACCGCCCAAGACCCAGGATCGTTCGAGTTTGGCCCGGGAGTCCAAATCGCAGTATGGCCGGCGCCGGTAAGCGAGGAGGATCCGGTTTGGAAGACCGTGCCATCAGGACGCAAAATCGCGGGGCCGATTTCACCCGGTGGGTTATAACAAAATTCACCATGAGGGCCGTAGGGAATACAACCCTCGGTGGGCGGCGAATGTAGGTCCACAATAGTGCTACCCGCAGTCTGCCATGTCTCTAGGTCGGGAAAGTATCTCTCCGAGTTAGGCGCATCCAATACATCGCAGGTAAGGACCGTCCCGTTGGGTAACAATGTCCAGCCTTCCTCGGCGTTGAAATCACTCTTCCCCGTGTTGCCGAGCAGAGTCCAGGTCAGGGTTGCCGGGTCAAGCGCGGCCACCTGCATATCCAACTTACGGCCGATCAGGAAGCGGCCATCAGGTAAGACAAGGGCCGGGGAATCGCCAATAAAATCCCAGCCGGGCGGGGCCGCGAGTGGGGTCCAGGTGTTAGCAACCGGGTCATAGACCGCCCCGAGATTAGTCAGGGCAAACCGCCCGTTATTATATTCGCCACCGGTTATGACTAACCGGCCATCAGCCAACACGGCCGAGGCAAAGTAGAGCGGCTTATAACCCCGCTGGAGGCTCGCTACTTTCGACCATGTGCCGTTGAGATAACTGCCATTAATATCAGGAGTCAGTTTCCACCAATCCGATAAACCGTCGCCCTGGGCCATAACCGTCCCATCAGTCAAAAGGAAAGTTAGGTCTGCACCATTCGGCGGAGGATGAACCAGGTTCTTCAAAGTCTGGCCTTCGGTCGCATCAGTGAGAGCGAAAACGACCATCGCTAGGGCGAGTCGTAATGTTTTTTTCATAGAGTGATTCTCCATTCTTTTCCAAAGAACCCGTAAGCCCAATCCCTTAGGGTCATTGCATGATCCGCTTCTAAGAAAGAGAATGTCCCTCTGTCAAGCCCAATAAAATCCATCACTAGCGCAGGTGTGGCCACAATGGACCTAGTTGGGAGATCCCCCTGCGCGAGCGCTCACACCCCGCCGACGTAAGGAATCGCCGCGCGGATGACGTTCCGCCGCTTCAGCTCTGAAAGGAAGGATGGCTTCTCGCTCATGCTTCAGTGAGTCATTTCGATGCGGATTGTAGAAGGTTCCAGCGGGCGGCTTCACATCATTAATTGCCTCGGCGCACGCAAGGTTACGGTCTTTGGGAAGAAAAAGCCTTGCATGGTTCGTTGGCGCGAAACCGGCGCGCTTCCCCAGTCACCAGAATATTTTTGCCGCCGCAAACATCGATTCGCCTGGGAGCTTTAGGTGGATCGACCGCTTCGCGGGCGGTAATGCGGCCAGGCAAATCGAGAATCGAAATTCGAGAATTGCGTCGTTAAACCGCTTTTTTGCCTTCTTCGTTCGTCCGGATCCGGACTGCGCGTTCAACGTCGAGAATGAACAGTTTCCCGTCGCCGATCTTGCCTGTCTTCGCTGCTCCCAGGAGCGCGTTGGAAGCGCTCTCGATCGCTTCATCGGGCAGGACCACCTCGATCTTGATCTTGGGCAGGAAATCAACCGTGTATTCGCTTCCCCGATAAATCTCGGTATGCCCTTTTTGCCGGCCGAACCCTTTCACTTCGCTGACGGTCATGCCTTCGATCCCAAGCGCGAGAAACGCTTCACGGACCTCTTCGAGACGAAAGGGTTTGATGATTGCTTCCAGCTTTTTCATCGGCGCCTTAGACTCGTTAGGCAGGGTTAGACGCAAACTCCGGCGGCTGCGCGCTGGAGATAGGGCCGGCGACCGCGAGTCCCGCTAACAGACTGATGGCTTTTAATGGGTCGGTCCAAGCCATCTCTTGTGGAACGTAGCCTGCAAGCCGGGTCGTAGTCGCCGGGGGCAATCCTCGTCTGCGCATCCGCTTCGTC
>Ga0206945_1152_pt1 | contig 14733 bp, 13 predicted proteins | sample Alteio_BWOrgHeat_5_FD_152982 | JGI IMG/M metagenome (GOLD analysis project Ga0206945, IMG submission 152982) | Enriched cells from forest soil in Barre Woods Harvard Forest LTER site, Petersham, Massachusetts, United States -... | ecosystem: Environmental > Terrestrial > Soil > Temperate forest > O... | reverse complement strand
TAACTCTTCTGACGGCTGACGATGCGGTGGTCCATTGTTTATTTCGCGATCGTGCTTCGGAACTGCTGAAAATATTTGTCCAGCTCTTCCAGAGCCGCGCGAAGCTCGGCCGTCAAACAAATTGCGATTTTCTGATCCGCACCGCGCTCCCGAGAACCGGGTTCTTCGTCTGGAAACGAAGCGAAATATTCCTTGCCGTCCAACATGCGCTTCCCCCCGGATGCACGCGGCCATTGATGGCTGCACGCGCTGAATCGCGCAAGGATTCACAGCCGGCACAGGCTGGGGCATGCCTCGAACGCTGGGTTTTCCACATCAATTTGACTATCGGGGGAGGCGCGCCGGGCTTAGGTATGGCTCCCGGGTCGCCATCGCGCGAAGACACCACCGAAATGGGGTGGTACCTCGGTTTCATTGGGCCAAGAGACGGGGCGCGGCGAAGCAAAGGCAGCGTAGGGAGAACTATCGATGTTTGACTTCATGCACGGCATTATCCTGTCGCTCATTTGCAGCACTGGTTTTCTGAGCGTCTTTCATTTGATGGAGATTTCGCGGAATCTTAAGGTGCTGAATCAGTTGACCGCTCAAAACAATGCCATCCTGCGGGCAATTGTCACGCAGGCCTCGCGGCGAAGCGAGCAGTTGGAATCTGGAGATTGAGACAGGCTCGCTCAGGCTCCATCGCTGTCCCTAACTCATTCCCCGGGCGGCTCATTGCGCGTGGTCTCCGCACAACCGGTGTCCCGACCTGCCTGAACCTGGATGTCGCGCGCCGGGCATATACGGACGGGCCATTCGACTGGAATGTGACGGCCAGCACATCCGCCGGCCGCCACCTAGGTACGCTATGGTGCGGAATATCGTTCGATTTCGCGGGTTTATCACCAGTTGAGAGCAGCCGCTGTGCTCGGTTTCGGGCGGTTATTTGAGCCCAAACAGCGCAGCAAGCTGCCGGATGCGGGGCGGGAATGCCATGATTGACGAAAGTTCGCGCGAGGGCCGATACGATTTCATCATTGTCGGCGCCGGCTCTGCGGGCTGCGTTCTGGCCAATCGGCTCTCGGCCGATCCGAACCGTCGCGTGCTGGTGCTCGAGGCCGGCGGGCGCGACAACTGGATCTGGTTTCACATCCCGATCGGATACCTGTTCGCGATCGGCAATCCGCGTTCGGATTGGATGTTCAAGACCGAGCCGGTCCCCGGCCTGAACGGTCGCAGCTTGAACTACCCGCGCGGCAAGGTGATCGGTGGCTCGTCGTCGATCAACGCCATGATCTACATGCGCGGCCAGGCCGCCGATTATGACCACTGGCGCCAGCTCGGGCTCAAAGGCTGGGGATGGGACGACGTCCTGCCGGTTTTCAAGCAGCACGAGAACCATTTCCTCGGCGAGAGCGACCATCACGGCATCGACGGCGAATGGCGGGTCGAGCATCCCCGTGTGCGATGGGACCTGCTCGATGCGTTCCAAATGGCGGCGGATCAGGCCGGCATCAAACGCTTGGTCGATTTCAACACCGGAGATAACGAGGGTTCGGCGCCCTATCACGTCAATCAGCAGCGCGGCCTGCGCTGGTCGGCGGCTCGGGGCTTTCTCAAGCCAGTGCTGAAGCGCCCGAACCTACGGCTTGAGACGGGTTGCCTCGTTGACCAGATCGTTTTCGACGGCAAGCGTGCGGTCGGCGTGCGCTACCGGCAGAACGGCAAGCTCAAGATTGCGCGCAGCAAGGGCGAGGTGATCCTGGCGGCCGGCGCCATCGGGTCGATCCAGACTTTATTGCTCTCGGGGGTCGGGCCTGCCGCCCAGCTCCAGAAACTCGGCATTCCCGTCGTCCTCGACAAGCCCGGCGTCGGCGAAAACCTGCAGGACCATCTGCAACTGCGGATGATCTACAAGGTCTCCGGCATCAAGACCCTGAACGAGATGTACGCGTCGCCGTTCGGCCGCGCCCGGATTTTCCTCGACTACGCGCTGCGACGCCGCGGCCCCTTGACGATGGCGCCTTCGCAGCTCGGCATTTTCACGCGCTCGAATCCCAGGCGTGAGCGGGCGAACATCCAGTACCATCTTCAGCCGCTGTCGCTCGACCGGTTTGGCGAACCGCTGCACGACTTTCCGGCGTTCACCGCGAGCGTCGCCAACGTGCAGCCGACCAGCCGCGGGCATGTCCGGCTGAAGTCAGCCGATCCGGCCGACGCGCCGGCGATCCAACCCAACTACCTCTCAACCGACGAAGACCGGCGCGTCGCCGCCGAATCGATGCGGGTGACCCGGCAAATCGTGTTGCAGCCGGCGATGAAGCCATACCAGCCCAAGGAATATCTGCCGGGCGCCGCCGCACGCAGCGATGACGAAGCCAGTATGGTCAAAGCTGCCGGTGATATCGGCACCACCATCTTTCACCCCGTCGGCACGGCGAAGATGGGATTGCCCACTGACCCGTTGGCGGTGGTCGACGAGCGCCTCCGCGTGTTCGGCCTCGAACGCCTTCGCGTGGTCGACGCATCGGTGATGCCGACCATCACGTCGGGCAACACCAACTCACCGACCATGATGATCGCCGAAAAAGGCGCCGCGCTGATCCTCGAGGACGCGGGCTTGCGCTTCCGGCAATACCAGGAGGAGATCAGAGGGCTCGTGCAGGGCAATGTGCCAATGAAGGCAATCGCCGAATAATCGCCGCCGCCTCGACCTCCCGCAGACCTGGGCGCCTGTCTCTAGAAAGTTTGCGCATGTCCTTTTCGGAAAACCGGTGTCCGCTTTTCCGGGACATACGCTAGGACTTGGCAAAAGCTCCGCTGCCGGGCGCTACATCGACCACCATGTCGCGCACTCCCTGGTCTTTCAGCAGCTCTTCGAAATAGGCAATTGTGGTCTTCAAGCCGTCTTTCAGCGGCGTGCGCGGAGACCACTTCAACACCTCCTGCGCCTTCGAAATATCGGGGCGGCGCTGCCGCGGATCATCCTGCGGCTTCGGCCGGTGCACGATTTTGGATCGCGAGCCTGTCATCTCGATGACCTGGGTGGCCAGTTGGAGGATCGTAAACTCGGTGGGATTGCCGATATTGATCGGCCCCGTAACAGAGTCGGGCGTCGCCATGAGCCGAACCATGCCGTCAAGCAGGTCATCGACGTAGCAGAATGAGCGGGTTTGTGCGCCGTCGCCGTACACGGTGATGTCCTGGCCCAGCAGCGCCTGGATGACGAAGTTGGATACCACGCGCCCGTCGTTGGGGTGCATGCGCGGGCCGTAGGTGTTGAAGATGCGCATCACTTTGATCGGCATGTTGTGCTGGCGCCGATAGTCGAAGAACAGAGTTTCGGCGCAGCGCTTGCCTTCGTCATAGCAGGAGCGCGGGCCGATCGGATTGACGTGGCCCCAATAATCCTCGGTCTGCGGATGGACGCTCGGATCGCCGTACACCTCCGAGGTGGAGGCCTGGAGGATTTTGGCCTTCACCCGCTTGGCAAGGCCAAGCATGTTGATGGCGCCGTGGACGCTGGTCTTGGTGGTCTGCACCGGATCGCGCTGATAATGGATGGGCGAAGCCGGACAGGCCAGATTGTAAATCTGGTCGACTTCGACGAAGAACGGAAACGTCACGTCGTGGCGGATCAATTCGAAGCTTTTGTGATCCAGCAGATGCTCGACGTTGCTGCGGGTTCCGCTGAAGTAATTATCGACGCAAATGACATTGGCGCCTGAGGCGAGCAGCCGCTCGCACAGATGCGAGCCCAGAAATCCGGCGCCGCCAGTGACCAATATCCGCTGTGCAAGATGCATTGAGAATCCTCCATCCCTGATTCGGGATGAACATTGCCGCTTGTAACATAAGGGGTTTCAGGCGCCACCCATATTGGGGTTAGATTCTTTGCGCAGCGCGCCCAAACCTTAGCGGCCGGTTTTGAAAACGGCGGCGGGCTGATTCGCAGAATAGGCGGTCACGGCGCGTAACGCTCCCGGCGTCAGCTTGGCCGTCAGATCGGCAACAGACTTTGTATTTTGTAATCTCTGAAGCGTGAGTTGCGGTAATGGCAATTGCCTTGCCTATCTTACGCGGCCGCGCTGAACCTGCCGCGCACCCGCGTCGCTCGCGAAGAAAAGCCCGTTACGGCCGACACTGCGCTGCGGCTCAGCGCATTCGTTGCGTTTGCTCAACGAACTCGTTGGTGTAGCTCTGTGAAAGATCGATCTTCGCGTTTTTCGACTCTGGCGACGACTGACTGAATACATCCAGTGCAGCCTGCGCGCCTTTTGGCTCCATCCTTCCGGTGACCGAATACATCGGAATGGTGTTTTTCAGCGCCGCCAGATAGAGCGCCTTGTCGGGACCGACCAACTCCGGTGGCATATTTGCCACAACTTCTTCCGGAGTATGCGAATGAATCCACTTTAGCGTCGCGAGGACGGCGTTGGTGATGGCCTGCGTCTCTTTGGGATGCGCGGCGATCCATTCGTTTTTGGCGATGAGCGTGCCGCCCGGATATTCAGCACCGAATGCGTCGAGCGTGCCGTTCTGGGTGCGGGCATCGATGACGAATTTCAAATCACGGTACTTGCCCTGCAGCTGCGTGATGGTTGGATCGACCATGATAGCGGCGTCGACCGCACCATTCTCCATGGCTGCGACCGCGGCGCCTGCCAGGCCTATGCCAATGACATCAACGGAGTTCGGATCGACATCATTCTTGATCAGCAGGGACTTGAGGTAGGCAAGCAGCCGATCGGGGTCCGGCGCACTGACGCCAAGCTTCTTGTTGGCGAGGTCTTTGACCGAACTGATCGTTCCGGCCGGCTTCGGCGACACGACGAGGGCAAAGCCCGGATAGCGGCCATAGGTCACGAAGGCTTTCACGGCTTGTACCTTCGCGGTTAGACCGACGCCGTGGTCGAAGTAGCTGGAGACGACATCGGCTGTGCCGCCATACATCATGGCGAAGAAGGCAGGCGCATCGGCCTCGAAATCCACCAACGCAACCTGCATGCCGGCCTTTTTATATTCTCCGAGTTGCCCGGCCAATATGATCGGCAGATGGCAAAGGCACCCTGCCCCGCCAACTGCTATCGTGACCCTTGATTGCGCCGCCGCCGCGCCTGACATCAGCGCGAGCCCGCCCAATACCGCCAAGGTGTACCGAACGATCCTACCGAACATGGATTTCGTCCTGTCAGATTGATGCATGCAACAAGAATATAACGCTTGGTACCACCAGGGGTTACCGCGCTCAGCATGAGACTTCATGCAGTGCCTGACCGCGAGCAATCGCGAGGCCCTTTGATTTTATTGGCAGAAATTGGGTTCGTACTGCCAAACCGGAAACTATTTTCATAATATTTCTGTAGAAACAGCCCGTAGTTAGCCAATGAGCGGCGGGGTGTTATGGGCTAGGAAACAGCGTCGATGTTCGTCCGCTCATTCGGTCAAAGATAAGCGCGACCCATTCATGAGCCGCCACATCCAGGTGATCAAATCCTCCCAACAACGAAATAGATTGCGATGGGATATCACCCCACTCCGCTGTCCGCCAATCAACGGGATAGGCTTCGACGGGGAACCCTGCTTCGCGAAATAGGCCCATAGCGCGCGGCATATGCGACGCCGAAGTCACCAACAACCAACGCTCGCCGGGCTTTGGAGCGACCAGGCGTTTGGCGTTGATGGCGTTTTCCATCGTGTTGCGAGAGCCACTCTCGAGCTCGACCTGTTCACGAGGAACACCCAGGCTTTCAAGGAACCGGACCGCTAGAGTCGACTCGGGAAGTCCGTCGAACACGACATTTGAATTTCCGCCGGCAAAGACGACGCGGGCATTGGGATACTGATGGTGAAGCTCGACGGCTGCCACAAGCCGCTCAACGGCTTCGCCAAGGGCAATGTTGCCGCGTTTGACGGAAACGTCGGCGCTGATGACGCCGCCCAAGATGATCAATCCCGTCGGCGCACCGCGCGAAGAATCCCAAGATGGAAATCGGTTTTCCAGCGGCAATAGAAGCGCGGTGCCCAGCGGCGAGGCTCCTGCGATCAGCAGAAGAAATATGCTGGCGACGACGATCCTTTTCCCGATCTTTGACAACCGGGTTGGCCACAGCAGCAGACCAAATAGCATAAGACCCATGATCGCATTCGACGGGATTGCGAAAATGCCGACGGTTTTGGACATGAGGAAGTACATGAGCGCGATCGGTCTCGCTTTGATTCCCGGCTGAGCGCAAGCTCAGCTTAGTTCAGATCATTTCCCCATCATCCAGGTCGACCGCTTTTTGCCGATACTGACCGCACCGTGCCGCCGTCCCCGACCGGACGCCTCAGAGTTTCTGAATATCAATTTTCAAGTCCTGCCATAACAAACTTGGAATTGCGCGCTCGAACCCTTGACCATCGCCGGCGCGAACCGGCGATCCTTTGGCGACCAGAACACCAGCAACGAGTTGTCGCACAAGTTCTTGTCTCAACAAACGATCGGATTGTTTGTACCGCTCCTGGGCCGTATCGTGGCCGCCTGGAGTTCGGGTCGCTGTCTGCTCAAGAACGTTGGTGTTTCAAGGGCGTCCGAAGGATCTGCGCCGGCGATGCCGCCAACCTTTCGGCACATGGACTAAGCAAGCTCGGAATATTTCGGAGATCATTTCCACACTGCCCAGACCGACCGCTTTTTACCGATACTGACCGCTCCATATCGTCGTTCCCGACCGGACGCCTCAGAATTTCGAATATCAAGCTTCAAATCCTGCCATAACGCAATTGGGATTGCGCGCTCGAACCCATGGTCATCGCCGGCCCGAACCGGCGATCCTTTGGCAACCAGAACACCAGCAATGAGTTGCTGCCTGAGTTCGGCTCCCAGCATACGATCGCTTTGTCTGTACCTCTCCTGAGCGGTATCCTGGCTGCCTTGAAGCTCGGGCAGCTGTCCACTCAACTTCCTGGGCAACGGTGTTTCAAGGGCACGCAAAGGATGCGCGCCAGTGAATCCACCAACCTTTCGGCCTTGCTCTCTGACCATTTCCATTATGGACGAACTTATTTCGGCTCTGGCTTCATGCCACTGTCTCACAACAATGGGATCGCAAAACATCTCTGCTGCTTGGTTGGGAGAATACCAATCTCGAATGATGATCGCGCCTATCTGGGCGCGGATCCATTCGTCGACAACGCGCCAATCCAATGTCCTTATCGCATGCCAGTATCTGACAGCAATAAAGCCAACACCTACGATCAAAAACAGGAAAGCGAACATCCCATCTCCTACGAACAAGATGGCGGCGGCAATTCCCGACAAGATGAGAACCACGGGCCTGTTGGGGCAACTCCGAATCCAAACCGTTAGTTGGAAAATCTTCACGGTATTTTTTATCAGCGATAGGATAGCAAACGCCACCCATTTCCATCGGACTAACAGCAAGGCGCCACTCTGCCGCAGTCGCAAATCTCTGGCGGCTGCTTGCTTTAGTTGGCGACCGCGTTTTCCGGAGATTGGCCCTTGCCTGCACCGTGTCGCCGAGTTTGCTTTGGAGGCGACTCGGTCGTTAATGCGAGCGGTTCGGTCAGGGCCTCTCCGGATTGGCTCTTTTGCCAGAGCACCTCAGCCATGGCGAGCGATGCAATACCGAGAGACTGCCACCACAGAATTTCTTGGGCCGCGCGGTGCAATTCGCGGTGGTGCGCGCGACATAGTGGCACCGTGTATTCATCGCTGACCTTGCGGCCGAGCGCTCGAGGCTGGGCAAATGGCAGCCGGATAGCCTAATTAGCTATGTTTCCCAATAAAGTAGTCAAATACGGTCGGTTTTGCTAATATTCCAAATCGTCTAGATATTTTGGTTTCGGGGGCGTGATCATGCGTGTGTTTATTCTAGCGCTGGCGGCCGCGTCACTCTCCGGCTGCGGAGGACTTAGCTCGTCCTCCTTATTGTCATCGAAAATGTATGTTCGCGCTGATGGACAACCCGCTGCGCAGCAGTTGGTGGATGCTGATCTAGAAAGCTGTTCCGCATCAGGTGACACCCAGCGGTGCATGGTGGCTAAAGGCTACTTCTACGTCGAATCATCGAAGGCGGATGCGAAGCGAATCGAGCTTGCACAAATTTCTGAGGCCAACAAGCAACGAGAAGAGACCCGCCTCGCCGCAGAACGAAAACAACAGGAAGATCTTGAGCGCGCGCGACGCCGCGAGGCCGCCAAAAAGAAAAAGAAAGTGCAGAAAGTACAGACAAGCAAGGTCAACTAGTATTATCCGATTTTGCGAAGCGCTCGAAAATGATCTTGAACATAGCGCCCGCAGATGCTGATCGATCCCAATGACGGCGGATAGTGTCGCTTCAGCCCATCGCATCTACGCCATCGGCGATATTCATGGCCGGCTTGATCTGCTCGAACAGATCATCGAACTCATTCGCCTCGATATGGACGAGCATAGCGGCACAGGCCTGACTGTGACGCTCGGCGACTATGTGGACCGCGGTCCTGAGAGCCGCGGCGTTGTTGAACGTCTCTCAAGCAACCCCTTCGTAACGCCCTATATTGCGCTGAAGGGAAATCACGAAGTCCTGTTCGAAACGTTTGTGGCCGATCCCAACACTGGGCCTCAATGGCGCAGCCTCGGCGGACTCGAGACGCTTCATTCCTACGGCATCCCAGTCGCGCCGCTTTTAGTGGGCAGAGGTTACGACGCGGCCGCCGAACAATTGCGGACCGTGCTGCCGCCGGTGCATTCAAAGTTTCTAGCGTCCCTGAAGCTTTCGTTCGACGCTGGGCATTACTTTCTTTGCCACGCGGGAATTCGCCCCAACGTTTCTTTTGAACGACAAAGCGCGCAGGATCTGCTATGGATCCGTGAGGACTTCCTCAATAGCCAAGTCAACTTCGGGAAGATTGTGGTCCATGGCCACACGCCGAACGAGGAGCCCGAGGTTCTGCCGAACCGGATCAATGTCGACACCGGCGCGTTCGCGACGGGCCGGCTGACCTGCGTCGTGCTGGAAGCAGAAAGCCATCGCTTTCTCTATGCAAATCAACGCAGTACTTCGCTACGCGACGTACAAATTAATCAAGTTTAGCGAAAATTAAGAAATCCTAAACGCACCTGATACGTTTGCCCGCAATAAGTACAATTGCAGCGGGCGCTTCAGCAGTGCGGCCATTGCCGCACCAAAGCGGTTCATCGCCAGGCTGGGCGTCTGTTGCGACCGAGGACCACGCAGAGAAAATGCTGGCGTTGAAAGGCCCAATCGATGCGCGTCATTGGCGCACCGGACTGCTTCACCGGTTCTGTGTCGCAGTTGCATTGATTGCTTTATCGGCGCTGACGACGGCGTGCGATGTTGTCCCGGGCATGGCCCCTAAGGCGGCGATGAGTTTTGCGGCGAACACTGACGCGCCCCAGTCTAGCGAAATCAAGCTTGAGGCCGGCGACAAAATTCGCGTCACGGTCTTCGGCGAAGACAAGCTTTCAGGGGACTTCCAGGTCAACACGGCCGGATATCTGTCGATGCCGCTCGCCGGCAGCGTCAAAGTTTCTGGCATGACCGGCCCCGAACTGGAACGAGCGCTCGAACAGAAGTTCAAGGGACCTTATCTTCGCAATCCGAGAGTAACGGTTGAGGTGCTGACCTTCAGGCCGTTCTACATGCTGGGAGAGGTAAAAAGCCCCGGCGAATTTCCATTTCGAACCGGCCTCAATGTTTTGAGCGCAATGGCGATTGCCGGCGGCGGCACCTACCGGGCCAGCACGTCAAAGGTATACATCCAGCGCTCAGGCTCGGCTGCGATGCAAGAATATGCGCAATCGCCGGACGTCAAAATTATGCCCGGCGATTTGGTGCGCGTACCCGAGCGTTATTTTTAAGAGACTGACACGGAAGCGACACTCGCGCCGCACTGTCCGTCAATGAATGGACAGCCGAAGTTATCGCAGCTTGGGCCGCAGCCGAACCCCATCGGAGAACACGCCGGATTCGGCAGAGCGCCTGTCGGGTCTTGCGTCGGCGTTCTGCGGACACAATGGATACATTCTCGACAGCGCCCGGCCTTCCAAGACGATGGTACGCGGCCCCAATCCGCCGTTCTGATTCAGCCAATTCTGGATGTGTCTTGGATAGAGATTATATAAAGTTCGCGTTGCCGCAGCGCTGGCCACGGAGTTTCCCCAGCCTGCTGATGCCGACGCTGCATGGAAGCCCAACGCAGCCCGCGGCGTAATGCAGATATTCCGTTGCGGCACCGAGCCCGTCACAATCGTGCAAGCGGAGTAGCAGGGCCCATCAATGACAACGAGTTGCCCTGACTTGCGGATATCCGAGTATTTCATCAGGTAGTCGCCAAGCCGACCGCCCATATCATCTTGGATAAAGACCGCGGCACGGCTCGACGTAACGACCGACAGCCCGAACAGGACCACAAGGGCGAAGAGACGCAATTGCATTCGCATTCCAGACTCCGACCCATCTCGCCGCATCAATCGGCCCGCGGAGACCAAATGAAGAATCCGCCTTGGGGCTGTTGTTCACTCTCACCGAAAGGCTCGATCACCGCAATCCCGTTTGGAACACCCGATCCGTGGTCCGTTGGCGCTCCGAACGACCGGTGACGACACCCCGCAACGACCGATCCTCGGCGCGTACCCCCCCAACGCGTTGAAACGTCACCAATATTCTACCGAGACCCATGACCATTCCGTTAATCATGTTTGCGGAAGCGCGGCCGCTGCGGTGGTTGGGACAGTTAAGATCTGGTAAAAATCCCCAAGTTTTTGAAGGAGATACGGGATTGCGGCGATAGAGCGGAATGCCGCCGGACCGCAGTTTTTGTCGCACCTGAATTTGTAACAGCCTGCCGGGCCGGTCCGGTTTTCTCAATGGTTCAAAGCAAACGCGCGGCCTGATTTGCGGCTGACGACCGCCGCCAGGGCTTCGCAGTGTGAGTGGTACTGGTTGTGGGGTGTAGAACGTCAACCGGCCATACGAGTGCCAAGGGCCATTCAGCCCGTGCGACGATTTTGGCACTCGGATTGTGCTTGTTGGCTGGATCAGCCTATGCCCAACAGGCCCCGACACCGCCCGGCCGACAGATTTTCAATTCCAAAATAGTGCCGCTGACTGACGCGAGTATGCGTGATGGAGATCCCCGGCCAACGACGAGGGACAATGCTCTGCAGGCTCTCGACTGGCTGATCTATGGCAACGTTATCGTCGGTGGTGCCTATGACAGCAACGTTTATTCCGCAGCGAACCAACGACCCGCCTTTGGCCCGCGGTTTCAGCCATACGTGGTAGCCGAAAGAAACACTGGCATCCAACGTACGCTCCTCTATGGGACCGGAGACATTCGATACTATCCGTCGCTCGGACGGACCGATGTCGCCAACACCTCCGCAGGCGTGGCCCATATTTGGGAAATCCAACGCGACTTGGTGTTTCGCGCCCAAGCTGAAGCGACGCGTGGCATCGAAGGATCCATGTTGAACGGCGTGGTGGCTACCCCGGGCGTGCTGTACACCGAGCCCGCCAACTACACGAGCATGTTTGGCTCCACCTCGATTGAAAAAGAATTCGGTCGGTTCTTCACTGCGGTCGGTGGCAGCGTAACGGGAACGACCTACGAAAATACGAGAAACAATCTCGGAACAATCGTCGACGAGCAATTTCGAAACGGGACAGTTTCAACATTCAACGGCCGGTTTGGCTATCACCTTACGCCAATCGTCTACATGTTTGCCGAACCATCCGTCACCCTGGGACGCTTCAACGCGACGACGCTCGATTATGATGCCTATCGCATCATTGCGGGGCTCGGCAGTGCCCGTATCGGCCTGTTCAACGGGGAGGTCTACGGCGGCACTTTATGGTCGCAATTCGCCGACCCGACTATCCCGGCGCTCACGAGCGGCCTCTACGGCGGGCGCGTGTCCTGGTTTCCGACCCGCTTCATCACTGTCACAGGCGCCGTCGACCAAACCCTCGGCACGACCGATTTCAATCCAGGCTCGATATCTCCGGGATCGTCTCCAGGATCGATCACAAAAACCAATACGGCAAAACTGAATGTCGCGTGGGCGACGATCCGAAACGTGACTTTGGATGGACGGCTCGTAGTTAGGCATTTCGACATCTTGAATTCGGGCAGACAGGACCATTCGGTCGAGCCTGGACTGGCTGTCACGTATAACCTTAATCCGCGCGCCGGAATTGTTGTCGATTTAAGTCACGTCCAGTACTACAGCAATATTGCTGGAGCAAGTTATACGCGAAACCTCATTTCTGTCGGTGGAAAGACCACATTTTAACGGCCGAGCGCCGTCAAGTATACTCATAGGTTATCGTTGATGCCCTCGGCGTTAACCATAAAGCATTGAAATTCCTTGATATTATTTGATAATCTGCGATAGTACACTTGAAGATGCGCAACTTGGGTCTGACTGTTATGTGGAGTAACTCATGCGCCGGGCCGTTGCGACTTTTGCCGTTGCACTGATCGCGTTGTCAGGGTTTCAGCCCGCGCGTGCAGTCGCCCAGGGGCAAATGGCACTGGCCCCTGTCCCGGGTCCCCAATCGATTGTTCAAGCCATCGCAAGCTTTCCCGGTGGTGGAGAGCCTTTGAAACAACAAATCTCCGATCTCGTTCAGAAGAATCCCGAGTTGGCGGCGAACGTTGCCAATTACCTGCGCGACGAGTCTGCAGGTCTGAGTGAAGTGCAGAAAGAAGCCGTTGAGGCAGGTCTCGCCGACGCCCTGAACAAGCTCGGTGTTGAAGGATTTGCCGGACTGGCGTTCAGCCCACTGCTGCTTGGCGTCGGAACGGGCGTTGCTGCGGGTGGCGCCGCCGCCGGCGTCCTTCTCACCAAAAAATCCGCCAGTCCCAACTGATCAAACTGACTGGCGTCCCGATGTTTCGAGGCGCAAATATCGAGCGAGTTGTTTTCTTCGGCTTCGTGCTGGGCCTCGCCATTTGTCCCTTCTGGCTCGGGAGCAATCGGTTGGGCCCTTGGGGGGTCAATGCGACGCTATTTTCCACCCTGCTGATTGCCTACGAATGCTCGCTGCTGGCGAGCGGCAAGCCCCATCCCTTCCCGATTCAATCGATCAAAATCCCGGCCATTTGCTTCGCCTTGGTGGTGGCCTGGATCGTGGTGCAGATGACACCCTACGTGCCACGGTCCTGGACCTATCCCATTTGGGACATCTCGTCTGATGCCATCAATCGCGATCTGCGCGGCAGCATCAGCGTCAATCCAGACCTCACCATGCTTGCGCTGGTCCGCTTGATGACGGCAGCATCGGTGTTTTGGCTGGCATTACAATTTGGCCGAAGCTTCGATCGCAGTGCGCAAACGCTCGATGCCATCAGTATCATCGGCGCCTGTTACGCGGCTTACGGCGTCATCAGTCTGATTGTGGCGCCCGATCTTATTCTGTGGTTCCCGCGATCGGGCTACGGAACGGCTGCGAACGACGTGGTGACATCCACATTCATCAATCGAAACAACTTTGCGACCTACGCCGGAATAACCCTGGTGACCTGCATCGGGGTTACGATGAGCCTATTCCGTCGACGGATTGAAGCCGTCGACGGTTCAATTTTGGTCCGACTCGCGGAAGGAGCCATCACCGCCGCCGGCAAGGGAGGATATTTCCTGGTTTTTATATTCTTCATGGCGTCAGCTTTGATACTGACCGGATCGCGCGGCGGCATTTTCGCTTCCGTGTTTGGGCTCGTCATCCTCGCGCTTCTAACCTGGACACGATCCAAAAGCCGCTTGAGCTTGATTCTCTGTCTGCTTAGCGCAGCCATCGTTTTGGCATCGCTGAGCAGCTTAGGCGACTTATTTTTCGAGCGCCTCGAAAGTATTGGAGCCGACAACGTTGACCGGCGCGCCGTCTATCGCCTGGTGATCCAATCCATTCAAGATTCACCTTGGCTTGGATTTGGCTACGGCACATTCATGGACGTGTTTCCACTCTATCGCGATGCCAGCGTCGGACTTCATAGTTTTTGGGACAAGGCCCACAACACACCCCTCGAAATCATCGAGGGTCTCGGCCTGCCTGCGTCCGCGCTGCTTTTCACGAGCATTGGATTCTTGATCTGGTACTGTTTCGATGCAATCGAATCAACCAAACGCCGCAGCACGCCGTGCCTGGTCGCCATTGCGGCAACTGCGATCGTATTGCTGCATGGGCTTGTTGATTTCAGCCTGCAGATCCAGGCCGTAACGCTCACATGGTGCGCCATTCTTGGCACTGGCGTTGCTCAATTCACGCCACGAACTGAACGAATTGATTGAGAGGGCCCTTCGGTGACTCAATCGCAACCACTCAGCTCAATGACATTCCTCAACACCACCATTGATTTCAATTGGTATATTGAGGTTCTGTTTCGTCATGCTCGAATGATACTCGCCGCAGCCGGAATTTGTTTGGCCTTGGCCGTTTTCATCGTGCTTCTCATCGTGCCGCAATACACCGCGTCATCGCAAATCCTGCTCGACCCAAGAAGGCAGAATTTGCTAGGGCCCGAGGCCACCACGTCGGAATTCGGTTTTGATGCCAACGCCGTAGAAGGTCAAATCGCCGTCATTCGCTCTCAATCATTACTGCTCCGCGTCGTCGAAGGTGAAAAGCTCGCAACCGAACCCGGCTTCGGGGCGGAGCCAGCACCGTCACTCCTGGCGCAAATCCGGGCCATGATACCTTGGGCCCAATCAAACGACGCTGACGTTGTCTCGGCCAACACCCT
>Ga0206945_1151_pt1 | contig 14764 bp, 12 predicted proteins | sample Alteio_BWOrgHeat_5_FD_152982 | JGI IMG/M metagenome (GOLD analysis project Ga0206945, IMG submission 152982) | Enriched cells from forest soil in Barre Woods Harvard Forest LTER site, Petersham, Massachusetts, United States -... | ecosystem: Environmental > Terrestrial > Soil > Temperate forest > O... | reverse complement strand
AGGTGTCGTTGATGTGGCCGCTGCCGTATGGCTTGGCGTCCAAAAATTCACCGGGGATTTGAAATCGCCGGGCCACTGAAAGGATGTCGGGCGGTAAATTCACGGCCATAATTTTTCGGGGTAATCGCCCCGGGCGATCAGTTGGCGGATGGCTTCGACCACCTCGGGGCGGTCTTCGCGGTAGGTGACGCCAAACCAAGCCTCGGGAGTCCGCAACACCTTGACCCGTCCCCGACGGGCGGCCACCAGCGAATTTACGAACATGGGGATATAAAATTCGGCCTTTTCCTCCTGGCCATGCTGGTTGAGAAACTCGGTCATCTGTTGGCGCAGATATTCAAACACGGCCGGAGTGAAGCTCCACATGTTCATGGAAACAATTTCCTGGCCGGTGAGCGGTTGAACGTGGCCGGAGGCATCAATGTTCCTCACTTCCGGCCCGACCTGTTCAATGTTCGTCAATTCGGTGATGCTTTCCAGGAAGCCGCCCGGACCCGGCTGGCAGATGCCCCGGGACACGCTCCCAAACTTGGAAAGCGTGTTACTCAATACGAAACCCACCATCGCGTGGTCGGAAGAGCCGGAGCGGAGGTGGCTTGCCAGGATTTCGAACGATTGCCGGCCATAGAAGTCATCGGCATTGATCACCGCGAACGGTTCCCGGATCACCCCGGCCGTTGCCAGGAGCGCGTGGCCCGTTCCCCAAGGTTTCTTCCGGTTGGGCGGCACGGCAAAACCGGCCGGCAGCTGGTCGAGTTCCTGAAACACATAGTGGGTGGTGATGTGCTTCTCAAGGTGACGGCCAAAATATTCCTTGAATGCCTCTTCGATGTCGCGCCGGATGACGAACACCAGTTTGTTGAAGCCGGCCTGAATCGCATCGTGAACTGAATAGTCAATGATCGCCTCGCCTCCCGGTCCGATGGGATCAATTTGTTTAAGGCCGCCATAACGGCTTCCCATGCCGGCTGCCAACACCAACAAGGTTTGTGGTTGCGTGCTCATTCTTATTTCTGCCAGTTTGGCTTGTTGTCAAACACCCGGCGGTAATAATCCGCCTTTTTCAACTTTGAGGCCGCGGCCTCATCGAGACAAATCTTGGCTGCCGGATGCATTTGCAGGATGGATGCCGGGTTCATGGCGGTGATGGGGCCTTCCACGGCCCCGGCGATCGCGCGCGCCTTGTGCTTGCCAAACGCCAGCAGCAAGCACTGCCGCGCCTCCATGATCGTGCCAATCCCCATGGTGACGACGTGATGCGGCACCTGGGATTCGCCGCCGAAAAACCGCGCATTGTCTGTGCGCGTTTGGGTCGTGAGCGTTTTGATGCGGGTGCGCGAAGCCAGCGACGAAGTGGGTTCGTTAAAGCCGATGTGCCCGTCCGTGCCGATGCCCAGGATCTGCAGGTCTATCCCTCCCGCTGCCCGGATTTGCCTTTCATAAGCCGCGCAGGAGCGGGGAATGTCCTTTGCCAGACCATCCGGGATATGGATGTTCTTTCTCGAAATATTGACATACTGGAAAAGGTTCTCCTGCATGAAATGGTGGTAGGATTCCGGGTGCCGGGGAGAAAGGCCCACATATTCGTCGAGGTTGAAGGTCCTCACCTTGCGCCAGTCCAGCTTCAACCCGGCCAGCGCGCGGTAAAGCATCAATGGGGTGCTGCCGGTGGCCAGACCCAGCACCGCGTCGGGTTTTCGGTGCAGCAGTTGCGTGATGATACGCGATGCGACAGCGGTGGCGGCAGCAGGGGTTGGTTGGATAATGATTTCCATGTTAAAATTGGTTTAAAACGTCAAACATGATCGGCCTTCTCACCTCCGACCCAGCCTCCGGCCCAATTTTTCCCGCACGTCGGCTTCGAATTTCTTGATGAAGCCGCAAACATACTCGGTGATATCCAGAGTCTCATCTGCCGCCAACGGCGCGAGATCCATGCCAAAAATCAGTTGCGTGGTTTTATCCGTGGCATGCGATTCGAAGAAGGTGGCGTTGCTCCGCCGCCGGCCCGCGATGGCCAAATCATACCGTTTACCCCCGGTGATCTGCGAATCAAACACGCCGTTCAACGCCGCCGCGAGGTTTTCGCGGCTGCTGACGTCCATCAGCACTTTGTCGGCGTCGGGCAGCCAGTCCAGATTCCGCCAGACTTCGCAGCCCCAAACCTTTTTCGGGCGGCTTGCCCGCGGCAATTCACGCAATGCCTGCAACACCGCGACCACCACTCCGACGTGCGTGTCATGTTTGTCGGCCGGATTGTGGGTATAGACGATCTCCGGGCGCGTGGCGGCCAGGATTTGTTTCAGATCCTCCTTCAAGCTGAAGCCAGTCGGGCTCTTGACGGCACTGCTGGGATAATCGAGTTGAATCATCGCGCCGTAACGCCCCACCACCGCCGCCGTATTTTGCTCCCGGTGGCGGATAGCCATCATTTGCGCATCGGTGAAGCTGGCATAGGGGCCGCTTCGGGCGCTGCCCGATCCGTTGGTGCAGGTTACCCCGGCAAACCAATCCTTCCGGCTATCGTAACAGGCCGAAATGCCGTGGAAGGCCATGAATTCCAGATCGTCCTGATGCGCACCGATGCCAAGGTGGGTGATCCGCCGCAGTGCCGCCGCCACGGGTTTACCATCGGGAACGAAAATTTCCACCGTTGCATTGTGCAGTTTCATACCAGGTTTTTTCTGACCATGGGCAGACTGGCGGCGGCGACCGCCTGCCCTACCCGCCGGCTTTTTTCATCGGGAACGTGCAATTTGGTTCGCGCCGCCACTTCGGGAAATTCGTTCTTCAAAATATTGCGCGCTCGGTTAAGGATGATGTCCCCGCCATGCCCGGTGGTAACGCGCCCGAGGATCAACAGATGCCTGAACTGATAGAAATCGGCGTAGTGCGGAATGGTATAGCCGAGATAAATACCGATGGTCTCATAAATTTTCCCTGCGCGTGGGTCGCCTTTGGCCGCAAGCGCCTGCACTTCCTTCAACCGATCCGCCAGGGTCATCTTTGCCGGGACACTGATGCCGGCGGCGGGCAAAAGCCGGTTGACCGCCTGCTGTGAGAAATACGCCGCCCCTACCCCGCGGTCGCCGGACCATTCATCGGCCGCGGCAGCGGGATTATAGTCCACAGGTGCGAATGCCAGTTCGCTAAGCCAGCCGGGCAAGCCGCCGGACGGGGTGATGTAGCCGGCGGCTTCGCTCGAACCCATCGCCAAACCAAGCACACCCCGCGCCTTTAGCGACAGCGCGCCGGCCAGCGCCGTCACGTCGCCGTCATTCATCACGACCACCGGCACGTTCCACTCCCGCTGGATGCGTTTAAAGAGACTGGCCGCCTTTTGAAATTGTTTCCGGGGAATCGCACGCAGCAGGGACGCGACCCGGATCTCATTGTCCACGATGATGCCGGCGGAGCTGCCCCCGATGGCATCCACCCGCGGCAAATGCGCCGCCGCCCGGTGCAAAGCCGCGGAGAGGTGGTGGTAGTGATACTCGGGATTGGGCTGGTTCTGCGGGTTCCATGGGGCTTCTTCGGTAAAGACCGCCGAGCCATCAATCACGGCGGAAACTTTGTAGTCGCTCGCGCCCAGATCAAAACCGATGCGGCAGCCTTTCAAGTGGCCTCCCGCCGCATTTTGCGATTCCGTGCCGGCAGGAACCTTTTGCGCGGTCGTCACAACGACCTGCAATTTTTTCCCGTAAGCCGTCGCCATCAGGCCGCAATCGAATTTTCTCACGCCCCGGACCGAGTAGGTCTTGCGGATAAATTCGCCAATGGCCCTTGGGCCGCCGATGTAAATCTTCCAGCCGCCGCAAGCCCACAATGCAAATTTCACCAGCCGTTCCACGTGGCGGAGCGTGGCGGGAGCGGCATCCGGCAGGACCAGGGTCTCATGACGCGAAATCTGGCCGTTTTCGCGCTCCAGCCCGATGACGAGCGGCACGGCGCGGCCCGAAGCCCGGGCGGCATCAACGTACTTGCGGCAGCACAACACCGCCGGTTGGAAATCCGGATCAAGCGGCGCGGGAACGACAGACTCAGTCATTTTGTTCATTTAGACACGCAGGTATATCTTGCGTTGGTACATCCACCACAGGATCAGCCATTCCACCAGCATGACCGCCGCGCCCAGCAGCAGCGGTTCGTAGATGCTGCCCAAAAGCTCGAAGGTGTGCTGGCCAATGTGCCGCAGCAGGGCCTGCGTGATGAAGTCCACACACATCCAGGAGATCAGATAGGCGGCGATGGAATTCATCCCCACAACTTTGAACGGGTAGGCCCAGGTGCGCCGGTTCCATATGTCCATGATCAAGTAAAGACCCGCCAGGATCAGCAAACACCAGCCGCCGCTGAACAACACCCAGCTTGGGGTCCAAATGCGCTTGACCACCGGGCATATGCCCGCAGCTCCCAGCGCCCAGCCGGCGGCGAGGCCGATAACGCCCGCGATGGCCAGCCAGCGCGCTTTGCCAAGCGGCGGGCGCCCACTGCGCAGCACCCCGCCGGCGAGCAGGCCGATGATCATCGTACCCAGCGTCGGAATGAAACTTAACGTGGAATAACCGCCGTCATCGGCATGAGTGAAGGGGTGCAGCTGCGGAAACAGGTTCAGAAACCAAACGTCAAACGCCCACGCCGGATTGGTGTTCAAACTCCAGTGAGCGGCAAAACCGGGAAGCAAGTCGCCGGGCTTCGTGCCGGCCTTGGCCCAGTCAAAACCCGGCCCCGGCAGCGGATAAAGCGCAAAGAACAGCCAATAGGCAACCAGTATGATCGCCAGCGTCACCCACTGAACGCGCACTGGACGTAAGGCGAGCAAATACAGGAAGCCGTAGCCAAGCCCAATTTGCGAAAGGGTGTCCTTGAAGGTCCAAAAGGTTTGCGGCTGGTCAATCGACCGGAGAAAGACGCCCAGCAATATGAGCACCAATGCGCGCCCGAAGGCATGCAACGTGCGGTGCCATTGCTGTTCTCCCGCCGCCAACCTCCGCGCCAGCGAAAAGGGCAGCGCCACTCCCACCAAAAATGTGAAGCCCGGCTGGATCAAGTCATGCAGCGAGCAGCCGAGCCAGTCCACATGGGATTGTTGCCGGGCCAAAAACGCCCAAAAAGCATTCCCCGGCATGGCTCCCGAAATGCCGTCAATACCGAGAACTTCGCTCAGCATCAAGAGCATCACAAATCCCCGGAAGACATCAACCGAGGCAACGCGTTGGCCCGGTCCACAGGAGGCGCCCATCGGAACGTTTCCGTACTGATCGGGAGTCACCTGGCTCATTTCGTTTTCTCTTCTTCGAGCACCAGTAATTCAAAGGGTTGAAGCCGGAACGTATGCACTTCGCCGTCCCGCAATTCCGCGGTTGGCTGGCCTCGATCCGATTTCCAAGGGCTGTGCATGTGAAATACTTTGGCGGCGCCGGACGGAAGTTCAAAAAGATCCTTTGGATCCCCGGCAAAGATCGCGGGTTTGTCGCCGGGATTGCGCAGGACGAGGATGTCTTTGCCGGGCGACCAGGCGGCCCAGCCGTACACCTGATCTTTGCCGGGATCGCCGCCTATCCAATGGGTATCCACGAGCACGTCTTTGTTGGCGTTCGACCATTTCGCGGTCTCGGCCAAATCGTCCCAGTTCTGTCGGTTCAGCAGCCTGGGCGTGATATACATTTCCTGCAATTGTGTGCCGCTGCCAAAAAATGTGCGCGCCTGATCGGCGAAATCACTGTCACTCATGGAATTGAGATGCAATGCGTTCGTCGCGTAAATGATGCCGTGCAACATGAGCGAATTCAGCGGATACAGCGGGCCGGCCTTGACCACGTTTTGATAGGTTTCCGCGTCCCGGTAGGTCATCCACTGCTGGCACCAGGAACCTTTGCCCTGAAAATCGTGATCCGCGCCACCGCGCCAGGTCGAGTCCACGTAAAGCAGCCAGAACGGCGAGGGCCATGTGCCGGTCGTTTGGTTGATGAAAATGTCGGGTTCGGCGAACCGCAGGTCGGCGATCAACCGCATCATCGCGTCGCCATCCCGCGTCAGCCCGCTTTCGCCCGCCTTTGCCCCTGCCGCCAGACCATCAAATTTGAACTGGTTAACGCCGTATTTCCGGACCATCTCCAGGCAAATATCGTGGAAACGCGAGTAATACTTCGGCCCGGCCAGCGAGAAGCCGGCAGAATTGGTCTCGAAACCCTGACTGTTTCCGTATTTAAGCCGTTGCACCCGCGCTTCGTTGTAACCGCCAAAGGGCGAAAGCCACACGCCGATGGACGCATACTGCTTGGCGGCAGCGCCATTCAATGGCGTAAATCCGTGAGGAAAGCCGTCGTGAAATTTCCAGAGTGTCTGGTTGTCGTCCCAGCCGTCGTCGAACAGGAAGGAACTCATCTGCACGCCGCGCTTTTCCACCAGTTCCCGGCCGAACTGGTTGATGGCGTCCAGGCATTCCGCCTCATTGTATTTGCGCGTATCCCACGCAATGTCGAACCATGAATTATAATGCAGAAACGGGCGGTAAGGGTGGGCACGCTCGCGTTCGACATAAGTGAGGAAACCGCGCCGCAATTGTCCGCGCGGCACCACCCCCAGCACGCTGCTCTGCACCAGCGTCTCGCCATCTTTCAACACGGCGTTGCGCAAAAAACTGCAGCAAACATCGTCCCCGCTGACCCGGTTCTGGGCCATTGGATGTTCGTAGCCAAAAAAGAAGGTGCCGTCCACCACCGGTGAACCATCGACGTTGCCGATGGTTTCCGCGCCCGGGACCTTTTGCTCGAACAAGGCGATCTCTTTTACAACCACATCCTTGCCCGTCGCCTGGAGCGTCAGCTCCTGCCGGACATACGTTGAACCATCCCGCAAAATAACCCGCCATTTGGCGGAGAGGCTCCCGTCCGGGGAGGTGAAGTTCGCCACCAGTTGTCGGCCGGGAAAATGCCGTGCCAGTATCGGCGAGCCAGGATCAGGTTCCAAAACCTCATCCTTCGGCGGTGCGACAAGATTGAAATCGGATGCCTTCAGAACGGTGCCATCGCCGAGGGTCAGGCGGAAACATTCCCCGGTGAGATTCAGTGTCAGGCCATTGATCTTGTCATCCAGTTCAACAGGCTTGAGCTTCCCCCCGGTCTGGCTCCAATGCCATGCGACCGCTTCATTTTCCAGCTTCCCGCCGGCTTCGTCGGCACTGCCGGTGGAAATTCCCAACGCAAACATTAGACCGATGATGATTAATTTCATTTGGATTTGTGTGAGTAAAACGCCATTCACCGGGGATTTTTTTCCGTGCCCTCGAAATGCTCCTCGATTTCTTCCAAAGTTTTTCCCTTGGTTTCCGGCAGGAAGAAGGCCGCGGTGGCAAAGTAGATCACCGTGCAACCAGCGAAAATAAAGAACATGGTCGAATAGCCATATTTGCCGACGGCCGGCAGGAAGACGGCGGCGATGGTCGTCGAGACGGCTTGGTTGATAAGCAGCGCGACGCTCATGCCATTGGAGCGGATGCGGGTCGGCATCAATTCAGAAAGTGCCAGCCAGACACAAACGCCGGGCCCGACGGCAAAGAACGCCATGAACACGAACAGGCAGACGGCGATCAACCAACCGCGGTCTTCGTCCGGCACGGGCGTGATGAGCGCGTTCTCGATTCTAAGCGGCGCCTTGCGCGAAGCCGTCAGATCGGCAAAGGGATTGGAAAAAAACGCGACGATCTTGTTATCGGGCAGACAGCCCGCCCGGGTGATCTCAACCGGTTTTGCCTGGGAGTCGTCGGATCTGACCGCCTGGGTCGCTGCAGGAAAATCACCGTACGCATAGATGACGACCAGGGAAACCGGACGGTTGCTGAAATCTTTGCCCCCAAGCCAGGTGGCGGCCGTCGTCTGGTTGAAATCAATGCTGAGCGTTTGATTCGTCGTGACCATCGCCTGGACGGCGTCCCGGCAATCCACCCGGAGCTTTTCGGTCTGGCGGAAAAGTGTCCCCACACAGATGAGCGAGATGATAATCCCCGCGCTGCCGAGGGAGAGGAGAAATTTTCTACCCTTGCGATCCACCAAAGCAACCGCGCCGATGGTCATTAGAAAATTCACCACGGTAAGGATGACATAGCCCAAATGGGCGCGCTCGTCGCTCAGGCCGGCTTGGATCAGGATCGTCGCGTTGTAACCGATGATGGAGTTGACGCCCGTGGCCTGGTTGCAGGCCAGAATGATGCAGGCTAGCACGAAGGGAATTATGTATTTGCGGCGCAGCAAAGATTCCTTGATTTTTCCGCCGGCGGAACTTTTAGCCTTTTCGGCGGCAATGGTCGTTTCCATTTCTGCCAATTCAACTTCCGCCTGCTCCGGCGTGCGTGAACGCAGCAAGGCGGTGTGCGCGGCATCCTTACAACCGCGGCGGAACAACCAGCGCGGCGATTCCGTCACCATAAAACTGCCCAGGACAAACAGGATTCCTGGCGGCAGGGAGACCCAGAAAATACTGCGCCATGCGGTGTCTTTGAAGGCGAACAGTTTGGCGGCATCGCCAAGTTTGGCCACCTCGGCCACCCGGCCGCTGAAATAAAGGCCGATGACCGCGGCCGCCACGATTCCCAGGGTCAACAGCCATTGAAAGATGCCCGTGCCTTTGCCCCGGCTGGCGGCGCCAAGACATTCCGCCAGATACAACGGGACGACTACGCCGATCAAGCCGGCGCTGATGCCTTGTAACAGGCGGCCGAAAATCAGCGGGCCGTAACCATGCGCCAAGGCGATGAGGGGTATGCTGATGACAAACAAGATTCCACTGGCGATCATCAGGCGTTTGCGCCCCATCCAGTCCGCGAGCAGCCCCGCAAACAAAGTCGAAATCACGCTGCCCAGCAGCACGGCGGCAACTACCCGGGAAAGCTGCCCGGCGGTCAGTCCGGAGGTGTCCGTCAAATAAGGCAGCGCGCCAGCAATGATGCCCACGTCAATGCCGTATAATAATCCACCCAACCCGGCGACTAGCAGAAGAAAACGATTATAACCAGTCTTGCTCATTCCATTAATCTTGTTGTTACTTTCCTGTGTCAGGGACGGGACATCTGTCACATCTCATTCAATGCCAAACCTAAAAATTGCGCAGCGCTATGTTCTTAACATTCAAAAGCCCCGGGCAAATGACGAGGGCAAATAATTTAAAAGCGCTCATGGGGGTGAGGCGGAAGGGGCCCAGCCGGCGTTCCAATTATAGCTCCAGAGCGATTGGAGCGGCACGGAGCTGGAATGGCCGTCGACAAAAACAATGTTGATCATCCCGATTCCCGCCAGCGAGGTGCCCGTCGGCAGGTTCCGCGGCGCTTGCGCCGCCGACACCGAGCCGTGCCGCGCGATGCAGATCCGCCCAAATCCGTTCTGATCGGCCCCATTCCCATGATATAGATCCGTCGGCGGCAGCCCGTTGGTCTGCGGCCAGCAATCCGTCCACATCCCGTCGCTGAAAACCGGCGTCATCGAGGGCTGCGTGATGCTCCCCTCCCCCCCGAAATTTAACCCCGCCGGCGGCGCCGGCGGCGGCACATACGTCCCCGAATACAGATAGCCATTGAACGTGTAACTCCCGTAGTTGGTGGTCTTGGCCGTCACCTGCGAGAGCCACAACCAGGATTGGTCCGCCGTCCCGTAGTCCCCCCCGCTCCAAAACCACGGAGTGATCTTGCTCAGCGTGCTGGCGCTCGGACACAACCGGATGGCATTCACATTGGAATCGTTCGCCGCGATCTTGTTCATCCATACGTCCTGCGGCGGGGCCGGGGCCAGCGGCGGATACGCAAACGTAATGCCATTATTATCCTGGAGATACATGAAATACGCCATCCCCAGCTGCTTGGTGTTGCTCAGGCAATTGATGCTCTGGGCCTTGAGCTTGGCCTTGGAGAGGGCCGGCAGGAGCAGCCCCGCCAGGATCGCGATGATCGCGATGACCACCAGCAGCTCAATCAAAGTGAAGGCACCCCGGCACCGGGCCAGATGCAGCGATCGCGTTGGTCCAATCGTTTTGTTCATAATCTTCATCACCGTCAGCGTCTTTCAATCCTAGCAACTACCCCCATACCCACAAAGTCGTGCAAATGGAGGACGAACCCCTCCCACGCCCCAACGATATGGCTACCCGAAAAAACAGGCGGTGATGCAATTCAAACTGCTCAAGGCTGCTGAAGGATTGGCCGTGACAGGGTGTAAATCTCGAACGCAGTTAACTGCACTTAAGTCGGCATTGCCGGAGGTTTGAGATATTGAGCCACTGCTTGCGAGCGAGAGTGGACATGCATCTTTTCGTAGATTCGCCGGATGTAGGTGCGAACGGTGACAAAACTGATCCCCAAACGCTCGGCTATCTCTTTGATGAGATAGCCTTTTGCCAACAAGTTCAACACCTCGACCTCGCGACCGGAAAGACTCTCGCTTCCGCCTGTCGCTCCGCCTGTCGCCGGATCACCTTGGAAAAACTGCACCACCTTGCGGGCGATTTGGCTGCTCATCGGAGCCCCGCCCTGATGCGCGTCCGTGATCGCGCTCAACAAGTCCGCCGAGGATCTTTGTTTCAAGAGATAGCCGATGGCTCCGGCAGTCAGCGCCTTGAAAATCTGCTCGGGATTCTCATAAACCGTAAGCATGACAATCCGGAGCGAAGGAACCGCCACATGCAGCCTCTGAACACACTCAATCCCATTCATGTTCGGCAGATTAATGTCCATGAGAAGGACATCGGGCAAAGACTGCGGTATTTGCTGCAAGGCTGTTTCAGCGTCGGAATAGCAAGCAATGCAGTGGAAATCCTTGGACCGTTTAAGAAGTCGCGCCAACCCTTCCCGCACACCCGTGTCATCCTCAACAACCGAAACCTTGATCGGAAGAGTTTTCACTTCGCTGAAAACTCTTTTTGGTTCAACAATGGAAACTGGTATTGGCATGATTTCCACTTCATAAAAATCTTCATGATTGAAAAGTGGATGCTCATTATAGTCAAATCCTAAAAACTCACAGTCGCTCAAATGAACGACAATAGAACTCAACGCGCCCGCAGCACCGTAACGATCCAGTCAACTTCTCTCACAGGTTGCGCCGAAGAAACTATGAAGACCAGTTTTCATTTGAGCCACTGCGACCACCTTTGACTTGGGCTGAATACCCTCCCAGAAATTTCTGATGCCTATTCCACGCGCTTTCGCAGAGGTTCACTGCCGCGGCCGCTGGCCGGGAATGGGCAGCATTCTTGCGCCGGCGGACGGACGGGAAGCAAACACGGTGGCCACCTGGCGGGTGCGGGATTCGTAACTGTCTTTGATTCTCCGGCCCACTTCCTGCGCGGCATCAGTCTTGACCAGGGCCACGGCGCAACCTCCAAAGCCGCCGCCCGTCATACGGCAGCCATAAACCCCGCCGGCCAGACCGATCTCGCGGGCGGCTTGCACAACGACATCCAGCTCGGTGCAACTCACCTCATAATCGTCCCTCAGCGAGTCGTGGCTGGCATACATCAGCTCACCGGCACGTTCCCAATCGCCGGCGCGGATGTGTTGCGCCGTTTCCGTCGTCCGGGCGTTCTCGCTGATGATGTGGCGCGCGCGACGCAGGAGAACCGGATCCATGCTTTTGGCGACCGCCTTGAGCTGGGCGGGGGTTGCATCCCGGAGCACCGAAACCTTGAAATAGCGCGCGGCGGCCTGACATTCCGCCCGCCGGCGGGCGTATTCGCCGCCGGCCAGTTCGTGGCGCACATTGGTGTTGATGATGAGCAGCGTCACCTTGGGATCAACCATCGGCACGAGTTCCGTCGTGCGGGAACGGCAGTCCAGCAGCATCAGATGGTCCTTCTCTCCCATCACGGAGATGAATTGGTCCATGATGCCGCAGGGCACGCCGGCAAATTCATGTTCCGCCTGCTGGCAAAGCAACGCCTTCTCGATGGGGTCCAGTGGATGACCGGTGGCCGCCTCCAAAAACGTGGCGGTGGCGACTTCCAGCGCGGCGCTGCTGGAAAGACCGCCCCCCAGCGGAATGGTGGAGTCGATGACCGCGTTAAAACCCGGGACGGTAACGCCCCGGCCCTGAAAGCCGGCGATGACTCCGCGCACATAATTGGTCCAGGAGGGTTCGCCGGGTTTAAGCTGCCCGCGCAGGCTGAAACTGGCAGTTTCACCGGTGGTCAGGCTGTGCAAGGTGACGGTTTTGTCCCTGACCAGCTCCGCCGCCATGACGGTCTCCTGCCCGATGGCCATGGGCAGCACAAAACCGTCGTTATAATCGGTGTGTTCGCCGATGACATTGACCCGGCCCGGCGCCGCCGCGAAAAACTTCGGCGCATTGCCGTATATTTTCAGAAACACCCGCACGGCGCGAACTGCGGGATTCAGTTTGGCGGACGCCGATCCATCAACGGGCGGCGGAGAAGGCAATGTGACCATAAAGCGAAAACTCAAGACTTCTTGCTGCCGCGCCAGGCGAACACCAACATGGAAGCGCCGAAGACCAGGAGCACGAGGCCCCAGATGAGGTTGATGTCGACGCCCAGCGAGAGCGACCCGGCGCGGTTGACCGCCCCGTAGCCGGCCAGCAGCACGCCGATGAGTGTGAACATAAGGCCGATCGGCCAGCGGATATCCAGTCCCATAAAATCTCTTCCTTTCCTTGTTTCGGTTTACCAAAAAATGATGTTCAAGATGATGCAGCCGATCAGCAGGATGACGCCAATCACCCCCGGCTGTTGGTAGAACGGCAGGTCGCCGGCCTTGATCTTGGGCGTCAGCGAATAGACCAGCCCCTTCAACTCCTCGTCCGACTTCGTTCGCGCCGTCGCCAGGGAGATCACCAGCGTCAGCACCAAACACACCGTGAACGCACACGCCGCCAGCCAGAAGTTCTGCGCCATTTCACTGGGAAATATCGAGACCACGTGGAGATAACCGCCCTTGACGCCAGGCGCATTGCCCGTCGCGATGGTCAGCGAATGGAAGATGGCCGAGGCCCCGATGCCCCCAAACAGGCCAAGAAACGCCCCCGTCCCCGTCGTCCGCTTCCAGAACATCCCCAGCAGGAACGTCGCGAAGAGCGGCGCGTTCACAAAACCGAACACCAGTTGGATGATGTCCATCGCGTTGTTATACATCGAGGCAAAATACGCCGCGCCGATGCTTAACAGGATGCCCGCCACCGTCGTCACCCGCCCCGCCCAGAAATAGTGACCGTCGCTCCGGCCCTTCACTAGATACGCCTGATAGAGGTCATACGTCCACACCGTGTTGAACGCCGTCACGTTGCCCGCCATGCCCGACATGAACGATGCCAATAATGCCGTCAACGCCAGCCCCAGCAACCCGGTCGGGCAGTACTTTTGCACCAACGAAAAGATCACCCCGTCGTAATCATACTCCGCCACGCTGAAATAGAGGCCTTTTTGGATCTGCTGGTCGGACAGTTGGTTCTTCGCATTGTCCGCGACGAGTGCCTCAACCTTTTGTTCATCCACCTTCCTGCCCAGCGCCTGGCCCACGGCGGTGACGGTGGCTGCGGCATCGGCCGGGTTGGCTCCCTTCACCACGGCGACCGCCTTGCTGTAGTTCGCCTGCGATATCACCGGCGGCGGGATGCGGTAGTTCTTGTCCGGCAACGAGGTTAACGCCACGGCGATCATTCCCGGCACGATGACCAAAAACGGGAAGAACATCTTGGGCACCGCCGCCACCAAAGGCGTGTTACGCGCGGCCGTCATGTTCTTGGCCGCCATCGCCCGCTGCACCACCAGGAAGTTCGTGCACCAGTACCCAAAGCTCAGCACGAACCCCAACCCGAACACCATCGCGATAATGTCTACCCCCATCGGGTTGGCCGCTGGCCCGCCCAGCAACGGCTGCCACGCGCTCGTCCAGGCATTGGCCGCGTAGTGAGTCCCCGCCGCCTTGAGATGCAACGCCCCCGGGTCCTGCGCCACGCCCTGCAAGGCCGTGGTCATGCGGTGCCATCCACCCACGTCCTTGAGCCCAAGGTAAACCACCGGCGCAAAACCCAGCACGATCATGAAAAATTGCAGCACTTCCGTGTAGATTGCCGACGTCAACCCGCCCTTCAACACGTACAACAGCACCACTCCCGAGCAGATCCACAACGCCAGATTGTAATCCCAGCCCAGCAACAGATTGAGCAGCTTGGCCAGCGCGTTCATCGAGATGCCCGAGGCGAAGATCGTCATCACCGCGAAGGCGATGGAGTTCAGGCAGCGCACCCGCCCGTCAAAACGCATGTTCAGGTACTCCGGCACCGAGCGCGCCTTGGAACCGTAGTAAAAGGGCATCATGAACACCGCCAGAAAGACCATCGCCGGGATCGCCCCCACCCAGTAGAAATGCGCCGTGGCGATGCCGTACTTCGCCCCGCTGGCAGCCATCCCCACCAGTTCCAGCGCGCCGAGGTTGGCCGAGATGAACGCCAGCCCCGTCACCCAGGTGGGAATCGACCGCGCTGACGTCAGAAAGTCCGCCGACGTCTTCATGTACCGCGCCAGCGCCCAGCCGATGCCCAGCACGAAGATCACGTAGGACAGGAGAATCGTGTAGTCAAGCCAGCCAAGTTGGATGTTCATGATTTGAATCTAACCATCTTCGACCCAATTAAAACCGCTGATATTATCAACCGCATTTCATTATAAGCTGGGCCGGTCTGTGAAAGCTGCGCATCGCCTATGAATAACGTGCAAGCTGCCAGTGGCCCTATGATTGCCACCCACAGTACCGGCCCAACAAATC
>Ga0206945_1148_pt1 | contig 14798 bp, 14 predicted proteins | sample Alteio_BWOrgHeat_5_FD_152982 | JGI IMG/M metagenome (GOLD analysis project Ga0206945, IMG submission 152982) | Enriched cells from forest soil in Barre Woods Harvard Forest LTER site, Petersham, Massachusetts, United States -... | ecosystem: Environmental > Terrestrial > Soil > Temperate forest > O... | reverse complement strand
AGAAATCAAATTCAGGCCATGGGGCTTGGAAAAGCGGTCGACTATCTCGGTTATCAGGATTCGGCGCAGGACTTCATGCGCGGTTGTTCGATCGGCGTCATCGCCTCCATCGGCAGCGAAGAAATTTCGCGCGCATGCCTGGAATGGATGGCCGTCGGGCGGCCGGTGGTGGGGACCCTGGTCGGCTGTCTCCCGGAGATGATCGAACCCGATGAAAATGGCCTCTTGGTCCCTCCCGGCGACGGGTTGGCCATGGGGGACGCTTTGCTCAAGCTGTTGCGGGAACCCGGCCGCATTGAAGCTCTTGGAAAAAATGCCCATGCTTTCGTGCGGCAAAAATTTGGTCCAAATATTTTCCTGGAAAAGACCGTCGCCGTTTATGAAAGCGTTGCGAATCGCCCACATTGACACGGAGCGCACGTGGCGCGGAGGAGAACAGCAGGTCTTCTCGCTGGTTGAGGGCCTGGCCGCGCGCGGCCATCAGAACCTTTTGATCGTGCGCCGCGGAAGCGCGCTGGCGGAGCGCGCGGAAAAGCTGGCGCCGCAGATGCCGGTCTATCCGTTGGGTGAATGGGACCTTATCACGGCCCACTTCGTGAACCGCCGGCTCCGCAAGGACAAGATTGACGTGGTGCACTCCCACACGAGCCACGGGGCCGCCTTGGCCGCCATCGCCACCTTGGGCACGCGCATTCCCGTCGTGACCACGCGGCGCGTCGATTTCCCGCTCGCGAAGAATATCTTTTCTCGCTGGAAATATTCCCGCGCCAAAAAGATCGTCGCGATATCGGAAGGCGTCCGCGCCGTCCTTCAACAAAGCGGCATACCGGACCAGAAGATTTCCGTCGTTCCGAGCGGCGTTAATTTCAAACGGTATCGCGACATCAAGCCGCTGGTAAAAAAAGCGTTGGGAATTCCGGACGACGCGTATTTGATCGGACAGGTGGCGGCGCTGGCGCCGCACAAAGATCAAAATAATTTATTGGAAGCCGTCGCGATCCTCCGAAAAAGTCTCCCGAATGTTCGCCTGCTCATTTTGGGGGAGGGAGAGATGCGCCGGGCGCTTGAAAACAGAATCAAAGAACTGAATCTCGCGGGTATCGCCCAATTGTGCGGATTTCAAGACAATGCGCTCGATTTCATCCCGGCATTTGACGTCTTTTGCATTTCATCGAAAGAGGAGGGGCTCGGAACGTCAATTATCGACGCCATGGCGCTGCGAATTCCTGTCGTGGCGACCCAGGTGGGGGGGATCCCGGAGCTGGTTGAGCCCGAAATAACCGGTTATTTGGTCCCTCCCAGAGACCCTCAAGCCATGTCCGATGCCCTCAAAACCTGCCTTTTGGGGGGGGCCAAAAACCAATCCATCGTCGCCAAAGCCGCCGAAAAAGCCAAAAATTACGATATTTTGAACACCATCCTCCGAATGGAAGCCATTTACACCCAATTATCCACAGACTTATCCACATGATCCACACCCGTGGATATCCTTGGTTTTATAGGTTGGTTTTCCGTCGAACGATGTAGAGGGGGCGTTTTTTTTGTTCGGTGACCAGGCGGCCCAAGTACTCTCCCAGCACGCCGATCATTAAAAGTTGGACGCCCCCGATGAAGATGATCATGGCCATCAGCGACGTCCAGCCCCGGACCACTTGGTTGTGAAAAACGTTGGAGAGGTAAACGTAAATCAACATCAAGAAGCTGATGATTCCGCAAATAAATCCGAACAACGACGCGAGCTGGAGAGGCACGTAAGAAAATGAAGTGATCCCTTCCAGCGCGAACCGGACCATTTTCCTTATCGTGAAATTTGTCCCGCCTTGTGAGCGCGGGGCGCGGTTGTAGCTGACGCCGGTTTGCCGGAACCCCACCCATGAAATCATGCCGCGAATGTAGCGGCCTCTTTCGGGCATGGACAAGAATGCTTCGACAACGCGCCGGTCCATGAGCCGGAAATCGCCGGTGTCCACCGGAATCTCGAACTCGGTGAGCTTTTCAAGCAGCCGGTAGAAGACCGCCGCGGTCATTTTTTTCAGGAAATTTTCGCCGCCGCGAAGCGCGCGCACCGCATAGACCACTTCATATCCTTCTTTCCATTTGCGCACCATGTCGGAGATCAGCTCCGGCGGGTCCTGCAGGTCGGCGTCGATGACCACGACGGCCTCGCCCGTCGCGAATTCCATTCCGGCCGTGATCGCGACCTGATGGCCGAAGTTTCGCGAGAGCGAGATGACTTTCACGCGGTTGTCCAGCTTTGAAAATTTTTCAAGCAGGGCCATCGAGCCGTCGCGGCTCCCGTCGTCGACGAAAATGATCTCGAAACGGTCCGTTTCTTTGGAGATGGCTTCTCTCAGGCGCTGGATGAGCGGTTCGATGTTGTTCGCTTCGTTATGGACCGGCGCGACGACCGACAAGACCGGCGCATTTTGCTTCTTTTCCGAATCGGATACGTCCAGCCCCAGCTCAAGCATTTCACACTCCAATAAAATGTGTTTGTCGTCAGACGCATCTTACTATTAGTATTGTGCTCCCCTATGTCGAACACCGGCCTTTCCATCATCATCATCGCGCGCAACGAAGAGCGCGACATCGAGGCCTGCTTGGCTTCCGTCAAAGATATCGCCGATGAAATTATTTTGGTGGATTCGGGTTCCACGGACCGGACCCTTGAAATCGCGGGGCGCTTCACCGGCAAGATATATCGCAACGAGTGGAAAGGATACAGCGCGCAGAAACAATTCGCGCTCGACAAAGCCAAAGGGCCCTGGGTCTTGAACATCGACGCCGACGAACGCGTTCCGGCGGCGTTGCGCGAAGAAATCAATGCGGTCCTTGAAAACAACGCCGGCGCTCAATTTCACGGCTACGAAATTCCGTTCAACCATTATTTTATGGGAAAACGATTGCGTTTCGGCGGCGTCCAAGGTGAAACGCATATTCGTCTTTTCTTTAAGCAGAACGCTTCCTATGGGAAGGAGAGCGTCCATGAGGGAATTCGAATCGATGGTCGGGTGGGATGTCTCCGCCATTCCATCGACCATCAAAGTTACCGGGACGTTCGTGATTACCTGGAAAAATGCAACGAGTACACGAGCGCGATCGCCCAAAAAAAATGGGACGCCGGGAAACGGTTTCATCCTTGGCATCATTTTCGCCTGCCTTTTGAGTTTTTTGTGCGTTACTTTTTGAAGTTGGGTTTTCTGGACGGAGGGCCCGGGTTGACCTACGCGCTGCTCTCCTCTTATTATGCGTGGCTTAAATTTCTGAAATTAAAGGACTTCGAGGTAAAAATATGATCCCAATGTTGTTGTCGGGCGCGGCGGCGGTGGGCGCGGGAGCGTTGAGCGCCCGCTGGAATTGGTGGCGTCCCTCTCTGCCCGGCGTGCCCATTTTGATGTACCACAAGGTCGGCGATCCTCCCGCGGAATCGCAACTGAAGAAACTCTGGGTTTCGAGCGACATGTTTCGCCGTCAGATGGCCTATCTCACCGAGAAGGGCTACCGCGCGATCACGTTCAAAGACATCTATTCTTCATGGGACAAAAATATCCCGCTTCCGCCAAACCCGGTCTTGATCACGTTCGACGACGGCTATGCGAACAACTTTGAAAACGCGTTCCCGGTCCTCCGGGATTTCGGTTTCCGCGCGACGCTGTTCGTGGTGGTCCAAACGGTCGGATGGGACAATCGCTGGCACGATCCCAAGAGCGAGACGCGCATCGGCATGATTTCTTGGTCGCAGTTAAAACAGCTGAGAGACGCCGGATGGGAAATTGGATCGCACACGATGAACCACCCCAACCTCCGGAAGATCGAGTTGAAAGAAGTGAAGATCGAAATGGAGAAGAGCCGTTCGATCATCGCGGAATTCCTTGGTGAAGCCCCCGACACTTTCGCCTATCCGTAAGGTTCCGGCGAAGACGTGCCGGTGATCCGTGATAAAGCCAAGGAGGCGGAATACCGCGTCGCGGTGGGAGTGCATTCAGGAAAATGGACGATCGAGCGGTTCAAAGCCTCCCCGTTTAATCTTCCCCGCATCTTCGTCCGCGGGGGCGAAACGATGCTCGATTTTCATCTTCAAATGACCCGCGGCCGTTCGAGGTTCTAGGACCTGCGATTTCTCCTCCTTCCTTTTTCCCTGCTCTATTATTACGGGTTGCTGTTCGATCGCTGGCGCCGCTCGCGCCGGGCTCAAACGCTTCCTCGGCCCGTTATTTCCATCGGCAATGTGACCGTCGGCGGAACGGGGAAGACGCCGCTGTTGATCCATTTGGCGAATGATTTAAAGAATCAAGGGCGAAATCCGGCCATTCTTTCGCGCGGTTACGGCCAGGACGAAATTTCCCTTATGAGAGAAAAATGCGCGGGCGTCCCTCTTGCCGCCGGCGCGAACCGGTTCGCGGGGGCCCAGGAGTTGTTGAAGTCGAACCCCGTCGGCGTGTTTTTGCTGGACGACGGTTTTCAACATTGGCCGCTGCGCCGCGACCTCGATATTGTCTTGGTCGACGCCTCCGCGCCGTTCGAATCCGGTCTGCTGCTGCCCGCCGGCCGGCTTCGCGAGCCCTGGAATTCGCTCGGCCGCGCGCAGGTGGCCGTTCTCACGCGGAGCCACCTTGTATCGAGGGAAAGAAAGCGGGAGCTGAAACGGGCCATTCAGGAACTCATGCCGCAGGGAATCGTGGTCGCCGCGGAATTTCAAAGAAAATTAATCGACGCAAAGTCGGGCGGAGAAATCGCTTGGGACTCGCTTCAAGGGAAAAAAGTGGTGGCGGTATCGGCCATCGGCAATCCGCAGGCGTTCGAAACGGAGCTCGGTTTGGAAGGCGCGGTCGTTTTCCCTTTGCGTTTTCCAGACCACCATTCTTACACCAAGCGGGACTTGAATAAAATCCAAAAGGCCGTTTCGATCAGCGGCGGTGAAATCATTTGTACGGAAAAAGATTGGGTCAAGTTAAAGCGCTGGGCTGCGCCGATGCTGTTTGTCCGGTTGGATGTCCGGTTTTCGGGCGAGGACGAGGCCCGCTGGCAGCGCGCCGTGAGAGGTATTGCCGGATGAAACGCTTCAAGCATCGCGTCGAATATGCTCTGGTCGCGGCGCTGGATTTCCTCTTTTATCTGTTCCCGGCGCCGATCGCTTTTAAAATCGGCGAAAGGCTCGGCACGCTTCTCTCCAAAATCATCGTGAAGAGAAATGCGCTGATCCTTTCCAATTTGGAGCGCGCCTTCCCTGAAAAATCTCCCGACGAGCGCCGGCGAATCGCCGCCGCGGTCTGGCGGAACCTGGGCCGCATCGCGGTGGAATTCATTCGCATGCCCGAGATCTTGGCCAACCCGGAAAAATTTCCGGTCCATTGGGATGGAGCGGAGCATCTTGAGCGGGCCTTGGCTGAAGGGAAAGGGGTCATCTTGCTTTCGGCGCATTTCACGAATTGGGAAATAACGGGATCGTCGATCCGCGAACGGTTCGGGCATTTCACCGCCATCGCGCGGCCCATGCGAAATCCGTTTGTGGAGAATTGGGTCCAATCCAAGCGCGCCGCTCAAGGCATGAAGATCATTCTCCACCGCGAAGCGGTGCGCGCTTCCCTCAAATGGGTCCGGGGGAAAAACATCATCGGGATCTTGGTGGACCAGAACCTTTACACGGGAGGGGAATTCGTGAACTTTTTCGGGCGCCCGGCGGCGACCACGACGCTGCCGGCCCTCTTGCACGCGCGGACCGGCGCGCCGGTCTTGATCACCTATACGCTGCGCGAGGGCGCGGGTTTTCGCATCGCCGTCACGGAACCGGTCGCGGCCCCCAAGGTCAACCAGGAAGCGGAGCTTCTCCGGGCCCACACGCAGGAAATTTCCAATCGTTTCGAGCGCATCATCCGCGACAACCCCTGCAATTGGTTTTGGATCCACAACCGTTGGAAAAGAAAAATTTGACCTTGGCGCGCCCCGCTCCGCAGCGGATTTTGTTGGTTTCGCTCGATAATTTGGGCGACGCCGTCATGGCCAGCGCGATTCTCCGTCCGATCAAACGGGCTTACCCTCAAGCGAGAATCGGACTCTGGGTGAAACAATACGCCGCGGGTCTGTTCGTGGACCATTCTCTGGTGGACGCGGTCCACGCCTCCGATCCGTTCTGGGACAAATCTCCCGGAACGGATCGGGGTCGGCTTGGTGAATTCCTGAAGGTTCTCGGTGAAATCAGGCGCGCTCGTTACGATGTCGCGGTCATTCTGAACACGGAATGGCGGCGCAGTCTCGCTTGCTTGGCCGCGGCGATTTCGGAACGGGTTGGCACCGACCGCCGGCAAAGCCGGCCTTTTTTGACGGCCGCTTTTCCCGGGCCCGCCGCGGGCGGGCATTTTATCGACGATCATCGGGTCTTGATTGAACAATGGAGCGGGCGGCCCGTGGCCGTGGAGGACTGCCTGCCCCGCCTGGAATTGACGGCGCAAGATGAAAAAGCCTGGGCGGCCTGGTCGGCCGCGACCGGTTTTCTCGATCGGGCCTACGCGCTCATCCATTTGTTTTCCGGCGACGAGGACAAAAACTGGCCGCTCTCTTGCTGGGTTGAATTGGTCGAACGGCGTCTTCAAAAAGATCCCCGCGAACGGTTCGTTCTTCTGTGTGGTCCCGGCGAGGATCGGAAATTGGCGATGTTTCGCTCGCGGATGGACCGCGAGGGGATCTTGCTCATGACCGCGCCGCCGCTCGGCCTTTTGAAAGCGGTCCTCGGCCATGCGCGTTTGGCGCTGGGCGGCGACTCGGGGCCCGGACATGTGGCCGCGGCGCTGGGAACGCCGTTGTTGTCGCTGTTTGGAAAAACCGATCCCCGTCGTTCCCGCCCCTTGGGCCGGGGCATGCTCCATGTGATCCACTCTTCCCCGCTGCGCTTTCTTCCGGTTCCCGAAGTGGAACAGGCGCTGGACAAATTTTTCTCTCGTGTATAATTCCAAACCATGAACCTCGGCGCTTCCATCCGGATTTTTGTTCTCTGCGCATTTGGCGCGTCGCTGGACCTGTCCATCTCCGCCACCCAAATCGGCGCAGCGCTGCTGCTGATCGATTGGGCCTGGCGCGCCGCGTCGAAGGAAAAAAGCGGAGTTTGGAAGGCCGCCGATTTGGATTTCCCCATCGTGCTGTTCTTTCTTTGGACGGGTTTCACCGGGATTTTCCGGCACTCGATCACGATGCTCGATTTCCTGCGCAACCAATCGGCTTTCCTGCTGTTCTTTTGGGCGGCCCAAGCGCTTGACGATAAATCAACCCGGCGGCTTCTCCGATGGCTGTGCATCGGAGCCGCTCTCGCCGGCGCGCTGGGGATTCTCCAAGCGCTCTTTAAGATCAATTATTTGCCCGATCAAAGGACTTACGTGGTCCCGGCGTTCTTCAAAAATTGGCCCGAATGCATCGTGCACAAGTTGTCCCTAAACAATGAACGGGCCCAGGGGCCGCGCACGCATCCTCTCACTTACGCGGAGAGTTTCATCCCCGGCTTTTTCTTGCTTCTGGGGGGATTGGCGCGGGAAATAAGATCGGCCCGGCCTTCCTTCTTGAAAATGGTCTCGATCGGTTTCGGCCTCGCGCTGGTCGTCGGAGGAATTCTGCTGGCCCAGGGCCGGGCCGTGTGGTTGGGACTTGGATTGGGCCTTCTGGTCTTCGCTTGCGCCGTCGGACGCCGGTTCTTTTTTATAACGGTCCTTTTGTTTGGGTTCGCGCTCGCCGTGGTAGCGGCGGTCTCGCCCCGGATCCGCGGACGGTTTCTCAGCGTGGCCTCGTCCAGCGGCGGAATAACGGCGGACCAGCAGAGCAAGGCCGTGCGATTTACGCTGTGGCGCCAGGCCGTCGAGGGAATACTCTCCCATCCCGTGGTCGGTGTCGGCCTGGAGGGGGCCCGTTTGACCAGCATCGATCCCATTTCCCATGAACAGCGGGTCTGGACCGAGACCCACAATTTGTTTCTTCAATTCGCGCTTGAGCTGGGACTGATCGGACTCGGGATTTTCGCATGGATCCTCGTCATCATCGGCCGGATGGTTTATCGGGCGGCGCCGGATTGGCGGCCGGCGTTCGCCGGCATGTTCGTCGCTTTTTTGGTCGCGGGTTTGACCGAGTCATGGCCGAAAGACAAGTCGGTGGCCATGCTCTTCTGGTTGTTGATCGGAAACCTGGCGTTCTTGAACCAAAATCGAAATGAAAAAATCTAGATTCCATTCCAAAACGGTTCGACGCCATACTGGATTTGTTCCCCTCCCCAGCGGGGAGGGGGCAGGGGTGGGGAAAAACCGAAGCGGGCGCTCCGGATTGACCCCACCCCTGTCCCCTCCCCTTGCGGGGAGGGGAACGAGAATAGGGCGGCCCGCGGTTTTTTTAGACAGGGACGGGACCCTTATCAACGAACGCGGTTATTTGTCTGACCCGCGCAAGATTGTTTTTTATCCAGGCGTTTTCGCCGCGCTCCGACGACTGCGGAAAGCCGGCTATGCTCTGGTGATCTTGACCAATCAATCGGGCGTGGCGCGCGGTTATCTGACTCTTGAAAAGCTGAAGGCTATCAACCGCTATTTCTTGCGCGCGTTCGCGCGCCGGGGAGTTCGCATCGATGGAATTTATTTTTGCCCGCATTTGCCTGACGCGCGATGCGCTTGCCGGAAACCCAAGCCGACGCTCGCGCTTCGCGCCGCGCGCGACTTGGGGATCGATCTCAAGCGCTCGTTCGTCATCGGAGACCAGTGGACGGACATGAAACTTTCCGCCAATCTCGGCGTGCCGGGCGTGCTGGTCATGACGGGCGCCGGACGTTCCGTTCGCCGCAAAGCGGGACCGTTTGCCGCCAAAATCACGTCCCATTTGCGGACCGCCGTTGGCTGGGTTCTTTCTCGTCCCCGATTTAGGTAAATTGCCGGCCCATATGCCCCCTTCCCGCTCGCTCGTTCGCTGGATCCCAGCTTTGTTCCTGCTGATGTTGTTTCACGGCCTGTTCTTGTTTTTCTGGGTCCAAAAAAACAGCACGCCTCTGGCCTGGGACCAAGCCATCCACACGAAGGCCGCGATGGATTATCGCGATCGGATATCGCAAAGATCATGGCTCGATGTCCTTCAGCCGACCGAAATGAATTATCCGCCGCTCTACCATCTGGCCTTGATCCCTTCTCTGTATTGGTCGGCGGAGATGACGGACGCCGGAGTTCCGGTCAATTTTTTCTATTTGTGCGTTTTGATCGTCGCCGTATTCCTGCTCGGCGCGGATTTGATGGGTCCTTGGGAAGGTTTCACCGCCGCGGCGATGGCGTCGTGCTATCCGTTGCTGTTCGACATGACCCGGACCACGTTGATCGATTTGTCTTTGACCGCCTGGATCGCCGCGGCTTTTCTTTGCTTGGTTCGCAGCCGGGATTTTTCGAGCGCAGCCTGGTCGCTTTTGTTCGGCTTATCGCTCGGACTCTCCATGCTCACGAAATGGACGGCGCTGGGGTATGTTTTGGTCCCGATGCTGGCGATGTTTTGGCCGGCGTTCCGCGAACGGAAATGGTTGAACGTGGCGCTGGCACTGGCCGCCGCCGGCCTCGTCATGGCGCCTTGGTATGTCCAAAACGTGGTCCCGATGCTCGTCCGCATCCCAAAATTGGCCGGTTTGCCCCCGGCCAGCCAAGAAAATTTGACCGGGCTTGCGAACGTCTTTTGGTATCCGCTCAGCCTCCGTTCGCAATTGGGGAGCTTGTTTTTATTTCTGCTGTTGCCGGGGTTGGCGGCGGTCCTCTGGCGTCCCAAACTCGCGCCGGTCGTTCTGTGGTTTTTCGGAAGCATGGTCCTTTTCAGCTTGATACGGAACAAGAATGTCCGCTATTTCGCGCCGGCCTTGCCCGCCGCGGCGCTGTTGAGCGTCGCGTGGCTCCCCTCTCTGCGGCGACTCTCGTATGGCGCCGTGTTGATCGCGACGTTTTTTTTCTTCTTCTCATATAACGCGAGCCATCCGCCGATCGCGCAAGATTGGCATCATGCCGAGATCATTCAAAAGATCGAAGAGTTGCGCGGAAACGGCCCGGCCCCCGCCAGCGTGCTGGTGCTCAGCGACGAAGCTTTTTTCCATGGAAAAAGTCTCGCGTTGACGGCGCGTTCCAAGAAAATCGTCGATATTTCGTTTCATGGTCCCAGCAGGTCCCGTCCATTTGAGTTCGCCGATTTCGTTCTTTTTAAGACCGGTTCTTTGGGCCCGGCATTCACATTGGGAGACATCAATAAATGCGCCGAGGCGATCCGCAAACCGGAGCGATGGTTCACGGAAAGTTTTAAGGAGGTGGGGCGCTGGCCTCTTCCGGAGAACAGCGAAGCGGTGCTTTATCAATGCGATCCCCACCCTCAAAATATTTCCGATCCCGGCTTGTTCAACCTTTCATTGAAAGAATTGGAATTGCCCCATATCAAGGCGACCGGCGTTGAACTCCATGTCACGCCGCTCACGCCGGCCGATACGAAAGTGGGCCGCTTCAAGGAACTGCTGATCCGCTGCGACCGCGTTGTCTACCAGTCGATTGAGTTTCGCGATGTGCTGGTCCGCTTATCCCGGCCTCAAATCAACCTGCCGATGTATTTTGAAACGTCGGAGATCCAGCTGTGCAGTTTGGGGGCCATCGAGCCCCACGCCACGATCGACGCGGACGTTCTCTTGAAAACCGCCGCCGACAAAGCGCGCTGGTTAAAAAATCCTGCGATTCAATTTGACGGTCCCTTGGTGAAAGTGACCGGGCAAGCGGGCGGCGTCCCGATTTCTCTCTCGTCCAAAATCAGCGTCGCCGGCAATCGGTTTACATCGAGGACCCAAAGCTTTCGGGTGGCCGGAATTTCGGTTCCGCTTATTTTCGTTCGGGCGGTCCTGGATCAATCCATCGATCTGCGCCGCGGCGACGATTGGTACTATGATATTGATATCGCCGACATCAGAGGGAACGGACGGTCCCTGAGGCTCGGCTCCTGATGAAAAGACTCTTTATTATTTCCTTTTTTTCCGTCGCCGCCTGTCCGTTCCTGCTTTACGCCGCGCCGTTTGACCAGAGCCCGGACATGCCGCCGGCGACGTCCGTTGAAAAGTCGAGCAGCTCTTTCGCGGCGGAGGGATCGACCAAGCCCATCGCGCCGATTCTGTTGACAAAAGTTCCGAACAGCGCTTTCAAGATCGGTGAAAAACTAATTTTTTCGCTCAAATATGAGTTCATCACCGCCGGGACCGCCACGATGGAAGTCAGCGAAGGACCGATGGTGGACGATCGTCCGACAATAAGCATCCAAAGCCGCGCCGAGTCCAATGGATTTGTTGACTCCTTTTTCAAAGTGCGCGACTTCAATTCGTCGATCGTGGACCGCGACGCGCTGGTGTCGTGGAATTTCCACCAGAACTTAAAGGAAGGCGGTTACAACGTCATCCGGAACACGCTGATCGACTATAAGAGCCATATTTACACGTTTCACCGGATCCGCAAAGCCAGCAATACGGAGCGGTCCGGTTCCATCGACCGTCCGGTGTTCGACATCCTCTCCGCTTTCTTTTACGCGCGGACGCTGCCTCTCAAGTTGGGCAAGCGGTTTGAAATCACCGTTTTCTCGGATGAAGACATTTACCAGCTTGGGATCAAAGTGTCCCCAAAACTCGAAAAGGTGCATGTGGCGGCGGGCCGGTTTGAATGTTTCCGTCTGGAGCCGGCCATCTTGGGAGACGGCATTTTCAACGCCAAAGAGGGGAAAATGGTGCTGTGGGTGACCGACGATGAACGGAAAATGCCGGTCCTGCTCCGGTCGAAAGTCTTCATCGGCGCGGTCGACGCGGAACTGGCTAGCTTCACGCCAAAATGATAATGGATCGTCGATGAAACTTCAAAAATGGATCGACCGGTTTAAAGATGTTCCCATCCTCGTGGTGGGAGATTTGATGGTCGACCGCTCCTACCGCGGGCCCGCGGAACGGATTTCCCCGGAGGCGCCGGTGCCGGTGGTCCACGTCGCGGAAACCCATTTCACTCCGGGCGGCGCCGGAAACGTGGTCAACAACCTGGCGGCGCTGGGCGCGCGCCCGACCCTGGTCTCGGTCCGCGGCGACGACGCGTCGGGAGAGGAAATCGAAGCCGATCTGCTCCGGCGCGGCGTGGACGTGGCCGGCATCTTTATCGACGAGAATCGCCCCACCATCGCCAAACATCGCGTGTTCGCGGGGCACCAGCAAGTGGCGCGGTTCGACTTTGAGAAAAAAGGCGCCATCCCGGAGGCCATCAGCGCCCAAATCCTGGTCCACTTGTCCGCGCTCATCCCGAAGCAAAAAGCCGTGGTGATATCGGATTATGGAAAAGGGATCGTGACGCCGGCCGTCATCAAGGCCTGCTTGCGCGCCGCGCACCGGCACGGGATCCCCGTCATCGTCGATCCGAAGATCGAGCATTTCATGCAATACAGGGGCGTGGACTGCATCACGCCCAACACCAAAGAGGCCGTCGAAGGGATGCGGGCCTTTCCTTTGAAGTCCGAGGAAGAGTTGTTGGATTTGGGGAATAAGATCTTGGTCCGGCTCAGAAGCCGTTCGCTTTTGATCACGCGCGGTGAAAAGGGCATGACGCTCTTCGAAAAAGGAAAATCGCCGCGGACCATCCCCGCCATGGCGCAGGAAGTGTACGATGTGACGGGCGCCGGCGACACCGTGGTGTCCACGTTTTCGCTCGCGCGCGCGGTGGGCGCGCCCACGTTGGCGGCGGCGCAGATCGCCAACGTCGCGGCCGGTTTGGTCGTGGCCAAAGTCGGCACCGCGGTGGTCACACGCGAAGAGCTTGTGGACAGCTTGAGAAAAACAACGTGAGTTCCGTGATCGGCGTCATCCCATCGCGTTACGCCTCGACGCGGCTTCCCGGCAAACCTCTGGCGAATATTTTGGGCCGCCCGATGGTCGAATGGGTCTATGAGAAAGCGCGCAAAGCGCTTCCGATGGTCGTGGTGGCCACCGATGACAAGCGCGTTTTTTCGGCGGTCCGGGCTTTTGGGGGCCATGTCATGATGACGCCGGCGTCGCTTCGCAGCGGCACCGAGCGAATGGCCCACGTCGCGAAAAAAATGCGCGCCGATTATTACGTGAATATTCAAGGCGATGAGCCGCTGGTCCATCCACAAACGATCCGCGCGACCGCCGAGCTTGCCCAGAGGAAAAAAGCCATCGCCACGCCGGTCACGGATTTGCGGCCCGAGGATTTTCATAATCCGAACGTGGTTAAAGTGGCGGTGGGCGCGGACGGGCGAGCGCTTTATTTCTCGCGGGCGCCGATCCCGTTTCCCCGCGACGGCCGTTCCGCGGAGAAACCGCTGAAGCACCTCGGCGTGTACGCGTATCCGAAAAAAGATTTGTTGAAATTCGTTTCATTGAAGCCGACCAAGCTCGAACAGACGGAAATGCTGGAGCAGCTGCGGGCGCTCTATTATGGACTTTCAATCTATGTGGCCAAGACGCGTTATGATTCGGTGGGAGTCGACACTCCGGCCGACTTGCAAGCGGTCACGGACCATCTTCGGGGTGATAAAGGAGTTTCTAAATGACGAAGTATATTTTTGTGACGGGCGGCGTTGTTTCATCGTTGGGCAAAGGCATCACCGCCGCTTCATTGGCGCGGTTGTTAAAGGCGCGCGGGCTCAAAGTCACCATGATCAAACTCGACCCTTATTTGAATGTCGATCCGGGCACAATGAGCCCTTACCAGCACGGCGAAGTGTTCGTGACGGCGGATGGAGCGGAGACGGATTTGGACCTGGGCCATTACGAACGGTTTTTGGACCAGAACATGTCGAAGTACAACAACTGCACGACCGGCCAAATTTACGACACGATCATCCAGCAGGAGCGCCGCGGGGAATTCTTGGGCAAGACCGTGCAAGTGATTCCCCACGTGACCAACGAAATCAAGCGCCGCGTCCGCCGGCTGGCCGATGGATTCGACGTGGTCATTGTGGAGGTGGGAGGGACGGTCGGCGATATCGAATCCTTGCCGTTCTTGGAAGCGATCCGCCAGATCCGCTTGGACGTCGGCCGCGACAACGTTTTGTACGTGCATGTCACGCTGATCCCTTATATTCGCGCGTCGGAAGAACTGAAGACGAAACCAACCCAGCATTCCGTCGGGAAATTGCGCGAGATCGGCATCGAACCCGATATTCTCGTCTGCCGCACGGACCGCGAGTTGAGCCGGGACCTCAAAGACAAACTGGCGCTTTTTTGCAGCGTTGTCCCCGAAGCCGTGATCGAAGCGCAGGACGTCAAAAGCATTTATGAAGTCCCGCTCATGTTTCACCGTCAAGGAATGGACGAACAGGTGCTCATGCTGCTTCGCCAGCGCTCCGGCACGGTGGACTTGGACGACTGGCGTGAGCTGGTGGAGACCTTGAAATCGCCGCAGTCGCATGTGACGATCGCGGTGGCCGGAAAATACGTGGGCGTCAAAGACGCCTACAAATCCATCTCGGAAGCGCTTTTGCACGGCGGCGTCGCCAACAAAGCGCGCGTCGAGATCCGTTATGTCGACGTGAACGGCCCCGACTTGGAGGACGAGTTGACCGGCGTGCACGGCATCTTGATCCCGGGCGGGTTCGGCGACCGCGGAATCGAAGGGAAAATCAACGCGGCGCGGATCGCGCGCGCCCAAAAAATTCCCTATTTCGGAATTTGCCTCGGCATGCAGGTGGCCGTCATCGAATTTGCGCGAAACGTCGTGGGTCTTAAACGCGCCAATTCCACCGAGTTCGATCAAAAGACGCCGCATCCGGTGATCAGCATGCTGGCC
>Ga0206945_1150_pt1 | contig 14839 bp, 16 predicted proteins | sample Alteio_BWOrgHeat_5_FD_152982 | JGI IMG/M metagenome (GOLD analysis project Ga0206945, IMG submission 152982) | Enriched cells from forest soil in Barre Woods Harvard Forest LTER site, Petersham, Massachusetts, United States -... | ecosystem: Environmental > Terrestrial > Soil > Temperate forest > O... | reverse complement strand
AAGGTTATCTAGCGTACGACGACTCGGTGAATGGGCCCCGACCGGGCGTGCTGGTTGTGCACGATTGGATGGGGCTCGAGGGTTATGCCAAAATGCGCGCGGACATGCTGGCGAAGTTGGGTTACGTCGCGTTTGCCGCGGACATTTATGGGAAAGGTGTGCGCCCGAAGAATCCGCAAGAGGCCGGCGGGCTGGCCGGCAAGTACAAGGGCGACCGCGTGCTGCTTCGCGCTCGGGTCAATGCGGCACTCGATGTGCTGCAAAAACAGCCGCAGGTGGACACGAAACATATCGCGGCCATCGGGTATTGCTTTGGGGGTACCACGGTTCTTGAACTCGCGCGCAGCGGAGCGGATATTGCCGGTATCGTGACGTTCCATGGCGGACTCGACACACCAACGCGCGACGCAAAGAACATCAAATGCAAGGTGCTGCTCTGCCACGGTGCGGATGATCCATACGTACCGGCAACCGATGTGGCGGCGTTGCAGGATGAACTCCGCTCGGCCAAAGTGGATTGGCAGATGATCTATTACAGCGGGGCCGTGCACAGTTTCACACGGCCAGACGCGGGTAATGACAACTCGAAGGGCGCGGCCTACAACGAGCACGCGGACAAGCGGTCGTGGGAAGCGATGAAGGATTTTTTCGCAGAAATCTTCCGATGACCCGACTGGCGATCATCGACGGGATTCGGACGCCGTTTTCCAAGGCCGGGACGGATTTGAAATCGCTCCCCGCGCAGGAACTCGGGCGCATCGTGGTCAGTGAGTTGCTTGAGCGCACAGGTTTCGACAAACGCAAGATTTCCCAGGTGATCTTTGGTTGCGTCGCGCAACCGCCCGAGGCGGCGAACATCGCACGGGTTATTGCGCTCGATGCCGGACTGCCGAAGGAAATCCCCGCCTACACGGTGCATCGCAACTGCGCAAGTGGGTTCGAGGCGGTCACGAGCGCCTACGAAAAAATGGTCGCGGGGCAGGGGGATGCATTTGTGGTGGGCGGTACTGAGAGCATGTCGAACATCCCGTTGTTGTATTCGACGGCAGCGGCGGACAAGTTTGCGGCGCTCATGCGAGCGAAGTCGTCGCTGAAAAAAATCAGCGCAACGCTGAGCTTTCGCCCATCTGATTTCAAACCTCGCATTGGCGTGATGTTGGGACTGACTGATCCAGTGTGCGGTCTCAATATGGGCCAAACGGCGGAGGTATTGTACCGCGATTACGGCATCACTCGGGAGCAGCAGGACGCCTTCGCCCTGGACTCGCACCAGAAAGTGGTAAAAGCGCGAGCCAAACTCGCGGAAGAGATCGGCACGGTTTATTTGCCGAAGGGCCAGTACATCGACAAGGACAATGGCGTACGCGAGAACCAGACCCTGGAAGCGCTCGCCAAGTTGCGTCCCGTGTTTGACAAGCGCAACGGGACGGTGACAGCCGGCAATTCGTCGCAGATCACTGACGGCGCGGTGGCGTTACTGGTTATGGAGGAAGAGAAAGCGCGAAAATTGGGCTATCAACCGCTCGGGTATTTGCGCGGCTACGCATACGCGGGAGTTGATCCGAGACGGATGGGGATTGGGCCGGCATACGCGATTCCAAAAGCGCTGGAAGAGTCGGGCGTGAAGTGGAAAGACGTTCAACTTCTGGAAATCAATGAAGCGTTTGCGGTGCAAGTGTTGGCGGTGGAGTTGGTGATGCGCAAGGAATTCGGCATGGAGGTCAATCGCGACCTGCTCAACGTCAATGGGGGGGCGATCGCACTCGGTCATCCAGTCGGCGCCACAGGCGCTCGACTCGTATTGACGCTGCTAAAAGAAATGAAGCGTCGCAACCTGAAAACGGGCATCGCTTCCGCCTGCGTGGGCGGTGGACAGGGTGGTGCGCTGATTTTGGAGCGGAGTTAATGGAATCTCCACGAATCGACTACGATACGGAAGGCATCGCCTGGGTGATTTTCGATGACCCGGATTCGAAGGTCAATATTCTCGGGTTCGGCCAGATGGAGCGGCTCGACGCGATTTTGGATGAACTTTCCAAGCGCAGGCCAAAGGCGGTCATTTTTATCAGCACGAAGCCGGGGATCTTCATGGCAGGGGCGGACATCAATGAACTGGGAAAAATCCGCGATGCCAGCCACGGCGAACAACTTTCGCGTGAGGGGCACCGGATTTTTGCGAAGATCGAGCTACTCGGCGTGCCGACGGTAGCGGCGATTGACGGCGCGTGTCTGGGCGGCGGGTGTGAGCTGTCGCTCGCGTGCCGTTATCGCGTGGCGACGGACCAGCCCAAGACGCAGATTGGATTGCCCGAGACACAGCTTGGTATTATTCCCGGCTGGGGAGCCACGCAGCGTCTGCCACGACTGATTGGATTGCCGGCGGCGCTGGATATCATTTGCGCGGGCAAGAGTGTCAGCGCGGACAAGGCGCGGCGCATCGGTTTGGTGGATGCAACGGTGCCGAATGTGGTCTTGCGGGAAACAGCGATGCGGTTGGCGCTTGGCCGGCAGCGCGTGTCACGCAAGTCGGTCAAATTGAAAAACATGTGGCCGCTGCGACCGATTGCCTGCCGATTCGCCCGCAAGCGAGTCGCCGCGCGCACGCGAGGCCAGTATCCGGCGCCATTGCGGGCGATCGACGCGATGGAAGAAGGTCTTTCCGGGAATTTCGACGCCGGTTTGGAGAATGAAGCGAAGATCTTTGGCGAAGTCAGCGCGACCTCCGTTTGCAAGAGCCTCATTCGCATTTTCTTCCTCCGCGAAAAGTATTCAAAACTGGTATTCGACGTGGAGGGCGCGGAGCGGACCGGGTCTGCTTCGACGCGTGTGGTGACAGTCCCGATCCAGAAGGTCGGGGTTCTCGGCGCGGGTGTCATGGGGGCCGGTATCGCGCAGTGGTGCAGCGCGCGCGGGTTGACGGTACGATTGAAGGACATCAAGCCGGAGTTTGTGGCGACCGGTATCAAGCGCATCGCGGACGCCTATCGCGATGGGGTGAAGCGACGGAAAGTTTCTGAACTGGACGCGCAACATGGCTTTGCGAGAGTGCATCCGACAACGGATTACACCGGGTTTGGGGATTGCGACCTCATCATTGAGGCAGTGCTCGAGAAGATCGAAGTCAAGCGGCTGGCGTTCAGCGAGCTGGTCGATCGCCTGCGGAACGATTGCATCATTGCTTCGAATACATCGGCGATTCCCATCGATGAACTCGCGGAAGCGAGTGGCCGCCCGAAGCGGTTCATCGGGATTCATTTTTTCAATCCGGTCCACAAGATGCCTTTGGTGGAGATCGTTTACGGGACCAAGACCGCGCCGGAAGTGATCGCGGCGGCAGTAGAATTTGCGAAACAACTGAAGAAGATCCCGATTGTCGTGAGAGGTGCGCCGGGGTTTCTGGTGAACCGGTTGCTGATGCCCTATTTGAATGAAGCGGGCGTGCTGCTGGGAGAGGGCGTCAGCGTGGAGTCGATTGACAAGGCGATGCTCGATTTCGGGATGCCGATGGGACCGCTGCGGTTGATCGACGAGGTGGGGATCGACGTCGCGTACGACGTAGCGCGGGAACTTGCGGAGGCGTTCCATGATCGGATGACCGTGGCGCCGGTTCTGCGGCAGGTTTATGAAAAGGGATTGAAAGGGCGGAAGAGCGGGGCGGGGTTCTATCTTTACAAGGGCAAGAAGGAACGGCTGAACAAGGCCTTGAAGTTCGGTGGTGAGAAGACGCTGAGTCCGGCCGACATCCAGGTGCGGCTGCTGGGCGTGATGATCAATGAAGCGAAGCGCTGCCTTAGCGAGAAGGTGATCGCCGAGGAAGACGATATCGATACGGGAATGATTTTCGGGACGGGTTTCCCGCCATTTCGCGGTGGGCTGGTCAAGTATGCTCGCGACTCGGGCAAGTGGTGAGGACGGCCAATGGGATTTGAGATTCCAGAAGGTGAATCGTTGACGGGATTCGTTCTAGCAGCTTCGCGAGACCTGCTCGACCCGAATTTCAGTCAAACGTTGGTGTACATCGCCGAGCACGGTCCTGAAGGCACACTCGGCCTGGTAATGAACCGTCCGCTCGACAAGAAACTTGGCGAGGTGGCAGTCTCGTCGGACCTACCAAAGGCGTTGCAGCAGATTCCGGTGTTTCAAGGTGGGCCGGTGAAGGCGAACGCACTGCTATTTGCCCGGTTTCAACGCGGGAAAAATGACGAACAATTGCTCTGCCAGATCGTGGCCAACCCGCAAGAGCTTGTCGAGCTGCCCAAACACGAGTGGGTGCGGGCATTCGCCGGTCATTCCGGCTGGAGTGCGGGACAACTCGAACGGGAATTGAGCGAGGGCGCGTGGCTGGTCTGCCGGCCGCACCGGGCGATGCTGGAAGATTCGGTCCCGAACGCGCTGTGGGAGGCATTTGTCGGGAAGGACCAGCGGTGGAGAAAATTGCAGTCGCTTCTGCCGAAGAACACCGGGCTGAATTAGCTAACTGCGCGGCGGGCGCGGAAAAAACTTTGCAACAGGTCGCGCGCCTCGGTTTCCTTCACACCCGCGACCACCTCGACCACGTGGTTCAATCCCTTGGCTGAGGTAATCGGAAAAACGGAACCCGCGCCGCCGGCGCGGTCATCATGGACACCGAACACGAGCCGCTTCAGGCGCGCGAGCATGAGGGCGCCGGCGCACATGGGACAGGGTTCTTTTGTCACGAAAAGTGTGCAACCTTCCAACCGCCAGTCTCCGAGGGCATGGGCGGCCTGAGTAATGACGAGGACCTCCGCGTGGGCGGTGGCGTCTTTGAGGAGTTCGACTTGGTTGTGGGCGCGCGCGATGATTTTTGAGTCACGCACGATGACGGCGCCCACGGGCACTTCATCGGTGTCGTAGGCCATGCGCGCGAATCGCAGCGCCTCGCCCATGAAATAATCGTCACTGGTCAGGTCGATGGGCTTTGGAGTCATGTTGGGTTGCTGCGGTTCACTCATAGGGCGGAGGCTAGCAACTCCGGGGCAACTCAGCAAGCGACGACCCGATCATGATGCCGCGTGTCGATTGGTTTGCCAGGGAGGGGTTCCGCGATTAGGATTAGGGTTGTGGACGGCGAGTCATTGATTGCTGATTTGACGGAAGTGCGAAGTCGCCTGCGAGTGACAGGCGCGGATCGTGTCGATTTTCTGCAGGGCCAATGCACGAACGACGTTCGGCGCTTGCGGCCGGGAGAGAGTTGTTACGCAGCGTTCTTAAATGCGAAGGGTAAGATGCGGGGGGAGGGACAGGTCATTTGTCTGGAGGATTCATTTCTGCTGGAAGTGAACCCCGGACTCGCGCCATCCTTGGAGAAGTTCATCATTACGGAGGACGTGACGATTGAAGACGTCAGCGCCTCGATGCGTGAATGGCTTGTGATTGGCGACGAGTCAGGCAAAATTCCGCCGAAGACCGTGACCTTTAAGCATCCGTTGGGCTTGGGTCTGATCGGCGAGAAGTCCATGACGGGGACAATCGCTGAGGAAGAATTGGAAGTGCTGCGTATCGAGGCGGGGGTGCCGAAGTGGGGGGTGGACATGGACGAGAACACGATTCCCAATGAGGCCGGTCTCGAAGCGCGGGCAATCAGCTATGACAAGGGTTGCTACATCGGACAGGAAACCATCGCGAGGATCAAAACATACGGACACGTGAATCGCCGGCTGGTGCAGATCACCGTGGAGGGAGAGAGCGTTCTGGTTCGCAGTGACAAGCTTTTGGTGGAAGGACGCGAGGTGGGGCAGGTGACCAGCGCGGTGCGTTCGTTGCGGCTTGGCAAATCTGTGGCGCTCGGGTATGTTCGGCGCGAGTTCGCAACGGCGGGAGCCAAACTCAACTGGAACAATGAAACGGCGGAGGTCTTGAAGGTATGCGGAGAATAATTGGATTGGTCGGTTTGATGGCAGTGGCATTTCTACTGAAAGGAACAACCCTCATGGCGGCGGATACGGATCAAGTGGCAGTGGTCGAAACAAAATTTGGCAAGATGGTGATCGAGTTTTACGATAAGGACGCACCCAAGACGACGGCCAATTTCATCAAGCTCGCGAAGGATGGTTATTACAACGGCACGACGTTTCATCGCGTCATTCCCGGTTTCATGATCCAGGGCGGTGATCCCAACAGCAAGAGCGGCGACCGCAGCACGCACGGCACGGGCGGGCCCGGCTACACGATCGAGGCTGAGATCAAACAAGAGCACAAACGCGGCACGGTTGCCACGGCGCGTACGGGCGGCCCATCGAACCCGGAGAAACGATCGAGCGGCAGCCAGTTCTTCATTAATGTGAAGGACAACAATTTCCTGAACGGCGACTACACGGTATTTGGTAATGTGATCTCCGGCATGGATGTGGCGGACAAGATCGTGGCTGTGCCGCGCGACGGCAACGATAACCCGAATGAGAAAGTGGACATGAAGGTCTCCATCACGACTCGGGCAGAGGCATTGAAGAAGTAGCGGAAGCGCAGTTGATTCACGGGAATGGTGGCGCGGGCCTTCGTACTTGCGCCACCATTTGTCGTATGGCTTACCAGGTGAACGCGAGCTGTGGCATATGACACTCAAAGAGGTTGCCATTACATTAGAGAAGCTTGGCTGCCCCGCAGAAAAATCGGCGGCCATGGCGTCCCAGCTTGACCGGAGGGCGCGGATGGACGCGGAGCGCACGGGGACATCTTATGAAATGGCCCTCGCCCGTCTTTTAGGGCTGATGGCACAGGGGTGGGCAACGCAAGGTCAACGTCCAAAATCGGCTCATTAACTCCTCCAGTAGCAGAATCCTCCTGCTTGTAATAAATCGGTAATTTTTTAGTAATGTTGTGCGAGCATTTTTGGCCCAAGTGTGAAATCGGGCAGTTTTACGCAAAACCGTGCAGGCCAAATAAAAATCCACAAAAATCCAAAAAAAGTCTTGCACTAAAACCACTAATCTCTAAGATGACAGTTGGAGAAGCGAACACGTCCACTCGCGAGGTGGGCAAACTTATGGCAGAGAGAAGGGGACAGGCGAGAATGCGAAATCTTAACAGGGTTATAATGGGTGTATTGTTGGCGTTGTCTGCGGTGGCTCAAGCGAAAGCGGGAACGATTGTCTATTATTCGTTTGATACGAACACGTACGTGGGCCCGGCGGGGACGTATCTGGCGACCACGAACACATGGCAGCACATGGCGACACTTGGATCCAGTCTAAGTACATTGACCGTGGGACCGGGTATCCTCAATAGCGGGACGGTGGTTGCCGGTACTGCCTTAAATGAAAATGCGACCACGGCTCCATTGAGCACGTTTTCGAGTTCATTGAGTTCCACCGGTTGGACAAATAACCAGGCGTATTATCAGTTTACACTGGACGCGACCGCCGCTTCGGGTGTGGTTGTGAGTTACGCGCTGAATCGGTCGGGCACGGGACCCTCCACCAACGACTTCCAGTATAGCACCGATGGCGGAAGTAGTTTTACGGACTTCGCTTCCTTCGCCTCGCCGGCCGCGTTCAACGTATACACGAACGATCTGACGGCGGTCACGGCGATCAATGGCGATTCGACCGTCGTCTTCCGCATTTACGGCCTGGGTGCAACGTCGGGCGCCGGCACAATGCGCATCGATAACTTGACGATTGATGCGGTTCCCGAGCCGTCCACAGTGCTGTTGGTTGGCATGGGAGTGCTCGGTATGCTCGCTCTTCGCCGACGGCGTTCGTAATCAAGACGAGCACTGCTTCGCTTCATGCTTGCGGGTCGTCCTGAGAAATCAGGGCGACCCGTTATGTTTTTTACCTTGGGTTGATTCCCCATTCCACAATCTGATATACCGTGAATGTCATGAGACACCGTAATCGATGGGGCATGGTCTGCGGTTTACTGGTGCTCCTCGCGTTGCAAGTGTCGGCCCGCGAAGTGCCGATTACGATTCTCCACACTTGCGACCTGCACGGGAATATCCTGCCCACGGAGAGTTATGAAGGGCAAACGAATGTGGGGGGTATTGCGCGTTGCGCCACGGTGATCCGCCAGATACGTGCCAAGGAAAAGAACGTCCTGCTGGTGGATGCCGGCGACACGATGCAGGGTACGCCGGTCAGTTTTCTCAGCGAGGGACAGGTGATGGTGAAATGCCTGAACCAACTGCACTACGATTCGTGGACGTGGGGCAATCACGAATTCGATTGGGGGTTGGGCAAGCTGGCGGCCAGCGCCGAACTCGCGGAGGTCCCGATAGTGGTTGCCAACATGCGGGAAGTAGGCAGCGGCGGGACTACCAATTCCCAGCGGATTATGTCGCGCGTGAAGCCGTATCTCGTGAAGGAAATCGATGGCGTGAAAGTGGGCATCATTGGGTTGGATACGCCCGATATCCAGAGCTGGAGTCGGCCGCAATTATTTGCAGGGTTGGAATTTCAAGATTCGGTGGAGACGTTGCGGCGGGTTATACCGCGGGCGCGAGTGGCGGGAGCGCAAGTGCTGGTGCTCGTTTGTCATCAGGGCTATCGCGAAGCGGGGGATGACCATGCCAACCAGATCAATGCCATTGCGCGCAATTTCCCCGAGCTGGATGTCATCATCGGCGCCCACACGCACCGGAACTTTCCCGAATTCAAGGTGAGCAATGTTCTCTACAGCCAGGCTGATTACTATGGCATTGATCTCGGTCGCGTGGACCTGGTGTTCGACACGGAGAAAGGCCGTGTGGTCAAACGACAGTCCAACACACTGCTCATGGATGAACACATTCCACTTGATGGTGAGATACTCAAACTCGCCAGCGCGGAAATTGAGAAGGCCGAGAAACTGTCGAGCACACGTCTTGGCACGGCCACGGACGATTTCTGGATCCGTGCTTTGCCGCACAGGGAGACGCCGGTCCACGATCTTATTTTCAAGGCGATTGTGGATGCATTTCACGAGCGGGACGTAAAGGTGGACGTGGTCGTGCATGGGATCAATGAGCGTCGGTACGGATTGAAGAAGGGGTCGATCACGGTGGGGGATGTGTGGAAAATCGTGCCCTACGAGAATACGTATGGAACTTGTAATTTAGATGGAAAAGAATTGCGTAGTATATTGGAAGAGGACTTGAAATATGTTGATACAGGCGATTTTAGAGGGATTTGGGGTTTGAAGTGGAACTTTGACCTGTCGGCTCCCGAAGGGCATCGGACAATATCTTTGACGCATACCAACGGCAATGCTGTGGCTGATAACGAGAAATTGATCGTGGCGTTCAGTTCGTACGACCTGGCGGGGGGTGGGGCAAGGTTTCCAGTTCTTCGGGCCATTGCGGATAAGCCGGAGACAAAGACCGTGGACTTTGATATATCGACCCGACAAGCGGTGATTGACTATATCAAGAGCAGGGGGACTATCGCTCCGACTCTAGGTGGGTGGTGGGCAATCGTCGGTAAATCGGATCAGTGAGTGGTAGCGGGGCGGTCGCATGTCGAACAGGAACTGTGGCGGTCGAGCGTCTGTGCCTCCTATTTTAGAAGTTCACTGGGAGCCCGACCTAGAGCCTTTGCAATCCTTACAAGACTGTCGAGCGACAGGTTGTATTTCCCGCGCTCAACCCCGCTGATATACGTCCAGTGCATGTCGGCTTTCTCGGCCAGGGCCTCTTGCGACCAGCCCAGGCGGGTCCGAAATGCCCGAACTTTCCGGCCAACATTCTTGCGATACGGGTTGAGCATCAAGTGTCATTTTGTCGGAAAACCGCTTTGACAAACATAGACGATACCCCTATAGACGATGCATCTAATCAGAACAGATGAGACTGTGAGTAGCGAGTTCTAATGCTATAGAGAGGAGAACTATCATGTCGTCTTTCGAGATGCCCTGCCCCCAGTGCGGAAAGCACATACCCCTAATTGCCAAACGCTGTCCTTACTGCACATCAAAATTGGAAGGTGATCCAGAATGGGCAAAGAGCCAGTTATTTTGGTTCAAGGGAATGCTTATCGTTCTGGTACTCGCCGTAGCATTCTTGCTTTATATCATGCAAGTGGTAAGTGGCTCCACCACCTGGTACATTGTCGCGTTTGGTATAATTGCTGTGATTTCACTCGGCAAGAAGTGAGGAATTCAATATTTCAATTTTTGCCGATGAATCTCTGAGCATCGAGCCCCCTGCCCGAGCCTAGAGCAACTGGTATCAAAGCCCACTTATTTTTCTGACGGGCGAGGGAGCCTCAAAGATGTCTTTCAGTCTGTCGGATTTTCTTCCGCCTCGGTTGACCAAACCGCCAGATACATGGTCCCCATTTTTCCGTTATCCGCCGTCGCCACTGCGCCGAGAGAAACAAGTGTGAGGTCGAACCGATCAGAAAGTTCGCGCAGTTCTTCCGAGAACGCTTCGAGGTCGAATGGCGAGTGTTCATCCTCTTTGATGGCGTGGATTTGCATGTTGTCCCTCGATTGATTTTGTCGGGCCCCCGCCCGAACGTGGACTTGAACTGGTATCCTGTAGCCACTTTATTTTTTGCGAGCAGGGAACCCGATTGTCATGTCATTCGGTGAACTCGAACAATTGTCCTGCTGACCCTTGATTGGGCGACTTGGGGTCGGGCGCACCCACCGGCTTAGGGTCCCATATTGCGATTTTTTTGGGGGGCAGTCTCCCTCTACCCAGGAATCGTCGCCTGAATCCGCCGTTTCAGTTTCTCCCGCAAGTCCGCCGGATCTTTCCATGGTACATGGTTGTATTGGCGAGTATCGAAGTGGGCATCCTTCAAATCATCCTCCTGACAGGTGAAAATGACGGGCCTACCCATGCCCATGAAGAAGCCAGCCTCGAAGTAAACTCCACGCCGGTGGAAAGTAAAATCCGCAACGATGAATTTGCTATTTCGCATCTCGGCGAGAATCACGTTATTGATGTCTTCGTTATGCTCTTTCAAGTCAACCCGCATGGGCTCGTAGCCACAATCATCTTTGATGGCGGGCTTGATCCCATGGTTGTATGCATCATCGAGTTTAGGTTCAAAGGCCATCGCAACAAACACCTGTCTGCTCAAGTGCCCCAACAGACCCCGCTCAAGTTCTGCGAGTCGAGCGTAGCCTTTCTCGGTAATTTGAACTTCACCTGGCCAAATTCCTCGGAGGTTCTTAATGAGGGTCTCATCTGCGAGGGCACCCATCACGAAATTGAACTCCTCGTTGTTTTTGCCAAATGCTAGAGCCTGGTCGTTTGCCGACGATAGGCCGATTCTGTCCCCGAAGTGACGGCTTTTGCGTGACAAATTCAAGAGGGTTCGGTCGAGCGTTTCCGCTACGGTTCTCGGCATCAGACCGCCGATCCTATCAAGCCCAACACTGCCTATTGGTGCATCGGGGCCGATCATACTTTGCTTAGGGAAAAACACGGGGACAGGTACCTTCATCAAATTCCTCTCCCGCACGTAGGCCGCTACCTTCCAAGGTTCTACTGGTTGAGGAAAACGACCGAACTCGATCTCGGTTGCTTCGAGCAACACGAATCGCCCGCAACGAGGACAGTCATATTTGCCATGCCGTCCATCTCCGTCAATCGAGGCGGGCTGACCACACAAGATGCATTTTCCTGCTGGCATTCGAGTTCTTCCGAAGGTTCGATACTAGCATCTTGCTTTCTCACCCAAAACCGAAAATAAACTGCAAATTGACCCCCCTGCCGGACTCGACATTCTCGCCGAAGTTTGGCATACTCTTAACATTGAACGCCTCCTCAAAAGCCCGCCAGATGAACAGGAACCCTGTTAGCAGGCGTTATCGGCGTTCCGGCGGGCGTCTGACCAGGGATGAGGCGAAGGACAGCCCAAATGTCATCCGGCTGAAAGCCCTGGTTCGTCTTTTCCGGTTGTCTCCCGCTGAGGTGGCCAGGGCATCGGGATACAGTCGCCCGTATGTTGCCAGATTGCTTTCTCCGAACGACGAGTTCAAACCCTCACCAGATTTTTTCCGATCCCTGGAATCCAAGTTGGGCGAGGTGATCGGCGGGAGGTCGTCGCAGTTTTTTACGGTCCCTGCGGTGTCCGTATCGCGGGCGCGGGGCATTTTAGACATGGCGGTATAGTTCCAGCGGGGGCGCGATCTAGGCTTGGAGGTTGAGTAGGCAAGCGGTATTCTGCTCCCAAGGAATTTGGCATGAACAATCACCACGACCGCGCCAACTACATCTTCTCCATCGCGGATGAAGTGCTCCGCGACGACATCTCAAACGAACTCGTAAAACCCGATACAATAATGCCGAAGAAAAGAGTCCCATGCGATTGTATATCACACTTTTAGTGACAACGCTCTTTTTCTCTACGCCACTCCGCGCCCAAGCACCAGACGACTATCTTATCTATTCGGTTCTCATTGAGTTCGACAACGGCGCATCCGCTTCTGGCTTCTTCTGTCAATCGGGCACCAATGTTTTCCTCGCCACCGCTCGTCACGTCCTATTCGCCCCGAACACCACGAACCTCAACGCACGCTCGGCCACGGTCATCTTTTATCCTAACAGGGTCTTCACCCACGCGACGACTCCCACCAGAGCCGAAATGACAATTGACCTCGTCGGCCTTTCTACGAACGGTCTAATACGCGCTCACCCAACCCAAGATGCCGTAGTTGCCCTCATAGGCACGACAATCCCCTCTACAACGAACGGGAACCTAGTCTACAACGACTTCACCAAATGCGCGAACCCTAGCGCGAATCCTATTGGCGTAAACCCGCTACACCCCATTTACGACGATTTGCGGGTTGGCACCGACGCCTTCGTTTTCGGATACCCTCGCTCTATTGGCATCAAAGACATCCCAGGGTTAACCCTTCCTGAACAGATTGACTACGACCTACCTCTGGTGAAAAAATGCATCGTCTCTGGCAAGAATCCCAAAAGCAGAACAATCATACTCGATACTTCCGCGCATTTCGGAAACAGCGGAGGACCAGTATTTGCCCTCCAATCAGGAGCAGTCATTGGCGTGATCAGTGAATACATCCCTTTTGTCGAGCGCATCACCAACGACACATACCGATATTCCAACATCCAGTTTTCAAACTCAGGCTACTCAGTCGTAGTCTCGACCGATAGTATCCTTGAAATACTCTGGTAGATAGTTCAGCCCTTTTCTGGATCGTGACTTTCTCCAACAGGTCAGGCCCCGTAAACTCGCTCGCAGTCCCGCCTGCTTCTCAGGTGGAGCGGATCGCGGTTGGTTCTCAAATTGACGACGCAGGTTCACTAATCATCAATCTGCCGGTGGAATAGTCACGTTTGGTGGAGCGGGCTGACCTTCAGTCCATACATAACCTCCTAGAGTCTCTTCGTAGATCTGCTTTCCGTTGTTGTCAAAGAACGTAGCAATGAATGAATCAGCACCTGTGTGACGAACGGTTTGCACGAATTGAAATTTTAACGACTTCGTTTCCAGCCAACCTATCGGTCGTCGATCTACGTACCGCACCTCGACCTCCACAGGCTGATCGAATCTTGCCGGGCGAATCTCGACGCGCTCAATATGTCCCGACTTTACAGATCGGTTCTTTATGGGCACGTCTACTTCGAGAAGCAGGCGTGCTGAATTTGTGCTCGGATCAACGCGCCCACTTTTGGGAACGGGCACTCCTCCCACTTTGATCAAGTCCGGCTCCGTGGACTGAAAATAGATCGCGGCAATGGGAACGAGAAGGGCCGTTAGGAAAACGAAAACGAGCCTCGACGGTTTGAGAAACCATTCCCAACGGGATGCGGGCAGTTTCTGCTGCGATGGCCTCTCGGAGGGCTGAACGCCAGCAGACGAAGTTCGTGGCTCGGGTAGTCCTGGGGAAGACAAATGCGACCCCACCGCCATGTTGCCTACGTGGCCTGCAATATGGGTATGAAAAATCTGTTCAATTCTCCGCGACGGGATCGGGGCACTGGTCATAATGGCCTCTCCTGCGTTCGGATTTTCTTTCTCGATTTCCAAGACGAAATTCAGGATACGGTTTCTAACCGAGTCCAATAGTCCAACCACTCTTACGGCAGGGTATAATCTCCAAGCCGAAAGCAATTCCCAATTTGGAAAAATACCCCTTCCAACCAATCCGCAGAAATCCGCTTCCCATCCTGTCTGGATATTTTCGTTTGTTGTACGGTTGACAAGGTTTTGCAACACGGAAACGCCGTCCGAAAAAGGCATTGTAAATAGAGTTTTCCTGTACTGTTGGGGGATTGTCGAAATCGGTATTTGAATACTCCCGCTTTCGCTACCGTTGGACATGTGCCGAAATTTTCCATAACAAAAACAATCTAAAACTCTGTATTTGGGAACGGCATCGTTGGCGGGATAACCACCCAACTCGAAATCCACCCATTTCTTGAACTCCTCGTTTTCGAGCCGCTGGGCCAGCACCCGACATTTGCGGAGGATTACAGCAAGGTCTGTATCATTGCCCACCGCCTCAGTTCTGATTTGTTCCAGCAACGTCATTGTCACGGCGGGGATTGTTGCCCTTTTATCCACAACCGTCAACGATGCAACTCGCTCGTGAGATCGACCCCATCGCGGGCGTCAATCCGTCTGACATCCCTCATACCCGACTCGACATTCGTTCCCAAATATGGCATAATCGGGACAGTGGAGGCCGTTCTTGAACACCCGCAGAGCCGTAAAAAAACCTAAAATGAAGCCAATCCGCTACACAACCCTGGTCAAGGTCTGCGGGAAGCCTGTTCTTGCTAGCAAATCAACGGATGCTCAAGTTCGCAAGGCGGTCGAAGAAAACCGCATTGTCACCGTTCACCATAAAGAAGGCGGGGACTGGTGTACCCCGCATTGGGCCGAAGTCGGCCATCATATCATTAACGTGATCG
>Ga0206945_1122_pt3 | contig 14909 bp, 13 predicted proteins | sample Alteio_BWOrgHeat_5_FD_152982 | JGI IMG/M metagenome (GOLD analysis project Ga0206945, IMG submission 152982) | Enriched cells from forest soil in Barre Woods Harvard Forest LTER site, Petersham, Massachusetts, United States -... | ecosystem: Environmental > Terrestrial > Soil > Temperate forest > O... | reverse complement strand
CCCAACTGCACCGAGAACGTGCCGGAATATTCCGCCACGACGAACGATTTGCCGCTGTCGTGCGTCGCCGAGAACGGAAACGTCAACGTGCCCGTCGCGAGGATGGTGGCCGCCAGCGGATAGGTGACGGTGAGGGTGTCCACGTTGAGCACCTCGGCGTGGGTGACGTTGAAGGCCGCGTTGTTGGCGACCCCGCTCACGTCGATCTTGTCGCCGGGCAAAAAGCTGTGCGCCGAGGCGAAGGTGATGACGCCGTTGACCCCGTCGCTGGTCGTGATGGTGCTCACGGCGGGGATGACGGGCACGGCGAGGTCGAAGAAGACGTTCGCGCCGGTGATGATGCTGCTGGGCCGCCGCGCGAGGCAGACGATGTTGTTGCCGCGGTTGTCGCTCAGGCGGGCGGGCACTTCCAGGAAGCGGAAGCTGTCCACCGCCGGCACATCCGTGACCTGCGCCAGCGCGGCCGCGGGGGAGTTCGTGTAGGGCACGGTCGCGAGCGTGTTGTCGGCGAAGACGCTCAGGGTGATCGGCCCGGTGGGCGGGATCTTGCGCTGGGTCACGCGGAAATACTGCGTGAGCGAATAATTGTTCGGCTCCAGGTCGATGTCCACCCGCACATAGTCGCCGGCGCGGATGTTGCGGCCGATCTCGCGGCGCACCTCCAGCTCACCGGTCATCTGGGCGTGGCCGATGACCCGCAGCGTCTCCTGCCCGTGCGTGAGGGCCTGCTGCGGCCGCGCGATCCACGGCCGGTCCAGCGCCTGCTCGCGCACCGCGCCGAGCACGTAGAACGCGCGCGGGTCATCCACCTGCACGCTCGTCTGCTGGTAATTCAACTGGCGCGAATCGTAGCGCACCGTGGCGCGGCTGACGGTCTCCTGCCAGCTCTTGCTGGTGAACTTGGGCAGCCGGGTGAAGCACTCCGCCGTGAGCACGTACGGCGCGGTCGTCACCAGCGAGGGGGAAACCCCCGGCGTCACGCCGTGCTGGTAGACGCCCAGCTCGATCTTCAGCGTCGCGGGGTTGAACCGGATGTAGCCGTCGAAGAGCTGCGTGAGCTTGTCGAAGAGGGAGGGGACGGTCTCGGAGGAATCGATCAGCACGCTGGCGCCGAACATGTCCGCGTGCTGCTGGAGCCATTGCGCCACGGCGTTGAAGCTGGTCGCGTCGAGCATGTCTAGCGACAGGCCGAGCAGGTTCGGATCCATCAGGATCTCCGCCGCCACGGCGGCGAGGTTCGCCTGGCCGTCCACCAGCCCCGTGGGGTCATAGGTGCCGGTGACGACCAGCGACTGGTTGGGTTTGCGCCGCACCACGATCTCCAGGTTGGGCCCGCTCTGCACGTCCTCGCCCAGCAGGAAATTGGTGATGACGATGTACACCACGCCGGCGTAGTTGGGATGCTGGTCGCCGTTGCCGGCGGATTTCTTGCCCCCGCCGGCGTCGTTGTTACTGGCCGTCAGCAGCGCCGCGACCGTCTGGTCCGTCCCGCCCCAATAGAAGGTCAGCACGCCGTAGGCGGTACCCGAGGCGTCCGTCAGCGTGAAATTGTCATAGTCTTCCGTGCCGCGGGTGAAGACGTATTCGGTCCAGCCCTCCGTGTCGCTGCCGGGAGCGTGGGCGACGTCGGCGGTATGGGTGGCGGTGCAGACCCACGTCTGGCCGTCGAAGACATAGAGCGAGCCGGCATTGCAGGTGATGCCCTGCGCCCAGGGCGTGCCCTTGGGCCAGACCTCCTGGCCGTTGAGCACGATGGCCGCCAAGTCCTCGGCCGGCCCGATGCATACCGCCCCGGCCATGCTGCCGAAGTAGTTGTACTGGGTGCCGCCGCCGCCGCCTTTGCCTCCGCCGCCCATATTATTTTATCCTTTCTTCATGCGTGGTTGAGGGAAAGGCAGAATGAAGAATGCAGAATGAAGAAAAGGAACCCGCCGCAGATGTTTGGTTGTCGTTCATTGGTTTCTTAATTCTTCATTCTGCATTCTTACTTCTTCCCTTTGGCGCTGCCGCTGGGCGCCGGTTTGCTGTAGAGGTTGTAGATGGGCGTGATCCATTTCACGGCGATGATGCGGGTGCCGGCCACGTAGGCGATCGGCATGGCCTGCTGCGTGTTGCTGGTCATCTGGTCCTGCACGCCGAACGGCTGCGGCTGCGGAGGTTGCTGGCTGCTGCCCATCATAGATTCACCATAGGATTAAGGATTGTGGCGAAAAATGCAGAATGCAGAATGCAGAATGAAGAAAGGGAGCCGGGTGCGGATGTCGATGGGTGATTTTGGACTGCGGCGGGAATCCCGAACGTTTTCGGGACACGCCGCTTTGAACATGTAGGAGCCGACGTAAGGAGGTTCTGATTATAATCCATTAGAGCCTCGTCACCTCGGCTCCTACAAAACCATAAAGCGCCGTCGCCGCTCCCGCCTGCGCTCCGCTTCGGCGCGGCAGGTCGCTCTGCCGGCGCACTCCAAAACCCGTTTTGATTCGCGAGGTGTTTCATCGGGTTTCTTCATTCTGCATTCTTACTTCTTCATTCTGCCTTTGCATCGGCCGCCAGATATTCCCGATGCGCGAGAGATAGCTGGCGTCCTTGAGGGTGCTGATGAGCACGCCGTGGTGGCGCAGGCAGTGGATGAACCGCCCCGAGGCGGCGTCCAGCACGATGCCGCAGTGATGCACGCAGCCGCCGATCTTGAACCCCAGCATGTCCCCTGGATTGCCGATTGCCGATTGCGGATTGTCGATTTGAAGAAACTCCGGCCGCGAGTCCATGAACTGCGCGATGAGGCTGCGCGTCCGGGCGTGGCTCCAGTCCATCGGCCCCTCTGGCACGTCAAAATCCGGCGGCCACACGCCCGTCTCCACGTAGAGGCGGCACACGAGCTTCTGGCAGGAGACACCCGTGCCGCGCACCGCCACGTTGGCCATGAACGGCGTGCCCAGCCAGCGCGCCGCGACGGCCTGCAATTGGGCGATGCGCTCCGGGGTTGAAAAGAATGCAGAATGCAGAATGCAGAATGCAGAAGGGGAACCCGCCGCAGATGTTTGGTTGTCGTTCATGGTTTCTTCATTCTGCATTCTGCCTTCTTCATTTCTTCCCTGCTCCCGAGGGCGAGGTGATGCGCACCACGGTGGGGTTGCCCGCCGGGATGAACGGAAACCCGCCGAACTTCGCCTGGTAAAAATTGAACTTCCCGCCCGGGTTGGTCGTTGCGTTATAGGGCTGCGCGGTGGTCGCCTGGCCGTCGTAGCCGGGATACATCTTCACGGTGTCGTTCACCGAGGGCGCGGTGTTCAAGGGCGTGGCGAGATGGAACTTCATGGTCGAGCTGGGACTGCTTAGCGCCTCGTTGTCCGCGATCATCCGCACCTGCTGTTTGTTGGGGACGGGGCTCCACCACGAAGGACTGGTCGCGGGATCATGGCCGGTGTTGGCGCTTTGCAGGCTCACATATTGCGTGCCGGCCTCCGTCACGATGGTGTTCACCGCGTAGGTCGTCCCCGAGGCATAGGGCTGCGGGGTGACGATGATGTAGCCGCCCGCGTACCAGTGCGCCGCGCTGCCGCCCGGGGCCGCCAGCGCGTTCCCCGAGGTCGTCTGGGCCAGCGTGCCGATCAGCAGCGTGCTGCTGGCGGGGTCGTAGCCGTATTGCAACGGGTCGAGCGGGGTCCCGTTGCCGGTCACCTGGCCGGTCCATTCCCAGCTCGTGGGGGTCTCGCCGTTGGCCGGCTCGAAGAGGCACCAGTTGTCCGTGCGCTGGAAGAGCCGGCGCGGCAGCTGCCGGTCGAAGATGTGCGAGAGCGTCTGGCATTGCGCGGTGATGAAGGGCGGCTCCAGGTCGGCCGTGCCCACCTCGCCGTAAAAATACGCGCGCAGGTTGCTCACGCTGTTGCCGGACACGTCGCCCTCGAAGATCTGCACCATGAGCGGCCATTCCAGCGCGAGCGGAAAGAGCAGCGCCAGCGGGTTGCCGCTGAAGTTCCGGCTCTGGATCGTCGTGGTGTTGCGGGTGAGGTCGGCCGTCTCGGTGATGCTGTCGTACTCCAGCGGCGCGGAAGTCCAGGTGTTCGTCCCGTCCGAAAGGTTCCGCTCGAAGTTCGTGAAGTACCACGTCGACACGGTGCTGGGCGTGGTCATGGTGAACTTGAAGAAGGTGGCCGTGACCGGCAGCGCGCCCATGGTGGTGCCGAGGGTCTCGCCGGAGATGACGGCCGCCTCCGCGCTGACCTCGATGAACTTCACCGTGCAGGTGGCCAGGCAGGGCGCGGTGTAGGTGAGCGAGAGCTTGAGCGTGTTGAACCGGCAGAGCGCGAGGGATTCCAGGTTCGTGTGCGCGGCGGAAAAGGCCGCGCCGACCGTGGTGCTCGACGGCAGATGCCAGGTATCGCCCGACACGCTGGCGATGTTCAGCGCCACGTTGCTGCCGGGCGTGCGCAGGAGGATGGCGGCGTTGGGCGGGTTCGTGCCCAGCGCCGCGCCGTTGTCCACGGTGAGCGTGGTGTCCGAGGAAAGCACGTCGCGGGTGAGGTTCGCCTCGATGAGTGATGCCGGCAGCCAGAAATTTTCCTGCTGGCCGCCGCTTTGCAGCCAGAAGGCGAGCAGCGTCAAGTCATCGCCGTTATGCAGCGAGAAGCTTTGCGTGATGAGCCGGCGCGAGGGCTGGTCGTAGTACGCGTCGGCGGTCGAGCGCAGGTTGCCGAGGTTGCGCCGGTCCATGTCCACCTCCGCCGCGCCGGTGTGCGGCGAGCTGGCCCAGTCCGGGTTGACGGGCATGAGCGGGCGCGCGCTGCCGCTGGCATCGTGGAGCGCATTCGTCAGCGTGAGCGCGGGCGGCGTGATGGGATAATCCGCGTTCTCGATGAACTTGAAGGTGACGCGCACGGCGTTGGCATTGATGGCCGTGGGATCGGGCACTTCGCTCAACCGGCCCACCAACAGCGGATAGCAGGTCAGGGAGGAGGATTGAGAATTGATGGTGGAGGATGGAACGAGCGCATTGAACGCGCCGTTGCTGAAGGTCACATACCACGCGGCCGTCACGGGCGGAGTGCTGCCGCCGGCGAAGGCGTGCGTCCACATGGGGCAGAGCACGGGCTGGACGTTGAGGGCTTGCAGTGAATTGCGGAGCGATTGCAGCGCGGGCGTTTCCACCACGGTATCGTAGGTCAGCTCCAGCCGCAGCGTGTCGCCTGTGGGGCGGCGCGTCTCGCAGCCCGTCAACCCGCGCTCGAAGGCCGCGGGGATGGACGAGTCCAGCTTGATGGCCGAGGACCAGTCGGGCGCGTCATCGAGGACGAAGGCGGGCGATGAATTGAAGGTGACTTGTTGCATTTACGATTGGCGATTTACGATTGCCGATTTTGGACTGCGGCGGGAAGCGAAGCGCCACGCCGCTTTTGTTTTGCCGGAGCGCGGCTCTGTGAGCCGCAGCACCCCGCTGGCAATTCAAATTGCTGCGGGTCATAGACCCGCGCCCCGACCAAAGCGCCGTCGCCGCTGCGCTTTGCCGGCGCACTCCATAGCCCGTTTAGATTCGCGGAGTTTTTCATCGGTTTCTTAATTCTTCATTTTCTTGCTCTGCGCCTCTGCGTCTTCGCGCCTTTGCGTTAAAAGTTTGGGCTTAACGGAATTTGTGGATGTTTTGGCTGACGACATCGAGGACCCAGTGTTCACCGCCCTGGCTCTGGGCGATCTTGCGGATGTCTTCCTTGTCAAAGAGGGCGTGGAAATGCATCTCCGGCTTGGCCGCCTGCGATGAGGCCGCCGCGCTGGCGCCGCCGCCGCCGCTGGCCGCCAGACGCTGCGCCGCCTCCGGGCTCACCGCGCCGTTGTGCAGGTCGTTCAACATCGGCAGGCCGATGCGGTTGACGGCTTCCTGGTTGAAGACGTATTCGCCGGCGTGGACGATGCCCGCGGGCTGGCTGCGCCCGCCCGGCCCGGTGAAACCGCCCGCCTCGAACCCGCCGCGCAGCGCGAGCACCGCGGCCACGATGGCCGCCATCGCCGCGACGGCCAGGATGGGCCCGACGTAGGGGATGGACGCCTGGGATTCCGCCGCGCCGCTGCCGGCGGCGGCCGCGTGTTGGCCGATCCGCGTGCCCGTCTCGGTGGTGGTCGTGGCGGTGGCGGTGGTTTCACCCTGGATATGGAAGAGGGTGCGCAGCATGACGCCGAGGTTGTGGGCCATCGTTTCCAGGTTGTGCCACATCGTGCGCGCCATCGTGCCGGTCTGGGTGGCGCCGGTCTTGGCGGTCTCGCCGAAGAGATGTTGGATGACCATCTTGCTGATGCCCTGCACGAAGGAATCCACCACGGAGTTGTAGAGCTGGATGGAGGCCTGCCGCCAGTTCTTGGTGCCCTCGACCATGCCCGCCAGCGCGCTGCTGGCGCTGCTCTCGGCGGTGTCCCAGGTGCTTCGCAGGGTGTCGGCGAGCTGCTTGGCGGCGGGCTGCACGTCCCGCATGTGGGTGAGCAGCGCCTGGAACTGGTAGCCGAGCGAATCCTGACCTTGCGCGGCGTTGATCTTGTTTTGCAGGTCGTCCTGCTGTTCGAGGAGTTGGTTGATCTTTAACTGGAATTGGAGCCGCTCCGGCTCGGAGTTGCTTTGGGCCTGGGCCTGGCGGTCGGTATCGATCTGGCCTGCGTTGCGGGCCATCTGGTCCTGCCAGACGGGGATGGACTGCCGGTTTTTTTCCTCGCCGGTGAGGAAGGGATTTTCGTTGATGTGCTTGAGCGCGGACTCGGACTGGAGCTGGCTGATCTCCTGCTGGAGCCGCAGGACGCGCTGCAACGCCTCCTGCTGTTTTTCCAACGCCGCCTGCTTTTGCTGATCCGCCTCCTGCTGTTTTTCCGCGGCGGCGTCGGCCTGGGCTTGCTGCTCGCGGCTCAATTCGTCGGCTTTCGCCTTTTTGTCCGCCGCCTCGCGGTCGTCGATCTCCCTGATCTTGTTGTCGTGCTCGGCCTTGGCGTAGAGTGCGCCGCCGACGATATCTTCCAAGGGGTCGAGCTGCTTGCCGGCCGCGGTCGCCAGCGCGTTGAGCTTGGCCTGGCGTTGGCCTAAGTTCCGGTCGACCTCGGCCCGCTCCTTTTCAAATCCGCTCATCGCTTCGATGTTGATTTGCTGCACGAGGTCGCGGTACTGCTTGGCGGCGTCCTCCTCGTCAGTGTTGCCGATGACGGGGCGGAGCGACTGCTGGACGGACTTGATGTTATCCCAGGTGGGGGAGGCCAGCAGCAGGTTCATGGCGTCGGCCTGCTCCTGGGTGAGCTTTTTGGCCTGCAACAGGAGCTGGATCTGTTCCTTGAGCCGGGCGGCGATCTTGTCCTCGGTGCCGAAGGAGTCGCTGATGCTCTTGGTCTCGGCCACTTCCGCCTTGTACTGGGACCACGCCGCCGCGCCGGTGGCCGCCACGGCCGCGATGCCGATGCCCACCACCGACAGAGTGCCCATGGCCACGCCGGTGAGCTGCGAGGCGGTGCTGATGGCGCTGATCGATTGCGAGAGGGTGTTCGCCGCGGCGCTTAACTGCGGCATCTGCACGCCGCCCAGCGCCAGCACCTTGGTGGAGAGTTCGCCCAGGCCGCTGGCGAGCGATGCCACGTTATCGGCCGTCTTGTGCAGTTTTTCGGCGGCGTTGTCGCCCGACTGGGAAAGGACCTGCATGGCGACGGTCTGCCGCTGCACGAAATCGCCCAGCGCGCTGGTGGCCTGCGTGGTGTCGGCGGTGACCGTGATTTTGAATTGGTCGGACATATCGATTGGCGATTTACGATTTCAACCTTTCACCTCGGATTTCAATGAGTTCACAAACTGTTTGAACCCGTCGGCGGTGGCCTGGCCGGCGCGCGCGGCGCAGGCGGCATCCAGCAGATCCGCGCGCCGGCGGCGGTGGTTCTCCGTGCGCATCAGGTCAAGCCATTCCCAAGTCTGGTTCATGATGGTCGGCTGGTCTAGGCAGCCGGTCTCGGCGGCGATTGCAGCGACGGCTTCGGCGAGGCTGACCCGGCGCGGATCGCCTCGGCCAGCAGCTCGGGCTGTTCCTTGAGCAGTCCCGCGAAGGCGACCATCGCGCCCTGGTTTTGTTTTTCGATCTGGTCCGCCCGGCGGGCGGCAAAAGCGAAAAAACCTTCCGCGTTCACCTCCCGGCCGGTCGAGATGACCAGCTCGTGGCTCTGGGGCGCGAGCGTGAGCGCCCAGTTGCGGTCGCGCCCGCAGAGAAAGCCGGAGAGCGCAATCTCATCGGTCACCACGCCAAAGCCGCGCTCGTAATCGCGCAGGGGGATCTGGCGGACGCGGACCTGTTCAGTGCGGGGGGTGAAATCACTGGATATTTCGCCACCGGCGGCATCGCCGGCGGTCGGTTCGAAGCTGACGGTGACGGTCTTGCCGCCGAAGAGGGTGGTGGTCTTTTCGTTCGTGTTCATAAAAAAATAAATGGTGGCCCGTGGCGGCACGCCACTCAGTGGATGGTGGTGACGCTCGAGCCGTCCTTGCGGATGGCGATGCGGATGAGGTGCGCCTGGCCGTCGAAGAGGCTGAGCGGCGGCAGGGTGACGACGCTGGCGACGCCGCCGGCCAGCCCGGCCACGGCTTGCGCGGTCTGCGCGGGGTTCAGGCGGATGGGCGCGACGGCCACGACCGCCGGCGGCTGGTTGGTGACGAGGCCGATGACGACGGGGCCGTTGGTGGCGTCCTGCGCGCGGGCTAGTTGCACTGACAGACCAATGATGGCGGCGGCGAGGGTGAGGATGGCGGGAACGATTTTGTTTTTCATATATTTGGATTTGGATTGGTAGGGTCCAGCGTCACGCTGGTTTTGGGTTAGCGCGAAAGGATGACCGCCAGGCCGGTGATGCCCGTGCCGGAAAGCCGCCACAGGGGTTTGAGCGGGAATGTGGACGTGGCGGTGGGGGTGAGGAACTGGTTGCCGTTGGGATCCTTGAGGGTCAGGCCCGAGCCGGCGGTGAGCGACACGAGATAGGTATCGGCGGTGGAATTGGTGAGGCCGGTGGCGGTGACGGTGAGCGTGTTCGTGGCGGAGAGAGTCAGCCCGCCGGTGAAACTGCCCGGCCCGACCCACAAAAACTGGCCGTCGCTGGTGGTCCGGTTGGTGGTGCCGTTGGCATAACCACCGCAGAAGGAGCCTAGGCCGTTCGCTTCCAGCACGCCGGCGCTTACGGCGCGGCCGGTGGCTACCGCGCCGTCGTTGGCAGCGTGGATCAGCGAATTGGTCCCGGTGGCATGACCCGCAGCCAGCGCGCCGTCCCCTTCGGCATGGATGTAACCATGAATCTCCACATGGCCATGCGCCACGCTGCCGCCAAAGTCCGCCTGGATTATGCCGCCGCTTTCCGCCTGGCCCATTGCTAGGTTTCCGTCGGCATTGGCGTGGATAAGCGAGTTGGTTCCACTGGCGTGGCCCACGGCCAGCGCCCCGTCGCTATCGGCATGGATGGTACCGTGGGTGTCCGCATGGCCGTGCGCCACGCTGCCGCCACCATCTGTCTGGATCACTCCGCCGCTTTCCGCCAAGCCGGTCACTAGGGATCCTTGGTCATTGGCGTGGATGAGCGAGTTGGTCCCGCTGGCGTGGCCTACGGCCAATGCCCCTCGGTCGTCGGCGTGGATGGTGCCGCCGGTGTCCGCATGGCCGTGCGCCACGCTGCCGCTACCATCCGTCTGGATGACCCCGCCGCTTTCCGCTAAGCCCGTCGTAAGCGTTCCCTCGTCGGAGGCGTGGATGAGCGAGTTTGTTCCACTAACATGTCCTATGGCCAACGCCCCGTCGTCGTCGGCATGGATGGTGCCGCCGGTGTCCGCTTGGCCGTGTGCCACACTGCCGCCACCATCCGCCTCGATGTTGCCGCCGTTCTCGGCATGGCCGGTCGCCAAGGCCCCGTCATCACCGGCATTGATCTGCCCGCCGCTTTCGGCCTCGCCTTGGGCGATCGCGCCCTCGCTCGTGGCGCTGATCTGCCCGCCGCTCTCCGCCGCGCCTTGCGCCACCGAACCGCGGTAGCCGGAGTAGATGATGGAATTGGTCCCGGTCGCAAAACCCATCGCCGTGACCGCCAAATCGTCGGCCTCCACCACGCCGCCGGTGTCCGCCTCGCCGGCCACGAAGCTGCTGGACGCCGAGCCCGACGCGTACACGTTGCCGCCGGCCGAAGTGGTGGCCGCCACGAAGTTGCCGTTCGTGTCGAGCATGACCGACACGCCCGAACCGCCGCTGACCACCGACCACGCGAAGGGATTATCCGCGTAAACGCGCCACGGGGCGGCGGCGGATGGCGGCGGCGGGTTGGTGATGACGCCGGGCCGCGGCCCGCTGAACTGCGCGGAGGCGGTTAACGCAAAGCCGCAAAGGAGCAAAGCCGCCAAGAGAATTTTATTTTTCATATAGCTGGTTTTTATATTTGGAGCCGGCGACTCGCCGGTCACGCTGGTTAATAAGGCGTGTAGGGGGTGAACGTGAATCCGTTGGTGGCGTCATTGATGCCCACCTGGAAAAACTGGCCGGCGGCATTGGTGAGGATGAGGTTGGCGGCCACGACATTGGCGGTGAACCGGATCTGGTTGGTCTTGATCGTCAAGCGCGTCACGCCGTCGTGCGACTTGAACCCCACCGCCGTGTCCGTCCACCACATCCGCTTCACGCCGCCCAGATCGCCCAGCTGAAACTCGCCCGCGCCGCCGGCGGGGTAGCCGAAGCCGATCGCTGTCAGGTTCGTGCCCGGATATCGCAAGCGGTAGCCGCTGTCATCCGAGACGAGCGGGTAGGCGTTGGTCGCCAGGTACAGCAGGGTTTGGGCGTGGTTGCGCAATTCCCAGTGGCCCCGCTCCCAGAGGAGGGCGGTGTCGCGGTTGGCGGCCAGGCCCACCGGGCCGATGACCATGGCCGGGTTGCCGGGGTAATTCTTGAAATCCAGCGCGATATCCCGGTCCCCGTTCGTCCCGCCCAGAAAAAACGAACCGTCCGCGCGGAACAACAACCGCTTGTCGCCCCACACATCGCCCATCCACGTCGACCACGAATTGGTCGAGTAACCGACGAGCACGTTCGTGTGGCAATCGCTCATCTTGATGCTGCCGGCCGAGAGCGGCACGCCCGCGGCCAGCTCCCCGCCCTCCAAGTACACCTTCGTCCGCGCGCCCGGTTCGGCGGCCAACGCCACGCGGCCGTCGGACTGCGCCCGACAGGTGTCAGGTGCCAAGTGCCAAGTGCCAAGCAGGGCGGCAACGACCAGCGCAGTGCGGAAGATTTTATTTTTCATATTCGGGTCCAGCGTCACGTTTGTGGTGGGGTGCAGCGACTCGCTGCCGGCTGGTTAATGGAGGCGGATCTTGGCGCGGGAGAGGGCCAGCTCCAGGTTGCCGAGGGTGGCGGAGTTGGTGCCGATGGCGGCGATGATGTCCTGATTGGGCCCGGTCTGGGCCAGGACGCCCGCACACAACCCGATGTCCGCCGGGTTGGTGAGGATGACGGTCGCGGGCTGGGTGTTGTTGGCGATGCCCTGGATGACCATGACCTCGTTGGTGGCGCGGGGGGTGACGTGGGTCTTAATGCGCGAGTCACCGACGACGAAGCGGGTGACGACGAGATTGGTGGTCGTGGGGGTGGTCACGGGCACGGTACCGGCGATGACCAATTGGGCAGAGCAGGTGTCAAGTGTCAGGTGCCAGGTGGCAAGCAAGGCGGTGGTCAGTAACAGAATTTTGGTTTTCATATATTTGGGTTCAGTATCAGGTTGGTTTTTTTGTGGGGTCCAGCGTCACGCTGGTGGTGGGGTGCAGCGACTCGCTGCTGCCGCCGGTCAGTTCATCTGTTGGGCGACGAGCTTGAAGATCTTGCCGGTGGTGGCGTTGGTGATGAGGATGGTGCCGTTGGCGGTGATGCTGGTGGCGGCGTTGGTGGAGAAGGCGGAGGAGACGTTCGTGAGTCCCACGCCGTTGCCGGAGTGGATGCCGTTGCCGGTGCTGATCCCGCCGATGCTGGTGATGCCTCCGCTGACGGTGAGCGTGGAGAAGAGCTGGGCCGCCGCGTTGACATTGAGCGTGGAGTTGAGCGTGGTCGCCCCGCTGACGTCGAGCGTGGAGGCGAAGGCGGCGCCTCCGCTGACGGAGAAGCCGCTGTTGCCGCAGGCGATGCTGTTGGCGGAGAGGGCCCCGTTGACGGTGAGCGCCGATTCGACATCGATCCAATTATTGAACAACGTCAGTTCCTTGTGCCCGTCGGGGGTCTTGAAGCCGGTCTCTTCCGAGTTCCACCACATGCGTTCCACGCCCTTCACGTCGCGCATCTTCATCTTGTTGTCATGCGCCTGCACATGGATGAAGTTGGTCCAGTTTCCGGTATGGGTGGGATAGCGCACCATGAACTCGTTGTTATCGCTTTCGATCACGAAATGGTTGGTGGCGAAGTGCCAGACCTTTTTGCCGCCGCTCCAGAGGTTCCATTCGTAAGCCCGGCCGGTCAGGCCGGTGTTGTGCGAACCCAGCTGCCCCTCCGGGCCGATGCCGAACTCGGCGCCGTCGGCGGGATCCCGCCCGTGGAAATACATCACGGGATCGCCGTTGGTGCCCTTGAAATCGAACGACCCGTCCGGGGAGATCACCACGCGCTTGTTGCCGTGCACGTCGCCCAGCCAGACGTTGGAGGAATTGGTCGAGTAGCCCAGGATCAGGTTGTTGTTGGCATCGCTCATCTTGATGCTGCCGGAGTTGAGCAGCAGGCCGTGGAAAGGCACGCCGCTGACGAGTACCGTGTTTTTGGGCGGCGACCCGCCGGGCGGGGTGACCGTGCCGGGGGGCGGCCCGCTGAATCCGCCGCCGGAGCCGCCGATGATGTCCGGCCGGTAGGGGGCGTAGCTCACCGTGCCCGCCGGCGCGGTGCCGCCGTGCACGCCCCAGCCGGTCGTGATATCGGGGGAGGTGTTCGTGTAGCTGATGCTGCTCATGAATTTCAACTGCCACAGGTTGTTCAGGCCTGTCGCAAAGAACCAGCGGCTGTCGGTCACGTTGGTGTAGTTGCCGTCGGCATCGGCGAAGTAATTCGTGTCCACGACGGCGTTGCCGAAACCGGCGGCGACGACCTCATTGGTGACGGTCTGCTGGAACTGCGCCTGGCAAGTGGCCGGCAACGCCGACAGGCCGATGAGGACAGCCGCCATCGTGAGGCCGCGGAGGATGATTTTATTTTTCATAGTTTTTTTATTCGGGTCCAGCGTCACGCTGGTTTTTTCATATGTGGTGGGATGCAGCGTCACGCTGCCGCCGGTCAGTTGATTTGGTTGGCGAGGATCTGGAAAATTTTCCCGGTGGTGGCGTTGGTGATATAGATGCTGCCGTTGGCGGTGACGGCGGTAGAGGAATTGGTGGCGAAGGCGGCGGAGATATTGGTGATCCCGCTGCCGTCGCAATCGTGCAGCCGCGTGCCGCTGCCGTCCATCTGCGCCCAGTCGCCGGTGGTGACGGGGTTGACCAGCGCCACGTTCGCGCCGCCGGAGGTGCTCAGGTAAAAGTCGTTCCCGTTGAGCGGGTCGGTCAGCGCATAATCCGAAGGGGTCGCGTGGGCGACCTGCGCGCCCAGCAGCGGGGAGTACCAGGTGTCCGTAGTGGGGGTGCCGTGGAAGAGCGCCTGGTCCGGGCCCGGCTCGTCGATCTCCAGCGAGCCCGTGCCGTCGTTGTTGTTGACCGCGTTGAAGGCCTGCCGGCCCTGGCCGCCGTCCTGGAGCGTGATGGAGCCGGAGCCGTCGGGATTGTTCGCCGCGATGAACACCGCCGCACCCGCCGGGCTGGTGATGTTGGTCATATAGGCGGGGCCCACGACCTGCAGGTTGGTGATGATGACGTTCCCGCCGTCCGGATCGGCGATGTTCGTCATGGCGGTCGAGCCCTGGGCGACGAGGTTGCTGAACGGCCCCGGCCCGCCGACCACCGCATAATCGTTCGCCGATGCGCCGCCGCCGCTGACCACGCCCGATTGGTAGGTGGCGAAACTCACCGTGCCCGCCGTCCCGCTATCGCCGTAGATGCCCCAGCCGTTGGTGATGACGGGGGAATTGTTGGTGTAATAGACGGCGCTCGAATAGGTCAACTGCCAGTAGTTGCTCGGGCCCGTGGGCGAAAACTCCCAGTTCGTGTCCACCGTGTTGATGAAATTGCCGCTGTCATCGCCGAAGTAATTGGTGTTGGCGCCGTCGCTGTCGAAGCCCGCCGCGATGATCTCGTTCGTGCTGGTCACAATGTTCGTGCCCGTCAGATCGGGCAGGACGGTCAGCGCGCGGGCCGGCAGCACGGAGAGGTCGGTGAGGGCGACGAAAAGGCAGATTTGGGGTTTCAGGTTCATTTTTAACCGCGGATTACGCGGACCGGCAAGCTGCCGGGGGCTTTACGCGAATTACACGAATTACCGCGAATTTCCGATTCACCGCTAAGACCGCAAAAGAAAACCTCTGTGTTCTCTGCGTTCTTTGTGGTTGAAATTGTTTGGTTCATGCCGCCGGTTTTTAAGTGGTTTTAAAATCTGCGTTCATCGGTGAAATCTGCGGGGAGATTTTCAGGTTCCCCATCTGTGTTTATCTGTGTTCATCTGTGGCTAAAATTCTTTGGGTTTTAAACCGGTTGGTGGGGCGAGCGTCCGCGCGCGCCGCCCGCCCCACCCGGTTCATTGCGGCTGGGCCGGTGAGCCGCCGGGGGCGTTGGCCGGCGCGGGCAGGCCGCGCGTCGCGGAGAAATGGCGCTGGGGATCGATGATCTCGGGCCGGTCGCCCTGGAAACGCCGGGGCTGGTCCGCCGGCGAGGGAGTGTTGTTGGGCATGATTTTTTGTGGGTTGTTGGTTTTATTCCGCATTCCGTGTTCCGCACTCCGCATTTAGATGGCGGAGCCGGCGAGCGGCGAGTAGAGCCAGGT
>Ga0206945_1149_pt1 | contig 14981 bp, 8 predicted proteins | sample Alteio_BWOrgHeat_5_FD_152982 | JGI IMG/M metagenome (GOLD analysis project Ga0206945, IMG submission 152982) | Enriched cells from forest soil in Barre Woods Harvard Forest LTER site, Petersham, Massachusetts, United States -... | ecosystem: Environmental > Terrestrial > Soil > Temperate forest > O... | reverse complement strand
CTATCTACACGGCGAGCCGCACTTTTGGCACCCAAAATAATTTTTGAGGGCACAGCAATTGCCTTGCAATAAGGAGGAGCAAACAAGACGGAATAAATGAAAGAAGGCTACCAACTTCTCAATACTCGTCCGCGCGTATGACGGTGAACGAAAGCGAGTGGTCCATGATTGGGGTAGCCTTATCTGCTGGTCTCACGAGCTCATTTCTCACCGAGCGTGGCCATAGTCTGCGCTATGAGCTGACGTACTTCCGCGCTGAATTGAGGTTCGAAGCGCACGATGAAGAGAGCGGCGATCACGAGCAAAATGATGAGCAACGCGAGCCAGGCTCGAAAACTAAAGATCGTGAGGGTTATGACTCTTGGGCCCCATGGCAAGTGAATGCTGAGTTCAACCTCTCGTTCGATCTGATCCATGGCGCGACCCTAGCTATGACCGCACCGATCTATCAGACGCCACCAGAGTTAACTATTTGATTTTTCAGTATATCCTTCCTGTTGTCCGATCAGAATGACAGAGGACTATGTTCGTCTCAGATGGACAAAATCTCCAATGGTATTCGCACCAAAATACCCCAATAGTTCTAGACAGAATTGGAGACTCTAGAACCCCGGGACACGGCATTGCGACTGGCCGAAACATTCCAATCCCGACTGACGGCCTCCTCGAACGCAGGCGTGGTGCGCGCTTTGAAAGCACACTTGCTTTCTGTTGCGTTTACGACCGCGTACCAAAACGCTCTGGAACGCACGGTGCTGTGCACACCATGTGACGGTGACACCCAAACAATTGCGACGAACAGCAAGGTTCTCAAGAACCTGAATACACTTCCGGTGCTGCAATTCGTGTGGATCGAGTCAGGCTACATCAACCAACTGGAACTGGAAGAAACAGGTCTGACGATGAGTATAGGCGAGTCCAATCTAACTACGCACGGGCTAGCGGTGATGCTCGCGGACACCCCATCAGCGGTGAGTGCTTCCATCAAGCGCGTAGATGCGATTGTCACTGCTGGCGCTGCCTACGGTCTTATTAGCAGGCGTCAGGTTCATGTTAAGCGAACCACAATCGCCGGAACTGTGGCGCTCCACGATCTAATGGTTCTGACTTCAAATGACCACTACAGGGCACTTGAGGGGCGTTCAGCAACAGACCAAACGCCCCATGCTGTCGGCTGAAGGAATGTAGTATGAGCCAGCTAGTTCAGGTCACAAACTTTGTTAGCGATGTCAGTCGCGTCACCCGGATAGATGATCTTCGCGTGCTGCTCGATCGTGTCGTACGCGAAATTGGTTTTGACTATTACGCGCTGGTTCATCATGTGGACGACCGACATGTGGCACTGAGAGGGGCAAGATACGTTCGATTGATCAACTATCCAGTTGCGTTTGGGCAAGCGATGGGAGCTGCCTATTTTGCAGACGACCCCGTCGCGGCGGCTTGTCAAAAATCTGCCGCGCCATTTGTTTGGACCGACATTCCGTTGATTCTCACGCTAACGCCTCGCCAGCAAGACATACTGCAAGCAGCGACAGACGCGGGTGTGGGCGATGGGTTTACGGTTCCCATTCATGTTCCCGGAGAAGCGACCGGTTCTTGCTCGTTTAGTACGCGGCTTGGCCGCTCCGCGCCCAATGCTTCTTTCGCTTCTGCTCACTATCTCGGCTGCTTCGCGTTTGAGGCGGCGCGGCGAATTGTTCATAGCAGCAGCAATGGAGGCGGCGCTGGATCGGCGCGGAATGGCGATCCTCGGCTGACTCGCCGTCAGTTGGATTGCATTGTGCTTGCTGGACGCGGCAAGAGTGATCGCGACATTGGGCAACTCTTGGGAATTAGTGAAAACACGGTCAATCAGCACATCGAGCAGGCAAAGCGCAGGTATGAAGTCTCGACACGGATGCAATTGGTGATTCGTGCGCTGTTTGATGGCGCAATTACTTTTCCAGATCTCGTCGATTGCTACCCGGTTGGGGAGTATCAAACGGAAGCTGGCAGCAAGAAATCGACAGCAGAAGAGCCGGTTTCGATGGCGAAATTGAGCAGTCTTTTCTTCGACAAAGGCGCGTTAGTTCACTGATGCCATCCTATGTAAAACGGCTTGAACAGACCTTAACGCTGCTCTGCACAGTGACTGTTTTGCGCGCCCACTAGCCGCCCGGTTTCCGTTTGTTGATTTTCTTCAAAGTTTCGAAGGACCGTGCGCATCCGGTGGAGGCCACGGTCGTTGCGGCCAACGTTTTCGGTATCCGAGTCTGAAGATTGCCCGTCGCTTCCTCGACCTACCGAAAAGCAAACTGGCGACGGTGGGACGCGGCGCGCCATTCCGGCGCAGTGGGGCGATTTCTGAATTGGCTAGCCGGGACGGCCTTGCCGGAGGCGCATTCGCCCAACCAGGGGGCCTTTGGGGATGGGTCACCATCGCATGATCCAACTAATATCTTTTGATATCAGGTATTTAGGAGAACTTGTGGTATGATTTCAGGCGCTCCAGGTGGCTATTGCCATGCTCGAAAAAGGTCTTTTGGGAAGTCCAGCAATTGCTGCGTCGGGTAATTTAGACTGGTTTAGCCGCTCCGAACTCTGGCGCACCCATCGTTCCGTAATTCGCGGTCGCCCGAAGAAATTCAAATATCGCGAACCACTGATCTTATGCGGACATGGGGCATATGTTCGGGTCGATCATGGCTCGCTACTTATTCGAAATGGATTTACCCACTATCCGCAGACGCGCGACGAATTTCGGCTATTTCCCGGCGACGCGAACTTGCCCGACCGAATTGTCATGCTCGATATTAGCGGAGCAATTTCCTTCGACGCCCTTAGTTGGCTTTCCGATCAGAAAATTACCCTGGTCCAATTAGATTGGCGCGGCGAGGTGTCCTTTGTCGGAAATAGCTCGGGATATTGCGCCAAGAGGGAAATCGCCGAGGCCCAATTGGCGTTCCGCAGAAATAGTCGCGCTTTGGTTTTCTCGCGAACCTTAGTCGAGCAAAAGATTTCAAATTCTATTTTGACTTTGAAGAATGTTTTTCCAAAAACCGAAAATCGCGAATTGGCAATTTCCCGACTACATAATTGGATATCGAAAATCCGAAAATCGAATAAATCACTTTCCACTTCGGCACTGTTAGGATTTGAAGGCGGCGCGGCAGCGGCCTATTTTCGAGGATGGCATGGCGTTCCGCTCAATTGGACCGGCTTGAAGAAAAAACCAATTCCCGACAATTGGCTGGAAATCGGTCCCCGCAATATGGCGTGGCGCAAAGGTGGAGAAAATGCCCGACACCCGATTAATGCCATGCTCAATTATGGCTATGGCATGCTCATTAGCCAACTGCGCGCCCAGGTAATTGCTACGGGTCTCGACCCCTCTATCGGAATTACGCATGGCAATTCGAAAAATCGGTTACCGCTCGTTTATGACCTAATGGAACCACTGAGACCTGTAGTCGATTGCGGGGTATTGAGCTTTGCTCTTTCGCACACATTTTCGCCAGGTGATTTTACGATCAATCGCGTTGGCGCTTGTCGTATTAATCCGCAGTTGGCAAAAATCGTGGCGAAGCAGACATCCGACTTTCCAGTCAGTGGCGTCGTGAACGATTTCCTCAAGTTGTTGCGCTGACAAGCTCTTCCAGAGCTTACTTCGTCACAAAAGGTTGCGGGCGTTACGAAAGTCGTGCCAGTTCAACTTCTTTGAACCAATTGTTATAGCTCGGTTGGTCGCGCATTCCCTCCCGCACCCTCTTCGGCGAGAAAACTTTTCGGAACCGGGCGTCAGTTTTCCCCAGATCGCGCATTTGGAGCGAGTCATGCCGGGTCTGTTCCGCTTTGTCGGCAAGCGATGCGATTTCCGTAGTCGAAAGCAATTCGTTGGACTCCTGCCTCAACATAGCAATTCCCAATATCAAAATGTCCACAATCCAATCGGATTTCTTTCTTGCGATCCACGCTACCAGCCGAAGCCCAAATGCTCTTGGGCCATATATCCATGCGGTTGCGTCATAGAAAGCCAGTCCAGCGCGCAGGGCATTCCGCGCGTCGTCACGAGCGGCAAAAATTGATTGCGTTGGACCGTGGACAATCTTAGAGAGAGCGCCGGTTTCAAAGGATTTCGCCATTGCCCTGAGAATGAGCGGCAATGTTTTCACAAGTAGCAGCTTATGGCCCATGGCGGTGTCAGTTTCAGACGCACCAATATCCAGTGCATCAATTGTCACCGTTCTGTCGAGAGCTTCTTCTTCATTCGGTCCGGGCAAATCGAATTGTTGGAAGTCTCCAGTCGCGACCAATAGCAGCACGCCATAGTGAGCAGCCAATTCATTTCCCGATAGGCGGCGTCTGATCCGGGATAGAATGATGTTCGATTGCGATTTTCCGGCCATCCGCTCCTGGAGCGTTGGTTGATCCGTTCGCTCGTCGTCACGGTCTAGGTATTGCCTGATTCGCGATATTCCTCTGTCGAAGCGATGAGCTGATTTTATCAGCTGCGGTCGCCAATATCTGTCGTCAACGGGATAGCCCGCCAGCCATAGGTGATGACCGACGTAATTGGGGTCTTTTTTGACTTCCAAAAGGCGAGCCAGCGCAGTGATCTGAGCGCTCGTACCGGCTGGATAATGAATTGTGCTGCCATGGTATTTGTGTGGGACCTGCGCAATGGCGGGCAACAGTCCTTTGCGCCGATGTCGAATCATCTGTTCGGCGGAGAGCCCGTTGCCATCGAGACATGTGTCGATTTCCGCCTGTGTCTCCCAGCCGTCGAACTGCTTCTTATCCGTCTCCATAGAGCCCTACGCCAAACGCCAATTTCCAAGATTCATGCCCAGTAGGTCTGTGCCCTCTTAACAACGGAGCATGGACATGAAGTCTCGTAAACAAAAGCAGCCAAAAAGGCGTCTTGGCAAGCGAAGAAACGTGAAGGCGCGGCCTAGCGTTTCGGCGCCCGCAAATCAGCGAACCAAAACGAAGCGCAGGCGACTACCAGCCGATCCTAATGATCCTCGCGAGAAGGCGTTGGAGCTAATGAAGCTGGGCGTTTCAGAAACGGAGGCAGCTCAAACGTATCGCATCGGCAGAAAGCGGCTTGCGCGATATCGTACCCAAAACACGTCATCGAACTGGAAGGGTCGAAAGTGGCGCATTGTAGACCGCCGCCCCGTCAACATGCTGATTGCATCGCGCGGGAAAATCACGGTCATCACCGTGCCGTTTCGTTCCAAAGGCAAGGTTGGACGGTACTGGAATGCAGTAAATCAATTTCTCGAAGACAATGACCCGTCTCATCTGAAGCCCTTCACCAATTCCGGTATACGCGATACCAGCCACAAATTGCATCCATGGGAAGCAGACCCGAACACGCTTCGCAAGTTGGATAGCATCGGTGAACTCAAATTCGTCGACATCTATTCCAACGTTGCTCAGTAGGGAGGCGACCCTGACCGACGAGGACCGCTTCTTTGAACGGCAGCGCCAAAATTGGACCAATTTACGTCGCCTCGGAGTAAGGGCCGCGAATTGTACCGAATGCACCGAGACGGACCCGAGATGCTTTATCGGGGATTTGAGTCAAGCAACGCGCGATGGCGACACGCTTCAAACGGTGTGCGAGCGGTGCAAGCGTAAGCTGGCATCGCCCAAGGATACCGAAGCTGTCGATGCCAAGTGGAGTGCATTAAGGAAAGCGGGGGTACGGAACGACCAGTGCTATTGCGGCGAGGACAATCCATTCTGCCTGGAAGCGGATCACGTGGACGGACGCAGATCAAGCAGCCGAGTCATAGGGTGCTGTATCAATTGTCACCTTAAGCGCACGTCGCGGCAATTGACGGAGTACCCATCCGATAGCGTCAATCCGAATAGCGAACTGATTGTCGCCAGAAATAGGCTGCGCGGAACGATTGAGCATCTGGAACTGATCGCGGAAGGATTACGACCAATCGAGAAAATGTTGCACGATATGTCGGCGAGCGAGTTCGATTCTTACGGAAATGGCCCCAATGCGGAAGGTCGGTCGGAAGACGGCACTAAGACGTGATGACGTACCAACTGACCACTTGGCTGTTTCGCTGCGCTCTTATGTAATTCTCCCGTCAAAGAAAACTCCGGCGAGCTTGGCAAGCTCGCCAATCGGCAAATGGCGGGAGACGCCGGAAGCGCGGCAGCGGTCGAGCAATTGGGTACTCATATTCGATTGCGAAACCCGAACAACGCCGGATCAAAGCCTGAGATTCGGAACGTATCAACTGCGCCATAACGGACGGCTATCCGAGCGCGGCATATTTTACAGTTCGGAAACGGTGACGGCGTCCGAACTGGAAGTCTTGCGCGACTTTGTTAGGCGCGAAAGGCCTGGCGACGATGGCGAGGTCATCCGATTGCGAACGCGCGCCAAATTCGTGGAACTGGTGTTCTATGGCAGGGCTTATCATGTTGGTGCACAAATTGTTGGCTTCAACCTGCCATTCGATATTTCGAGACTGGCGATAAAGCACGTCAATGCCCGGCGTGCCATGAAGGGCGGTTTTAGCTTCACCCTCATCGATGACGAAAAGTGGCCGACCGTCTCGGTCAAGCATTTGTCGGCTCGTAGTTCGTGGATTCGTTTCACCGGCACAAGGCCCAAGGGACGGGGACACGATGACAGCCGCGACGAACTCTTTGACGAGCCGCGCACCACAGATCGCGGTTATTTCGTCGACGTTAAGACGCTGTCTGCATCGCTCTTGAGCGATTCGCATACGCTGGACAGTTTGTCGAAGCTCCTCAAAATATCGCATCCGAAATTGGTCGCAGATCGTCACGGTGAGACCATTGCGCCGGACTATGTCCGCTATGCCATGGGCGATGTTCAAGCGACATGGGAGTGCTTCGATATTCTTACGAAGCAACTTGCCGCGCTCAACCTCAAGGACACTAACGCCTATGACCTGTACTCGGAAGCGAGCCTTGGAAAAGCCTACTTAAGAACCATGGGGGTAAAGCCATGGCGGGAAATGCAGCCCAATTTCCCGCCGCGACGCCTGGGCGAGGTCATGAGTGCGTATTTTGGGGGCCGCTCGGAGGTCCATATTCGGCGTGAGATTGCCGAGGTCATACATTGTGACTTTCTCTCCATGTACCCAACTGTGTGCACGCTCATGGGGTTGTGGAATTTCGTTACCGCCAACGGCATCAGGGAAAGGGCAGATACCGAAGGGGTCAAGCAGTTTGTCTCACGGTGTACGCCCGATAAACTGCATTCAAAAACCGCGTGGCAGAAGCTGGCTGCCATTGTGCAGGTGCTTCCCCAGCACGATCTATTCCCGGTGCGGGCGCGTTATGGAGGCGATGATCAAGCAACAATCGGCCTGAATTACCTGACCAGTGACGAGCCCATGTGGTTCACGCTTGCCGATGTATTGGTCTCAAAGGTTCTGACGGGCAAAACGCCCAAAATATTACAGGCCATTCGTTTTGATCCCGACGGGAAGCAACCGGACTTGCGTTCGGTAACTGTCGCCGGTCGCACGATCCAGCCCGCCAATGACGACTTTTACAAATCTCTCATCATGCAACGGTTGGAGATTGCCGACCGGATCAAGAGCTCACCGGAAGAGGAAAAACCGCGTCTGGAAAGTGACCGTCTCGCCATCAAGATTTTGGCCAATGCGACCAGCTACGGAATTTTTGTCGAGCTAAACGTCAAGGACTATGATCGCGATAAGGACATGACCGCTTTTGGAGCGCGTGGAACGAGCGCGGAAATTCGCTCGAATAAGTTCGAGGAACCGGGCCGATATTTTCACCCACTATTGGGAACGCTTATTACCGGAGCGGCCCGCTTCATGCTCGCCTTGGCCGAGCGCCAAGCTATCGATCAAGGATTGGACTGGGCTTTTTGCGACACCGATAGTCTTGCCATCGCCAATATCTCGAAATTGCCTCTCACCGAATTCAAGCGCAAAGCGATTGCGGTGCGGGATTGGTTTTCAAACCTCAACCCGTATGGGCGCACGGAATCGATTCTTCAGTTAGAGAAAGTCAATTTTCCGAAGGGCGGGCCTAGCAATATTTCAGCGCTCCAGCCGCCGTATTGCCTGACCGTATCGGCTAAGCGCTATGTGCTGTTTAATCGGGATGGCGACGGCGCACCCATTATACGCAAAGCGTCCGGCCACGGTTTGGGCCATCTGTCGCCACCCTACGACGAGACACCCGAACAACGCGGCAAGCGCATCAAAGAAATCGGTGTTCCCTTGTGGCAGGAGGACACATGGCGTGAAATAATCCGCGCCTCAGATGCTGGCATGCCAGATCAGGTACAATACTCGCGACTCAAGAATTTCGATTTCGCAGCGGCTAGTCGGTACGGAGCAACCAAGCCCGGACTCCTGCAATGGTTTGCGGGTTTCAATGGCGCCAATAGCGACGAAAAGCTCTACCGAGAACAAGTCAAACCGTTCAACTTCTTATTGTCGTTACAAGCGAAATCGAGACCGGATATGGCGTCGTCGGACATGGCGGCTCTGAGCGATCCGCTCTGGTACCGACGAGAACCACGTCCGGCGGCTCCATATTCAAGCGATGTTGAGCAAGCCTCAAAATCTGCGTTCGACCGGGACAAACGCGAATTGACCAGAATTCCAGATAGCTGGCTGAAATCCTACGCTCGCAGTTTGGTCCGCTACCACATGCACCCAGAGGCGAAATTCTGGGGCGGAAACTACGATGAGCGGGGCACGCTTCGCCGTCGGCACGTTCATGCTTTGGCATTTCGTCAGATCGGCAAGGAGGCTGACAATCTGGATGAGCGCGAATATATCGGCGATAGCGACGACGACACAATTGAATACGAATTCGGACGAACAGACAGACACAATCTGCGTCAGTGTATTCTGGACGCGCAGAAAACGCTAGGTATCAGCGACCGTGAATTCTGTCGGGTGGCAAGAGTCTCGCACCATACGATGGCTGCACTGCGGGGCGGAGATGCCGTACCCGACGCTACACTAATAAGGCTGGCAGATACTGCTGAATGGACGCGCCGCAATCGCGCAGGATGATCTCCGGGTCTAGAGAACTATGCATGGGGGCAGCAGTTTGGCACCCGATAGCGGATGTGCCGACTTGGGTGCTGACCGTGTGTATTTTTGGGCGCGATATCAGGTCGGTGCGACCTCTAAATATGGACCGTCGGCATCGTATGGATTGTCTTTTCCCGAGAAAGTCGCGGCGTCGGCCAGACGGAAATCGTCGTCGACAAATATCCAATCGACCAGGGCTGCTGCAGGTGTACCTACCGGCGCGAGCTGGCGCCGCTGTCTATAAGCCTCTTGACGCCTCTTCAGCCAATTTCCGTCATCCGCAAATCGTGCGAGTAACTCCAGCACAGCACTTACGGCTGAATCGGGAGCATCTGGCTCAAACGCCTGCTTTTGGCCGACCATTGCCTGCCAGAAGCTAAGAACCGAGTGCTGAGCTGAGTTAGGCATTCCAATTTCACGGAGTCTCGACCGACGGACGTTCAACTCGGAACTGGGCCCCTTGGCCCCAGCTTCAGTGGAGAAGATAAGCGGCAAATGTGCGACTAAGCTCAACGGCTGGCTTTGGTAGTGAGGCCGGGGGCGTTGATCGACGGTACGCAATAAATCGAGGTCAGCAATGACCATTGCACACTCGTGACGTCCGAGAGGGCCCGCTTGATCCAGTTTTTGAACCTGATAGACCCCCGGCGCGATGTCACCATATGGGCTTTCGATTGTTTCGCTTGAAGTCCAACCATCTAGCCCGATGAAACAACTGCCGCCGCAGGCATACGAGTCGGAAACAGCGTTGCAAAATGCTGTAACGAGACCAGCTGCCAAGTGCTGGTTTTGTCCAAAGATATGGTAGTCGGCAGACCGGTTTGTCATTGCCGGAATTATCATCAATGTCCTTTGAAGCGCTTCTCCTCTCGCGAAATCTTGTTCGGAGTCGAGATGTTTTGGCAATCCGTTCCGATATGAAGTCCACTTTGCAAATTCAAAGACGTCTTTGCTTATCCACTGCTTAATGGTTTCAGAGGTCGGAGGTAGATTGTATCGCTTAGCCAACCTATCGCACTCTTCAATTACTCCGATGAAATTTGCACTGCTTGCATGAGGGAATATTTCTGAACAGATAAGTTCTAACGAAAACGTTCCCAACCTGAACGGGTCATGTTGATTGGTTAGAAGCGGCTGCCAAGGGCTGGTAAGCGGAGGGCGAATGAGTTCCTTCGCCGCAGCCGAAGGATACCTCTTTTGACGCCAATACCATTTCACTGCTGCTGCGGCGCCCTCATTCGAAGCAGCATTTAGGCAGGTTAGTATCGCCTCATGCGCATGAAACCGCGTTGCCCCGTTTGGTGCGTTGTCGCCCACCGCTTTCGAGAATTGCACAATGGGAGCATTTACAAGGTCAAGGGCCGTTCCGCTGGATACGCGAAACGTCCCGGCCCAGAGCGTTTGGGGCGCGCTCTTCTGAGCGAGCCGGCGGGCCAGCCAATTCACTGTTTCTGGCCTCACGCTGTATTCAGGCAGCACGAGCCCATCAACGCCAAACTCAACGCATGTTTCGAGCGCCGCGAGCAGAATTGTTCTCCTGCGATGCTCTGACAGCGATAGGAAACTTCCACCTGCCTTGATTTGCTTTTCGTCGGGAGGTTGAAGTCTGCCACCGTTTGTAACCGCTAGCCGTTCGGTTTGTCCTAGATGGAGGCCGGGATCATAGTAGGAGTCCACAACGTCCCATTGAAGTATTGCAACCCTATGCAAGCCGGGACGCTTCTGGTTTTTGCGTGCTCTCCATGACTTACGTTGAACCGCGCGTATCCCCGCTTCTAGATATTGATCGTCACGATCATGCGTTACGTTGGTTTTAGGTAGCGGCAATGTGGACCGAAGGGAATCTCCAACAAACTCTTCCGAACCGTCTGCCGCCGAAGACTGCCGCTCTGTTGATTCCTCGGGGCTCTGCTCAGAGCGATCCACTTCCGGATGGGAGACTGCCACTTGCTCCCAGCGCCTCTCGTCGAGTGCATTGCCAAAACTCGCAATTGCAAGTTTGCGTGAAACGAGGTGCAAAGCTAGTAGGAGTTGATCGCTACGCGCCGCGCTATAAATGTATTTGATGCGACTGTCCTGATCGTAGCTTTCTAGACCGCCCCGTTCGCCTCGGATGTATGCCAAGTCAATTTGCCAATCGGCAATCACATAAGCGGTGCGGTCTTCCAGATAAACGGTCGGTCGATTGCCAGATGTCCGTTCGGAACGCGGGTTGATATAAGTGACGCTCGTAGAGACGCGATAAGGTAGCAGGCGATCAATCGCAGCTAGAACGGCGATGAGGCCTATATTTGCATGAAGAGGTACAAAGGCATCCCACGGCCATAGGTTGTCGTCGCTCGCTACCTCCGCGTTCTTTCCTAGAAACGAAATTAGTTGCTTGAAGCTGTCTTCAGCCAGGGTTCTGTCTTTGGTTGAAACTGGAACCAACAATGGTCGGCCTGGGCTTGCACCTTCTCTTGTCGGTATCAGCTGAAGCAGCAGGCCGACCAACACAGCCCATCCAACTGGGGTAATGGAGTCACGCAGCTCGTTTAATGATTGTCGGCGTGCCTGCAGAATGTCAACAAAGGCTGATAACAGCAGTTGAACTTGCTCTTTTGTGTCTGATCCCGGACTACCCTCTGATTCTTCGATCAGAAGCACATCGGCACCGAGCTGTTCCTGCAGCCATTCCTCGTCCGGCTCCATCTCAGTAATCTGATTGCGCGAAAACTCATCTAGAGTCGCCGCTGATTCAAAGGCAGTCGAGCGAAGAGCGGAGACGACACCAAGAATCCGGCAACCCAGCACAAGTGTCTCGGTCACCGTCGCAAATTCGCTGCCAATACCATCCTTGACCGCAGCCAGTCTCCCGCTCAATGCAAACCACGCGGCAGAGGGCCTACGCCCCGGCAACCGATCAAGCGATGGTTGCGGCCAGTATTGTGCAGCTTCAGGAAAGGAACGACTTGCCCTACCAACAGATCGGCAAAGCAGCGCAGCGGGCGCTCCACCCCGTTCAAGCCGATGCGCCCCCTGCGAGCGCTCGTTCATGAAGACACCTTCGGCAATTACACAGACAAGCAATCCCGCACACGCAGCAACGGAATCACACCGATCAAACTGCTCAAGAAACTTCAATCCTCGTTCAATTCGTGTCGGAATTGACGCGCCTTCTGCAATGCTGCCCGGCCCCCACCTATTTGCACCAGACAGTCGCGGCATGGCTCTCGCAATCATCGCACTCTTCCGCTGTTCGTCGGTCGATAGCGACACGTCGGCGTGCGAGTCTAGGCCGTCGTGTTCATCTTTTGATTCATCCGCTCGACCCACAAGGTCTCTGATCGCCCATCCAAATCGCCAATAGTCACTTCCATTCTCAAAAACACTTCTAGCTTCCAGTGACTGGCCGACGCGAACGAAAGCGTGCCCATCGGCCGACGACTTTGGTGCTGTCCAGCAGACAACTCGAAACGAGTCTGCGTCCGCACCAGGGGTACCACTCGGTCCAAAAAACGAGAAAACCGTCGGCAAAGGGACGTGACTATCGAGCCCTTGTTTCAGGGGAAGCCACCGCCGATGGAGAGCTCTGTATGTTGCAGCAATCCGCGAAGGGGACCAGTTGATCTCTTGCTTTAATAGAAGGACGGCTCCGTCAGGCAGCGCCCCCTCTGAAAGTTTGACGCCTGCAATGGTGGATGAACTACCGTTCTCTCTAGTCGTCCAACTGACCCCTGAGGGAAATTCGTCTTCAGAAACGTCTTGGGCTGTGGCCAATAGCAGCTTTTTGTCTTCGCACCACAGAAGTATTCCCGGCACTTGTATGCCGGGAGGAGACGGCAGGGCGTGCACGTCTGTCGTGTTTGCAATTAATCTAAGTAGTCGTGGCCGTTGCTGCACCAAAGTTGCAAAGCGATGGTGCGCGAGGTTGATCAACGACGAAGCAGCATCACGCTCAATCGCCCTGTCGGCGTCGGATGTCCCATCGGTGTGCTGCAGCCAGATACCAAGAATGTCCCGTGCAATACCGTCGATACCCGAAGCGGATACGACTGGTGCAAATGGCAGCTGCTCAGGAAGGTCGGTAATGCCGGACGCAGTGTCAGCAGTTCGCTGAAGTTGAACAATCACATGGTGGAGCCAGCAAAAAATCACATCTGAATTGGGAGATAGGGGCGGCTGGCTGAATGCCACCAAGGAAGGTTCAAAGCGTGCCAAAGGAGCAGTTATGGTTGAAGGGAGTCTAATGGCGGTCGGGGTATTTTCAGGCTCGACAACCCTTCGAATTGCTCCAATGGTCGACGATATATTGGCGTCTAGCGACCGGCGTCGGATGCGCTGTGCGGAAAGGCGCCAAATGGTGGCTATTTGAGTTCGAATATCAAACCTACTCAGAAACAACGAAGCTGTCTCTGAACTCATAGCCAGAGCCGCAAAGTGTTCTGGAAGATTATCAAGCGCAGCAATTGCAAGGCGATCTAGGTGTGATTCAACTCGCGCCAACGCTTCAGTGTCAAATGAGTTCTTCGATAACTCGAGCCTGAGACAACGCTCCAATGCATCGACACAGGCGATCGCGGCATCCCTGTCGAAACCATGTGCCAATGGCAGCGGAGCGTCGCTTGCGAGGTGGACCAGACGAACGAATTCTTCGGCCATCGCTCTGCCGGATTGATAAAGGCTGCAATCCACACTTTGAATCCATATCGCTCTATATGCTCGTGCTCTATCATTGAACCGTAAATCAGGCGCTCGCATTGCGGTTCGAATAGCGTCAATCGCCTTACTCTTGCGTGCGGGGTCTTCGAGAAGTGGGTCCGCGAGATAGCCAAGAGCACTCTTGCGGTCCATTTCGCCCGCGTCGGCAAGCGGGTCCATTGCGTCAGTTGATGGAAGGTCTTGAAGCGGACCGGAAAATCCAAATCCAGATCGATTGTCGGTCAACCACGCCCTAGCTTGCTTCCGGGTCATTGGTGGGGGGACGGTGTTTTTTCGATTTAGCTGAAGGCCACAAAGCCTCAGCTGCTCCTCGATTCGCCGTCGCAATCTCAGTGCGGTCGACATATCCCTACAGATGACGATAATGTCATCTACGTATCTTGCGTACGCCGCCGCGGCGGGAACTGGAATAGCGCCGCCTGACCACTCATTGGCGACCTCTACATCGAGGAGCCTGACTTCCTCTCGCATCACTCTATCGAGTTCAAAAAGCGATACGTTAGCCAAGTACGCCGATAGATCGGGGCCCTGAGGAATTCCCAGATTGTGGCGCGTCGGTTCTATAGAACCTGTCTTCGGATCGTGAACTCTTAGGTTGAACGCGTGACTGGTGAGAAAGTCCACAAAGCTACTCGCCCTCATACTCGCGTCCAAAACATTTGGAGCAAACATCGGCGCAAAGGACCGAGGGCCAAGAAGAGCTTCAGGTATTCGCTTTAGGGCCCTCTGAAGCGGGCTCTTGAGTGCGTTTTCAACAGCTTCTTTTCGGATGTTGTCGTAGAAACCCGATATATCTAATCGAAGAATTTGAATTTCGTCGAATGGCATCCGACTTAGCCGTTGATTCAATGCATCGATGAAACTTCGCCAGCAATCAAAATACCTGCGAAACATTCCTTCGTGTTGCGGCGGCACTTCTTCGCTAACGATTGACATATCGATTTGATAAGCAAAGCTAACTGTCTCGATGTGTTGATCAATACCTTCTGCCTCGCCAGTCGTTTCAATTTGCGAGCCCCTCTCTCGGTCCCGCCAATAGCGCACTGCTGGAATTAATTGGTGAAACGTTGGCGTCGACGCTCGAGGGCGCAGCAGTTCCAGCATGGCATATTGTTGAAGCAATAAATCCTCAGCGACTGGACCAGACTTTACGCGATAGCGTCCCTCGCCTTTTGGAACCTCTCGCGCGAAGAGTGGTGACGATTGACCATCGGC